>Ga0056115_1000025_pt1 | contig 106054 bp, 92 predicted proteins | sample WorMetOlspDAHAB1_FD_77007 | JGI IMG/M metagenome (GOLD analysis project Ga0056115, IMG submission 77007) | Marine gutless worms symbiont microbial communities from Max Planck institute for Marine Microbiology, Germany - Olavius sp. DAHAB.1 ...
ACCAGTTACTGGTCGATACCAGTGTCCGCGGTCTGGCTACCACTGCCCGCCAGCTGGCGCCGCAGCTAGAACAGCTTGCAGTGCAGTGGCGCCTGCCGCTGCTGGAGCTCAGCCTGCCGGCGCTGAAGTGCATGTCGCCACCCCAGTACCGGGTGTTCAAGGAAGTCCTGTTGAAACTGGCAAAAGCGGATCAGCGGGTGGACCTCTACGAGTGGTGCATGTACCAGGTTATCCGCCACTACCTGGATCCGGAGTTCGTCCAGGTCAAACCCAGCAAGCCGCGTTATCGCAAACCGGTACACGTGCGCCAGGATTTCCGCACAGTGGTCTCGGTGCTCGCCTGGCACGGCCACCGTGTCGAAGACGACCGCAACCAGGCCTTCACCCGCGGCGTGGAGAGCGTGGGCCTATACGGTCTCAAGATTCGGCCCCTGGCGGAGTGCGATGTCGCCGAATTCAGCAAGGCGGTCAACAAGCTGGCCGATTGCTACCCGCTGTTGAAACCGCGCCTGCTCAAGGGGATGGCCGAGTGTGCGGCCCACGATGGTGTGCTGACCCCGAAGGAAGTGGAAATCCTGGTGGCGGTGGCCGCGGTTATGGACTGCCCGGTGCCGGCCAGCGTGCGCGCCGAGTCAGTGACCGCCGGCGCCTGAATCTGCGCTGACCTGTAACACGATCTTGCCCCGCACTTTACCACCCTCGATCAGCCGGTGTGCTTCCGCCGCCTGTTCCAGCGGCATCGTTTTGTAGATCCGCGGCCGGATTTTTCCGTCGGCGAGCAAAGCGAACAGTGCGCCCAGGTCTTCTGTGAACCAGTCGGGTTGTTCCTGGCGCAGGTCGGCGATGGAGTAGAAGGTATAGCGCTTTTCCTCCTCCGGGAAAAACGACCAGATCAACTGCTGCCAGGACCAGCCGATGAACTCACCGATCATGCCCACCTCGCCCAGTGATGCCAGGTAAAGGCCATACTCGACCAACAGGCCGCCAGGCTTGAGGGTCTCGTAGGAGCGCTCGAAATTGTCGACACCCACGGCGTCGAACACCACGTCGACGCCGGCACCCCCGGTTTCCTCGGCGATGCGCGCCACGAAGTCCTCGGTTTTGTAATCGATCGGGGTGACGCCCATGGCTGAGACATAGTCCTGTTTGGCGGTGGAGGCGGTGCCGTACATGGTCAGTCCCGCCAGTTTCCCGAGCTGTGAAAGCGCGGTACCGACCGCACCGCTGGCCCCGTGAATCAGCACGGTTTGTCCCGCCTCGACCTCCGCCACCCGGTGCAGCATCTGGTAGGCGGTCATATAGGACAGCACCAGTACCACGGCCTCGTCGGCGCTCACTTCGTCCGGTACCGGAACAAGGCTCGATGCGGGTCGCAGGGCATACTCCGTATACGCGCCCCAGACCGTGAGGTCAGCTACCCGCTGTCCGACCTGCAGATCGCTGACCCCTTCACCGATTTTATCCACCACGCCGACCAGGTCGTAACCCGGTGCAAAAGGCAGTTCAACGTCCACCGGGTAGTTGCCCTCGCGCAGCATGATGTCGGTGAACGATGCGCTGGCGCTGATTACCCGGACCCGGGCTTCGCCGGGTCCTGGCTCCGGCAGCGGCGCGGATTCCACCAGCTCGAGCACCTCGGGGCCTCCGTGTTCGTTCATGAGAATCTGGCGGTAGGTATCGGCAGCCACCGTGTAGCTGGACAAAACCAGGAAAAAGCAGAGGGCGATGCGCATGGCAGCTGTCCGGTCTGTTGACATGGGTGGTATGATAGCGCGCGATGAAATACCTGCGCACCCGAATTACCGACGTCGAATACCCCGCCAAAGACCACGCCCTGCTGCGATTCTCCGCCGATGAGGAGATTCCCGGTGTTCCCGGCGAGTTCGTCATGATCCGTGGCAACTGGGGTGTGCACCCGGTGTTGCCGCGCGCCTTTTCCCTGGTGGAAAGCGGCGCCACCGGTTCGGTGCTGGTCAAGGCTATCGGCGAAGGTACTGAGCGGCTGGCCTCCATGGTGGTCGGCGACGAGCTGGTGGTGTTTGGTCCGCTCGGCCACGGTTATACGGTGGACACCAGCGATCGCCGTCCGCTGCTGGTTGCTGGCGGTGTCGGCGTGGCGCCCCTGTTGTTCCTGGCCGAGCAGATGGCTGCCGGCGGTGTGCGCCCGACCTTTCTCTACGGCGCGCGCACCGAAGATGACCTGCCGCTGGCGGCAGACATCGAGAAAGTCGCCGAGCTGATCATAACCACCGAGAACGGCGCCATGGGTGAGCAGGGCCTGATCACCGCGCCACTGGAGCGCCTGCTGGCCGAAGATGCCCACGCGATCATCTACACCTGCGGACCGGACGGCATGCTGCACGCAGTTGCCAATGTTGCAGATCGCGCCGGAGTCCCCTGCCAGGTGGCACTGGAGGCGCCGATGGCCTGCGGGATGGGTACCTGCAAGGGCTGTGCGGTGATGGGTACTGACGGGACCTACAAGTACGTCTGCTATGACGGCCCGGTGTTTGAGGCGAGTGATATTTTCGAGGCCGCATCGTGAGCGAGCGCCTCAGGACCGCGCTGGGACCGCTAACCCTGGATAACCCGGTGATCAATGCCTCGGGTACTTTCGGCTACGCCGTCGAGTACGCTGACTTTGTCGATGTGGCGAAGCTCGGCGGTGTCAGCGTCAAGGGCATATCGCTCGATCCCAGGCCGGGAAACGTTCCACCGCGTACCGTGGAAACCTCCGCCGGTATGCTGAATTCCATTGGCCTGGCCAATATCGGTATCGATGCGTTTATCGATGACACCATGCCGCGACTGCGCGAGCTGGGAGTCACGGTGATCGTCAATACCTTCGCCACGTCGGTGGAGGACTTCGTGGAACTGGCGCGGCGCTTTGACGAGGTCGAGGGTATTGCCGCCCTGGAACTCAATATCTCCTGCCCCAACGTGCATGCCGGCGGCATGCATTTCGGGGTGTCCGGCGCCGCCGCCGGTGAAGTCACCGCCGCAGTGCGAGCGGTAACAGGCTTGCCGCTGATGGTAAAACTGTCCCCGGAGGCCGGCGACCTGGCCGAGGTTGCCCGGGCCGTGGAGGCCAATGGCGCCGATATCATCACCATGATCAACACCATCCGCGGCATGGTGATCGATGTCGATCGCCGCCGGCCCATGCTGGGCCAGAAAATGGGCGGCATGTCGGGTCCCGCCCTCAAGCCACTGGCGGTGCGCATGGTCTACGAGATTTACCAGCAGGTCAGTATTCCCATTATCGGTATGGGCGGAATTGGCAGCCTGCGCGATATGCTGGAGTTCTTCATGGCCGGTGCCTCGGCCGTGCAGGTGGGGACGGCGAACTATGCCGAACCGGGTATCAGCCTGCGCCTCATCGACGAACTCGATGCCTGGTGTGCCGAGCGCGATCTTACTCCGGCGGACCTGGTCGGGGTTGCCCAGGAGGGCTGATTGAAGCCGCGCCAGGCCCTGGAGAAAGCGGTTCAGCTGCACCAGGCCGGTCAGGTCGAGGAAGCCCGCGACATCTACCGACAGGTACTGGCCAGCGATCCCGATAACGCCAGCGCCACCCACCTGCTGGGGCTGACTTTCCTCGATGGCGCAGACTGGCGCGAGGGAGTGACGCTGATCGAGCGGGCCATCACATTGCAGCCGCAAACCGCGGTATTTCATTTCAACCTGTCCGTGTGCTGGCGCCAGCGCGGCGATTTCGAGCGCGCCCGCAGTCACCTGGAACGTGCCACGGACTTGCAGCTGGACTACGGGGAAGCCTGGCACTCGCTGGTCGAATCCCATCACTATAGCGAAGGCGGTGACCACCTGGCCCATATACAGGCCCAGCTGGCCGGCGAGCTCAGCGACGAAAACCGCTGCTTCTTCAGCTTTGCCGCCGGCAAGATCTGTGACGACATCGGCGATTATGCAACTGCCTTCGACAACTACCAGCGCGGCAACCGGCTGCGGGGTATTCGCTGGGATTCGAGACCTGATCGCGTTTTGTCTGAATCGGTATTGCGTTACTTCGATGGTCAGAGAGTTCGCTCCGGTGGCGATCTCGGCCTCGCCGAGGCGCGTCCGATTTTTGTGGTCGGCATGCCCCGTTCGGGAACCTCACTGGTAGAGCAGGTGCTCGCCAGTCACCCCCAGGTCTACGGTGCCGGCGAATTGCGAGACATCGCCACCATCGCCGATGAAATGCAGAAGCGGGTCCAGCCGCGGGTTGATTACCCGGACTTTCTCCAGCACCTGCCGGCGGAGGTATTCCAGGGCTATGCCCGGGCCTACCTGGAGCGAGTGGCCGGGCTGGCGGGTTCGCCTGATTTGCGGGTAGTGGACAAGCAGCCCTTCAATTTCTACCAGCTGGGCTTTATCCGCCAGTTGTTCCCGCAGGCGTGTATTGTCCACACGACCCGCGACCCGCTGGACACGGGTTTATCCTGCTACTTTCAGAACTTCGCCAGGGGCGTGGAATTCAGCTTCGACCTGGCCGATATCGGCGCCTATTACCGGCTCTACCGGCGCCTGATGGATCACTGGAACAGCGTGATGCCCGGCGTCATCCACGAACTGTCCTACGAGGCACTGGTCAGCGACCCGGAGCCGGTGGTGCGCGCCCTGCTGAACTACTGTGAACTACCCTGGGATGAACGCTGCCTGGAGTTCGCCGGCACCGAACGGCGGGTGACCACCGCCAGCTCCTGGCAGGTGCGCCAGCCCCTGTACCATTCTTCGGTGGGCCGCCACCGCCACTACGCGCAGCAGCTGGCGCCGCTGCGCGACGCCCTTCAGCCGCCGTAGATGTACTTATCCAGGGTCTGGTGGAAGTGGCGGATCCGCACCTCGTGGTAATTGGCCAGTACCACCTCGCCGTCGGCAAGGTTGTGCATGCCGGACTGTATTTTCGGCATATTGAAGAGATCCTGGTCGAAGATCGTACCCAGTTTCTCCCCCAGCTCCGGTGCCTGTGAAAACAGTTCGTCTTCGCCCAGCAATCGCGGTGCCATGTCAGCCGGGCGCTCCTCGCTCTGCTTGAAGGGGGCCAGCAGGATGATTTCCATCAGCGCGGTCTGGTGATCGTCGCCGTTGGGCCGGAAGCGGTAGGTGATATGGGGGTGGAAGCCCGCCCAGGGTGCGAAGTTGGGGAATACCGAGTAGAGGATGGAATCCATCATCTCTGCATTGGTGGTGCGTTCATCCAGGGGTTCGTCGTAAAGCGGACCAAACTCCTCGCGATTTTTCTGCGCCACGTATTCCCGGGCGCTCACACCGTCAGGGATCTTCGCTACATCCTCCCCGGCCACCAGCGCCGAGGTGCCGAAGATGGCGTCGGCCACGTCCTGTGGCCCCAGGTTGGGCCGGTGCGAGCTGGGCTCGGCCATCGCCGTGATGGTGCGGCTGATATGGGGTTCCCACACGTCGTACTGTGATTCCGCGTCTGCCGTGTAGGGCAGGATCTGCGGGTGGGTGGCCACCGCGTGGTAGGACTCGATAAACGCCTCCCAACCCACTTTCCAGTTACAGGGGATAACCTTCTGCACGTGGACCATCTTGTAGCGCTCCTCGGGCTTCCAGCGCTTGAAGTGCTCCGGCAGGATGCCCAGGTACTCGTGCAGGGGCTGTGCCTCCATGTCCATGTTGATAAACACCCAGCCACCCCAGGTATCCACCTGTACCGGCGGCAGGGAGAAATTGTCGGGGTCGATATGATCGAAATCCCACTGGCAGGGTGCGCCCTTGAAGCTGCCGTCCAGGTTCCAGGTGAAGGCGTGGTAGGGGCAGACAAAGACATTTTTGTTGCAGTTCTCGTCCACCAGCTGCCGGCCGCGGTGGCGGCAGACGTTGCGGTGGGCAGCCAGTTCACCGTTCTCCAGCCGGGTGACGATGATCGAGAAGCGGGTGATGTCGTAGACCTGGGTATCGCCGGCGTTCGGGATCTCGGTTTCCCGGCACACCATCTGCCAGGTTTTCTTCCAGACCTTTTCCACTTCGAGCTCGTGGAATTCGCGGCTCAGGTAGCGATCGACGGATATATTATCGGAACCCAGGTAGGGACGGGTATTGTCCCTCAGGGATTCCGGTACGGGGTTGGACTCCGCATCCAGGAGTTCCTGGTAGCTGGGGCCCGCGTATTGGGGGTCGGCCTTGCGTTTGCTGTCCACGATACTCACCTCTCGTCATTTTATTTCCGAGGAGACTAGCAATCGCGAAGGAAACAGTCAGCCTTGACTGTTTTGAATGTGAACTTTTTTTGATCTGCGTTAATAAAAAGGGGTCAGAACCCTTTTTTCAGGGTGAGTACCAGATCGGCGACGAGTAGGCGCGCTCCTGAATGGTATCCGGGTGGTCCTGCGCATGTTCCTTGCCCAGCGCCAGGGCATCGTAGAAGGAGTGGCGCGGCGTCGGGATTTGCAACACCCGCACGTAATAGAAAGCGGGCTGTGCCGGGTCGAATCCCGGATCCTGCCAGCGCGCGCTGAGCTGTGGTGCGCCGATGCTGTTCTCGTAGCGGCCAGTGCTGAGGTCGACGCTGTTGCCCACGGCCGGTAACTTGCCCCTGGCGTCAATCTCCCGATCACCGGACCAGACCACGTCAAAGATTTTTTCCCGCTGCTCGCCACCGCTGTCCAGCCAACCTTTCACAATCTGGATGCGATCCAGATTGGCATTCAGCGGATCCTTGTCAGCCAGAACCACCAGAGTCGGTGCGGCCCCCAGGGTGTTGAGTTCGCCGCCCATGGGCACGCTCTGGCCGTCGACTTCCGCGTTGAATTGCAGTCGAATGCGGGGGCCGGTGGTGGCGTAGACCTCACGGCGACGCATGGCCTCCATAATCGATTCGCGGGTATTGTCTTCAGACCAGACCGCAGCCAGGCCGGAGGCGGACATGGCCCAGCCATCGGGGGCGGGTTCGCCTTCCTCCCACTGCCGGGTCTTGTTTTCCGGAATCGAATCGGTGGCCATTTTCCCCCAGAAGTTGTCCTCCTCGGCACTGGGCAGGCCGGAGTGTGCATCGGTGGAACCGATCATGCCGAACTGGAAGGGATTCGCGCCGTACTCCTCTCCCAGGGCCAGACCGCGCATCAGTGCGGTGCGCGCATAGTCTCCGGGTGCCACTTTGTACTCGCTGTAATTGACCTGCAGGTAGAAGGGAAACTCCTCGAAGTCGGCAAATTCGTCGTCCGGCGACAGCAGGGGGTGGGCCTCGGAATCGCCCTTGATCTGGGTGACCTCGGTTACCGGCTCCCACTTCCTGCGCAGGGCAATGTAATCGGTGTCGAAGGCACTGCCGCGCAGGCGCGTGGTATCGAACATGAAGCCCTTGGAGACGATTGAATTGTGGGGAATGGCCAGGAAATTAGCGCCGGTGCTGGCGCTGGTTTCGTCCAGCCAGGCCCAGAGATCTTCCGGGTACATGCTTTTCAGCAGGCTGTAGGGCTGGTAGGTCTGGGCGCTGTCGGCGCCGCCGTCGGTCATTACCACCCGGTGCAGGTTGGCGCCGCCGGGAATCGAACTCCACTCCCAGCCGATAAAGGCCGTGAAGTTGCCCGGGTCATTGTATTCATCGGCGATATCCGTCGCCGAGCGCCAGGTGTCGATCTGGGCCTGCATCATCGGCGGCAGGATGGTGGCATTGTCGCTGAGCGTACCTCCGGCTGCTTCCTCGCGCACGTCACCGGGGGGCGGCAGTATGTCGCGGAACAGGGCGACGGCATCGCGCTCGTCCAGCGCCCGGTTCAGGTACCAGGCCGCGAAGTGTGCCTTGATGCTGTCCCACCAGCCGATTTCGCTGGTATCGAGACCGTTACCGGAATGGATTTCCTTGATTGCGCCGAGGAATTCCGCGTGGTCCGAGACCACCAGGAAGTCCAGTGGCGTCTCGATCTGCACACGCCCCTTGAAATAGGGGTGCAGCACCGGTTCTCCCATGGCGTAGCGGTAAGCGACGTGGGGGTCGGCGGTGAAGTTGTTGTTGGTGTAGGCATCGAAGGAGTTGCTGGTGTGCAGGTGGGTATCGCCCCACAGCAGCTGCTTTTCCTGGGCGCCGGCGCCGGTCGCCGCCAGACTTATCCACAGAATCGCCGACACCCTCCGACCCCATTGGGGTCGGAGGGTCTCTGTAAATCTGTGGATAACTTTTTTACAGGTAGCTGCGCGCATAGTCATCTCCTTATCGTTATGCGCCGTACCATAACCTGACTTGAGACGGTATGCTACGTGGTGGCCGCGATAATAATAAGGATTCGCCCATGAAAGATTCTTCGCCAGCGACGCCCCTGGCAGGGTCGCGCTATGCGCTGTTCATGCTGACGATTGTCTATGCCTTCAACTTTATTGACCGGCAGATCCTCGTCATCCTGCAGGAACCGATCAAGAACGATATGGGCCTCAGCGACGCCCAGCTCGGATTACTCAGCGGCTTCTCCTTTGCTCTGGTCTATATCACCGCCGGGATTCCCATTGCCTACTGGGCCGACCGCGTCAATCGCCGCAATATCATCGCCGCGGCCCTCACCATCTGGAGCGGCATGACCGCTATCTCCGGTTTCGCCCAGAACTACACACAACTGCTGCTGGCGCGCATCGGGGTCGGTATTGGCGAGGCCGGAGGCAGCCCGCCTGCCCACTCCATGATCAGTGATTTTTACCCACCGGAGCGGCGCGGTACCGCACTGGCGATTTACTCGGCGGGTCTGCACGCCGGCATCGTTGTCGGCTTCCTGCTCGGGGGTGCGCTCAGCCAGATGTACGGTTGGCGCATTGCCTTCATGGCGGTTGGTTTGCCCGGGGTGCTCTTTGCCCTGGTGTTTTTCCTGACGGTCAAGGAACCGCCCCGCGGTCGCTGGGAATCGAAGGAAGCGGCAGCACACAAGCCCACCCTGGGGGAAACACTGCGTACCCTGTCGTCCCTGAAATCCTTCTGGTACATCGCCGCCGGCTGCGGCATGACCGCCTTCGTCGGCTACGGCAACGGCAACTTTACGCCGTCCTTCATGATGCGCATCCACGAGCTCAGCGTGGCCCAGGTCGGCATTGTGCTGGCCCTGTTCGGTGGCATGGCGGGGCTTGTCGGGACTTTTCTCGGTGGCTTTCTTGCCGACCGCCTGGCGGTACGCGACAAGCGTTGGTACCTTTGGGTGCCAATGTATGCGGGTTGCCTGGCGGTGCCGCTGGGATTCCCTTTCCTCCTGTCTGATAACTTCTACGTGGTGCTGGTCTTCCTGTTCCTGGTGACCGTCTCGATAAACACCTATCTGGGCCCGGTCCTGGCCATCAGCCATGGCCTGGTACCCCCGGCCATGCGCGCCATGACTTCGGCCGTACTGTTTTTCATCCTGAATTTGATCGGTCTCGGCCTGGGGCCGCTCACCGCCGGCCTGCTCAGCGACTGGCTGACGGGGATCTACGGGGTGCAGGGCTTGCGCTACGCCATGCTGATCATAGGTGTTATCGGCATCGCCGGCATATCGCTGTTTTTCATGGCAGCGAAACACCTGCCCGCCGACCTCGCCCGCCAGAAGGCTTCCGCGAGCGTCTGACAAACCACCCGGAGAAAGAAAATGTTGAGACTAGCAACACGGTTTTTTGTGCGCGTCGCAGACCGCTGGATGCCGGATCCACTGGTCATCGCGGTCTTCCTCACCTTTGTCTGCCTGGTCGCCGCGGTGGCTTTCACGGATTTCGGCCCCGTCGATGCAGTCGGTGCCTGGGGTACGGGTTACTGGAGCCTGCTCACCTTCACCATGCAAATGGTGCTGATCCTCGGGCTCGGCCACCTCTTGGCTCATACCCGTCCGGTCTATCGGATCCTGGTGGCTGTGGCCGGCCAGGTTCGCTCGGCGCGAATGGCCTATGCCGGCCAGGCGCTGCTGGCCGGTTTATGCGGCATCTTTTCCTAGGGGGTGGCACTGATCGTGCCGGCGGTGCTGTCGCGTATCATGGCGAAGAGCTGTGCCGATCGGGGTATTCACGTGCATTTCCCCCTGCTGGTGGCAGCGGGCTGGCTGGGCGCCGGCACCAGCATGCAGGGGCTGTCCGCCTCTATTCCTTTGACCATCAATACACCGGGGCACTTCCTGGAAGAGCAGATTGGCCTGGTGGCACTGTCGGCGACCATCCTCTCAGTCTGGAGTATGACGATCCTGGCCACCAAGCTGGTGGCTATCCCCACGGTGTTGTCGCGACTGGGACCGGACCCATCGGAGCTGCGGGAGATGCCGCCCCTGGCAAACAATAATCACAACGCTGCCTATGAGCCGCCGGCGGTACTGGATTCACCCTCCCAGCGTATCGAGCACGCGCGCTGGGTAACCCTGAGCCTCGCCGCACTGGGAGTGGTACACCTGTTCGATCACTTCAGCAGTGGTGGCAGCCTCAATCTGAATACGCTCAATATGCTGTTCCTGGTCCTCGGCCTGGCGATGGTGGATTCGCCGCGGCACTACCTGCACCTGCTCGGCAACGCCGGCCGGGTAGTGGCGCCTTTCTTCATCCAGTACCCGTTGTACGCGGGCATCATGGGCATCATCGCGGCCTCGGGCCTGGGTAAACTGTTCGTTGATGGCTTCGTGGCCATCTCCAGCGCCGAGACCCTGCCGGTCTGGACCTTCTTCAGCGCCGGCTTTCTCAACCTGTTTATTCCCTCTGCCGGTGGGCAGTGGGCGGTGCAGGGGCCGATTGCCGTGGAGGCGGCCATGCAGTTGGGCACGGATATCCCGCGGGTGGCCATGGCACTGACCCTGGGGGAATCCTGGACCAATGCCATCCAGCCGCTCTACGCGATACCAGTGCTGGCAGTGGCCGGCCTGCACGTGCGCGATGTGATGGGCTACGGGGTGATCATCCTGGCCCTGAACGGTGCGATCTACCTGGTAGCACTGAGCTTTTTTTGAGCCGCAAGGCGTGTTGGCTCAGCAGCGGGTGATCAGGCTGTGACTAACCTGCTCGAGCAATTCGGAAGGGGCGAAGGGTTTGCGCAGCAGGCATATATTCCTTGAATCGAATCCCTGGGCGGCGAGTCGGTCGTCGGTGTAGCCGGACATGAACAGTACCGGTGTATCTATCCCCAGCGCTTCCTTTTCTTTCACCATTTTGGGTCCGCTCATGCCCGGCATGATCACGTCGGTCAATATCAGGTCGAATGCCTGTTTGCCGATCAGGTCCAGGGCCTCCAGGCCATTAGCGGCGTCGGTGACTTCAAATCCCGCCTCTACCATCACACCGCGGATCAACCCGGCCACCTGCTCGTCATCCTCGACCACCAGAATTCTGCTGCCTTTTACGCCAGTAACCGGATCGCGGTGCGTCTCCCGAGCGCACGGTGACGGCCTCGCGCAGGCACCGACCGGTTGACTCGAAAGGGGTAGCAATACCTCGAAGCGCGTACCTTCACCAGGCCTGCTGTCGGCGCTGATTTCCCCCTGCGCCTGGCCCACCAGGCTATAGACCGTGGACAGGCCGAGCCCCGTGCCACTGCCCAGTTCCTTGGTGGTAAAAAACGGTTCGAAGATCTGCTCCAGCGTCGTCTTGTCCATACCGCAGCCATTATCGGATAGCTCCAGGCAGGCGTAGTCGCTGCCCGACTTGCTAATACGACCCAGGGCGAGCCGGATCTCCCCGCCCTCGGGCATGGCATCGCGCGCGTTGGTCGCCAGGTTGAGCACAATCTGTTCCATGTCGCCGGCGCCTATCTCTATCGGCAGGGGCTGGTCGGCCCGGGAAAACACAAGCTCGATGTCCTCGCCGATCAATTGACCCAGCATCTCGAGCAACTCTGCGGTCGCCTCGTTGAGGTCAATCACCGACTTCTGTCGCACATCCTTGTGGCTGAACACCATCAGGCGCTTGACCAGTTCCGCGGAACGGGTGCCGGCTTTTTCTATGGCTTCGACGTAGCCCTCCAGCTCCGGGGTGTCGGGCAGCGCGGCTTTGAGCATCTCGGCGTAGCCCAGGATCGGCACCAGCTGGTTATTGAAGTCGTGGGCGATGCCGCCGGCCAGTTTGCCGATGGCTTCCATTTTCTGTGCGTGGCGCAGCTCGTTCTCAAGTTTCTTCCGCTCGGTGATATCCCGCCATACGGTGTGCAGTTCATAACCGTCGTCGGAGGGAATTGCGGTGAGCAGCACCTCAACCGGGAACAGTTCGCCGTCAGCCCGCAGGTGATCCCACTCGAAACGCAGGGTACCCTTCTCCATGGCGGTTGCCATGTACTCGTTGGCTTTTTCAAAGGAGCGCCTGCCGTCTGGCTGGAATTCGGGAGACAGTTCCGAGGGGTGGGTCTGCAGCACGGTCTCCTTGTCTTTCGCGCGCAGCATCTCCACGGCCGCCTGGTTACAGTCTACGAACTTGTCCCCCACGATAATAAGAATCGCGTCAGCGGAGCTCTCAAACAGAGCCTGGTAGCGATCCTCCCGGGATTTCGACCTGGTGTTCGGGTCTGCCATGGACCTGCCTATTTCCCCCGTAGCCCTGGAGTTGATCAACCGCCTGTGAAATCAGGAATCCCGAGCTCGTATTTAATGATTATAGTATCTGTATCGGTGTGGATGGCCGCTAGCTTTAGGGCGTCGCCGCCGATCCTGACAGTATTTTTTCGTGGTTAATACGCCCAATGCGGGGCAGTGCTCTCAGGCGGATGGTGTCCGGATCGGATAAGGAATAAACCATATACGAATCAATGACTTATACGGCCGAGCGAGAGTGATCGAAAATTATGGAAATGGTGCCCAGGAGAGGACTTGAACCTCCACGGGGTTGCCCCCACTAGCACCTGAAGCTAGCGTGTCTACCAATTTCACCACCTGGGCATAGTGCTACAACCAACATCGTTGCCACTACTTGATCTCTACTGTCCTGCGCTGGGCAGGTACTGATCTCTCACCGAAGTGAGCAGTAGAGGGCGCGCACTTTACTTTTCAACAGAACAATTGTCAATCCTGACGTATACTGGCCGCCACATGTCAAAGAACAAGAAAAGTCGCGGCGCTTCGAAGCCGCCAGCCGGTGCCTCCGACAGGCCGCCGGCAGACCCCCACGCCGCCCGCGAGGCAGAAAAATACGAGAACCCGGTTGCCAGTCGCGAGTTGATTCTGCAGCTGCTGACCGAGGCTGACCAGCCTCTCAACCACAACCAGATCTGCCAGCGCCTGCAGGTGGAAGACCACGAACAGGTCGACGCCCTGCGCCGGCGCCTGCGCGCCATGGAGCGCGACGGCCAGCTTATGGTCAACTGCAAGGGCGCCTTCGGCCTGGTCAACAAGCTGGACCTGATACACGGGCGTATCAGTGGTCACCGCGACGGCTACGGTTTTCTCATTCCCCGCGATGGCAGCGACGATCTATACCTGAGCGCCCGTCAAATGGCACTGGTGTTCGACGGCGATGAGGCACTGGCCCGGGTCTCCGGCGTCGATCAGCGCGGCCGCCGCGAGGGCAAAATAGTCGAGGTACTCAAGCGCACCACCACCGAGGTGGTGGGCCGCTACTACGAGGAAAGCGGCATCGGCGCGGTGATACCCGACAATGCCCGCATCAATCACGATGTATTGATTCCCCCCAAAGCCAAGGGTGCTGCACAGCACGGCCAGATTGTTGTGGCGGAGGTGACGGATTGGCCGAGCCGCCAGCTCGGCGCCAAGGGTCGTATTGTCGAAGTGCTGGGCGAGCATCTCGACCCCGGCCTGGAAATCGACGTGGCGATACGCTCCCACGGTATTCCCCATGTCTGGCCGGAGGAGGTTTTGAAAGAGGCTTCCAGTCTCGGCGAAGCGCCGGGCAAGGCCGACAAACAGGGACGAATCGACCTGCGCGACCTGCCCTTTGTCACCATCGACGGTGAAGATGCCCGCGATTTTGACGACGCGGTCTACTGCGAGAAGAAGAAGGGCGGTGGCTGGCGGCTGTGGGTGGCAATAGCCGATGTCAGCCACTATGTGCGACCCGGCTCGGCCCTGGACGAAGAAGCTGTGGCGCGGGGCAACTCGGTGTATTTCCCGGAGCGGGTGGTGCCAATGTTGCCCGAAGCCTTGTCCAACGGCCTCTGCTCGCTGGTACCGAAAGTCGATCGTCTCAGCATGATATGCGAGATGACCATCAGCAGGGTGGGCAACCTCAGCGACTTCCATTTCTACGAGGGGGTTATCTTCTCCCACGCCCGGCTCACCTATACCCAGGTGGGGGAAGCGCTTGAGAAGGGGCATCATCCGGATGTCGATAAATCCATAGTGCCTCACCTGGAGCACCTGCACAGTCTCTACAAGGTGCTGCGCGCCGCCCGCGATACGCGTGGTGCTATCGATTTCGAGACCGAGGAAACCCGCATCCTGTTCGACGAACAGCGCAAGATCGAATCCATCGTGCCGGTGCAGCGCAACGACGCCCACAAGCTGATCGAGGAATGCATGCTCTGCGCCAACGTCGCCACGGCGCGTTTTTTCGAGGAACACGATCTGCCCATCCTGTACCGGGTGCACGAGGGGCCGAGCGCAGAGAAGCTCGAAAACCTGCGCAGCTTTCTCGGCGAGTTGGGGCTGGATCTGAGCGGCGGCGCCAAACCGAGCCCGGCGGATTACCAGGCTCTGCTGGCCCAGGTGGCCGAGCGGCCCGATGCCCACGTTATCCAGACCATGATGCTGCGCTCGCTCAGCCAGGCGGTCTACCAGCCGGAGAACGAGGGCCACTTCGGCCTCAACTACAAGGCCTATGCACACTTTACCTCGCCGATTCGCCGCTATCCCGACCTGCTGGTGCATCGCGGTATTCGCCGCATCATTCGCTCCGATATGGACAGCCGCCGGGTATTGCGAGCCGAGGCTGACCCGATCCCGGCGAAGCGCATATTCCCCTACGATGTAGCCGCCATGGTGGGCTTTGGCGAGCAGTGCTCCATGACCGAACGCCGCGCCGACGATGCCACCCGCGAGGTCGATGCCTGGCTCAAGTGCGAGTACCTGCAGGAGCACGTTGGCGACGAGTTCAATGGCGTGGTCGCCGCGGTGACCAGCTTCGGTATCTTCGTCGAGCTGGCCAACCTCTATATCGAGGGCCTGGTGCATATCAGCGCGTTGCCGGCGGACTACTACCACTTTGAGCAGGGCAAGCAGCGCCTGGTGGGTGAGCGCACCGGGCGCAGCTTCAACCTCGGTGATTACGTGCGGGTCCAGGTGGCCAGGGTCGACCTGGACGATAAGAAGATCGACCTTGAATTGCTGGAGAGCCGCTCACGCAAGAAGAGCGGTGGCGCGGACAAGCGCGGCAAGGCGGGCAAGAAATCCGGCTCGCGCAAGGGCAAACCGGGCAAGACCGGCAAAAGCAAGAAGGGCAAAACCGGCCTGCGCCGCCGACACTGATTGCAATGGAACTGATTTACGGATTACACGCGGTGGACGCCCTGTTGCGCAACGACCCCGGGCAGGTCCGGGTGTTGTTTGTCCAGGCAGGCCGCAAAGACAAGCGCATGGCGGCGATTGTCGACCTGGCCCGTAACCAGGGCGTGGATGTGGTCGAACTGGGTCGCTATGAACTCGATGTCAAAGTGGAGGGTCGCCACCAGGGGGTGGTTGCCCAGGTCAGTGGCGGGTCAAAAACCTGGGACGAGGCGGCGCTCTACCAGCTCCTGGAGGGTATCGAGCACCCAGCCCTGCTCCTGGTACTCGACGGTGTGACCGATCCCCATAATCTCGGCGCCTGCCTGCGCAGTGCCGATGCCGCTGGTGTCGACGCCGTGATCGTACCCAAGGATAAGTCTGCGGACCTGAGCCCCACCGTGCGCAAGGTGGCATGCGGCGCTGCCGAGGTCGTGCCCTTCGTGCGGGTCACCAACCTCGCGCGTACCCTGGAGGGGCTCAAGGAGCGCGGTGTGTGGCTCTACGGTGCTGCGGGGGAAGCAAAAAATACTATATATAACAATGACTTAACGGGGTCTTTGGCGCTGGTAATGGGGGCTGAGGGCAGCGGTTTGCGGCGCCTGACCCGGGAGACCTGCGACCACCTGGTGAAATTGCCCATGGCGGGATCGGTCAGTTCGCTGAATGTCTCGGTGGCCACCGGGATTTGTTTGTTCGAGGTGGTCAGACAGCGCGGCAACACCGCGTAATTCGTGGCTTGCACCGCCACGTGCAAGCATGTACACTCCGCGCCTCAAAATTCGACCGGCTGCTCAAAACAGCCGATTCTCCTTGCCACACCGGCTCTCTGTTTTTAGACCCGGGTGGCTTAACCCGTAAGGAGCCGCTAATGCGACATTACGAAATCGTATTCATGGTCCATCCGGACCAGTCCGAGCAAGTACCGGGCATGATCGAGCGCTACAGCTCGGCGATCCAGAAAGACGGTGGCCGCGTCCACCGCCTCGAAGACTGGGGTCGTCGCCAGCTGGCCTACACCATCAACAAGGTCCACAAGGCCCACTATGTGTTGATGAACGTGGAGGCAAGCAACGATGCCATGGACGAGTTGACCACCACCTTCCGCTATAACGACGCGATTATCCGCAACCTGGTTATCCGCCGCGACGAGCCTGTGACTGATGAGTCTTTCATCATGAAGCAGGAAAAAGAGCAGCGTGAGCGCAAGAGTCGTTATGAAGAGCGCCAGGCCGCTGAAGCTGCCGAAGCTGAAGCCAAGGCGAAGGCCGCCGAAGCCCCCGCCGCAGAAGCCGAAGCCGAAGCAGAAGAGCCAGCCGCTGAAGCGGCAGCCGAGGCACCCGCTGCTGAAGCCGAAGCAGAGACTGCTGAGGAAGCAGTTGCCGAAGCTGCTGAAGCCGAAACGGAAGAGAAATAACCAGGAGGAATTCAGACATGGCACGTTTTTTCCGTCGCCGTAAGTTTTGCAAGTTTACCGCCGAGGGCATCAAGGAGATCGACTACAAGGATCTCGAGACCCTCAAGCAGTACGTCACTGAAACCGGCAAGATCGTACCCAGCCGTATCACGGGTACCAAGGCTAAGTACCAGCGTCAGCTGGCAACTGCCGTCAAGCGCGCCCGTTTCCTGGCGTTGCTGCCTTACTCAGACGCTCACCAGTAAGCGCTGATACGAGGTTGAAGCATCGGGGCGACTGATGCGCTTCGTCGCTGAATACGTCATGCGGGGCCGCAACCAGGCCCTGTGGGTCGCGGTTCTCGGCGCCAGCTCCCTGATGTTCTCCTGGCTCAGTGCCGCTGTCCTGGCACTGGTCACGTTGCGCCGCGGGCCAACGGAGGGAGTTTATATTCTGGCCTGGGCAGTACTCCCTGCGGGGTTTCTGCTGGCCGTATTTGGAGATATCGGTCCCCTCGGCATGATCGTGGGGACCACCGCCCTGGCCTGTGTGCTGAGGTGGTCAGCGTCCTGGCCCCTCACTCTGGTTGGAGCGAGCCTGGTAGGCGCCATCACTGGTCTCGGCATGCTGTGGCTGGGGGTGAACTACCTGGAGCAACTGGCAGCGATCTTCGCCGAGTGGTTTGCCAGCCTGGGTGAGCAGTTGTCCCAGGGTGGTCAGGAGGTGCAGCTGCGCTCCCCCGGTCTTGCCACGATTGCGGGCATGCTCGGGCTGATGAACGCAGTCAGTTGCGTGATGTGTTTGATACTGGGGCGCTGGTGGCAGTCAATGCTGTTCAACCCGGGCGGATTCCGTGCCGAGTTTCACAGCATCCGCTACAGCGCCCAGGCCAGCACGGTGCTGGTGGTGTTGATGATGTTGATTAGCACCTACGGCCTCGAATTCCGCCCCTGGGCGGTGTTGTTCGGGGTGCCGCTGAGCGTGGCGGGCATTAGCCTGGTGCACGCGCGGGCGGCGCACCGCGGGCTGGGAGCGGGTTGGCTCACGGTGTTTTACCTGCTGTGGGTGTTTTTGGACCCGGTGAAATTGATAGTGATCGGCGTTGCCGTGGCGGACAGTTACATAGACTTTCGCAGCCGCTGGAAGCAACTGCCGGCAAGAAAAGACGAAGACAAAGATTCTGACAACGAGTAGAGGAAACTGAGATGGAAGTCATACTGCTGGAAAAGATCGGCAAACTGGGCGACCTCGGTGACAAGGTTAACGTAAAGCCCGGCTATGGCCGTAACTTCCTGATTCCCCAGGGCAAGGCTGTCCCGGCAACGGAAGACAACGTGGCCAAGTTTGAAGCGCGCCGCGCCGAGCTGGAAGCCGCGGCCGCCGAGTCGAATGCCGCCGCTGAAGTTCGCGCCGGCCAGATTGGCGAGCTGGGTACCATCACCATTACCGCCAATGCGGGCGAAGAGGGCAAGCTGTTTGGCTCCGTGGGCACCCGCGACATCGCCGATGCGGTTACCGCCGCCGGCGTCGAGCTGAACAAGGCCGAAGTACGGTTGCCGGAAGGCGCCCTGCGCGAGCTGGGTGACTTCGAGATCGCCGTGCACCTGCACAGCGACGTGGACGCCACTATCCAGCTCTCGATCGTACCGGAGTAATAAAAGGGGTCAGAGCCCTTTTTACGCATTTTCGGGAACCCGCGATATAGAGGGGTCAGAGCCCAGTAAAAATGGGCTCTGACCCCTTTTTTTACGCCTCCGATCCGCGCAGTCGCGCCGGAATATACGACCCAGCCATTTATTTCCCGCGGCGTTTGCGCAACAATCAACGGTTCCCGTTGAATAATTAGAACAGGCCGTCAATGCCAGACAACGAGTATCCCGCCGACGTCATAGACCTGCCCTATGCGGACGATCCTCTGGGCGGCGACCCGGCGGCCGGCGATCCGGAGCTGGCCCGGATCAAGATGTTGCCCCATTCCATCGAGGCGGAGCAGTCCGTGCTCGGCGGCTTGTTGTTGTCCAATGACGCCTGGGACGCGGTTGCCGAAATGGTGACCCCCTCGGATTTCTACCGGCCCGATCACCGCCTGATCTACCAGCAGATGCAGAAACTGGCGGAGGCCAATGAGCCCCTGGACCCGGTCACCGTGGCCGAGGCGCTCAATGCCAGTGGCCAGCTCGACAATGCCGGCGGTTTTGCCTACCTGGCGGAGCTCGCCAAGGAAACCCCCAGTGCCTCCAATATCCGCGCCTATTCCACCGTCGTACGCGAACGCAGCGCCCTGCGCCACCTGATCCAGGCGGCCCAGGACATCGCCGACAGCGGCTACAACCCGGAGGGCCGCAGCAGCGACGATCTCATCGACGAGGCCGAGCGCAAGATCATGCAGATTACCGAGCAGGGCCCCAAGACCGGCGGCCCGGTGGAGGTGAACCCGCTGCTAACCCGCGCCGTGGAGAAGATCGACGAACTCTACAATTCCGGCGGTGACATTACCGGTCTCAGTACCGGCTTTAGCGAACTCGATGGCATGACCTCGGGCCTGCAGAAGTCGGATCTCATCATCCTGGCGGCCCGGCCCTCGATGGGTAAAACCAGTATGGGCATGAACCTGGTGGAGCACGCGGTACTCAATCAGGACAAACCCATCCTCGTGTTCAGTATGGAAATGCCCGCCGACCAGCTCATGGTCAGGCTGCTGTCCTCGATCGGGCGCATCGACCAGACCCGTATCCGCAACGGCAAGCTGGAGCAGGAGGACTGGCCCAAGCTCAGTGCCGCCGTGTCCAAGCTCAAGGATGTGCCGCTGTATATCGACGACACACCTGCCTTGTCACCGACAGAAATCCGCTCCCGGGCGCGTCGAGTGGCCCGCGAAAACGGCGGCGAGCTGGGTATGATCATGGTGGATTACCTGCAGCTGATGCGGGTGGCCGGGTTCACGGAAGGCCGAACCGCCGAGGTCTCGGAGATCTCCAGGAACCTCAAGGCGATTGCCAAGGAATTCAACTGCCCCATGGTGGCCCTGTCGCAGCTCAACCGGGCCCTGGAGCAGCGGCCCAACAAGCGCCCGGTGAATTCGGACCTGCGCGAATCGGGTAGTATCGAGCAGGACGCCGACGTCATCTTCTTCATCTATCGCGATGAGGTCTACAACGAGGACAGCCCCGACAAGGGGGTGGCGGAGATCATCATCGGCAAGCAGCGTAACGGCCCCATCGGTATCTGCCGCCTGGCCTTCGTCGGCCAGTTCACCCGCTTTGAAAACCTGGCTCGTTCAACCTACGAAGAAGCGTACTAGTCTATAAAACCGCTATAGATCCGGGATCCTTTGACCTCTGGTGACGCTACATCACCGGGAGAGGTTTTTCCCCTGCCGCTCGAGTGAGGTGCCAGTAGATACCCGGTGACGCTACGTCACTGGGACAGGCTCTCCCGAATTTTCGCAATTTCCGCCAGCGCCTCTTCCCGTGTGCTGGGTTCGCTGCTGGAGGCCGGCAGGGCCTCGGGCTCCGGGATGACCAGGGTCTCACCGGCCATGACCCGGTTGCACTGCTGCTGGTACTTCTGGCTGAACACCGGCCAGGTTTTCTCTTCGGGCTCATTGGCGAGGAAGAACCAGTCGGCCTCGCGCCCGGCCAGGTACACCGCCGGGTGGCTCCAGCGCTGGGCGGACTTTGGGCTTCGAGCGGTGCAGGCTTCGATGTAGGCGCTGCGCGCATCTGGTAGCCCGTATTCCCGCAGGCTGGCCTGGCAGGATTCCAGCATGCGATTGAGGGTGGGCAGGTATTCGCTGCTCTCGATGGCGTGCCTGGCGCCGTGCAGAACCTGGGCTGTGGGGTAATCCGCCAGGGCCTCCAGCCACAGTTTCTTGACCTGGTTCAGTTGCTCGGCGTCCGGGTAGGCGGCGTAGAACTGGTTGTGGTAGTTCAGGCGAAACAGGGCAAACACCTGGTTGATGGTGTCTATCTGTTCTTCGCTGGGCGGCTTTTTCTCAGTGTGCCCAGCTGCGGTCGTTGAGGTCGTCGCTGAGGCTTCGATCTCTTGTGCGACCTGTTGCACGAGTTCCTTGTTGTCCGCCATGGGTCTCCAGTGAATTGCGCTTGGCCCAGTTGTATTTTACATGCTGCAGGAACTTGGTGTTCCAGGATTTGTGCAGCTGGTTGCTGTCTTTCCAGTACACCAGGAACTCCGGCAGCAGCTCCCAGGCAAACTTTTCGTCGATGTGCGACATCTTGAGGATGTCGAACACGTCCGCGGTGGGCTGCCAGTTCTCCGGTATCCGCTGAGGTTCGGTGTCGTGGGTGAGGGCCGAGGTGTAGCGCGCCCACTGCCGGCGGATGTGCGAGATGAACTTGGAATTCAGCGCCTTCTCTGCCGGGTTGCTCTCGCGCCAGTAGAGCACGAATTCCGGCACCGCATCGTCGATAAAGGCGCGGGTAACGCCGTTGCGCTCAAGGATTTCCAGGGCATCCTCGCTGGGGTACCAGTCGTCGCCCAGTTTTTCTTCCGGTTTTGTGAAGCGCTCGGCCTGGGCCTGCTCGGAATGACGCCAGCGGCTCAGTACGTGCTGGCGGAACTTGTTTTCCCAGGCGTGAGAGATCTCGCCACGTTCGCGCCAGTAATAGACAAAGTCCTCCAGCTGCTCGAGGGCAAAACTGCGCGGAATACCGTGGTTCAGACCCAGCAATTGCAACAGGTCTTCGCTGGGTGCCCAGTTACTGCCGATCAGCCCAGCGCCGCGCTGTGCAGGCGGTCTCCCGGGCGCGGGTGTTGGCGCCACAGCGCCGCGGCGTGTCTCGGTAGAGCGCATATCGGAGCGGGATTCGTTGATGGCAAATACCAGCGCATCCGCATCGTGCAGGGGTGGTGAGTCCATCAGGATCACACCCTTGTCGGCCAGGCTCTTGCTGATCCGGTGCAGGTCCACCGGGCTCCAGAAGGGCAGGGTCTCCAGCAACCAGTCGCGCTCGACCCGTAACCAGGCGTACCCCCGGCGCTGTTCCGGCTGCCGGTGCTGGAACAGGCTGTTGAGGTGCTGCAGCAGAATGGCCTCCTCCAACCCGATGGTTTGCGCCAGCGCCGGCGAGAAAACCAGTTGGCGTTCGGGTATGAGTGAGGAGTCGGACATGGCGTGCTCGTTTAAGTGGGCCGAACATTCTATGGCATCCGGCTGGGCTCTGCTAGCATAGCTCCCAAATGTCGGGGGCCAGCCCCGGCCGATAAAAAATTCCAGCTACCGATTGAGGTCCCATGGCCAAAGCCAAGAGCAAAACCGCTTTCGTCTGCAATGAGTGCGGTTCGGAGTACAGCAAATGGCTGGGACAGTGCAGCGACTGCGGGGCCTGGAACTCGGTTGTGGAATTCCGCCTCGGCAGCGCCGGAGCCAAGCACAGCAAGGCGAGCGGCGGCGCCCGGGCGGGTTTTGCCGGCGCCCTGGCCGAAGCGCAGGTGCTCAGTGAAATCAATCTCGACGAGCAGCCCCGCTTCAGTTCCGGCACCGCTGAATTCGACCGGGTGCTCGGCGGGGGCCTGGTGCCCGGCTCGGCAATCCTGGTCGGCGGCCACCCTGGGGCCGGCAAGAGCACACTGCTGTTGCAGACCCTGTGCCACCTGGCCCAGAGCCTCGATGCGCTCTATGTCACCGGCGAGGAATCCCTGCAGCAGGTGGCCATGCGGGCGCAGCGCCTGGGGTTGCCAACGGACCGGCTGCGGCTGATGTCGGAAACCAATCTTGAAACCATCCTCGCCAGCGCCGAACAATACCAGCCGAAGATCCTGGTGGTGGATTCCATCCAGGTGGTGCACACCGAGGATCTGACCTCGGCGCCGGGCTCCGTCTCCCAGGTACGCGAGTGCGCCGCCCACCTGACCCGCTTTGCCAAGCAGACCGGTACCGTGTTGGTCCTGGTGGGTCACGTCACCAAGGACGGCTCCCTGGCGGGACCGAAAGTGCTGGAACACATGATCGACTGTTCGATCCTGCTGGAGGACACGGCCGATTCCCGCTTTCGCACCCTGCGCGGCCAGAAAAACCGTTTTGGTGCGGTGAACGAGCTGGGGGTGTTTGCCATGACCGGCGAGGGCCTCAAGGAAGTCAAGAATCCCTCGGCGATCTTCCTCAACCGGGCCAGCGAGCCGGCCTCGGGGTCGGCGGTGATGGTGGTGTGGGAAGGTACCCGGCCGCTGCTGGTGGAAATCCAGGCCCTGGTCGACGATTCCCAGATTACCAACCCGCGCCGGGTGGCGGTGGGCATCGAGCAAAACCGGCTCAATATGCTGTTGGCGGTACTGCATCGCCACGGCGGCCTGCAGGTCGGCGACCAGGATATCTTCGCCAACGTGGTGGGCGGGGTGAAGGTGCTGGAGACCAGTGCCGACCTGGCCCTGTTGCTGGCCATCGTGTCCAGCTTTCGCGACAAGGTGTTGCCGAGGGAACTGGTGGTGTTTGGTGAGGTCGGACTTTCCGGGGAGATTCGTCCGGTCCCCAGCGGCCAGGAGCGCCTGGCGGAGGCCGCCAAACACGGATTCAAACGCGCCATCGTGCCCAAAGCGAACCTGCCCAAGCAGGCCATACCCGGCATGGAGGTGAAAGGAGTGAGCAAATTGACCGAAGCCCTTGCGGCCCTGGAGAACTGAATATGAGATCTGTCGTCCTTGTCCTAGTCGCCCTTTGCAGCCTGGCCACAGCCACGGTGCAAGCCGGGGAGGATAGTGCAACAAACGGCCTGTTTCACAAGAGCCTGACATTGCCAGGCGGACAGCGCTTGGTTGTAGAGGAGCAGTCACTGGAGCCCCGCAGCGTCGGCAGTTATTCGGTGCGCCTCTATTCGGGGACGAACCCGGAGGCGCCCTACGACGATTTCCTGATGGGCGTGGTCAGACCCCGCGATGGGCTCATCGCGGATGTCTGCGAAGTACCCCAGTACCAGTGCAAGAAATGCGTGATGATTACCCTGCGCAATGCCGGCAGTGGTGACTTCGTGTCAGCAGAGTTCTTCAGTTATACCGAGTCCGACGTGATCTGGCGGCTGGGGTTGAAGGGCTTGCCGGCGGATATGAAGCTGCCGCCCTCGGAATTTCGCCTGAGCTTCTAGCCCACCGGGAGCAGTACGTCCGGGACTTGTGGCTCCCGGGCGAGAATGAGCCTATTATTCTGGACAACCAGGCCGCCAATGACAGCCCTGTTGCGACCGGCCGTCGCAAGCCACTGGAGGTTAGCTTCGCATGATGAATCACCTGCCCCAGATTATCGGCAACACCTCGCTGCTGCACCTGCGCAAAGTCTCGGAACTGACCGGCTGTGAGATCTACGCCAAGGCGGAGTTCATGAACCCCGGCGGTTCCGTGAAAGACCGCACCGCCCTTGGCATCATCCGCGCAGCGGAGGAGAGCGGCGACCTGCAGCCCGGTGGGGTGGTGGTGGAGGGCACGGCCGGCAATACCGGTATTGGTCTCACCATCGTCGCCAACGCGCTGGGTTACGAGAGCGTGGTGGTCATGCCCCAGGGGGCGAGCAAGGAGAAAATCGACCAGTTGGAAATGCTCGGTGCGGAACTGATCCTGGTACCCAGCGTGAAATACGACAGCCCCCAGCACTATATTCACACCGCGGAGAAAGTCGCCGCCGGTCGCGCCCACCAGGAAGCCAATGGCGCCATCTGGGCACAGCAGTTCGATAATCCTGCCAACACCCAGATTCACTACGAGACCACCGGCCCGGAAATCTGGACCCAGACCAATGGCCGGGTCGACGGCTTTGTCTGCTCGGTCGGTACCGGCGGTACTATCGGTGGCGTGGCAGCGGCGCTGCGCGAACAGAATCCGGACGTGAAGATTGCGCTGGCCGACCCGATGGGATCCGGGCTCTACAGCTATGTGACCAGTGGCAAGCCCGCTCCCGAGGGGGAATCCATTGTGGAGGGCGTCGGGGTGACCTTCGTGCCCGGCAATATGCAGGGGGTGGAGGTGGATTTCGCCTACCAGGTCAGCGACGAGGATGCGCTGCCCTACATCTATGACCTGCTCAAGGAAGAGGGCCTCTGTGTGGGTGGCTCATCGGGAATCAATATCGCCGGCGCGGTGGCCCTGGCAAAAGAACTCGGCCCTGGCCACACCATTGTCACCATCCTCTGTGATTCCGGTGCCCGCTACCAGAGCAAGCTGTTCAACGCGGAATTCCTCTGGCAGCACAAGTTGCCCTACCCGCAGTGGGTGGCGGCCTAGGCTAAACGCACTCCGTGGAATAGATCGGCGCCGGGCCCTCGGCCCAGCCTGGTTGCGATCTTATTCGTTGGTGTCCTCGAGGCGCCCCAGTTCCTGTTCCAGCACCTCGCCTTCGACCTTCTTTGACAATAGGCGCGCCAGCGGTGCGATCTGCTCATCGCCGAGGTGTTCCATCTGGAAGCCCAGGGTGCCGTTCTCGATGTGCACCAGGTGGGCATAGGCCTCGAAGGTGCCGCCATCATCCAGGTGGATGATGAAATTGAAGGGGTGTGAGTAGTCAGCGTCCCAGTCTTTGGGCTGGGTAACGGCCAGGCCGTTGAGGCTGATATCGATCAGGGTGACATCCCAGGCCGCACCGCCCTGGTGGAGCTCGGTGCGGGCTGCCTGCATGACCCTGGAGAAACGCCGTCGCTCCTGCTCCGGCGGATGATTATTGTCAGTCATGCATCGATTATTTCAGCTTTTTGTACTTGATGCGATGGGGCTGGTCGGCGGCGTCGCCGAGACGGGCCTTGTGGTCTTCCTCGTAGTCGGAGAAGTTGCCCTCGTGGAATACCACGTTACCGTCATCCTCGTAGGCGAGGATGTGGGTGGCGATACGATCCAGGAACCAGCGGTCGTGTGAGATCACCAGCGCCGACCCGGGGAAGGCAAGCAGGGCCTCTTCCAGCGCCCGCAGGGTTTCCACGTCGAGGTCATTGGTGGGCTCGTCCAACAGCAACACATTGGCACCCTGCTTGAGCAGCTTGGCCAGGTGCAGGCGGTTGCGCTCACCACCGGAGAGGTCCTTGACGTGCTTTTGCTGGTCGCTGCCCTTGAAATTGAAACGGCCGCAGTAGGAGCGCGAGTTCACCTCGTAGCTGCCGATCTGGATGTTGTCGTGGCCGCCGGAGATTTCCTCCCACACGGTCTTGGAGCCGTCGAGGTTTTCGCGGCTCTGGTCCACATAGGCCAGCTCCACCGTCTCGCCGAGGCGCACCTCGCCGCTGTCGGGTTGTTCCTCACCGGTGAGAATTTTGAACAGGGTGGATTTACCCATGCCGTTGGCGCCGATAATGCCGACGATGGCGCCCTTCGGCACGGTGAAGCTGACGTCTTCAAACAACAGCCGGTCGCCGAAGCCCTTGGCGATGCCGTTCACTTCGACCACCAGGTCGCCGAGACGCGGGCCCGGCGGGATATAGATCTCGTTGGTCTCGTTGCGGTTCTGGAACTCCTGGGATTGCAGTTCCTCGAAGCGCTGCAGGCGCGCCTTGCTCTTGGCCTGGCGCCCCTTGGGATTGGCGCGCACCCACTCCAGTTCCGCCTTGATGGTTTTCTGGATCGAGGCCTCCTGGCGCTGTTCGATTTCCAGGCGCTTTTCCTTCTGTTCCAGCCAGGAGGAGTAATTGCCCTCGTAGGGAATGCCGCGGCCCCGGTCCAGTTCCAGGATCCAGCCGGCGGCATTGTCGAGGAAATAGCGGTCGTGGGTGATGGCCACCACCGTGCCCGGGAAGTCGAGCAGGAAGCGTTCCAGCCAGGCCACACTCTCTGCGTCGAGGTGGTTGGTGGGTTCGTCGAGCAGAATCATGTCCGGGTTGGACAGGAGCAGACGGCACAGGGCCACCCGCCGCCGCTCACCACCGGAAATCTTTGTCACATCCGCATCCCAGGGCGGCAGGCGCAGGGCGTCGGCGGCCACTTCCAGGCGATGCTCAATATTGTGGGCGTCGGTGGCCTGGATGATGTCTTCCAGTTCCGCCTGGCGTTTGGCCAGGGCGTCGAAGTCGGCGTCTTCCTCGGCGTACGCGGCGTACACCTTGTCCAGCTCGGCCAGCGCATCCAGCGCCTCGGCGAGCCCCTCCTCGACATTGCCGCGCACATCCTTCTCCGGATTGAGTTGCGGTTCCTGGGGCAGGTAGCCGACCTTGATGCCCGGCTGGGGCCGCGCCTCACCGAGGATGTCGGTGTCGAGGCCCGCCATGATGCGCAGCAGGGTGGATTTACCCGCACCATTCAGGCCCAGCACGCCGATCTTGGCACCCGGGAAAAACGACAGGGAGATGTCTTCGAGGATTTTGCGCTTCGGCGGTACCACCTTGCCGACGCGGTTCATTGTGTATACGTATTGCGCCATAAGTAGAGTGTCACTTAATGACCCTCCGACCCCTTTGGGGTCGGAGGGTGTCAGGTTTTCTGTGGATAAGTCTGATTGAGGCCGGCAATTTTCCTTAATCTGACGGCAGAGTCAATGCGCGTGATTCAACGCGGCGGTGCAAACTATTGACCCCTGTGCTGATGGATATTTGCTAGGCTTTAGGACCGCAATCAACGCTTGAGGATTTGGCTATGCACGACCTGGTGATTCGAGGCGGAACTATCGTCGATGGTTCCGGTGGGGAGGAATTTGTGGCGGATATCGCCATCGACGGCGACACCATTACCGCGATCGGCCCCGACCTGCCCGCCGGCAAAGAGGAAATTGACGCCAGCGGCAAGGTGGTAGCCCCGGGTTTCGTGGATATCCACACCCACTATGACGGCCAGGCCACCTGGGATGCAGAAATGGCCCCGTCCTCCTGGCACGGCGTTACCACCGTGGTGATGGGCAACTGCGGGGTGGGTTTCGCCCCGGCCAAGCCCGACAAGCACGAGTGGTTGATCGGCCTGATGGAAGGCGTCGAAGACATCCCGGGTGCTGCCCTGTCAGAAGGCATTCGCTGGGACTGGGAGAGCTTCCCGGAGTACATGGACGCCCTGGAGAAACTGCCGCGCACCGTGGATGTCGGGACCCATGTGCCCCACGGTGCCGTACGCGCCTACGTGATGGGTGAGCGGGGTGCAGCCAATGAAGCACCCACGGAAACCGATATTGCCGCCATGTCGCAAATTGTTGAAGACGGCCTCAAGGCCGGCGCCCTGGGCTTTTCCACGTCGCGCACCATCCTGCACCGGGACGTGGACGGAGAACTGGTGCCGGGTACGACCGCACAGAAAGACGAATTGCTGGGTATTGGCCGGGCCGCGGGCCGGGTTGGCCACGGTGTGTTCGAAATGGCCTCGGATATTAATCGCGACTGGAAGGAATTCGACTGGATGGGCGAGCTCAGCCGGGAGACCGGTCTGCCGGTGACTTTCGCCGCCCTGCAATCCATGATGCAAGAGGTGCCGCTGGATGAGCAGATAGACACCATGCGCGAGCAGAACGCCAATGGCGCCAACATCGTTGCCCAGATTGCCCTGCGCGGTACCGGCATCGTCATGGGCTGGCAGGCGACCGTGAATCCCTTCATCTTCAAGCCGACCTTCCAGGCACTCAGCGAGCAACCCTGGGAGGAGGCACTGGCACAGCTCAAGGACCCGGCGGTAAAAGCACAGCTGCTGGGTGAGGACAACGATTTCCCGGAAACCGACCTGGGAGCTCTGCTGCAGCTGGTCGTCAGCGGCTGGTCCATGCTCTATCCCATGTACGACGGCTTCGATTATGAACCCACGCCGGCGGACAGTATCCAGGCCCGGGCCGATGCCGCCGGCATCAGCCCCGAGGAGTATGCCTACGACTTGCTGATGGAAAACGAGGGCCAGGGCTTTATCTACTTCCCCGTACTCAACTATGCCGACGGCAACCTGGATTTCCTGGAAACCCTGCAGAACTCGGATGACTGTGTGAATTCACTGTCCGATGGCGGTGCCCACTGCGGCACCATCTGTGATGCGGCCTCACCGACCTTCATGTTGCAGCACTGGGTGCGCGATCGGGAGCGGGGCCGCATTGGTCTCGCCCACGCCATCAAGCGCCAGTGCCGCGATACGGCACTGCTCTACGGCCTCGAAGACCGCGGTCTGCTGGCCGAGGGCTACCTGGCGGATATCAACGTGATCGACATGGATGCCGTGAAGCTGGGCGCGCCCTGGCTGGCCTTCGACCTGCCCGCCGGTGGCAAGCGGCTGCTGCAGAAGGCCGAGGGCTACGTGGCCACCGTCAAGTCCGGCCAGGTCACATTCCGCGATGGCGAGATGCAGGGCCCGACACCCGGCGGCGTTATTCGCGGTCCCCAGGCAGCGCCGGGTGTAGCCGCTGCGGCGGCGGGCTGAGCCCGGAGGGCACATGGAAATCACGGATTTTGCCGACATCATCTACGACAAGGGTGACGACGGCGTCGTCACCGTCAGTTTCAACACCCCGAAACGCAAGAATGCGCTAACCGGGTTGACCTTCCTGGAGCTGCGTTGGGCCCTGGAACACTTCCAGGGCGACGACGATGCACACGCGATGATTCTCACCGGCGCGCCCGACCCGGACAGTGACGATCCCACGCGGGAAGCGTTCAGCAGCGGCGGCTTTTTCAGCCCCGATGTCTACAAGGACCTCCCGGAAGAGATCATGGCGCAGATTGATCTTGGCGACTTTGCGCAAAAGGCCTCGGTGCTCAAGTTCTTCCAGTGCGACAAACCGATACTGGCGGCGATCAACGGCCTGGCGATCGGCGGTGGCTTTACCCTGCCGCTGGCGGTGGCCGACCAGATCTACCTGTCGGAGCACGCCTGGATCAGCCTGCCCTTTGCCAATCTGGGGATCTCGGCGGAGCTGGGATCGACCTTCCTGTTGCCGCGCCTGCTGGGTTTCCAGAAGGCCAAGGAAGTCATTTTTTACCCGGAGCGTATCGATGCCCACAAGGCCGTGGAGTTGGGCATCGCCAATGCCGTATTGCCCCACGACGAACTGCTGGCCCACACCCGGGAGCAGGCCCTGCGACTGATACCGCCGCGGGGCGCGGGTACCGCCATACGCGAGATGAAGCGCGCCATGCACGCACCCCATGTACAGGCCATCAGCGACGCCCTGGACCTTGAGAACGAGGCCCTGGGCAAGCTGTTCCGCTCAACGGATTTTGCCGAGGGAATCACGGCGCGGGTGGAGAAACGGACGCCGGTCTTCACCGGTAACTAGAAAAGGGGTCAGAACCCTTTTTAGTTACCCGAAAAAAAGAAAAAAAGGGTTCTGACCCCTTTTTTGCTTAATCCTTTTGCACCGACAAACCCCGGCCGATGGCGTAGTACTCGATGCCGTGGCGGGCGATGTACTCCGGGTCGTAGAGGTTGCGGCCGTCGATGATCAGGGGCCGCTTCATCAACTTCTTCACCTGCTCGAAACTGGGTGAGAAGAAGGCCTTCCACTCGGTACAGATCACCAGGCAATTGGCGCGCTTGAGCGCATCTTCCTTGCTGTCGCAGAGCACCAGGTCTTCGCGTTCGCCGTACATCTCCCGGGCATTGTCCATGGCCTGTGGATCGAAGGCTTGCACGGTTGCCCCGTGGGCCCACAATACTTCCAGCAGTTGGCAGGCGAGCGCCTCGCGCATATCGTCGGTGTTGGGCTTGAAGGACAGGCCCCACACGGCGATACGGCTCTTTGAAAGATCCGGCCCCAGGCAGTTGAGCACGCGCTCGCCCAGCTTGTTTTTCTGGCGCTGGTTGGTGTCGTGCACCGCGGTGATGATGGGCGCCCCCTGGCCGTGGCTACCGGCGAGCTGCTTCAGGGCGCGGATGTCCTTGGGAAAACAGGAGCCACCATAGCCGGCACCGGGATAAATAAACTGGTAGCCGATCCTTGGGTCGGCGCCCATGCCGCGACGCACCTCCTCGATATCGGCACCCACCGCTTCGGCGATATTGGCCATCTCGTTGATAAAGCTGATCTTGGTGGCAAGCATGGCGTTGGCAGCGTACTTGGTCATCTCCGCCGACCGGGTGTCCATGATCATCATCTTGTCGCGGTTGCGGTTGTAAGCCTGGTACATCACCCGCATGTCCTCGATGGCGCGGGCAGAGTCCGAGCCGACGATGATGCGATCCGGCCTCGTGGCATCGGCCACTGCCGAGCCTTCCTTGAGAAATTCCGGGTTGGAGACCACGTCGAACTCGATGTCCACACCGCGCTCCGCCAGGGCGGCATCGATGGTAGCTTTTACTTTGTCCGCGGTGCCCACGGGCACGGTGGACTTGATGATGACCACCTTGCGGGATTCCATTTCCTCGCCGATGGTCGCGGCCACCTGCAGCACATATTGCAGGTCGGCTGATCCGTCGGCTTCCGCGGGGGTGCCGACGGCGATGAACAGGTACTCGTTGTTCTTGATGGCGCTGGAGGAATTGTCGGTGAAGCCCAGCAGACGGTTGTCCATGGCCTCGTGCAACATGCGGCCGAGGCCGGGCTCGAAGAAGGGCACGTCGCCAGCCTTCAGGCGTTTGAGCCGGGCCTTGTCCACATCCACGCAGGTGACCTGGTGGCCCACGTCCGCCATCACGGCGGCCTGTACCAGACCCACGTAGCCGCTGCCGAAAACGCCGATATCCATGTCTGTTTGCCCTGCCGGATCGAAAAACGCGAGTTTATGTCGCTTATGTTACAGAATTATGCGCCTTGTGGGAGTCAGGCCAGGCGTTCGCGGAAGTACTCGATAGTTTTTACCAGTCCCTGGTCCAGGGGGATCGTTGGCTCCCAGCCGAGGAGGTCTTTGGCGCGGCTGATATCCGGCTGGCGCTGCATGGGATCATCTTCCGGCAGGGGCTGGTAGACCAGCTTCGACTTTGAGTCAGTCATCGCCACCACCTTTTCGGCCAGCTCCTTGATGGTGAACTCCCCGGGGTTACCCAGGTTGATCGGCCCGGTGACCTCGTGGTCGGTGGCCATCAGGCGCAGGAAACCCTCGACCAGGTCGTCGACATAGCAGAAGGAGCGGGTCTGCTCCCCCTCGCCGTAGATCGTTATGTCTTCCCCCTGCAGGGCCTGGACGATGAAATTGGACACCACCCGGCCATCGTTGATGTGCATGTGGGGGCCGTAGGTATTGAAGATGCGCGCCACCTTGATCGGCATATCGTGCTGGCGGCGGTAATCGAAAAACAGGGTCTCGGCGCAGCGTTTGCCCTCGTCGTAGCAGCTGCGAAAGCCGATCGGGTTGACGTTACCCCAGTAGTCCTCGGTTTGCGGATGCACATTGGGGTCGCCATACACCTCCGAGGTGGAGGCCTGCATGATCTTCGCGCCGGTACGCTTGGCCAGGCCCAGCATGTTGATGGCGCCGTGCACGCTGGTCTTGGTGGTCTGCACCGGGTCGTGCTGGTAGTGGATGGGTGAAGCGGGGCAGGCCAGGTTGAAGATCTCATCGACCTCCACGTAGAGCGGGAAAGTCACATCGTGGCGCTGGAACTCGAACAGGGGGTTGTCCATCAGCGGCAGGATATTGTGCTTGGTGCCGGTGAAGAAGTTGTCGATACAGAGCACCTCGTGGCCCTGGTCGAGCAATCGCGAGCACAGGTGTGAGCCGAGAAAGCCGGCCCCGCCTGTCACCAGGATGCGCTTGGATGAGAACGACACTCGCTGTCCCCCGTAGTTGCTCGTGTGCGGCCCAGTGTATCCCACTTATCCACAGAATCGCGAGGACCCTCCGACCCCTTTGGGGTCGGAGGGTGTCTGCGAAATTGTGGATAACTGGCCCCTAAATCGGTACCATGCGCGCTTTACGAAAGGGCGCCAGCCGAGGGTATTGGGGATGTTCGACAGCAGCCAGAAAATTGCGGGTTACGACGAGGAATTGTGGGCCGCGCTCCAGGATGAAGACCGTCGCCAGGAGGAGCATATTGAGCTCATCGCGTCGGAAAACTATGCCAGCCCGCGGGTGATGGAAGCCCAGGCCAGCACCATGACCAACAAGTACGCCGAGGGCTACCCCCACAAGCGCTACTACGGCGGTTGCGAGTATGTCGACAAGGCCGAGGAACTGGCCATCGCCCGGGTCAAGGAACTGTTTGGCGCGGACTATGCGAACGTCCAGCCACACTCCGGCTCCCAGGCCAACGGCGCCGTGTTCCAGGCCCTGATCAATCCCGGTGACACGATTCTCGGCATGAGCCTGGCCGACGGCGGTCACCTCACCCACGGCGCCAAGCCCAATTTCTCCGGCAAGCACTACAACGCCATCCAGTACGGGCTCAATGCCGATACCGGCGAAGTGGACTACGACCAGGTCAATGCCCTGGCCCAGGAGCACCAGCCGAAGATGATCATCGCCGGCTTCTCTGCCTATTCGCGGGTGATGGACTGGCAACGCTTCAAGGATATTGCCGAATCGGTCGGCGCCTACCTGGTGGTCGACATGGCCCACGTGGCCGGCCTCTGTGCCACCGGCCACTATCCGAACCCCGTGCCGATCGCCGACGTGGTCACCTCCACCACCCACAAGACCCTGCGCGGTCCCCGCGGTGGTGTAATCCTGGCCAAGGCCAACGAGGAGATCGAGAAGAAAATCCAGTCTGCCGTATTCCCGGGCCGCCAGGGCGGCCCGCTGATGCACGTGATTGCCGCCAAGGCCGTGGCCTTCAAGGAGGCGCTGGAGCCCGAGTTCGCCGAGTACCAGGGCCAGGTGGTCAGGAATGCTCGGGCCATGGCCCAGGCCTTTATCGACCGCGGCATCGACATTGTCAGCGGCGGCACCGACAACCACCTGATGCTGGTGAACCTGATCGGCAAGGAATACACCGGTAAAGACGCGGATGCGGCGCTGGGTGATGCCAACATCACCGTGAACAAGAACGCGGTACCCAATGACCCGCGCTCACCGTTCATCACTTCCGGTCTGCGCGTGGGCACGCCGGCCATTACCACCCGCGGTTTCAAGGAGGCCGAGACCATCGAGCTCACCGGCTGGATGTGTGATGTCTTGGAATCCCTGGAAAACGGCACCGCCGATCAGACCATTGCCGAGGTCAAGGCCAAGGTGCTCGAGATCTGCGCCCGTTTCCCGGTGTACGGTGGCGCCGACACCACCCCGGCGGCCATGGCGGCTCAGGGCTAGCCACCAGCTCGGCGAAAAGGGGCGCTGCGGCGCCCTTTTTTTGTGTCGCGGTAAAGTCCGCGATTGACAGATTTTATGTTAGACTTCAACACCTTACGGGCCTCTAGGCCCTGAATTCACGACTGCGGGGATACCATGCACTGCCCCTTTTGTTCCGCCGAAGACACCAAGGTGATCGACTCGCGCCTCGTGGCCGAGGGCGACCAGGTGCGCCGCCGTCGTGAATGCCTGAGCTGTTCCGAGCGTTTCACCACCTACGAGGTGGCGGAACTGATGATGCCGAAACTGATCAAGCACAATGGCAACCGGGAGCCCTTCAACGAGGACAAGCTCCGCGCCGGCATCCTGCGTGCCCTGGAAAAACGTCCGGTGGGTGTCGAGGACATCGAAGCGGCCATCAGCGAGATTAAGCACGCCCTGCAGGCCACCGGTGAGCGGGAAGTGAAATCCCGGGTGGTGGGCGAACTGGTTATGGACGCCCTGCGCGATCTCGACGATGTTGCCTATGTGCGCTTTGCGAGCGTGTATCGCAGCTTCCAGGATCTCAGCGAATTCCAGGCCGAGATCGAACGCATGCAGGAACAGGCACCCCCGGAAGCGGCAGATGCCGACGCCGAGACTGCCGAGGGCTGAGCCCCCACACCTCCCATGACGACCCCTTTTGATACCGAGATGATGGCCCGCGCCATCCGCCTGGCCCGCCGCGGCATTTACAGCACCCGTCCCAACCCGGCGGTGGGCTGCGTGCTGGTGCGCGATGGCGAGATTATCGGTGAGGGCTTCACCCAGCCTGCCGGCGGCAACCACGCGGAAATCGAAGCCCTGAATGTCTGCGAGAACCCGGCGGGCGCCACCGCCTATGTGAGCCTGGAACCCTGTGCGCATGAGGGCAAGACCGGCCCCTGTGCCGATGCCCTGATCGCCGCCGGTGTTGCCGAAGTATTTATTGCCATGGACGATCCCAACCCGGAAGTGGGCGGGCAGGGCAGTGCCAAACTGGAAGCTGCCGGTATCAGCGTGACAAACGGCTTGTTGGCCGCCGAGGCCGAAGCCGTAAATCCCGGCTTCTTCAAACGTATGCGAACGGGTTTACCCCATGTGCGCATGAAGCTCGCCAGCAGCCTCGACGGCCGCACTGCCATGGCCAGCGGCGAGAGCCAGTGGATTACCGGGCCGGCGGCCCGGGCTGATGTGCAGCGCCTGCGCGGACGCAGCGGGGCGATTATCACCGGGGTGGAGACCGTCCTGGCCGATGACCCGGCCCTGACCGTGCGTGACGAGACCCTGGACATCCCCGACCAACCTCTGCGGGTGATCCTCGATTCCCGCCTGCGTACCCCGCTGGACGCGAAAATACTAGAAGGCGGCAATGTGCTGATTGCCTACAGCGACGAAACCGCCGACGGCAGTGAGCTGGCGGCTACCGGGGCGGAACTGGTCTACCTGCCCAACGAGGATTGGCGGGTCGATCTGAACGCATTACTGGCGTATCTGGCGAAGCGGCAAATCAACGACATTCTGGTAGAATGCGGGCCCCGTTTGGCCGGGGCCTTCGTGGAAGCGGGGCTGGCGGACGAACTGGTGGTGTATATGGCAGCAACCTTGATGGGCAGCGAGGCCCGGCCGCTGCTGGAATTGCCCATTGCCACGATGGCCGAGAAACGGCCGCTGACCATTAAAGATATACGGAAAGTGGGTGACGATGTCCGCTGGACATTGTTATCCACAGATTAGCCGACACCCTCCGACCCCATTGGGGTCGGAGGGTGTCGCGAAAATTGTGGATAAGTTTGGATGTTTACAGGAATCATAGAAGCCATCGGCGAAATCGCCGAGATGCAACCGGCGGGGGGCGATATGCGCCTGCGTATCCGCACCGGCAAGCTGGACCTGGGCGATGTAAAGCTGGGTGATTCCATCTGCACCAGCGGTTGCTGCCTGACGGTCACGGAATTGCCCGGCGACGGTTACTGGTGTGATGTGTCGAACGAATCCCTGTCCCTGACCACGCTGGGCAACCTGAAGGTCGGCAGCCTCGTGAACCTGGAGAAATCCCTGACCCCGGAAAGCCGTCTCGGCGGTCATATCGTTTCCGGCCACGTGGATGGTGTCGGTGAAGTGGTGAGCTTCCATGACGACGGCCGCTCGGTACGCTGGGTGCTGCGCGCCCCGGATACCCTGGCCAAGTACATCGCCCACAAGGGCTCGATCTGCGTGGACGGCACCAGCCTGACAGTGAACGAGGTGCGCGGTGCTGAGTTTGACCTCAACATCATTCCCCAGACCATGGAGGAAACGATTTTCAGCGAGTACCAGGTGGGTACAAAGGTGAACCTGGAAGTGGACGTGATCGCCCGTTACCTGGAGCGCCTGTTACAGGGCGATGCCGCCGCGGACCCGTCCAGCGCCGGTATCAGCGAAGCCTTTTTGGCGGAGCATGGCTTCGCCAAAGGACGTTAATAACCATACCCTCCGACCCCGATTATGTTAAATAGACCATGAAACTCAACTCCGTCGAAGACATCATCAGCGACATCCGCCAGGGGCGGATGGTGGTGCTATTGGATGATGATGCCGACAAGGGCGGCAACGAGGGTGTGGTGATGATGGCCGCCGAACATGTGGAGGCTGACCACGTGAATTTCATGGCGCGCCAGGCCAAGGGCCTGGTGTGTCTCGCGCTGACCGAGGAGCGCTGCCGCCTGCTTGGCCTGCCGCCCATGGCCGATGATCCCTCCGGCGAGAAATCCAATTTCACGGTATCGATCGAGGCGAAGGAGGGCATCTCCACCGGTATCTCGGCCGCCGATCGCGCGCGCACCATCCAGGTGGCGGTCTCGCCCACGGCGGTCGCCGCCGATATCGTCCAGCCCGGGCATATCTTTCCGCTTACTGTCGTGCCCGGTGGCGTATTGACCCGGGCCGGCCACACGGAAGCGGTCTCGGATTATGTGCGACTCGCCGGCCTGCAGCCGGCGGCGATGATGGCCGATATCCTCACCCCGGCGGGCCAACTCGCCAGCGGTGCCGAACTGGCAGACTTCGCCGAAAAGCACAAACTCAAAATCGGCTCCATCGCCGACCTGATTCATTTCCGGGTGGTGAGCGAGCGCACCATCCGCAAAGTTCGCGAGGGCAAGATCAATACCGAGCACGGTGAGTTCGACCTCACCGGCTACCGCGACCAGACCACCGGTCACGTACACCTGGCCCTGCACCAGGGAGATATCAGTCCCGACCAGCCTACCCTGGTGCGGGTACATGTGCAGGCGGCGGTGCGCGACATGCTCAGTGCCGAGGCACCGGGACGCCCGAGCTGGAATATTTCAAAGTGCCTGAAGGCGGTGAGTGAGGCCGGTCACGGGGTGGTCGTGTTACTCGCCCGCAGCGAAAGCGACGACGCCCTGTTGCACAGCGTCGACATCGCCCTGGGCAATGCCGACATCGCTCAGGTGGGCGGCGACAACCCCAGCACTTATATGACCGTGGGCCTCGGATCCCAGATTTTGCGCGACCTCGGCGTCGGAAAAATCCGGTTAATGGGCGCCCCAATCAAGTACAATGCGATCTCCGGTTTTGACCTCGAGGTGATCGATTATGTCTCACCCGAGCAGGACGGGAGCTAAGGAGCAGACACATGTCAGGAATCAAAACAATCGAAGGTGATTTCACCGCCAGCAGCGGCCGCTTTGCCCTGGTGGTGGGCCGCTGGAACAGCTTCGTGGTGGAACACCTCAAGGAAGGCGCCATCGACTGCCTGCGTCGCCACGGCGTGTCTGATGAGCACATTACCGTGATCTACGCCCCCGGCGCTTTCGAGATCCCGCTGGCCTGCAAGAAGGTCGCCGGCTCCGGCAATTTCGATGCAGTTATCGCACTCGGTGCGGTCATCCGCGGCGGCACCCCCCACTTCGAATACGTGGCCGGCGAATGCGTGAAGGGCATCTCCCAGGTCATCAACGAATACGGCCTGCCCGTGGCCTTCGGCGTGCTTACTGTCGATACCATCGAACAGGCCATCGAACGCTCTGGTACCAAGGCCGGCAATAAGGGCGAGGAAGCCGCCCTGTCTGCCCTGGAAATGGTCAGCCTGCTGGCCAAGCTCTAAAAGGTCGTACCCGCGAACGCGGGTACCCAAGACGATGAACAAACCCAACCCCCTCGCCGCCAAGCGCCACAAGGCCCGCCACTACGCCATGCAGGCCCTCTACCAGTGGCACATGGCCGGCGCCAACCTCAATGACATCGAGGCAGAATTCCGTGCCGAGTACGATTTCAACAAGGTCGACGGCGAGTACTTTCACACCCTGCTGCACGAGGTGCCGGCCAAACTCGAGGATATCGAGGCGGCCTTCTCGCCCTACATGGTGGACCGTGCCCTGGAAGAGCTCGATCCGATCGAGCGCGCACTGCTGCGCATCGGCACTTTCGAGCTGATGGAACGCATCGACGTGCCCTACAAAGTGGTGATCAATGAGGCGGTAAACCTGGCCAAGAAATTCGGCGCCACTGACGGCCACAAGTTCATCAACGGCGTGCTCGACCAGGCCGCCCAACAACTGCGCAGCGTGGAAATCGAAGCGGGCTGAGCCCGCCACTCATGACCGACGAATTCGCCCTTATCGATAAATACTTCAGTCCGCTGTCTACCGAGATCGGTGACGACTGCGCGATTCTCGAACTCAATGATGGCGAACGCCTGGCGACCTCGGTCGACACTATTGTCGAGGGTGTGCACTTTCACTCGGACGCCCCGCCGGACCAGGTGGCTTTTCGCGCCGTGGTCACGGCTCTGTCCGACCTCGCCGCCACCGGCGCTGAACCCCGCGCCATTACCCTGGCCCTGACCCTGCCCGAGGCCAACGACACCTGGCTGCAGCAATTCTCCCGCGGCCTGGAGCAGGCCATGCGCACCTACGAGGTGGAGCTGATCGGCGGTGATACCACCCGCGGCCCCCTCACCATCACCGTGCAGGTGATGGGTGCGGTACCGGAAGCAAAAGCCCTGACCCGTGCCGGCGCCAAGGTCGGTGACCAGGTCTATGTCAGCGGCACACCCGGCGATGCCGCTGCTGCGCTCACCGTCATGAACGGCGGCTGGCCCGGTCACGGCCAGCACAAGGAATACCTGTTAAAACGTTTCTACCGGCCCACCGCCCGTTTCGAGTTGGGGCAGCAATTGCTGGATGTCGCCAGCGCCGCCATCGATGTGTCTGACGGAGTGCTGGCCGATGCGGGTCATCTCTGCGAGCAGAGTGGGGTGGGCATTCGTATCGACGCCAACAAACTGCCTCTGAGCCCGGCCCTGCAATCCCTGCCTGACGATAAACAGGCCAGGACCTGGGCGCTCACGGGTGGCGATGATTACGAGTTGCTGTTCACAGTGCCTCCCGGGCAGGAGGACAAGGTACCGGGCAACTGCACCCGAATCGGTGAAGTGGTAGAGGGCGACAAGGTCCAGTGCAATTTCCCCGTCGAAGAAGCCGGTTACGAACACTTCACCGGCCAGCCGGATATGCCGGTGCATCCTCCTGTACCGGTTAAGCCGCGTCCCTTTCGCAGCTTTCCCCAATTCCTCGCATTCGGTTTCGGATCAGGCCTCGCGCCGAAAGCACCGGGCACCTTCGGCACGGTGGCGGCGGTTCCCCTATACCTGCTGGCCAGCGGGCAGAGTCTCGCGGTCTATACACTGCTGGTGATTGCCGCATGCCTCGCCGGTATCTGGATCTGCGGCCAGGCCAGCAAGGAACTCGGCGTGCACGACCACCCTGGCATCGTCTGGGACGAGTTCGCCGGCTTCTGGATCACCATGTGGGCGCTACCCGTCAACTGGATGACCGTACTCGGCGGCTTCGTGCTGTTCCGCTTTTTCGATGTGGTCAAACCCTGGCCGATCCGCTTCTATGACAAAACCCTGGGGGGCGGGCTGGGCATCATGCTCGACGACATCCTGGCGGGGATTGCCAGTTGCGCGATATTGCACGGGGTGCTGTACGGCCTCGGGGCTAGCTGAACCAGGCCTGGAGTTGGGGAATGATGAGGACGGTGAAGCCGATGCCCAGCATCCAGAAGAGTTCGTTGAATCTGGCATCTATTCTTGCGAAACGGACATCGATGCTGGAAAAACGCTCATCCATGTAATGGCGTTGTTCGGATAATCGCTCTTCGATGTAGGCATTCTGCTCGGAGAATCGCTGCTCAAATAGCGCAGTCTGTTCTATAAGCCGCCGATCAATATATTCCTTCTGCTCACCAAACCGGGAATCCAGGTAATCCTGGGTAACGAATTTGTCAGCGTAATGAATAAAGGTCTCGCCCATCAGTTCTGCGAATCGTTTCGCCTGCCTCTTGGGTACACCGACCTCGGTGAGACTGTCGACGTACCGTTGCACTTCGAATACTACTGCAGCCATTTAACTACCATCCCTGTTTTTCGGCAAGTGACTCTCAGCGGCTATCCGCTCTGAGAGATTCGCTTCGAGTTTGATTAAGCGCGCGTCGATGTAGTCTCTGGTGGCAATCTCATCGATATCGATGCAGGCCACATCAGCGAGAACAGAAACGTAAGCGGCCGCGTGCTCTTCGGGAATACCCACCTCCACTAACCTGTCGCATGCTTCAAGGGTGTTGAATGTCAAAATACGCATCGCGGCGCCCTCTACTGGATATACATACAGTATAACTCAGGAGAGGGAAGAGCAGCCCACTAAATGACACCAAATCCGGTCAATCTCGCCGAAAGCTACCCCGGCCGGTCATAGCGAATAAACGGCGTCAGCTCCCCGACCCGGTCGTAGAGTCGCCGTCCCGCTTCATTGAAATCCTGGGTCAGCCAGTACACTTTCGGGCAGCCCTCGGCATCGGCGGCGGCATAGACTGCCTCGATCAGGGCGCGGCCGATACTGGTGCCGCGTACCGCCTCATCCACCACCAGGTCCTGCAGGTAACACACGTTTTCGATCCGCCAGCAGTGGCGGTGAAACAGGTAGTGGGTCAGGCCCACTGGCTGGCCATCCTTGACCGCCAGCAAGCCGCGGAATTCGTTGTCACCCCCGGATAACAGCCGCTCAAAGGTGGTTTGGTAGACCTCTTCGGCTACCGATGTTTCGTAGTACTCCAGGTACAGCGTCCACAGGCGGCGCCATTCGGCTTCGTCGCTGGCTTCAAGGGGGCGTATGGTCAGCTCGCTCATCGGAAAATCCTCGCTCGTCACTGCCTTCAAACATAGCAGTAATGCGGAAAATCTACCCTCAGCCCGATTGGTCAAACCCCCACGGCTCCGGTAGCATATTCTGTCTGTGCGGAGGTAATGCGCCATGAAATCGCTGTCCCTGTTGGCCCTCATAGCTACACTCCTGTTGAGCCCGGTTGCCTGGGCCGATCTCCAGGTGCTCGGCTTATTCAAGGGCGCGGCCCTGATCAAGGTCGACGGCGAACAGAAACTCCTCAAGGTTGGCCAGGAGTGGAAGGGCGTGTCCCTGCTCGAAGCCCACTCCAAAGAGGCGATCGCCGATGTGAACGGCGAACGTGTGACCCTGACCCTGTCCACCCATATCAGCTCCAATTACGCCAAACCCGTGGGCCGGACGGTGCGCATTCCCAAGAACGATAACCGCCAGTACATCACCAACGCGCAGATCAACGGCCGCACCACCCGGGTGCTGGTGGATACCGGCGCCAATATCGTCGCCATCAATGCCAACACCGCCAAGGCCCTGGGGGTGGATTATGCCGACGGAATTCCCGGTCGGGTGCAAACCGCCTCAGGAATAGTGAATGCTTACTCGGTGATGCTGGATTCCGTCGATGTGGGGGGCATCAAGGTTCATCGCGTGCAAGCCTCGGTGCTGGAGGGCTCCTTCCCGGAGATGGTGTTGCTGGGCATGACCTACCTGCAACACGTGGACATCAGTGAGAAAGACGGCATCCTGATGCTGATTGGGAAGTTTTAAAAAGCAACTTTCATTGCTGGCAACCCAACTGGTACACTACGCGCCCTTTACCGCAAACCGGTCACTAAAAAAAAACACCGACGTGTCAGTCCGTTACGTAGATAGCTCCCGTCTGCCCACCGAGTGGGCCGAGTTCGTCATGCACGGCTTCGAAGACCCCGAGGGGGAGAAAGAGCACGTGATGCTGACCCTGGGAGACGTGTCTGACGGCGAACCGGTGCTCACCCGTATTCACTCGGAATGCCTCACTGGCGATGCACTCTTTAGCCTGCGCTGCGATTGTGGCGAGCAACTTCACGCTGCATTGAAAGCCATCGCCGAGGAAGGCCGCGGTGCGCTGCTCTACCTGCGCCAGGAAGGTCGCGGCATTGGACTGCTGAACAAGATCAAGGCCTACAAGTTGCAGGATGCCGGTGCCGATACGGTGGAAGCCAATGAGGCGCTAGGATTCGGTGCCGATCTGCGCGACTACTCCATCTGCAAACCGATGTTGGATCATCTGCACATCCACAAGCTGCGCCTGATGACCAACAACCCGCGCAAGGTTCAGGCACTGGAAGAGTTGGGCCTTGAAGTGGTGGAACGTATCGCGCTGGAAACTCCCCACAATCCCCACAACCAGAAGTACCTCGCCACCAAGGCCGGCAAGCTCGGCCACCTCATGGGTTAGTAATCGCTAGTCTTTGCGCTGCCTCAAAGGCCGCGAATTTCCTTGCTTGTGCACCGTGACAGACCCCAAAACCCCGTCTATATTCATTAGTGGGACGGGGGCCACCGTCGAAGTCGGTGTGCTCGAACACTCGGTTAGAAAAGACAGCAGATCTTTCCATGGAGAAAACCATGTTCAAGTCGGCGATTTCCGGCATGCGCGTTGTAGTCGCGCTGTTGTTGTTTGTCAGCGCACAGGTGTTTGCCGCCGATGGCACCGTGCGCAATGTATCGGGCGGCGTGTTTGTGAACTCCACTCCGGCGGTAGTCGGCACAGAAGTGAATAACGGTGACTCCCTGAGCACCGGGCCCGGCGCCTGGGCCATCGTGGTGATGAGTGACGGCACGGTACTCAACCTGAAGTCCGACACCAAGGTCGAGATTTCCAATTATGTTTACGACACCCGCGACCAGCGCCAGAACAACAGCGATGTCGAACTTGGCATTGGCACCCTGCGTTATGTCAGTGGCTTGATTGCGGATAATGACCCCAGCGATGTGGCGATCCGAGCGGGTAACACCACCCTTGGACTGCGCGGTAGTGAAGTAGAAGTAGACCATACCGGCCCTGGAGGTACCACGACAGCGAAAGGTATTTCCGGCGACTGGGCTAGCAAGCACCCTAATCGCAGCCCACGTAATTTCGGAGCTGGTGAGACGGATACTACGGACGATAGCACCGGTAGCGGTGACACCAAGCCGACGTCACCTGGAAATAAACCTTCTGATGAGCAGGGTGGTAAGGAAACTGGCAATCTTGCCAAGCAAGACAAAAACCAACGTGGCGATAAGAGCACAACTGGTGATACGGAAGCTGATACCGATGCCGATGCTCCTGCTATCTTGCAGGCCCCCGCACGCACTGATTTGCAGTCGCCAGTATTTAGTGACGATCCCGCCAATACCGGCGATCCTAACGCAGGTGGCTGAGATTATTGTACACAAGTAAAAACGCCCCGTTTGGGGCGTTTTTTGTTTCTGTGATCAAGAGTTATTTCACTAGGCACTATGGCGCTATCCTCACCGGGCTGGTATTGACACTGGTCGCGCTGTGGCTGTTGTTGTCAAAGCAGGAGTGGGTGCGGGCTGCCGTAAACCGTGTTGATTATTTGGTATACGACCTTAGATTGCGAGCGACACTGCCTGAACTGGATCGGGAATCTCTCGATGTGATCATCATAAATATCGATGAGAAGAGTTTGGAAGAGCAAGGCCGTTGGCCCTGGAGTAGACTCAAAATCGCCGATTTGATCGTTCGCCTCAATCAATTCGGGGTGAAAACTATCGGTTTGGACATGTCCTTCCCGGAGCCCGAGCGCAACCCAGCCGTGGAACTTCTGCAATCCCAGACGGAGGGCAGTGCTGACGCCGAGCAACTGGAGTTTCTCCAGGCGATGGTCCCTGATATGGATCGGGACTCCCTATTGGCTAGTGTTTTACCGGGTCGAAATATTGTACTGGGCGTCATGTTTCTTGCTGAAGATGCGACGCCCAAGGGCGAGTTGCCGCCTCCTTGGTACTTTGTGGAGACGCCCGGTAGTGAGGCATGGCCGGTCACAGAAATGGCTAGCTACTCCAGCAACCTGTCGAACCTGCAGGCTGCCGCGATCGATGGTGGTTTCCTTAACGCGACACCGGATGACGATGGCGTGGTTCGACGCAGCCCCTTGATTCTGCGCCATGGCGACTTGATTTATCCTTCCATCGCGTTGGCTATGGCCAAAGTCCATAGCAACCAGATTAGTTTCAAGGTCAATACTACTCGGGTAAACAGCCATTTCGCGGTCACTGATTTACGCCTGGATCAACAGGTGATCGGTACAGATGGGATTGGTCGAGTGCTTGTGCCTTACTTGGGTGGGCGCCATGCCTTTGAATACATCTCCGCCTCTGACATTCTCACAGCCACATCACTGGAGCAGTTTCCGCAATTGCAAGGTAAAGCAGTGATCGTTGGCGCGACGGCGCTGGGGTTGTACGATCTGCGAAACACGCCTATCGAACCTTCCTATCCCGGCGTCGAAATTCAGGCCAGCATACTTCAGGGATTGATCGATGGCATTCGCTTTCCCCGTGAGCCGGACTGGGCCCAGGCGGCTACTGTTGTACTCGTGATAGCGCTGGGCGTGGGACTTAGTCTTGTGGCGCCACTACTTACGGCGGGTTGGTTGATGACCGTAAGTTTGACCATCATGGTGCCAATCCTCTGGGCCAACGTCTGGGCATGGAATACCTATCATCTGAGTTTCTCGCCTGTAACGCCATTGCTGTTGGTGCTCCTAATCGCCATTTTTAACGGTGCGAGGGGATTTTTCAGTGAGGCTGAACTTAGGGAAGAACTACACGATATGTTTGGTCAATATGTTCCCACCACACATATTGACCAAATGATGGAGAATCCGGAGGCCATCTCCTTTGCAGGGGAAACCAAAGAGATGAGTGTCTTGTTTGCTGACATTCGCAACTTTACCACCATCTCGGAGGGCCTTGAGGTCAACCAGCTAAAACAAATGCTCAATGATTTCTTCACGCCCATCACCCAAATCATCTTCGATTCTAAAGGCACCATCGATAAATATATTGGCGACCTTGTGATGGCGTTTTGGGGTGCCCCACTGGACGATCCGAATCACAGGAATCATGCGCTTGCTGCGGCTTTACAAATGCTGGACAAAGTGGATGAACTACGCCCACTTTTCTTAGAGCGCGGCTTACCCGAGATTCGAATTGGCATAGGCATTAATTCTGGCATGATGAACGTGGGTGACATGGGTTCAGAATATAGGCGAGCCTATACCGTGCTTGGCGATGCTGTTAACTTGGGATCCAGACTGGAAGGGCTGACGAAATTCTACGGTGTATCGCTTTTGGTTGGGGAAGATACAAAAGATGGATGTGATGAGTTTGTCTATCGTTATATCGACATGGTTCAAGTTAAAGGCAAAGACGATCCTATCCGGATTTACGAGCCACTTTGTGAACGCAAAGAAGCTTCGGATGAACTCCTGGAATTGCAAGACTTGCACGACACCGCAATGACGTTCTATATGGACCGTGAATTTGATATCGCGGAGCAGAAGTTTCAGCTTTTTCAGAATCGATTGGTACATCAGCAGGTGAAGATTTTTCTTGAAAGAATACGCTTGCTGCGTGAAGAGGAATCCCTCTTAGATTGGGACGGAGTATATCGCCACACACAAAAGTGAAGTATTCCCATGGCCAGGTATATGATCCGTCCCAAAATTGCTTAGCGGTACAATAGTATTTTCTCGGACCCAATAGGTGCGGCACATAAGCGTTAGCTAGACAAGGAGAGTGCAGGTATGGAGGATTCGCCATTTACTCAAGACAACATGAAAATAGCTGTAATTGGATTGGGATACGTGGGATTGCCGCTGGCATTAGCGCTAAGTCACCATTTTTCTGTGAAGGGACTGGACGTATCCAGTGCTAGGATAGTTGAACTCCAATCCGGAGAAGACAGATCCAGGGAGGTTGAACCTGAAGAGCTTGCTGCAGCTAAGAATCTTTCATTTACAACTGACCCCCAAGACTTAGCTGAATGCACTGTTTTTATTATCACAGTACCTACGCCAATCGATGACGCAAACATCCCTGACCTTGGGCCGTTAGTAAGTGCAAGCAAAATAGTTGGTAGCATACTCAAGCCTGGAGATGTAGTGATTTATGAATCGACCGTTTACCCTGGTGCAACGGAAGAGGTTTGTGTACCAACCCTGGAGCAAGAATCCGGACTGGGACACAATTGCGACTTCTTCTCTGGCTATAGTCCGGAGCGAATAAACCCAGGCGATCCTGAGCGTGGTGTGTCTGACATTATCAAAGTAACCTCTGGATCGACGCCTAAAGTTGCAAACTTCATTGATGAACTCTACTCAAAGGTGATTACTGCAGGCACCTTTAAGGTCAACAGTATTCGGGTAGCTGAAGCTGCAAAGATCATTGAAAATATACAGCGCGACATAAATATTGCGCTCATTAATGAACTGGCGATCCTATTTAATCTGATGGGAATTGATACTCTTGAGGTGCTAGAAGCGGCAGGTACGAAGTGGAATTTTCTACCATTTCGCCCTGGTTTAGTTGGGGGACACTGTATCGGAGTAGACCCATACTACCTCACACATAAGGCGCAGGCTCTTGGCTTTCACCCAGAGATGATTTCCGCAGGCCGAAGAATAAATGATCGCATGGGCGCATATATTTCGAGCCAGGTAGTAAAATTAATGATTCAACAAGGTGTACGGGTCGCAGGAGGTCGAGCTCTTGTGCTGGGATTAACCTTTAAAGAAAACTGTCCAGATCTGCGTAACTCTCGGACTAGTACTGTTATTAATGACCTCGTCACTTATGGTATCGAGGTTGAAGTTTATGATCCATGGGCAGATCCCGCAGAAGCCAGGAGGGAGTACGGAATAACTCCGATTAGTGAGTTGCAAGAAGGTCAGTATGATGCAGTCATAGTTGCAGTAGCTCATCGGCAGTTCGAAGAGATGGGGGTAGAAAAGATACGCACTCTTTGTTGTGAAGATGGCGTTGTATATGACGTTAAATCTTTGTTCCCCTTGGAAAGTGTCGATGGGCGATTGTGATGACAAAGTATGAGGAGCTCCAGAAATATCTGGAGCAAAATCGATATACTTGGTTGATTACGGGCGTCGCGGGATTCATTGGCTCAAATCTGCTTGAAACGCTTCTTAGACTAAACCAAAAAGTTGTCGGCCTGGACAACTTCGAGACAGGTTATCAGCGAAATCTAACCGCGGCCATTAGAGATGCCGGCATGGAAGGCGCATCACCCCCATTTGTGTTTATCGAAGGTGATGTGCAGGATATCAATGTCTGTCGTGAGGCATGCGAGGGCGTCGATTTTGTTTTGCACCAAGCAGCCTTAGGATCAGTGCCAAGATCAATTGAAGATCCCATCAGAACCAATGATACGAATATCAATGGCTTTCTGAACATGCTTGTTTCTGCGCGTGATGCCAATGTCAAAAGGTTTGTGTATGCGGCATCCAGCTCGACCTATGGTGATCATCCGGATTTGCCCAAAGTTGAAGACAAGATTGGCAACCCTTTGAGTCCCTATGCAGTAACTAAGCTGGTAAATGAGCTTTATGCAACTGTATTTGCTCGAGCTTATGGCTTCAAGACCATTGGTCTAAGATATTTCAATGTTTTCGGCAAGCGCCAGGATCCCAGTGGCGCCTACGCTGCTGTGATTCCGAAGTGGGCTGGAAGAATAATTAGGCAGGAGCCAGTGCATATCTTCGGGGATGGGGAAACCAGTCGGGATTTCTGCTTCGTTGACAATGCTGTGCAAATGAATCTGTTGGCCGCCACCACCGATAATCCCGAGGCACTCGACCAAATTTACAACGTAGCATTAGGCGATCGAACTACTCTCAACGAACTTTTTTCCATTATGCAACAGCATTTGTCGCCCTTGCTCGGGGACCGCTCGCCAATCCAGCCTGAGTGCCAGGATTTTCGCAGAGGGGACGTGCGCCATTCACAGGCAGATATCAGCAAAGCCCGACACCTACTCAACTATGTACCCATGTATCGGATTGAAGCGGGCCTTGAGTTGACCATGCGTTGGTATGTCGCAGAATACACTTCCGACTCGCACATTCAGATAGGTTTGCCTGAGGAGCCTCTGCCGGGTGAAAGTTAATATAGTAGTCATTTCTACATGGGTGTTACTCATCTGGCAATCCAATGTGGTCAACGTCTTTGTCGATTTCGGCTACGTGAGCTACTTTTTCTATGCGTTTCTCGTGCTTGCCTTCCTGTGGCTGGTTTTGGGGGCACTATATGACGATGGCGTCGACATTCCTGAGCTACGGCCAATAATCCTAATCGTGGTTCCCGTGGTGCTCGGGGCTCTATTTGGGTATACGTTCCTGGACGAGGTGCCGGCCAGAGTTCAAGCAGCGACTGCAATGAACGGTCGTGATTACTTGCGAGCATTCTTGCTGCTGCCGGTGCTTTTGATCTTGTTTGCATGCCGAATCGCGATTTCTGTAAATGCAGGTCTTAAAGTTGAACGAATACTATTCCCGATACTGCTTACCATTTGGTTCTTTAATTTTTATGTCTTCGCATCCGCGTACTTTTCTGGTGTTCAGCTGTCACTTGTGCAGGGAGAGCGCAATCAATATTTGTCCGGTACCGGTTTTCACCCCAATGCATTAGGATCGATATTGGTAGTGGGGCTAGCTTCATTGTTGGGGTATCTGCGGGCCCCACTGAATAGTCGGCTAAGATCAGTTTTGGCCGTTTCAGCGATTGTGACCATGATATCGATACTCCTGACCTTTTCTCGTGGTTCGATCCTAGCTATGTTCGTTTTGACTATATTGTATGGATATACGCTACCAGCAAGGCAAAAACTGGTCCTCGCGCTTCTATTTTTCGGCCTGTTGCTACTTTCGCCTGACATAATATTTCAGCGTTTTTCACTTGGTTTCGAGGGTGGCGGAGTGGATTTCAATAAAATGAGCTCTGGTCGCCTAGAACTCATTTGGCTACCACTGATACCTGACGTTATGAACAACTTTCTAATTGGGCAGGGAACTGCTTCGATTATGTGGACTGACACCATGAAGAGTGGGAAGGTGTTCTATCCTGTTGGTATGGCACACAATGGTTATATAGATTTGCTTCTCGACTTTGGCATTGTAGGCACAGTTTTGATAATGGCGTTCTATTTTTACGTACTTAGGAAATGCATGGTTGAGATGAAGTATGAGATAGAGCCGATATTTTATGGTTCTTACTATGCTGGTTACCTTTCGCTTATTGCTTTTTTTGTGCTTGCTTTGACCAACGAGCGCCTGATCCCCGGTTACACATATTTTATTCTATGGATCATTATTGGAATCCTTCTTGGCCGCCACCGAGCATCTCGTAATGGATCAGGGTAGGACAGCGACTATATGAGCTGAACTGCTCTTAATCTAAGGAGTAAAAATGACCAAAATATTGGGGATCTCTGCCTACTATCATGATAGTGCGGCAGCGCTGTTGAATGACGGCGATATTGTGGCTGCGGCGCAGGAAGAGCGTTTCACGCGGAAAAAGCATGATCCCGGATTCCCCGGCAATGCCATAGCATATTGCCTGAGAGAGGGAGGTATATCTCTAGGTGATCTGGATAACGTTGTATTTTATGACAAGCCGCTGGTTAAGTTCGAAAGATTGCTAGAGACATACTTGGCTTATGCTCCTCGTGGTTTTCGATCCTTTTTTTCTGCCATGCCGGTATGGCTCAAGGAGAAACTGTACCTGAAATCCGTCCTTAAGAAAGAGCTATCGGCGATAGGGGAATGCAAGGGGAGTGAACTCCCTCAACTTCTTTTCACTGAGCACCACCAGTCTCATGCGGCATCTGCTTTCTTTCCCAGCCCTTTTCAGCGGGCCGGTGTTCTTTGTCTCGATGGTGTAGGCGAATGGGCTTCCTCGTCGGTGTGGCTTGGCGACGGTAACGAATTGACGCCTCAATGGGAAATAGACTTTCCTCACTCCCTAGGTTTGCTTTACTCGGCATTCACTTATTACACAGGTTTCAAAGTTAATTCCGGGGAGTACAAATTGATGGGTCTCGCCCCCTATGGTGAGCCGAAGTACTTTGACTTGATCCTCGATAATCTCTTGGATTTGAAAGAGGACGGCACTTTTCGACTTAATATGTCGTACTTTAATTACGCCACCGGCTTGACGATGACCAACAGCAAGTTCGATGAACTGTTTGGCGGTTTGCCGCGCAAAAGTGAGTCAGAGCTTGAGCAACGGGAGATGGACATAGCTGCATCAATACAAAAAATTACCGAAGAGATCGTGCTGCGCTTGGGTAAGACCATGCAGAAGGAACTTGAGGTCAACAATCTCTGCTTGGCGGGCGGCGTAGCGCTGAATTGTGTGGCTAACGGGGAGTTACTGCGCGCCCGCATATTTGACGATATTTGGATTCAGCCTGCCGCTGGTGATGCTGGCGGAGCGCTGGGCGCAGCACTTTCAATTTGGCACGAGTATCTAGGTAATCCCCGAACTCCAAATTCGGAAGACAGCATGAAAGGAGCGTATTTGGGCTGTCGATACTCTGAAAGTGATATAGAGGCTTACTTAAGATCCATCAACGCCAGATATGATCGGCTTGATGATGATACGCTTATGGAAAAGCTGGCTGAAATCTTGGACGATGGTCAGGTCGTCGGCTGGATGCAGGGCCGCATGGAATTCGGCCCCCGTGCTCTTGGTTCTCGCTCAATTATTGGAGATGCGCGTAACACAAAAATGCAGTCAGTAATGAATCTAAAAATAAAATACCGCGAATCCTTTCGTCCCTTTGCGCCGATTGTGCGTTCAGACCGTGTAAGTGACTACTTCGAACACCAGGGTAAGAGTCCCTATATGTTAATTGTAGCACCCGTGGCGGAGGAGATTCGCATCCCGATGACTAGTGAAGAAGAAAATCTATTCGGCATAGACAAGCTAAATATTCCCCGGTCCGAACTCCCAGCCATTACACATGTCGACTATTCTGCGCGGCTTCAAACTGTTCATGAGAGCACGAATCCGAGATTGTTCAGTTTGCTGAAAACATTTGACGAACGAACTGGTTGCGGTGTGCTAGTCAATACATCATTTAACGTTCGCGGCGAGCCCATCGTGAATTCCCCAGAAGACGCTTACCGTTGTTTCATGCGCACTGAGATGGACTATCTCGTTATGGAGAACTGTTTGCTGGCAAAATCGGATCAACCGGAATGGGAGGACAGTGGTGACTGGCGAAACGAATTTGAATTGGATTAAGGATCAATAACGGGATCTAGCCGCTCGGTAGGTAACTGAGGTCTCAAGGAGCAACTATGTCGTATCAAGAAATACCAATGCTGGACTCGAAAGGCCTTCGGCAGTTTGGCTTGATGTTGGGAATATTCGTTGCTTTGGTTTTCGGTATGCTCCTACCCTGGATATGGGAATGGGAAGATCTACCAAATTTTGCGTGGATCGGAGTTGGAGGGTTATTGCTATTGTGGGCTGTGCTCGCACCGGGTTCGATGAAAGGCCTGTATATAGTTTGGATGCGCGTTGCGCTCATTATTGGGCTCATTGTGAACTTTATAATTCTCTCCTCCGTCTTCTTCTTCTTAATTACTCCAATGGGGTTGGTTTTTCGGGTGCTTGGCAAGGATCCGATGCGACGTTCTTTCGATGACAGCGCGATGAGTTACCGAGTGGCAAGCAAGGTCGCTGCACCCAATCATGTAGAGAGGCCTTACTGATGTTGGATCTGTTGAAAGACCTGTGGGGTTTTATGAGGGAGCGAAAGAAGTTCTGGTTGGCCCCCATTATTCTGGTTTTACTTCTATTAGGTTTTCTGGTTGTGTTTGCTCAGGGTTCGGCAGTCGCGCCTTTTATATATACACTCTTCTAGGAGTAGGCCTTGAAACGATGGCGAGCCAATGCGCTACTGGTTCTATTTAGTTTGTTGTTCTCCCTTCTTTTGGCGGAGGGAGCTTTGCGCTTTGTGGGCTACTCAAATCCACCACTCTACATCTATGATGACGACCTAGGCTCGCGCCTGCGTCCTAACGCGGAAGGTTTGTGGAGTAAAGAAGGCTACGCCTATATCAGAATTAATTCAGATGGATTACGGGATTTTGAGTACACCATTCACAAGCCGGAAGACGTTTATCGAATAGCCGTGTTGGGCGACTCTTACATGGAGGCTTTGCAAGTTGATCTCGAAAAAAGTTTTACCAAATTGCTAGAGAAGAAGCTCCAGGTACTGGGCTTTGAAGCTGATTCGAGAATTGAGGTAATTAACTTTGGTACTTCAGGCTACGGTACTGCACGCGAGATGATAATGCTCCAAAAACATGCAATGCGTTACGAACCCGACATGGTTATCCTTGCTTTGCTCACGGGAAACGACATCCGAAACAATTCTGAAGCTCTTGAAGGTATAGATTCAATTCCCTATATACTTCTTAATGAACAAGGCGATCTAGTGCTGGATACTAGCTTTCGTACATCTAAGCGGGCGACTTCGAATTCGGGTTGGAAACGGGCGCTATATCACGACTATCTGCACCATCTTCGTTTGGCCCAGTTGGGCAATGCGGTACGCCGATCTCTCTATCAGAGTCGCACGCGTGACGGCGCTGAGTTAAAGGCTAATGCAGGGGCCGGTGCCGAACTGGGCCTCGATGAGAATGTATATAGGCCGCCAGCAGATGAATTGTGGGACTACGCCTGGCGTACGACTGAGGCCATCTTGCTTGAGATGAATAGGGTGCTTCTTGAAGCGAGAGTTCGTTTTCTTGTTGTTACTCTTAGTAATGGCATACAGGTGCACCCTGATTCAAGGGAGAAGCAAAAATTTATGGTTCGCCTTGGGTTGGAAAATTTGTATTATCCTGACGAAAGAATTAGAGCGTTCCTTCGGAGGAATGGGGTAGAAGTGGTATCTCTGGCCCCAGAGTTAGCCAAATTAGCTCAGACAAGGAGCATATTTCTACACGGTTTTGAGAATACTGAACTCGGTGGAGGACACTGGAATGCAGATGGGCATGAGGCTGCCGCTGAAATCGTGAGTCAATGGCTTGTCGATAAAGACAGGCGATCGATTTCCTCAGCTGAATAAAAACCCATGTATCATACTCTAGTACAGAGAGTAGCTCTCGTGCTCTCATTGCTTCTCATTGTGGCGTCGGGAATCTTCTGTGTCCAGCAATACCGCGAAGATATTCTGGTCCGAGAGTATCTGAAAGCGAACGGTATAGCTGACGGCCTGCCAATTACTTGGCATTCTGCGAAACTGGTTGCAACGATAGTTCGCGACGATTTTAATGTGGACGAAAGTAGTTTCATTAGTCTCGATATGACTTCCCGGCCCTTTCTGAGGAATGACACTAGGGAGCTATTAACAATCAAAGAAGGATTGTGTGGGGAAGGGACGCGGGTCATTGTGGTTCTTCTAAACTCGCTGGGTTTCGATGCCTCCCGGATTACGCTTTATAACAAGCATATGCAGTCGGCACACACACTGATCTCAGTTCTCATTGATGACAAAGAGCACATTGTAGACAGTATTAATTCTTCCTTAGAAGTAAATCGTTACCTAAATGAGATTATCGTTGGCACTCAGCTGTTTAAATTGATGGAATACTCTCCTGACATCAGTACCCGGAGAGCGTTTGCGGACTCCCTTAGCCGCGATCAGAATACCTTGAGGCAGCAAAGCGCGATAGAAAAAAGATTCTTTGAACACTATTGGCTCTACTCCTATGAGGCCCTACCGTACTCAAAATTTCTATCAGAACTCGGCCTGAATATTAGAGTTTTCAACATGAGCAGACCACCCGTATTTATTTCGTCGTTGGCGGAGAAGCCAAACTTAATCAAGGCCATCACTTTTTTCTTCCTGACTTGCGTGATGCTTGTCGCCTGGTTCTTTCTAAGCAGGGACTCGAAGCGTCGCAAGAGCAGCCCTCAATAATTGTTTATGATTAAAATTTAGGTGGCATTCATAACTCCATATACTTGGAGCAGCCTTGAATTTTGGGCTGATTATTTCGCAGATACTATACTCAGGAACCGTTCCGACACTGCTTTGGGGGTAAAGCGTTGGGCTGCTATTCGGTAGTTCTCTATACAGCACTTCGCAAGGAAACCTCCATCAGTGATGGCTATGGAAACTTTTGCAGCCGCGCCCTCGATATCTTTCAGATCAATCAGCAAACCATTCTCGCCATCCCTGATTATGTCCGGCACCCCACCTACGGGTGTCGACACAATAAATAGACCTTGTGCCATTGCCTCTAGTACAACGTTTGGCATTCCCTCGGAATGGCTGGGGAACAAAAGTACATGTTTATCCCTAAAGACTTCTTGCTTCCGGTTGCCTCGAATATCACCGGTAAAATAAACATCTCGGATTTCCTCCGAACTAACCCGCCTTCTAATTGTTTTCAGATCTGGCCCATCACCAACAATGGTTAAGGTGGCATCTACGGATAAATTGGCTTTGAGAGTCATGTAAATGTCTAAAGCCTCATGTATGCCCTTGGAGTTTACGATTCTTGAGAGGAATAGAATATTCAGAGAGTCAAAACTTGTAAACTTTTCCACTATTTCTTGTTCCGTCAAAGTTGGTGGTTCTGCAACAGTGGTGTCTACAATTATTTCCCTTTTTTGGCTTACGCCTATGGCAAGTAGTTTCTCCCTGAAGATCGAACCGAGTACAATAATTCTGTCAGCTTTGCCGTAAGTATTATTGAACATGTAGCGGCTTATCCTTCGATGCATGATGCGTTGTTCGAACTCTTCGTCCCAGCCTCTGAAGAATACTATAGTCCTCTTCCTGAGCATTCGCGCCAGTACGAGCAGTAATAGGTCCCTGTAATAGGAATTTGGGTAAAGACTGGGGTTTAGACAAACTGCCTCGGCGCCGTGCAGCAACGATACATAGCGACGAAGGATTTCGGGGAAACTCAGAATCTTTTCCCAGAATCGCCGCGTTTGAGGATTGTGGACCGTGCAAAACTTTACGTTTGCTGGAAGATGAGGCCCAATCGCATCGTAGTAATTAGCAACTCCACCGGGCCCGTAAGGGCGAGCCACTAGAATCATAGGCCGTACTCGTTCAACCAGTTCTCTAACATCAGAAGCTGCCATACCCTTGTCTCATTGACACCAAATTTTCTCAGCATTGAGACTTCGCGCAAAACTACTTTATGACTTAGTACCTTAGTAATTGGAGATGCAGAATCGACCAGGGACTCAGCTAAGGCGCCATTGTTGGCGCGCATCCATTGATTAATTGGTATAGCGAAGCCCTGTTTAGGCCGATCTATTAGCTCTTTGGGTACATACTTGTATAGCACTTTGCGGAGCAAATGCTTCGGTCCCAGTGGGCCTAGGCGATACTTCAATGGCAGCTGGTATGCAAATTCTATGAGCCTGTGGTCCAGCAGCGGTTCCCGCCCCTCAATGCTTGCCGCCATAGTGGCGCGGTCGACTTTGACCATGATGTCATCAGGTAGATAGTGATGGAAATCCCAAAGCATCATCTGTTCTTCGAATTTTCCATCGAAGTGATTTACGTCTTCGCGCGGATTTATGTAGGGTGACCCTAGCAACTCCTCTAGCTCCTTCGGCATCCAGTGCGTCTGAGTGACGCGGAATACATCGGCAGGGCTTGCATCAGGTAGTAGCGCTTCAAGTTTAATCAGTTTTCTAAGTAGCCTGCTGTGAAAGTCGGATCTTCCTAGATTTACGGAGGTCGTTATCTTTGCTAGCGTTGGCATAGGAGTCGCAGAGAGAATTGTACCTGCTAATCGTCGCAGCCAGGCGGGTTTTCGTGCAATTTGGTTGAGTCTCTTCGGTACAAAGCGGTAGCTGTTGTATCCTCCGAATAGTTCGTCACCGCCATCTGCAGACAAAACTACTTTGACGCTATCTGCGGCCAGTTTGGAAACCATATAGGTAGGAATGCCCGACGAGTCTGCAAATGGCTCGTCGTAGAGTTTGGGTAAGCTGGGTATTAGTTCCCTAGCTTTTTCTAAACCAAGGATATACTCGGTGTGATTGCTGCCAATGCTTTCTGCAACCATCCTAGCCCAACTTGATTCGTCGCAATCCTCGTCTGAGAATCCAATGGTGAAAGTATGCACGCTACTACTGGAATGTCTCTGAAGGATTGCGGCAACGATACTTGAATCGATACCTCCGGATAGAAAGATGCCTACCGGTACATCGGATACCATCCGATACTTGAATGCGCTTATAAGAAGTTCCTCGAGCTCTTCTGCCAACTCCTCCTCCGGTCTCTCATGCGAATCTCCTGGAATTAAGTCTGTTAGGCTCCAGTAGGGCATGACTGCAGGTTCTTTCTCAGACCGGTCCAGCTGCAGCCAGTGCCCTGGTAGTAGCTTTTGTACACGCTGGAAGATGCTCCGTGGTGCGGAGATGTGTCCGAATTGGAAGTACTCGCCAAGAGATTGCATATCGATAGAAGGCTCAAAATGCCTAAAAGCTATGAGCGCCTTCATTTCAGATCCAAACCAGAGGGTGTCCCCATCCCATCCGAAATATAGGGGTTTAACTCCTACCCTATCTCGGCAAAGAGAAAGCCTTTCTTCTTGGCTATCCCAGATTGCCAACGCAAACATGCCGATAAAGCGATTGGCGCAATTGCAACCCCACTCGTAAAAGGCAGCCAGAATGACTTCCGTGTCGCAGTCGCTTTGGAAGACGTATCCCTTAGACTGAAGCTCTCCTCTAAGCTGCCTGAAATTGTAAATTTCTCCATTGAATACGATAGTAAAGCGGCCGTCCGGGGACAGCATCGGTTGATGTCCAAGTTCAGACAAGTCAAGAATGGAAAGTCTGGAATGCGCCAGACCGACGCCACACTCGTTACTCCAGATTCCCTCATCGTCTGGCCCCCGGTGGCGAAGAGATTTTAGGGCGTAGGCCAAATCCTCTTGCAGATGATCTTGATGTATGCCCGACCTGCTCCAGTATCCTGCTATTCCACACATGATGCCGCTCTCTTGTCAGACGTTCAGGAACTTGCGGTATAGCTTTTCATATTCGTCTATCATCCTATTTACACCGTAGTTAAGCTCAGCAATCTCTTGTGCATGGCGTGCAATCTGCTTGCTTTGTTCAATGTCGGCGAGCACCTCTTCCAGGCAAGAGGCGAGCTGAGAAGGATCTGATGGTGGAACGACCCAGCCGCATCGGTCTGCTTCCACCCGCAGCAATCTACGGGTGTCTCCTACATCTGTTGCGACAATCGACCTGCCGGCCAGCATACCCTCCAAGATCGTATTTGACATGCCTTCGCCTTTCGAAGATGACACTAATATATCCATCTGAGCAAGAGCGTTCCATGGATCATCGGACCAGCCGCACCAGCTGATAAACTTTTCCAATTTGAGATCCGAAGCCTTTTGCACGAGATGGGACTCCCAGTGGGTGTCTCCCTTGCCAAATACGAGAAGCCTAACAGATAGTCCTCGGTCTATTAGCATTTTCAAGGCACTGAACATTACTGTGTGATCTTTCATAGGGTCTAGTCTCGACAGCATTCCAACAATCCTTGGAGTCGAGCCTGTGAAGGGCGGAGAAAATGTGTAGTTCTTCGGCCGGTCTGTTCCATTTGGGATAACGTGGTAACCCCTAGCTGGATATCCCCGGTCTAGGTAGTAGTCACGTCCAGCAAAGGAATTATAGACGACTCTTTTTGTAAGTAGCCGAGCTGCCAAATAATCCGCGGCCGCGTAAAGTTTACCACCTAGAGGATAGTCCATATTTGAAGCACGAATAGCCATGAAGGTGGGCACACCGCAGAGATGGCCGGACAGTGCCGATAAACTATTACAAGGAGGCATCCAACCTTGTACCAGTGCTATGCGGTTCTCTTTTAGATAACGAGCAAGCTTCCAGATCACGGAAAAATCCCAACGAGACTTCCTGCTTAGGCTGTACAGTCGTAGATTCTCGCTACCGGCAAGTTCTCTCCAGAGCGGCCCGCCCTCATACAACGTTACGACATGGATCTGGTGCCCTCGCGCTGCCAGACCTCTTGCAAGATAGACAAGCTGCCGCTCGGCACCACCCGTCTTGAGCGCATGTACGTGAAAAAGTATCCGCATCACTTAGGTTCGGAGATGGCTTGCAGAGTCACATCTAGACTTCCCTTGACCCTCGAAAGAGCACCTTCCTTTGGAAAAAAAGAAGCGATAGCAAAACGAGACCGTAGGAGTATGTGTATGCAACTGGCACCACTGTGAAATCATTGGTCGGGAGCCACAGGTAGACAAGCAATACATAGAGCCCCGGACCCAGCAGGGCCACCAAAGCATAGGCTCCCACTCGCCGCTGGGCAGATAGGGCCATCTGTAGTGGATAACCAGCCATCTTCAGTACGTCGCCACTTAGCTGCATCGGCAGTAGCTCCCGCATTGGGAGAAACTCTCTCGTCAGAACAATGGGTATGATGAAATCTCTGAACATGTAGATACCTGCCGCCATTAACCCTGTCAGCGCCAGCATTTGCAGCATAACCCGCCACAAGGCGGTCATTTGCGCTGACTTTGTTGGCTGTCTTGAGTAGTGCGCAATGAAGTAAATCCCTAGAACGGATATGAGCACACCGCAGTACATGTCCGACAGGCGCCAGGTTGCCTGTACAAAACCAGCAACTTCGTAGTCAAGGTTTCTTGCGACGGCTGTGCGAATAGCGATCAGGCTGAGTGGCACTGCTATAGCATGCAGCAGTAGCATAGGATAGAACGCGACAATCTCCTTGGCAGTTTTCATGTCAAATCGCGTCGCAATCGCCCTCAAAGTAATCAAGCCCGAGCGAAGAGCGGCAATGAGACTGATTGGCAACTTGACTGAGTACAGACAGAGAATTCCTGCCAGACCGCCCCATAGTCCAAAGCTATATGCCAGAGCAACAAAGATTGCGCTTCCCACTATTGTGGATAGTATTGCGATCTGTGAGATTAGCTTGACCTGACCCAGGCCATTGAGAATTCCAACTACAAGAGAATCCGCATTAGCCAGAAGTAAGCAAAAGCCGACCATTGCGATGATCAACCAATAATCGGTGCTATCAAATAGCCACGAAGAAATTTGCTGCGCCATACCTGCCGCAATTAGTGCAACAGCGAGGCCTATCGCTAGCAGCAACCGCATTGCTGTGCCCCACAGACGTGCTATTGATTCATTGTCATTTTGATTCCGACTTGTGTGGGTAACCACTGCAGTCGTCGGCGCATTCGAAATGCCTCCAGACAACATGTCTATAAAGTTCGTTAATTGACCAACCAGCGCCATGCCGCCGGGGCCGAGGTATACTGCGGACACCTTAGCACTGATGAATCCCAGAACCACGCGCGTTAGACTGAGCAGTCCTCCCCAACTCAATGCGATTCTAAGTGACATGTCGATTTTGGCCTTTCATTCCTAAGTCGCTTAGTATCCGCTGGTATAGATCGATAGCAGTTTCAACACTGTGATTCTTGTAGAAATAATGTTTGACCGCGCGACTTTCCTGTATCCACAGTACTTTGTCAGTCAATTTTTCCTGGATGACCCCCACCATTTCTGAGATATCCTGAACAACGTTCCCGATTGGTTTCTCATCTTTGTATGCCCCACAGTCGATGAACGAGACTGTTGGTACGCCGCGCGCCCAAGCCTGCAGAAATGTGTTTGGAAAGCCCTCATAGTCCGATGTATTAACAAACAAACAAGCCTCATCAAACTGCATTCCAACCTTGCTATAGGGTACGAAGCCGACGAATTCCAGATTCTCCAGATTCTTAGCATCTTGCTCGATAAGCGAATATACATACTTGCTATCTGGGTCGCTGGATTCTCCGCCGACCATCCGAAACTGGTATTGTGGCAGGCGTCTCGCAAGTTCGAGAAATAACTCTGGGCGTTTCACTTTGTGGAGAGTCGAAACCCATAGAATCACCTTGGAAAGCGAGGCGTCACCAGAAGAGCTGCTCTCTAGTTGATAGCAGTTCGGCACTACAATAGCTTCGCGCCCGTACCATTTTTTGAATGCAGCCGCTTGCCTAGGGTGCTGGGCGATTGCGACGTCTGTTTGCCGCAGTGCTATCTTGTACAATTGAAAATACATCCAACCGCCCAGACCATTAAAAAGTTGGCTTGTCTTGTCGAGTTCATAATCGAGGTCGCAGGCACTCGAAAATATAAACTTCTTTCTGTGCCATCTAGAGAATAGGCAGGCAACCGCGGTTGTCATACCAGCACATCGCTGAAAATAGATGTCGGCGTCGGCCTTCTTCATCGCTTGCCATATGCTGGTCATGTTGGGATGAATTGCACGGATGAAGCGAATTTGTGGGCCTCTCCTTATGAGTTTTATGATCCGTACACCATCTATTTCGAAATCATCAGGTTGACCAAAATCCTCCGTAATAACGCTAATCCGGAAACCCTTCAGTCTAAGGCCACGGATAATGATGCTCTGTTGCACTTCGGATCCGCCCACAATAGATGAAGAACTGATGTCTGCTAACACTGGGTAGATTAGCGGAGCGACGAAGCAAACATGTTTTTGATAGCTTTTTGTCACTAGCCCCATCGCCATCTTTGGATCTCAGGTTGACTGGCCACTATCGTTATTGTTTGAAAAGATCTTCGTACGCTTTCAGCAGCTTTGGCGCCTCGTATCTCCATTCCAGCTCGTTCCTAATACGCTCCCGCCCAATCCTTCCCATCTGTGCTCTTTTTTCTGGGTCATCAATAAGTTCAAGGATTTTCTCCGCAAGGTCGTTTGCATTATTACGTTCTGCGTACAGGGATGCGTTTTGCGCGGAAAATCTACCCTCAGTAAGGTCGAATTGCACAATAGGTTTGCCTAAGGCCATGTATTCCATGATCTTGTTCATTGTGGACTTGTCATTCATTTCATTGGCGATGTCTGGATTCACACATACGTCAGCAGTATTAAGCATTTCGAGCAATTCCAGATCGGGAACTCGTCCGGTGAACGTTACATGCTCTGCGATACCAAGCTCTTGGGCGTGTTCCTGAAGTTGTGGCAGCTCAGTACCGCCGCCCACAAGCCCGAAGTGCACATCCTCTCGACCGAGGTCCAAGATAATATGTTTCGCGGCGTTGAGAAGGTACTCCAAGCCTTCCTGTTTTCCCATTACACCGACATACCCCACAAGGTATCGCCTCCCCTTCTTGAGCCTGGCGACAGGTTCCATGATCTGAAGGCGCTGCAGCATAGGGCCACTACGAACTACGTACACCCTGCTTGGATCCATGCCGCCGCGCTCAACCGCGATTTTTTTATATGACTCATTGGTTGCAATAGATACGTCTGCCAACTTAAAGGTTAATCGCTCGAACCATAGTAACAGAGTATGTAGCACCCCACGTCGGCCAAATTTGGCTTCATATAACTCGGGTGAAATATCGTGGTGATCGAACAAGAACTTTTTGCCAAAAAAAAGTTTAAAGAATCCGCCGACTATGAAGATCAGATCTGGTGGATTACAGGCATGAATAACATCGAACCCGCGAGTGAATTGGATTTTGAGCGCTAGGTAGAATTGCCAGAAAATCGCAGCGCTGTACTCGAGTGCATAACCGCCAGGGCCATCTGCCTCCAGCGGCAGATTGTGTCGGTATATTTCTATGTCATCGATGACCTCGTACTTCCTTGAATATCCTTTCCCAGTGGGACAGATTATCGACACTTCGAAACCATGCTGCCTCAGGGTTGATGCTTCCTGCCATACGCGACGGTCAAATGGACTTGGAAGATTCTCTACAATTATGAGTACTCTCTTACCAGCAAATTCCATCATACCGGCCAGCTTCGCTCGGTTGATCGGAAATTCTTACTAGGTCAATAACTTGCTTGTCATCAGTAATCTTCTCCATAATTGTGCTGAATTCGTTGGTATTGTTACCGATAACGATTGTGTCGCCATGGTCAAGGGCTTCATTCAGCCCATCCACCATGAGCTTTGCAATATGCGGGATCGCACTAAGAATTGATGTCTTATTGGCGCCAGTTAGCTGGGAAAGATTCACGCTCGGATCATAGACTTTCACTTCATACCCCTTTCCAATTAGTCTCTCCGCCAGTTCAACGACAGGACTTTCTCTTAGATCGTCTGTTCCAGCCTTAAAACTAATCCCCAAAATTGAAACTTTACGATTCTGCTTCTCAATTACCATCTCAATTGCTCGATTAACCTGCTTTCCGTTATTCACCATAATCGAGTTAAGCAAAGGCAGATCAAGATCCAGAGACTTTCCTTTGTAGCATAGGGCGCGGACATCTTTAGGTAGGCAGGAACCACCAAAGGCAAAGCCAGGTTTGAGATAGTAAGATGACAAATTCAGTTTAGTGTCCTCACAAAAGATACTCATAACTCTGTGGCTGTCGATACTCATTTCTTTGCAGATGTTTCCGATCTCGTTTGCGAAGCAGATCTTGAGTGCGTGCCAGACGTTATCGGTGTATTTCACCATTTCTGCTGTAAAAATATCAGTGCGAATCAATGGCGCATCTAGGTGCTTGTAAATTTCCGCGAGCATATCACCTGTTCTGCTGTCCATTTCACCTATTACAGTTTTGGGGGGATGCTGAAAGTCAGACACGGCCGTACCCTCACGTAAGAATTCAGGATTGTTACAAACCCCGAAATCCTTACCTGCTACCAGGCCGGATGAACTTTCTAGCAGCGGAATAACAGTCTCGGCCATGCTGCCAGGAAGCAGGGTGCTGCGAATCACAACAACATGAAAGCCTTTTCTGTACTTGAGAGCTCTGCCTATTTCTTGGCAAACCTGACGTACAAATCTGAGATCCGGCTCGCCATTCCGATTGCCAGGCGTACCAACACAAACAAATGATATGTCTGCATCACGAATGGCTTCCTCCGTAGAAACGGTAGCTGAGATTAGCCCATCGTCTACCCCTTGTCGAAGAAGTATCTCCAAATCTTTTTCGACAATGGGTGACAAGCCGCTTGCTATCAGCTCAACCTTTGACTTGTTGGTGTCAACGCCAATTACATTGTGTCCATTGGCCGCCAGGCAGCCAGTAGAGACTGCGCCGACGTAACCTAAACCCAAAATACATATTTTCACATCTTATCTTCTATGACTTTTCTATTTACGGAGAGCCGCGTTGTGAATGTAGTGGTTTCCGCCCTTAGTGCGGTTCTTGCGCAGAAAGTTAAGCTTGGTACTTTCTTTCCAAGAGCAGGAGAATACCAGCCCAGCTTTGATTTTTCGTCCCCTTTATATATAGCAACGGAAAATGCATTGTCGAACTCCAGTTTTAGCTCACTGTTTTCAGTTGATCGATTGAGAAGAAAGGCATTCTCTCCAATGTCGATACAAGAAATTTCAGGATGAAAATGAAGATGTAGGCGTGCATCAGCTGTCTTGGTAGATATAACCGTATCAATTAGACATATCTCCTGGCGCTTTGTTGAGACTCTTATTTCACGATGGATACTCCTAACGCCTGCAGACTTGTATCCATTGTGTGATCCAGCGGAGCAAACTATATCGGCTATAAGCCCGGCCCCGTGGAAGTTCACGTCGGCTCTTCGCAACCACATGAATGGGCCGCCGATCTCTGATTGATCTGCTTCGTTTATCACCAGAACATTGTGTGCGCTGCTACTGCGGAAATAGTTCCGCCACGCTGCGTCTGAATGGTAGGCATATGTGCCCGGGTCAATTAGCCACCACCTACCATCTATCGCCAGGCACAGGTTACCAATATCAGCGTGACCATGCGCTGCGATGACGGGATAACCTAAATCGCTACACTTAAATACAGCGTGCAGATTGGGATCGCCAAGAACTGCATAACCACCGGAATCGAAACTGCTCGGGTAAAATGTTTCAGAGGGCGCTCGCAAGATTCCGCGGAAGTCCTTTGCAGCCATCGCGCGATACAGGTTAGCCTTGCATGATATCTTGGCTGGCCGGTGACCAGCGAGCAACGTGACTATCGATATTAGATCTTGGTGGTAATTTGCGATATCGCCCCTATTCACCTTAATTGCACAGCCGTCGTCAGCGTCTCCAATCATCGGCAGTTCTCCACCCGGAGGTCGCAAGTCATTTGCAAATTGGGCCATGACTGACAATCTTTCTAAGTATTCGCTCGAAACGGGAGATTTTCTGTGAGAACGAATCGTTAGATTTAGCAAAAGGTATTCTAGAACCCAAAGATGGTAGTAAATTGCTTGTTCCTTATTGACACCATCTTCATGAACTTGCTTTTCCGCTTCGTTTTCAATCTCGTGCCATGCGAAATTTCGCAAGGATTCACCTTTTTCCCCCATCTCAAAACTAGAGCAAATAGTGTGAAGGCCGGTTAGTTCTCCAATAAGGTGATTATTGGCGGAGCTATAACGAGATAGATGCCCACGAATAAACAGGGCGTGCTGATATATCTGGTTTTGAAGATTCTTTGGGTGGTCCACCAATTCGAAAATCCCTGATTTCAGGCCTGCGCTGAGCAATATTTGATGGCACAGTGACCAGCTAATGCCTCTCAGTGCGACCTCAAGAGAGCTGCACCAGTGGATGCCAGCTCCATATCTATTCTGTGTTAGCCAGGATTCCAGAGTGCCTTTCAGCGCAGTGAATTTTTCGAAGGTAGGATTCCGGAAATAGCTCAGCGCAATTGGCACGAGGAATTGTTGGCGACCAAGCTCCCATAAAACCTTTATGTTGCCCACTAGAGAATCATCTCTATAGTCGATTTTCTTGCCAAAGTAATTTCTGGGGCTTTCGATGCCAGTTGTTGGATCGCGGTGCCAATTAATGGGCCATCCAACCTCCAGTTCCGAGTATTGAAGAAGGTCCAACTTCCCGCTGAGTAGTAAGCTGGCTGTGATGTCTTCAGTGCAATGAGTTGACTCAAGCAGGCAGTTTCGGTCAATTATGCCAGTAGAGTTACCAAAGTTCTGCGGGCAGATGGGTAGGCAACCTGACTTGAGCTTGAGGAACTGAAAAGCTGTTTTTAGCTCCCTGATACAGCGAAAAATGACCTCCTCAAAGGACATCATTCTCAGGCGGTTAATCCTCCAGCGCAAGTTCATGAATGACCTGTGAACTATTCTGGGTCTGGCGCAGCCAAATTTCCAGATTTAGCAGCGTCCAAAGAATCTTCTCGTTGTTTTGGACGCCATTTACGTGATCATCAAACAAGCGCTCTAACTGGTTTTGTTTGTAGAAATGTCTAGTGAGTGATGCGGTGCCAAGAATGTGTTCGTGCAAGTAGTCTTTCATTTGCTTTTGGAACCAGATGTTAACGGGCACTCTGAATCCAACTTTCGGGCGATTCAGTATCTCACTCGGCAACATCGGCTCCATAGCTTTCCTAAGAATCCATTTTGTTGTAGTTCCTCTTATGCGAAAGTTGTCCGGTAGAGTTGATACGTATCGCGCTAGTTCGATGTCCAGGAAAGGCATTCTGGCTTCAAGTGAAGCTGCCATTGTCATTCGATCGCCTCTCTCAAGAAGATTGTCTGGTAGCCAGCTGATCTGATCGAATAGTAATATTCTGCGGAGGCTGCTTGGTGAATTTGATCGAGAGATTAAAGGTAGAGTGCTTTGATTGCCAAGCTCTAAAATCTCCTGCGCGCTTGTGTTATTGAGCCCGCCAAACCAGCTCGGCATGCGCTCATCAAAGCATTCTATATTTGCGTTTTCGATGCCAGTTTTGAATCTACGGAACTTGTAGGGCAAGCGCCGCGCAATTGGAGCCACGAACCGGTGTCGTATGTATCTTGGAATCCACTGGTAAACTGATACAAGGCGCTCAACTACGTGCTTTGAGTACCCTCCTAGTATCTCATCGCTACCCTCACCTGTAAGTACCATTTTCACGGACTTACTCGCTTCCTGGGCGAGTAGGTAGATAGGGATATCCGAAGGTTCACAGACTGGCGCGTCTCGAAATCGAATTACGAGTGGCAACAACTCCATAAGATGATCTTGACTAACTATGACCTCGTGATGATCAGTGTCAAAGTGATGCGCTACAGATCTTGCGGACTCGAGCTCACTGTATTCTCTTTCCTGAAAGCCGATGGAGAACGTTTTAATTCTTCGGGAACTGTGTTGGCTCATTAGTCCGACGATTGCAGAAGAGTCGATACCCCCAGACAAAAATGCACCGTATGGCACATCTGAAATCATTCGTAACTTCACTGCCTCGTCTAGATGGTCCCAAAAATGCTTGATAGCTCGGGCTTCGTCCTGCTCGAGTGTCTTTGGCTTGAGATCCGGGGGATTGAAATAGCTTTCAATTTTGCAATTCCCGTTCGTCCATCGCAGATAAGATCCGGGAGGTAGCTTGAATACTCCTCGGTGAAAGGTTTCAGGTGACGGTACGTAGCGGTATATCAGATAATTTTTAACTTGGTTGGACTCAAATCTGAACTCGTAGCCTGGGATTTGAGAAAAAGCCTTAATTTCTGAAGCAAAGAAGAGTGACTCTGCACACTCAAGATAAAATAGCGGCTTCTTACCAAATGGATCTCTAACCAATAAAAGCTCTTCCAGTTCTTGATCCCAGAGGGCAAAAGCAAACATGCCTCTGAGGCGATTGACACACGCTATTCCCCAAGCTTCATATGCTCTTAGCAATACTTCAGTATCTGAGCTTTCTTCAAACTTGTATCCTAACTCAATCAACTCAGACTTTAGGCTTCTAAAATTATAGATCTCTCCGTTGTAACATAGCAGCATGGATCCATCCTGATTTTGCATTGGCTGATTGCCACCCTCGAGATCAATTATCGCCAGCCTGGCGTGAGCCAGAAAACCAGAAGCACTATTGGAGTTAAAGTACGATATCCCTTGTTTATCGGGCCCTCTGTGCGAGATGTCTTGAAGGCATGCCATTGCCGTGTTCTCTGATAGCAGTTGATGATGCGCAGTGGTGACAGATCCAAAAATGCCGCACATGATCGTCAGTCTTCAGAAGTTGGATTTGGTGAGTGGTCGCAAGCGCCTGACAAGATATGGAAGAAGTGGTCCACGGATGTCTCTGTTTGCTGATAGTGAACGCCAGAGTGCTATTGGTGTTTGTAGAACGATTCCCGCTAGTCTAAACCAATTAACTTTTGCATCGTCAGGCTCATAGCCGAGCCATCGCATTTCCTTTTCTCCTATCCTTTGGACAAGAAAAATTTCTTCCTGCGATAAGTGCGATTTCCATCTATCCACAGAACTTTGAAATATCCCCTTCTTTTCACCTGCCACGGAACTGTTGTGTACCGCTACCCTAAGCATTTTGGGCTCGAACTCTTCCTCTATCGAAAAACAAACTTTACGCACTTCCTCTTCTGGTCGTTTGACCAGATCTTCGTAGCGCAATAAGACGTAATCTAGGGTCCCATCCTCGCAGATCTGTTTCGCCCTCCGGACACTGGCTTTCCAAAGAAAAGAAGTTACTATGGGGTGGTACAAGGACTTTATTCTTGCCCTGTGTGTCTGTCCCGTGACCCTCCATCTTTCTTTGTACGACAAGAGAAAGTCTCTGGGATCTCTGACACAGATAATTGCTTTTGCTCTCGGCCAGAACCGGGAAATATCTTCTACATGGAACAGGTCTCTGGGTACATTGTTTCCCCATCTTGTCTTTCCGTCTGCTTCCATTTGAATTGCAATAAAACTATCAAGTAACTGTCCAAAGTTGTGGATCTCTCCGATGCTCTCGCTAAGTTCCTCCTTATCTCGAAACATCTTGTCTATCCGCTTTTGGTCTTCCTCCTCGTAGTAGCGCTGGAAAATAGTATAAAGCCTTTCAACTATCTGCTGGCGCGAACTTTCTAACGCGTGATCCCCCGCATCAGCCCAACGAGAGTAAATGTCCTCAAAAAAATGAACCTCCCCCGGCATGAATATTTTGCTGTGCTCATTAAGTATTCTAGCCGTCAAAGTGGTTCCCGACCGAGGTGTGCCCATTACAAAAATTGGGTCTGGGCAAAGTTTACGGCTCATTCTCGCTCTCAGATATTGTCCTGAATGAAAGTAGAGTGCTCTAGCTCACGTAGCCTGCATAAAGATTTTACATTATCGCACTGATGACATTACTTGCTACGTCGGCAGTTGGTTGGTGAGACTGCCCCTCGAAATATTCCCGGACATCGTACGTCGGAAAAAGTTTAGCTCATCTTGAAGCCATATCTAAGTTTATCGCCTATACTTTGCGATGCTGTAGAGGCTAAGGGGGTTTGCTTGCGTCCGAGCAAATAGAATGGTCTAGATTGGGGTAGAGCGATGAAACAGACGATGAGAGTGGTTTGCTTGATGGTGATCACATTGGTGAGTGCTAACTCATACGCAATTGATCCAGGAAGTGTTAAAGCGGGTATTTTTGAGATTACCTCTCAATTATCTCTCGACACCAAATTTGATGACAATATTTTCAAGTCACCGGATGAAGAAGAAGATGACGTCATATTTCTGATTAATCCCAATATTGAAGCAGTGGCAAAGGACAGGAACAACGAGTATACGATTAAATTGGATTTGGTCGAAGGCATCTATAACGATAATGATAGTGGACCAAATAATCAGGGAGATGATGACTTTACCGACTGGCAAGTCGATGCAGACGCCCATGTCGAAATCAACTCTCGAAATATGATCGATCTATACGGTGGTTTTCACTCGCTCCATGAAGATCGTGGTTCAGGGTTTAGTGAGGGTGCGCTGGTATTCACTATCGAGGAACCGGACGAGTACGAAGAGACGCTTGCAGGCGGTGCTTATACCTTTGGGGGTGAGCAGTCTAAAGGGCGTTTGAAGCTTGCAGGGGACTATCTCGACAAAGATTATACTAACCACGAGCCAGACACAGACACTCGAGACCGAGAGAATACTAGCGGAACAGGCACATTTTTCTGGAATATAGCACCAAAAACTGACATTTTGGCCGAAGTTAGGTACTTGGAGATTGAATACCAAACACAGTTTACTGATGGCACTCCCCAATTAGATAGCGATGAAACATACTACCGCGTGGGCATAAGTTGGGAGGCCACAGGCAAGACAACCGGCACTGTAAAGCTGGGTGTTGTCGATAAAGATTTCGATGATAATGCGAGGGATGACTTCGAGGACGAGTTTACGTGGGATGCAGATGTATATTGGCAGCCTCGGGAGCATCATGCCTTTAATTTCGGTGCCGCGCAAATAGCTCAGGAAACCACTGGTACGGGTGATTTCATAAATACTGAAGAATATACTGCAAGTTGGATTTGGGAATTCAATCAGCGTACTGATTTTTACACCAGCCTCAGATATGCAAAAGATGAGTATGAAGGCACCAGCCGTGAAGATGATCTTATTTATGCTGAATTGGGTGTGACCTACGATATTCGTCGATGGCTGGGTGTTAGATTGTCCTATACCTATGATGAGCGTGATAGTGACAATGAGGACGCCGATTTGGATTATGAGAAAAATATCTTCCTCATAGGAATCGATCTTAGTCTCTAAGTGTTGAATCGTGTCATAATTTGCTGTCGTGGCTGCATGTGCAACGACATTGTCTTTGTGTTCTGGAGTAATGCGTTGAGGGCTTATGGCAAAACCAGCTGTTATTACCCTGGTATTAATTTGGCTTGTCCCCCCGCTCGTGTTCGGTCAGTCTGGCCTTTCCTCATATTCTCTGGGATCTGGCGATCGCATATACGTTCAGGTTTATGGTGAGTCAGAGCTGAGCCTTGAGGTGTTACTCAATGACGCGGGATCTTTTTCTTACCCTTTCTTAGGTGAATTGAATGCCAAAGGCCTTACGGTTACTCAACTTGAGGAAGTGATAATAGATGGATTGAAGGGTCCATATCTGGTTGACCCCAAAGTAAGCGTTACGATACTCCAGTACCGTCGATTTTACGTAAGAGGCGAGGTAAAGAAGCCTGGTGGATTTCCTTACGAACCAGGAATGACGCTACAGAAAGCAGTTTCTCTTGCACAGGGTTTCACTGATCGGGCCTCGCGAACCAAGTTCTACATTGTTTCTGATAATGATGAATTAGCTAAGCCAACGCCTGCCACGCTCAATACAGTGATTAAGCCAGGTGACATCGTTATGATTGAAGACAGCTTTTTCTGATGGACTCTCCGCAGCAGACGTACTCAAGAGCTCCACAGATAGACGAAATCGACCTTCGTCACTACTGGCGTGTCGTTTATCGGCAACGCTGGAATATATTGGCTCTCGCGGTAGCGATTTCTCTTATTGTCGGTCTAGCTGTTATGTCGATGCGCTTAGTCTATCGCTCGACGTTAACTTTAATGATCGAGTCAGCGCAAGCAAAAGTAGTGTCCATCGAAGAGGTCTATGGACTGGGTGCTGCAAACATGGAGTATTTCCTCACCCAATTTGAAATCCTGAAATCTCGCGAACTTGTCAGTAAGGTGGTACGGAACCTGGAAATACGGCACCACCCAGACTTTGATCCTGATCTGAAGGAGCCACCTCTATTTAACATTGATTGGAGAAGCTACTGGCCACAGGATCTTGAGGAAAATGTCCCTAGCGAAGAAGACAAAATTGCAGGGGTGATTGATAGTTTTGCGGCTGGTTTTGAAGTAACTCCAGTACCGAATACTCATCTGGTGAAGATTAGTTTTCAAGCATTTGACCCGAAGTTGACGGCTGATGCGGTCAATGAGTTGGCTAGCGTCTATATTGACAGCCATCTGGATGCAAAGTTGGAAGCGACTCAAAAAGCGGCTTCTTGGTTGAGCGAGCGCTTGCAAGGTTTGAAATCATCTCTGGAGTTATCCGAGCAGCGGCTGCAGGATTATCGTGACGAGCAGCAACTTGTCGACATTGAAGGCGTAAAAACTCTTGCTGGGCGAGAGCTCGAGGAAGTCACGAGAGGGCTTGTTGAAGCACGGGCCAAGCGCACGGAAGCTGAAAGCATCTATACCCAGGTGCAGGCGCTGGATAAGCAATCTCCAGAGGCGCTCGCTTCGTTACGTGCTGTATTGCAACACAGGCTCGTGCAAGCTTTAAAGGAGGAGGAGGCTGAAGCCGAACGTTCAGTAGCTGAGCTTTCCAAACGATATGGCCCGCTGCATCCTAGAATGATTGCTGCCCGCTCAAAATTGGAAGCTGCTTCGGGAAACATGGAGCGACAGGTTATAAGAGTGGTTGCTGGTGTTGAGAATGATTTTAAATTGGCATCGAGTAGTGAAAGGGCGTTGAAATCTCAGCTGGCTGAAGTGAAAGCCAAGGTTCGTGAAATTAATCGGAAGGAATTTAAGCTTCGGGAGTTGCAGCGTGATGTCCAGACGAACAGACAGTTGTATGACATGTTTTTTACTCGCATCAAAGAGACGGATGAAGCGGGTGGAATGGAGGCGGCGCACGCTCGTGTAGTAGACGCAGGGATAGTACCCAATGTCGCGGTGAAGCCGCGCAAGCGTATGACAATATTGCTTTCATTCTCGGGAAGTTTGGCATTAGGTGTGATGCTCGCATTGCTCAAAGACGCGTTGGATAACTCTCTGAATTCACCTGCCGATGTGGAAGAACGCCTTAATGTGCCAATGTTGGGTGCTATGCCTAAAATCGTGGTTTCCAAGCAGCGAGAAGGGCCTCTGACTCTATTGCTTGAAGATCGGCAATCTAGCTTCGCGGAATCCATCCGTACAATCCGTACTGGGTTGATACTTTCTGGCCTGGATCAGGCTCACAAAATTACCGTGATTACCTCTTCGGTACCAGGTGAAGGTAAGTCCACGCTCAGCATTAACTTGGCAGCGGCCCTAGGCCAGATGGAAAAAACCCTAGTTATCGATGCTGATATGCGACGGCCCACTTTGGCCAAGACTTGCAGACTGGCCCCAAATACACCTGGCCTATCCAATTTCATTGCTGGTACCGCAGAGCTTAAAGATTGTGTGCACCGTTATGAAGAAGCGGGTGTGGACATACTGGCTGCTGGAGTAATTCCGTCAAATCCATTGGAGTTGATTTCTTCCAAGCGATTTGTTCATGCTCTTGATTACCTTAAGGAAAAATACGATCGAATACTCGTTGACTCGGCGCCAACTCAAGCGGTCAGCGATGCCTTCGTTCTGGCATCTTATGCCGACGCGGTGGTCTACGTGGTTAAGGCGGATGCTACGCCATATACACTAGCAAAGAACGGTATTCAGCGCCTACAGAACTCTAATGCTCCTGTGGTGGGTGTGATCCTCAATCAATTCGATCCTGGCCGCACCCCCAAGGTTGGCAGCGATTATTATCCTTACAGTGGATATTACGATTACTACGGGTACAGCAGCAGCGAGAATGATAGGCTAAAGAGCATCAAGGGCGGCAAGCATGACAATCCCCGAGTTGCTTGATGGAACCAATGAAGGTGAGCCGAGTAATCTATGTGGTGCTCGCCGTGGTAACATTCCTGCTGGCCCTTAGCTCTTTTCGCTATTTTGTATCAGAGTTTCATTCCTTCCAGGGCAAACGATACGAGCGCTTCTGGGAATCAAGCGGCAAAATCTCTAGTACTGCACAGTGGGAGCGGGCCATGTGGCAAATGGAGCGGGCTCTTGATTATAACGACCGTAATCCAGCTACTTTGCTTCGTAGTGCACGCGTCTTGGAATGGTATATCTTTACGCCTACACCTGATGGCCAAGTCATTCGTACAAATTTGGACGCGGCAGCTGTCGCAATAGACCGGGCACTAATGCTGAGGCCGGATGACGGTTCAGCGCTTTCAGCGAGAGCTCAGCTTAAAGCACGCCGTTGGCAGATAGATCAATCGCTATCTGCCGATATTATTTCGAGTTACCAGTTGGCGCCATGGGAGCGACCTGTGCTACGTAGGCTGGTGTATGCCGCGATGGCGGCATGGCCCAAGCTAGACTCGAGGGGGCGAGATTTGCTAGTAAGTTTATTCATGCAATCGGCCGAGCACCGACCCCTATGGGCCTTGGATATACTACTCATCGCTAGTGATTATGGCCATCTGAATGACTTGTGCGATCGCTTGTCTGGTCTAGACTTCAAGGACAAGGGAAGTGTTCGGGACAAGCAATGCCCCAGAATGGATTAACACAGCGCCACAGTAGCGTTATAGGCTTCTTGCAGCAATCGGTAGATATCGTGGTCATTTGGATGACCCTGCTGCTGACCACATGGCTGTTTGGTATTTCCTGGCAAGAGATATTCACGGGTGCAGTGATGGTGTCCTCGCTCCTGTTCTGGATTCTCGCATCCCAGAATGGCCTCTATGGCTCCTGGCGAACCTCGAGCCTTACCGCTGAGGTACGGCAGGTAGTCACAACCTGGATTGGTGTGATTCTCTGCGTGCTGTTGCTGGCCTATGCGCTTAAAATTTCACAGCAGTATTCCCGCCGAGCCATTGTGGCCTGGATGCTTCTTGTTCCCCTTAATCTCTCAATCTTCCGAGCCGTATTACGAGCATTACTGCGCCAAGCGCGTGTGTCCGGCCGCAACTTTCGCCGGGTTGCAATCGCTGGAGCAGGTCAGCTTGGGCAAGATCTGGTGCGCAGCTTCCGTGAAAACCCCTGGATGGGCATCTGGGTTATGGGGGTGTACGACGATGATGGTATGTCCTTGAAAGCCGCGGCTGCGTCTGATCTCACATATCTTGGTGACCTTGATCAGTTGCTAAACGATGCGCGAAATAAGCACTTTGATGAGATCTACATTGCGCTGCCCATGACCGCTGCGGTAGAGATCAGGAATACGATTGAAGGCCTTGCGAACTGCTCGGTTCAGGTAAACCTAGTGCCGGACCTACTCACCTTTAAGCTCGTAAATTCGCGGACCAAGGATGTAAGTGGTATTCCAGTGATTAGTGTCTATGACTCACCAATGGATGAGAGTGGGCATGTGCTCAAAAGGCTGGAAGATCTGGTCGCTGCCAGCATTATTCTCTCTATTATTGCCGTCCCCATGTTGCTGATCGCCGCAGCTATAAAGCTTACATCACCGGGACCGGTGATATTCCGGCAGCGCCGCTATGGTTTGTCGGGTGAAGAAATCTGGGTCTGGAAGTTCCGTACCATGACAGTCTGCGAAGATGGCTCCTATATTCGTCAGGCCCGAAACGTAGATGAACGGGTGACTAGACTTGGTGCATTCCTGCGGCGTACCTCTCTCGATGAATTACCGCAGTTCTTTAATGTAATACAAGGTTCCATGTCAGTGGTAGGGCCGCGACCCCACGCGGTGGCTCACAATGAAGAGTATCGCGCGACAATCGATGGATATATGCTGCGACACCTGGTCAAACCAGGCATTACAGGCTGGGCCCAGATCAATGGCTGGCGCGGTGAGACTGACACACTCGACAAGATGGAGCACCGTATCGAGCACGACCTTTACTACATACGTAATTGGTCGCTACGGCTGGATCTCTTTATTATTGTCATGACTATTTTCAAAGGGTTTATCAGCAAGAAGGCATACTAATTACCGCATGGACGCGTCGGATGCACATCGCGGTCGCTATCTGTTCTATTTTCTCCTATTTATTGTTGTGTGGGCACCTCTCCCCATGGGCAGCAATGGGCCCTGGCCACTCTGGTTGCTTAATGGGTTGATATTTACACTGTTTACGGTTTGCTCTTTGCAAATATCCCGAGGCCAGTCAGCATTGTCTTCCATATTTACTAGAACTTGGTTGCCTCAGGCTTTATTGCTGTGGCTTCCGATATGGGTCTGGTTGCAAACGCTTCCTACGCCGTTTCAGGCCACCGATACCTGGGCAGCCCATACTCGCATGATTCAGGGCGTAGCCTTTGCATTGTACTTCGCCCTGGTACTGCAATTGGTAAATACCCGGAAGCGGGTTCGCTACCTCTGTTACGCGCTAGTCATGAGCGGAGTATTTCAAGCCAGTTACGGGGGTATTATGACGCTTTCTGGTCTGGAGTATGGATTCTTCTATAAAAAGGGTGCGTATATTGGAAAGGCGACCGGCACCTTTATTGCGCGCCCGCATTTGGCAGGGTACTTGGTACTCTGCCTAGCCATAGGAATTGGCCTCATGCTGTCGGATATGGAGAAATATCCAGCCCACAGCTGGAGGGAATTCTATCGCCGTGTCTTGAACACTCTTTTGGGACCGAAGCTGCGCCTGCGCCTGTGCCTGGCAATCATGGTTATCGGCCTTGTGCTAACGAGATCGCGTATGGGCAACGTGGCTTTCTTTACCAGCCTCGTTTCCATGGGCTTACTTACATTGTATGTGCAACGTCGACTAACAAAGAACGCGATACTCTTGTTTGGCAGCTTGCTTTTGGTGGATGCACTGATCCTTGGAAATTGGTTTGGATTTGACAAGGTCGTTGATAGACTCGAGCAAACCAGCATAGCCACTGAACAGCGAGATGATGTTTCAGTTTATACCCTGAATATGGTTAAGGATAACTGGCTTACCGGGGTCGGAGCAGGTTCCTTTTACTCCAAATTTCCCCGGTACCGAGGCCCTGATGTGGCCGGATACTGGGATCATGCCCATAACGACTACGTGGAGATATTGGCGGAGTACGGAGTTATTGGTTTCCTACCTTTGGCAGCCTTCGTTTTGCTTAGCTTCTGGGCGGCCATCCAGGCTCAACAAAGGCGACGATCGCGTCTTTTTAGGTCTATGGGTTTCTCAGCAAGTATGGCTGTGGTGTGGCTGCTAATGTCCTCTTGGGTAGACTTCAATATGCATGTGCCTGCCAACGCGTTGACGTTTATCACCATCATGGCACTGGCCTGGATTGCTCTGTATCTCGAAGAGCCAAAAATTAAACCTGGAGCAATTCGTTGAAGTATCTATATGGGGCAATATAGCTATGAATCTCTTTAATGACCTCGCAGATTTTGACGCCGGTGAATTGAAAGCGCTCATAGCACTGGCAACCCGGTTGGAGGAAAACCCTGAACCCCACGCACTTGCAGGCAAAGTCCTGTCTCTACTTTTCTTGAGTCCATCTCTGAGGACATTGATCTCATTTCAGTCCGCTATGAAACGCCTGGGTGGTGGCACCATTGTCATATCACCAAATATGTCGATTCATGGCTTGGAGCATCGCTCAGGGATCGTTATGGATGGTGTCGCGGCTGAGCACATTAGGGAGGCAGTTCCAGTCATTGCCTCCTACGGAGACGCAATAGGAATTCGCGCGATTGCTGAATGTACCAGTCTCGATGATGATCTTGCTGATAACAGATTTCGTGAGCTCGTCTCTCTAGTAGACGTTCCTTACATAAACTTGGAATCGGCAATTAATCATCCGTGCCAGAGCCTCGCGGACTGGAAAACCCTCGACGACCTTCAAATCCCGGCAAACGAGGGAAAATTTGTTCTTTCCTGGACCTGGCACCCAAATTCATTGCCACTAGCGGTACCGGCTGCAACCCTGCATATGGCAGCCATGCGTGGCATGGACGTGACGGTATTGAGACCAGAGGGTTTTCAGTTACCTGACGAAATCATGGTGAAAGCTGCTGAGGCAGCTCAGAAGACTGGTGGGTCTATATCGGAAACCGACGATCGTGAGGCCGCAATGGAGGGTAGCCAGGTCCTTTACGTGAATTCATGGGCCTCCCCGCGTCATTACGGTGATACGAACGCAGAAGACGAGCTCAAGGATAATTACCGTGATTGGTGTGTAGACGAATCGTGGTTTGCGCCGGCTGCCGCGAAATGCCGTTTCATGCACTGCCTACCTGTTCGCCGTGGGGTCTCCGTCACCGACCAAATTCTTGATGGGCCGCGTAGTGTGGTTATCGCCGAAGCTCGTAACCGTATGCTGGTGCAAATGGCAGTGTTGTATCAAATGTTGTCGGGCAAGTAACTCGCTTTCTGGAGTAGTACTCGGGGCATTAGTCGCCTATTCCAGCTTGCAATCCAATTAGCCCCAACCCCCCGAATCCTGTACACTTCACGCCCCTGAAACGGGGTCAATTCCAAGGAAATCCGGTGTATCAACAGCAATTGCAGGAGCGCTTGTCTGCGCGGACTGCCGTGATCGGTGTGTTCGGGCTCGGCTATGTGGGTTTGCCCCTCATGCTGCGCTTTGTCGCGGCCGGGTTCCGGGTGCTGGGCTTCGACATCGATGCCGACAAAGTGACCCGTCTCGGCGCCGGTGAGAGCTATATCAAGCATATTGCGGATGCGGATATTGCCGGGGCCCTGGAGGCCGGATTCGAGCCCACCGGGGATTTCGGGCGCTGCAGTGAGCTGGATGTGGCCATTTTGTGCGTGCCGACCCCGCTCACCCGCCACCGGGAGCCGGATCTCAGCTACATCACGGCCACCGTGGAGCACATGCTGCCCCACCTGAAGGCCGGCCAGCTCCTGTCCCTGGAGAGCACCACCTACCCGGGCACCACGGAAGAAGTGGTGCTGCCGCGCCTGGCAGACCAGGGCTTTGTGGTGGGTGAGGACTATTTCCTGGTCTACTCGCCGGAGCGGGAAGACCCGGGCAATCCGCAGTACAACACCCAGTCCATTCCCAAGATCTGCGGCGGCCAGACCCCGGCCTGCCTGGAACTGGGGGTAGCCCTGTATTCGGCGGCGGTGGATACCGTGGTACCGGTCTCCTCCACCAAGACCGCGGAGATGACCAAGTTGTTAGAGAATATCCACCGCTCGGTCAATATCGGCCTGGTCAACGAGATGAAGGTGGTGGCCGACAAGATGGGCATCGATATCCACGAGGTGATCGCCGCGGCGGCCACCAAGCCCTTCGGCTTTACCCCCTATTACCCGGGGCCGGGCCTGGGCGGACACTGCATCCCCATCGATCCCTTCTACCTCACCTGGAAGGCCCGGGAATACGGCCTCAATACCCGCTTTATCGAGCTGGCCGGCGAGGTGAATACGCAGATGCCGGAATGGGTGATTTCCAAGCTCTCTGCGGCCCTCAATGACCGCCAGAAGCCCCTGCACGGCAGCAAGGTGCTGGTACTGGGTGTGGCCTATAAAAAGAACGTGGATGACATGCGCGAATCCCCGTCTTTGAAGCTCATCGACCTGCTGCAAAAGGCGGGTGCCGAGGTCAGCTACGCCGACCCCTTCGTGCCGGTCATTCCGCGGACCCGCAGCTACGCCCTGGACCTGGCCAGTATCGACTTGACGCAGGCCACCGTGTCGGCGCAGGATGCCCTGTTAGTGGCCACTGATCACGATGATTTCGACTACGAAAGCATCCTGGACTGGGCCCAACTGGTGGTGGACACGCGCGGTCGCTACGCCGCCGGTACACCGAACGTCGTCAAAGCCTAGGAAGCAGCTTGAAAACCTTTGCATTAATTGGAACAGCGGGCTATATCGCCCCGCGCCACATGGAAGCGATTCGCGCCACCGGCAACGACCTGGTGGCCGCACTCGACCCCAACGATTCCGTGGGGGTGATCGACAGCTACTTCCCCCAGGCCCAGTTTTTCACGGAATTCGAGCGTTTCGACCGCCATATCGACCTGCTGCGGCGCCAGGGCCACGCGGTGGACTACGTCTCTATCGCCTCGCCCAACTACCTGCACGACTCCCACATTCGTTTCGCCCTGCGCAGCGGTGCCGACGCCATCTGCGAAAAGCCGCTGGTGCTAAACCCCTGGAATATCGATGCCCTGGAAGAGGTCGAGCACGACCTGGGCAAAAAGGTGTACACCATCCTGCAGTTGCGCCTGCACCCCAGCATCATCGCCCTGAAAGAAAAGGTCGAGGCAGCGCTCGCCGCCGAGCCGGGCAAGCAGTTCGAGGTGGATCTCATGTACCTGACCAGCCGCGGCGGCTGGTACATGGTGTCCTGGAAAGGCGATGAGGCCAAATCCGGTGGCATTGCCACCAATATCGGGGTGCACTTCTTCGATATGCTGGGCTGGATTTTCGGTGAGCTGACCGAGCAGGAGGTGCATCTCGCCACCGCTACCGCCGCCTCCGGCTTTTTGCAGTTCGAACATGCCCGGGTGCGCTGGTTCCTGTCGGTGGATTACGACTACATCCCCGACGAGATCAAGGCGAAAGGTCAGCGTACCTTCCGCTCGATCACCGTCGATGGCGAGGAACTGGAGTTTTCCGGCGGCTTTACCGACCTGCACACCGCCAGTTACGCCGATATTCTCGAGGGCGGTGGATTCGGGTTGGCCGATGCCCGGCGCAGTATCGAGATTGTGCACCAGATCCGCGAGGCTGAGCCGGTGGCCGCCGGCGCCAATGCCCACCCCATGGTGCTGGACAAATAATGTCGAACGCACCCACTATTCACCCCACGGCGGTGGTCGATGAAGGCGCCGAGATCGGGCCCGGCAGCCGGGTCTGGCATTTCGTGCACGTGTGCGGGAAAGCCAAGATCGGTAGTGACTGCTCCCTGGGCCAGAACGTGTTTGTGGCCGATAACGTAGTGATCGGCGATCGGGTGAAAATCCAGAACAACGTCTCGGTTTACGAGGGGGTCACCCTGGACGACGACGTCTTCTGTGGGCCCAGTATGGTGTTTACCAATGTGCTCAACCCTCGTTCGGCGGTGGCGCGCAAAAACGAGTTCAAACCCACCCACGTGGGCCGTGGAGCAACCCTGGGGGCCAACTGCACCATCGTCTGTGGTATTACCATCGGCGCCCATGCCTTTGTCGGTGCCGGCGCAGTAGTCACCGCCGATGTGCCCGATTACGCCCTGGTGGTGGGAGTACCGGCCAAACACACCGGCTGGATGAGCGAGCACGGCGAGGCCCTGGATTTACCCCTGAGCGGGGAGGGTGAGGCCACCTGTCCCCATACCGGGGTCGTGTACACCTTAGCTGGCGATCGGGTAAGCCGGGCGGATTGATGCAGTTTATCGACCTCAAAAGCCAGTATGCGCAGCTGAAAGAGCGCATCGATGCCCGCATCCAGCAGGTGCTGGATCACGGCCAGTACATTATGGGTCCGGAGGTCGCCGAATTCGAAAGCGCACTGGCGGACTATGCCGGCGTGGACCACGTCGTGAGCTGCGGTAATGGCACCGATGCCATCCAATTGAGCCTGATGGCCGCCGGGATTGGCCCCGGGGATGTGGTGATCACCACGCCTTTTACCTTTTATGCCACGGTGGAGGCGATCATGCTGGTCGGGGCCCGGCCGGTATTTGCCGATGTGGACCCGCACAGCTTCAACCTGTGCCCGGATGCCCTGGAATCGGCCATAAGCTCCGCCCAGAGCGAATACGGTGAAAAACTGAAGGCAGTGCTGGTGGTGGATATTTTCGGGCTCTGCGCCGATTACAGCCGCATCGAGCCCCTCTGCGAGGCGGCAGGTGTACTGCTGATCGAGGATGCGGCCCAGAGTATCGGGGCCGAGCAGGGGGGTAGAAAGGCCGGCAGTTTTGGCGCTATTGCCACCGCGAGCTTTTTCCCGGCGAAGCCGCTCGGTTGTTACGGCGACGGGGGAGCGGTGCTGACTGACAATGCCGAACTGGCCGAGCTGCTGGGTTCCCTGCGGGTACACGGCAAGGGCGCCAACAAGTACGATAACGTACGCGTCGGCACCAACAGCCGCCTGGATACCCTGCAGGCCGCAGTTTTGCTGGAAAAACTGGCGGTGTTTGACGAGGAATTATCGCAGCGCGAAGCTGTGGCCGAGCGTTACCGCAACGGATTATCAGCGGACCTGATACCCCAGGCGATCCCCGATACGGCACGCAGCAGTTACGCCCAGTTCAGTCTGCGCGCCGCCGACCGGGAGGCACGAATTGCTGCGCTGAAGGAGAAAAACATCCCGGTACAGGTCTATTACCCGGTGCCGCTGCATTTACAGCCGGCGCTGGCACAGTTTGGTCACCAGGCAGGGGAGTTCCCGGTGGCCGAGCAGCTGGCAGAAGAAATGATGAGCCTGCCCATGCATCCCTACCTGGATGCCGGGGCCCAGGATGCGGTGCTGGCGGCACTGGCAACAGAATAAGTAGTTTTGGAGAGAGACAATGAAGCTTGAGGGGAAACGGTTCCTGGTAATCGGCGGGGGTGGCCTGATTGGTTCCCACACCGTGGATGAACTGTTGAAAGAGGATGTGGAGGAGATCCGCATCTATGACAATTTCAGCCGCGGCAGCGAGGAAAACCTGGAAAACGCCGTCAAGGATCCGCGGGTCAACATCTTCAACCTGGGCGGGGAGCTGCTGAATCGGGATATCCTCGACCAGGGCATGAAGGACATCGACGGCGTGTTTCACTTTGCCGCCCTGTGGCTGCTGCACTGCTGGGATTACCCGCGCTCGGCCTTCGAGGTCAATGTGGGCGGTACCTTCAACGTTCTGGAAGCCATCATCAATAACGGTGTGAAGCGCCTGGTGTATTCCTCCTCTGCGTCGGTATACGGGGACGCGGTGGAAGAGCCCATGACTGAGGACCACCCCTACAATAACGACAATTTCTATGGCGCCACTAAGATCGCCGGCGAGCACTTCTGCCGCTCCCTGCACCACCGCTACAAAGATACCGAGAAGGCCTTCGACTACGTGGGCCTGCGCTACATGAACGTCTACGGCGCACGCCAGGATTACCACGGCGCCTATATCGCGGTGATCATGAAAATCCTCGACAACCTCGACAAGGGCAAGCCGCCCATCGTCTATGGCGACGGTTCCCAGGCCTACGACTTCATCAACGTGGTGGATTGCGGCCGCGCCAATGTCTGCGCCATGAAGGCCGAGGCCACCGACGAGTTCTACAACGTCGGCACAGGCATTCGCACGACTATCAAGGAGCTGGCGGAGCTTATCCTCGAGGTCACCGGCTCCGACCTGGAAATCCAGTACGAGCCCGCCGGTATGACCTTCGTGAAAAACCGCATCGGCTGCCCGAAAAAGGCCAGCGCCGACCTGGATTTCACAGCGAAGAAACAACTGCGCGAGGGACTGGAAGAACTGATCGAGTGGCGCGATAGCCATAAGGCCGGCGTCGAGCGCCGCCGCAAGGCCGCGGGGATCACCCACTAACCATGTGCGGCATCACCGGCATAGTGCACGCCAACGGCCACCCTGCGGAGCTGGCGGTGCTGCGGCGCATGACCGACGTGCTCGCCCACCGCGGCCCCAATGACGAGGGTCACTGGACTGCGGGTCCCGTAGGCCTGGGCCACCGGCGCCTGTCGATCATCGACTTGTCGGCGGCCGGCCGCCAGCCCATGATGACCGCCGATGGCCGCTACGTGATGAGCTACAACGGCGAGATATACAACTACGCCGAATTGCGCGCCGAACTGGCCGCCCAGGGATATACCTTCAATACCCAGACCGACAGCGAGGTCCTGCTCAACGGGTTCGCCCAGTGGGGGCTGAAAGTGCTGGACCGGCTCAACGGTATGTTTGCCTTTGCCATCTGGGATACCCAGGCCGATACCCTGACCCTGGCCCGGGATCGCTACGGTATCAAGCCGCTGTATTACACTGAGAGCAACGGCGTGTTCCTGTTTGGCTCGGAGATCAAGGCCATCCTCGAACACGAGGCCTACCAGCGCGAGGTGGATGCCGAGGGCCTGCTAGAGTACTTCACTTTCCAGAATTTTTTCTCCCAGCGCACCCTGTTCAAGGATGTGAAGCTGCTGCCCGCCGGTAGCTACATGCAGGTCGCCCTGACCCGCAAGGGTCTGGAAACTGAACGCGTGCGCTACTGGGATTACAATTTTGTCGAGCCCGAGTCACCCCGTGCCGATGAGGATTACCTGGAGGAGCTGGACTTCCTGTTCCAGCAGGCAGTGTCACGCCAACTGGTCTCCGACGTTGATGTGGGCACTTACCTCTCCGGGGGCATGGATTCCGGTTCCATCGCGGCGGTGGCAGCTAAGCAGCTTCCTTATATCCGCTCGTTTACCTGCGGCTTCGATCTAAGCTCTGCCTCCGGTGTGGAGATGGCCTTCGATGAGCGCGCCGAGGCGGAACGCATGTCCTACGCCTTCAAGACCGAGCACTACGAGATGGTGCTGAAGGCCGGCGACATGGAGCGCTGCCTGCCGAAACTGGCTTACCACCTGGAAGAGCCCCGCGTGGGGCAGAGCTATCCCAATTTCTATGCCGCCCACCTGGCCAGCAAATTCAACCGTGTGGTTCTGTCTGGTGCCGGTGGCGACGAACTGTTTGGCGGCTATCCCTGGCGCTATTACCGGGCCGTGAAAAGCCAGGGTTTTGAGCACTACGTCGACATCTACTACGACTATTGGCAACGCCTGTTGACCAATGGCGATGTGAAGAACGTGTTTGCCCCGGTCTGGGACCAGGTGTCCCAGGTGGATACCCGCGATATCTTCCGCAGGGTGTTCAAGGTGCACGAGGAGCAACTGGGCCGGCCCGAGGACTACATCAATCATTCCCTCTACCTGGAGGCCAACACCTTCCTGCATGGACTGCTGGTGGTGGAAGACAAGCTTTCCATGGCCCATTCCCTGGAAACCCGGGTGCCTTTCCTGGATAACGACCTGGTGGATTTTGCCATGCAACTGCCCACCCACCTGAAGATTGCCAATTTGCAGGAGGTCGTGAAGCTGGATGAGAACGAGGTCGGCATAAAAACCTCGAAGTACTTCCAGAAGACCAATGACGGCAAGCTGTTGCTGCGCAAGATGATGTCGCGCCACGTGCCCCAGGAAGTGGTGGAACGGGAAAAGCAGGGTTTCTCGGCCCCGGACGCCAGCTGGTTCAAGGGTGAGAGTATCGAGTACGTGAAGAGCAAGCTGATGGGCGATGGTGCCCGCATTTATGACTACCTGGACCGCGGTGCGGTGCAGGGCCTGGTTAACCAGCATCTCGAGGGCAAGGAGAACAAGCGCTTGCTGATCTGGTCACTGCTGAACGTGGAGTGTTTCCTGGAGCGCTATTTTGCATAGTCAGGAGCATGTCAGCATGTCGTCTACTCCGCGCGCTTTGAGCGTGAGGTGCACGGGTGATTAGGACAAATCTGGAAGCGGCGTCCGGTTTCTACTCCCTGTGCCGAAAGCAATACCATTTGATCCTGGAAATGGCCTGGCGTGAGATCTCCGATCGTTATTCCGGCCAGGCTTTCGGTTTCATCTGGGCCGTCGTACACCCGGTCTTCCTGATGTGCGTATATTTCTTCATCTTTGGCGTAGTCTTCAAAATGCGCCTGGGTGGCACGGAAGATATGCCCAAGGACTACGCAACCTACCTCTTGTCCGGGCTGGTGATGTGGCTTTCTTTCCAGGACGTACTGACGAAGAGCTGTACGGCGATCAGTAGTAATTCAGTGCTGGTAAAGCAGTTTGTCTTCCCAATAGAAGTCTTGCCCGTGAAGACAGTACTGGCCTCCGTCCTGACCCAGGTGGTTACACTTCTGGTGCTGATTATCTATGTGCTCATCAAGTACGGGGCATTGCCGTGGACCTATTTTTTACTTCCATTGGTGATCGCTGTACAAATGACGGCGATGGTAGGGATTGCGTACTTTCTTTCCGCCGTTGGTGTTTACTTCCGCGACGCCAAGGATGTTGTACAGTTACTCGCCCTTTTGAATATGTACCTGATGCCCATTTTCTACCTGCCGCACATGGTGCCGGAGTTATTCAAACCTATCCTTTACTCGAATCCATTTAGTGCCTTTGTCTTTGTTTATCAGGACATCTTGTACTTTGGCCGCTTCGAGCACCCTATAGCGTGGGTAGTGATGGGAATGTTCAGCCTGCTGGCCTTGCTATATGGCTTTCGCTTCTTCAATAAGGTAAAGCACATGTTCGGGGGTGCGCTGTGAGCGCAGACGTGATCGTCGTTGACGATATATCCAAGGCCTACCCTATCTATGCGAATCCGAAGGACATGTTGTTCGAAATGCTCCTGGGTAAACAGCGCCATGATAATTTCTGGGCTCTAAAAAATGTGTCGTTTTCCGTCCCGGAGAAAAGTCGTGTTGGCGTGATTGGACCTAATGGATCAGGCAAGTCTACCCTGCTGCAGATAATCACCGGTAATTTGCAACCGTCTTCTGGGAAAGTAACTGTAGATGGAAAGATTTCAGGCATGCTGAGCCTGAATTCGGTCCTCAATCCAAACGAAACAGGTATCAACAATATCCGTTTTAACCTGATTCTCAATGGCGCGCCCAGACAAGACATTGACCGCCTGACCGAAGAAATCATCGAGTTCACCGAGTTGGGGCAGTTTATTTACTCACCCGTTAGAACCTACAGTTCTGGCATGAATGCACGCCTTGCCTTTGCGATAGCCACAGCGATAGAACCCGAAATCCTCATCGTAGACGAAGTGCTCAGTGTCGGTGATGCCTATTTTGTGGGGAAAGCTACACAGCGCATGACGGAGCTTTGCGAGAAGGGTAAAGCGCTCTTGTTTGTCAGCCATTCCATTGCTGATGTTCGGCGGCTCTGTGACAAGGTTATCTGGATGGAGAATGGAGCGGTCCGGATGGTGGGCCCGGCCGAATATGTGATCAAGCAGTATGAGGAGGATTACCGCAAGCGTGAGGATCAGGCCATTCGCCGCGACAGCCGTGAGCGTCTGACTGAATTGAGCAAGAGGGCTGTGGATCTGGAATATGCGGAAGAGCTCGTGCAGTTTCGGCTGGTTTCTGGCAGCGGTGACTCCTTTCACGATACCTATTATGTGCGCGATATTCGTTGGCGTACCCAGGACGGACCATCCCAGGAGATTGACCTGGCTGTCATAGATGGTGACGCGGAAAGTTCGGGTTTGCTAGATCTCTTCAGTTCCGAGTGGGGCCGACTCTATGATCACCGGGGAATTGAATGTCGTGTACTGGAAGCACGCACTGGTCGGAACCAGGGCGGACACCTGTTGGTGCCACCGGGCCCGGGAGAATCCCGGACGCGGCAGTTCAACTTCTCGCTAAAGTATCGTGCCCTGGGTGCTGGTGAGCCATTGGTACTGCAGTACTTCGACTACCAGGGCTTGCGCTGGTGTGATGCGGAAATCCAGTCCCAGGCGATAAAGGACGACTGGGTCCTGGCGGAGTTTACGGCGTCTCTTGAGCCTGGCGACGCCGAGCAGGTAGCGGCATTGAAGGAAAAGGTCGCCGAGGACACCAGGCCGGATGTAGAGATAGGGGATGTGGACCTGGTCCAGGAGGGTGTTTCGAGTCGATTGGTCGGCGAGCGTACGCCATTTCTCATTCGCGTCCATGCTAAAGCGAATCGGCCCGCGCGCGAAGTCGACATTTGCCTGAAAATTATGCGGTCGGACGGGGTTTACGTTTTCTGGCAATCCAGCGGACTAACGGCAAGCAACTTGCTCGATATCGATGGCAGATTTTCCGTTGAGTTTGATTTTTCGGAGAATCTTTTTGGAGCCGGGGACTACCTGGTTAGCGCGGTAGCTGCCAATGGTTGGAACTATCCGGACAACTACCCCCACGGCGAGGTTTTCGACCGCAAGGTCTCGTGCCTCAAATTCAGGGTTCAGCGGGAACTTGACCGGCTGGATTTTGGCCTGGTCAATCAACGGGTGCCGGTCAAGTTCAATAATGTCGATTAGTCTTCATCCCGGCGAAATCATGCATCGACAGACTCTGCGGGCACAGACAGCTTTGCTGGAGGGGTTCTTGACTGATTACCGGTTTGTACAGGAATCCGGGCGGCACGGGATGCATGCGAGGATGCTCGACTACGTGGATCCGGGCAATGGTAAAAAAGTGCTGGAGCTGGGCTGTGGACCCGGAAAATATGCGGCACTTTTGCACACTGCGGGCTTCGATGTTGAAGCCGTTGACCCGCATGAGTTCGATACCTGGGAGAGGATCAGGGCGTCTACCAGTGTTCGATTGACCAGCGAAGTCTACGCCGAAAATCTACCTTATGGTGATGCAAGTTTCGATCATGTCACTTGCCTGAGTGCGCTGCTCTATTTCCAGGACCCATTTGGCGGGCTCTCACAAATGTATCGAGTACTCAGGCCAGGAGGCTTATTGGTGCTGCGTACTGTGAACAGTGGGAATCTCTACACTGCGCGCACGGGCAAAAAACTCGACCCGGCTTCGAAGCAGTTGTATCGCATGGAGGAGCTGATATCACTGGTAGAGTCTGCCGGATTTGCCGTTGAGGACAGCTTTGCCTACGGCTTTTGGCCCCCCTTTCTGTCAGGCCTGTGGTGGTACCTGTCCTGTGTCTGGATGAATAATCGTTGGGAGGACCGCCTTTCTAACATGCTGAGACCCGAGCACCGCGTCAACAATATAGTCATTGCGAGAAAACCTGGTGCCTCCTGAAGTACTTGAGGAAGTTATTTCACACCATCTCGCGCTCATGGGGCTTGTGGATGGCCAGGGTCGTCCCGACTTGGCTGAGATACCTGGTTTGCGTATTTCGTACTCGCCCGACTCCCGGGAACTCGCTTGGCTGACCGAAACGGGCGATACCCGGGTAATGATTGCAGTACAGCCTGATCCGAAGTTTCTCAGTGCAGTGGATATCAGCGCTGTGGGTACCATCCTGGTTGGAGAAGAACTCAGTTTTACTGTGCCGGTCGCAGGGAGCCGAACTATTAGGGCGCTCAATCCCTGTACAAGTTATGACTGCAGCCTTGATAGTGCCCAGGTATTGCTCCACACCCGGGATGGCGCGCCAATCTGGCTCAGCATGAAGCTCGGGTCCGCATATCTGTTGGTGCTGGGTAGCAATCTGGGCGAAGATCTTACCCGGTACCGGCAAGGAGATGTCGCTCGGGTGCGCAGCGAGGGGCACGGTAAAACCTGGGGATTTGATAATGAGCGGCCAAACTATTTATACGAGTCGCAATGGGACCCTTCGCATCCCCATGATCGTCCCGCTGATCGCTGGGCTATGGCACTGGCACAGGTGGTCTCCAGCCTTATGGGGCGACCGCTGCAACAGATCTTGCCGGGTGGGGCGCCAGGCGCCCTGGTTATCACCGGTGATGACGATCAGGCGTACCTTGAAAAATACGACGAACAAATGCGTCGACTGAAAGGCCTGCCTATCACTTACTTCTTACACCCTGCAACTCGGCATACACCTGAAACGCTCAAGAGGCTTGTGCGTTCTGGTCCCGTGGAACTGGGTTTGCACCCCGATGCGCTGGATGCGCCCAATGACTATGACGCGATTTACAGTGACCAGGCCGCATGGTTCAAAAACCTGACGGGTTGTACGCCGGGCTCGGTACGAAATCATGGTTACCTGAATCGCGGCTATTGGGGGCATCTGGATAGCTGGCTCATGGGCGGCGTCCGCGCCAGCAGCAACGTGCCTGGAGTGGACGGGTCGGTAATCACGGGGTCTCTGCTGCCTGCAAGGGTGACTTTGCCTGGTGGATTGACTGGGCATTGGTCGCTGTTGACCGCAATTGGTGATGGAGTGCGATTTGCGCTGGGGAAGAACGAAGACGAGTCGGCTGCCTGCATTCGCGCGCTGGCAGACTCCGTTGTAGAGAGCAAACTGCCTGGAGTTATCGTTCTCAACCTGCATCCTCAGAACGTCGGAGAGTGTGGCGCCATGCATGATGTGCTCCACGACCTGGTCGAGGAAGGCTTTGTCGCCATGACCATGTCTGAGTGTATTGACTGGTTCGCGCTGCGACAGGCGCCCTCGCGTAAGCGGGGTTTTGTTGCCTCCGTAAGAATGTTCTTCAGTTCCTGGCTTAATACAAGGGAGGCGACCGGCTGAAGATGGTGAGACCCGGCGTGCTACTTGTATGTTCCGAGAGGAGTGGTTCGAATCTTCTCAAGGCCATGTTGAATCAACATGAGGCACTGTTTGTCGGTCCACCCATGCCCCTCTATGAATGCTTCTCGGCGATTGAAGAGAGCTACGGTGATCTTTCGATTGAGGAGAACTGGCAAAAGATGCTTGGGGATGCGGCTGAACTTATCGCCGTCAATCACCAGCCAGTGCCTTACAGCATTAGCGCCATGGAAATGTGCGAAGCAGAACACGGGGCAAGGCGAGGGTGGCCGGGCCTTGTTTGTGCCGCCTATTCGTTATTGGCTGAAAAATCGGGTGCACAAATATACGGGTACAAGTACAGCACAAACATGCTCAACCTCCGGAGATTCATTGAAGCAACCGAATTTACGCACATCATCTATCAGGTACGTGACCCTCGGGATGTGCTGATATCGCACCTACACACCGGTTTCAACCAGAAATCTCCGCGTGAGATTGCCTCAACCTGGCAGAACGAGCAGTTGTATGCAATGGATGCGATCAAGGCATCCGGGCTGCCACTGGTTTCCATTAGCTACGAGGACCTCGTTCTCAAGCCCCGGGAGACCATGAATGCAATTTGGCAATTTCTAGAACTGTCTCCGTGCAACAGTGTCGAAGATTACTATCAAGAGGACGTCAATCGCCAGGCCGCGGGAAAAAGTCATATGTGGCAAAACTTGTCTCAACCCCTGCAGCAACAAAACGTGGGCCGCTACTACCGGGAGTGGAATTTTTTTGCTGTGAAACGCCTGGAGTGGCAGCTTGCAGAGGCTCTGGATAACCATGGTTACGAAAAATCTCGCTTCAAGAAGTTTGATTCACTTTTTCGCAAACCCAGCCGGAAAGTTTTGTCCGAAGCCGACCGGTCATTCCAATTGCCCCAAAAGGCAAAATGGGAATCCCTCGTTGCTGAGGCGGACAGGAGAATGCGGGGTGATGGCTAACCTGATTAGGCTGGTTCCACGATATTATGCTTGCCTCTGTCGATAACTCACCCTGGGAACATCCCTTTCTGACGGACGAGAACCTCCGTCGATTTCGTAGTTTTAGCGCAAGTATTTGGCAACTCGCTGCAGAAAGCCGGCCACAATCCTACTCGGATTTGGACATTGCATTTGCCAATAACATGGCGCAAAACATGTACAAATGGGCAAGGCTGTCCCATGAGATGTCAGTAAATTCGAGTTTGTACCTTAACCCACAAGATACAAGTGCCATCAATCGCCCCGAGTGGGAAGAGTTCGACGGGGAGCATGAAGATGTTCAGGATGGTACTAGCTTCCTGGCCAATTACGATGGGCCGCCGGTCGAGGTGCGGTGTCGGGAGCCACGCAACGAAGGGGCAAGATTGCTGGAGGCTTATCGGGGTAGCGTTCCCCGAACCTGGTTAGCTCGCAAGTTTCGCGCAGTATTACACCTCCTGTCGCCTGTCACGGCAGAGCGACTTATGCCAGCTTATCGCGATGAAATAGACCACGATGCTGTTGCGCGGTTGCAATCGGAGGCTCCGTTCGTTCGAGCCGACCGACTACTCGAATATAGTGGTTTCTATTCCTACTATGAATGGGCGGCGGCGCTCTCTGAGCATGATGTCTGCTATATAGCCGGCACACCGTTTCCGGCCTTCGCCTCAGGGAAGCCCTACTGCGTGTGCCCTGTTGGTGGTGATTTGCAGTACGATTGTGGTCGCGCAGATGAGCTCGGCAGGGCAATGCGAGATTCTTTTCGTACGGCCAATTTTGTCCTGGTAAGCAATCCGCACGTACTTGGGCATTGCCGTCGATTGGGCATCACCCGGGCATTGTATTTGCCATACCCTATGGATACCCACCGCTACTGCCCCGGGGAGGCGCAGTCTCGATCTCTTTGGGAGGAGCGCTATGGAGGAGAAACTTACATCCTTGTGACAGCTCGCATCGATGGACTTGTGAAAGGTTTTGATGATAGCTTCTTTGCGGCGCTCCAGGCGCTTTCCAATGAACGCGACGAACTGCGCTTCGTGTTTCTCGGCTGGGGAGAGGGCGCTAAATCTTTCAAGCGGCGCATTCAGAAGGAGCGGCTTTCTGAGCGTATGATTATTCTGCCGCCTGTTGGGAAGCAGCGCCTGATCGATTATTACCGATCGAGCGATATTGTCCTGGATCAGTTGGCATATGGCTATTACGGTGCCTCGGCGATGGAAGCTGCATCTGTTGGGAAGCCCGTGGTAATGCATATGCGCGAGGCGCACTATTCTCCACTTTATCAGGGAGATCTCGCTCCGATAGACAATGCAAAGAGCGTCGAGCAGGTCGTGAGTCACCTGAAGGCGCTGGCTGATGATCCCATTTTGCGAATACAGCGTGGTTCCGAGTTACGCGATTGGCTAATCCGGCAGCATGGCTTCGAAAAAACAATGCCCATTTTGTTAGATATTCTGGCCCTGGCTGCTGCAGGATTTGACTCGGATTCAATTCCCGATAATCCGCTCTGTGAACCCTTTAGTGCAGATGAAATCGAGTATCACCGGCGCTGCGAGAATCAGGCTTCCTGAGAACCATGGAGATTCTTGAGACAAATGCAGCGGACCGGGAGGACTGGACACGGTTCTTGTATCAACAGCCGCGTAGTTCGGTTTATGCAACACCGGAATTTATCGACTTCCTTTCTGGCGTGGTGCCCGGGCGCCCCCGTTGTTTTAAGTTGGTCGAAGGCGGAGTGATAAGAGGCTTGTTGCCCGCCTTTATGCATGAGCACAACAATTTCGGCAGGGTTTTGAATAGCTTGCCATGGTATGGCAGTCATGGAGGTTGCGTTATAGCAGAGGGCGACTCAGAGGCGCGCCGAAGCCTTCTTGCCGGTTATCGGCGTCTGCTTGACCAGGAGGAATTTTCGTTTGCAGTCCTGATTCCCCCACTCACCGAGGTGGACTACTCTGAAGATTACGACCGTCTACTGCAGCCTCTGGCGCGAGACTATCGTATCGGCCAGGTTACCCAGTTGCCTATATCCGGCGATGATGATGAACTAGCCCTTGAGCGAGTGTTGAAACAGAAGACTCGAAACCTTGTAAGAAAATCACGCAAGCAAGGATTCAGGCGTACGCTCGAAGAAAATGACGAAAGCTGGAATTTCCTATACGAGGTGCACCAGGAAAACATGGCGGCCATAGGTGGAAAAGCTAAGCCCATGGACCATTTCGAATCCTTGAGGCAGTCTATTCCGGCTGAGATGCGAGAGCTCGCCATCGCCTGGCTGGGGGACGTCCCCGTGGCGGCACTGCTATTGCTCAGGTTTAACAGGACGGTCGAGTACTTTACGCCAGTAGTAAAACAAGCGTATCGCTCACAACAACCAATGTCTTTCCTTATCTGGCATGCGATGTTGGACGCCATGCTGAATGACTACCGTTGGTGGAATTGGGGCGGGACCTGGCCGAGTCAGGAGAGCCTCCATCACTTCAAGGCCGGCTGGGGAGCTACTGACATTCCGTATAATTACTTTATTCATGGCTCCTCGCCCTCTTTGGTCAGCTTGAGAACTGATCCGGATGCCTGGGCGGAACAGTTTCCCTACTATTTTCTGTATCCCTACAATGAGCTTCAGAGGGGCAAGACCTGATGCCAAGTTCAGGGTTCCATTGAAGTGAACATGAGTTCTGAAGACGAGAAATATCTTGCTGAATTAAACCGGGTGCTGGCGGGTGCGGAATTGGGTCATGCAGCGGCCTCGATCGACCTTGAATCATTGCCCATTCTCTATGTTGTGGGCTCGCCTCGTTCTGGAACTACGCTGTTATCCCAGGTACTTGTCGCCGGCCTTGACCTGGGTTATATCAGCAACCTGGGAGCACGCTTCTGGTCGCGACCCTCGGTGGGGCTAAGGTTGACGCACATTATGTCCCGTTATCAGGAGCCCCCGACATTCACCTCCCGGTTTGGAGCTGCGAGCGGTGTATTGGGGCCGCATGAGTTCGGCTATTTCTGGACAAAATGGCTGGGCTTGGAAGACATGGATTCCCACTGCCCGTCAGCGGAGATTTTGTCGCGCCTGGACGTCGATTCCTTTCGTGAGCATCTGTACAGTGAGGTCCTGGAGGAGTGTGGTAAGCCTGTTCTGTTTAGGAACATCATATGCGGTTTTTTTGTAAGTTATTTAGTGACAGTCCATGCCAACTCAGTATTTATCTATATCGAGCGTGATTCGGGTGATACTTGTCGATCGATACTCAATGCCCGGATGGAGCAGACGGGAGGGTTCGAAAACTGGTGGTCGTTGAAACCTGCGAGCTACTCCGAGATGCCTCATGATCCAGTAGAGCAGGTCTACCGCCAGGTGCGCGACAGTCGAACTGCGATGCGGAAAAACCTGGGGGAAGACGGAGTCAAGGCCATCCGGCTATGCTACCGGGACTTGATTGATGATCCCAACGGCGCCATAGAAAAAGTCTGCGACGATGTTCACAGCTTGACCGGTTACTCCATGGAGCCCACTGGGAGTATTGAAGTGCCTGAGCAGCGGTCACAAATCGACCTGCCGCGTGACATGGTGGATAAACTGGATGCATTGATTCTGAGGGACGAGAATTGAGAACAAACGCGCTCAAGACAAGTGAGATTTACGGGTGAATATTACACATCCATATTTTGATAAAGCAGAGCTCGAAATGCTGAACCAGTGCCTTGAATCTGGTTGGGTCACTCAGGGGCCGCTCGTCGCCGAGTTCGAATCAAGGTTTGCCATCAGGCACTCCCTTGAGCACGCCCTGGCGACGACATCGTGCACCGCGGCTTTGCACCTCGCAGTTATAGCGTTGGGCCTGGAGCCTGGGGATGAGGTCATTGTCCCGGCTTTTACCTGGGTGACATCGGCGCACTGTGCCGAATATGCCGGCGCCAAAGTGGTATTTGTGGATGTTGATCCTGCCACCTTTAACATTGATCCTGCTGCCGTCGAGGACGCCCTGACCGAACGCACGCGAGCGATAATTGCAGTTCACCTTTTCGGTTTGTCAGCACCTATGGACGAGCTGCGTGAAATCGCCAGCAAACGCGATCTGTATATCATCGAAGATGCTGCATGTGCGGTTGGCACTACCTATAGAGGTGCGCCTGTTGGCGCACTTGGCGATTTGGGTTGTTTTTCGTTCCACCCACGTAAAGTTATTACAACCGGTGAGGGTGGCATGGTGACCACAAGTTCGGATGAGCTGGCCGCCATCGTCGGTAGTCTCCGAAACCATGGCGCTACCGGACAGCCCGTCGCCTCGACGGAAGGCTTTGGGCCATGGACCATGGCGACATTCGACAGGCTGGGTTTCAATCTGCGCCTGTCGGATATCCAGGCGGCCGTCGGCATCGCGCAGATGGATAAGCTGGACGCCCTGCTGACCGATCGCCGGGCGATTGCTGAAGATTACCTGGAACAGCTGAAGCCGCTGGAGCAGCTTGTCCTGCCAGTGGAGCCGGACTATTCCAGCCATACCTATCAATCATTTGTCATCCGCATCGATGGCGACCGACAGACTCGAAACAGGGTTATGGCCTTTCTGGCTGACCGAGATATTCAGACACGGCCCGGGACTCATGCGGTCCATCGCCTGGGTTACTACAGGGATAAGTATTCCCTGGTTGAGCAACAGTTTCCGGCAGCGTGTCTTTGTGAAGACACCTCGGTCACTTTGCCCATCTTTCCTGGCATGAAGCAGGATGATGTTTCCACGGTGGTAGGCGCATTGAAGGAGGCACTCTCGGCGTGAACTCTGTAGTCGGTGTTGCAACAGATTTTCTCGAATCCTTCCGTTTGCGTCACGGTCGGGCGCCGCGAATATTACACGTCGGTAATGTCGCCAATAATGCATACATTAATGCCAAGATTTTGAATCGTGCCGGTTTTGACTGCGATGTAGCGTGCTACGAGTATTACCACATCATGGGCACGCCGGAGTGGCAGGACGCCGATTTCGAATCGAATGGCATAGACCAGTTCTTCCCCAATTGGCAGTCCATGGATCTCGGTGATTATCAGCGCCCGCGCTGGTTTGCCCAGGGACCGACAGACCTTTGCATTAAGTACCTGATAAGTAAGCGCAGGGGGGCCGATGACCTTGCCGAAACCTACTGGCAAAAATTGGCGCTTGTGAACCAGACTGCGAGAGAATTAACCGATCTGAGAGACGGGGCCGGCGATCGCCTTGACTCGATGACAGCTAACTCGCCTCGGCAAGGAGGAATTAAGAATAGCCTCGCCGGGGCGCGGCGATTCATGGCATTCTACTTCGCCGCCTGTGCCCATCCAGAGGCATACACCCATCTCTGGGGCTTATTGGGCCGGATAGGTAAGCACCGCCCCTTTCCGATGTGGCTGCTGTTGGCAGTGCTGGCGCCGTTGCTCGTTGTGTTTATCGGAACAATGCGGCTGGTTCACCGGCTGCAGTGGCAATTGGCAGCCTTTGCCGGTCTTGGCAGGCGGGCAGGCATGGGTAACTATTCTTTTCGTCGGCGGACCAGGGTTCTTACCAGGCTATTTCGCAAGATCTTTCCTGATCGAATGGACTTGCTTACCACCAGGGATTGTCAGATATACGAATTTGTCGCCGCCAACTGGCGTGAATTATTTTGCGAGTATGACCTCGTGCAATGCTATGCCATGGATCCAATACTCCCACTACTGGCAGACGTGCGCCCATTTATTGCCTTTGAGCACGGGACACTAAGGTCGCACACCTTGGGGGATGATCCTGTCTGCCGCTTGAATGCGCTCGGTTACAATCAGGCCGATCATACCTTTATCACCAATGGCGATTGCCTGGAGTTTGCCCAGAAGATCGGTGTCACCCGCTATTCACCGATGGTTCATCCGATCGATGTCGAAGCCTTCAGGGATGCGGATCTCCAGCCATCGATGTTGAAAGAGGAGCTGGGTGTCGATTACCTTTTCTTTTGCCCTGTGCGACATGACTGGGCGATCAAGGGAACCGACAAATACATCCGCGCGTTGCCGGCCATCGAAAAATCCCTGGCCGGTACGTTTGCACTGGTCATGACAGAGTGGGGAGAGCAGGTCCAAGACAGCAAGGCACTGGCGGAAGAATTGGGAGTGTCGCATCTACTGCACTGGATTACCCCGATCCCCAAGCTGCGCCTGGCGAAGATCCTCAAAATCACGGATGCGGTATTCGATCAACTAGCCCTGCCGCACTTCGGTGCCACGGCGCCCGAGGCCATGGCCGCTGGCGTACCGGTGCTGATGTCCTATCGCCCGGAGAGCACGGCCTGGATCATTGAGGAGCCGGCGCCGATACTCGCCTGTCACTCGGTTGAAGATATCGCTGCGAATGCTCTGAAGGCGATTGACCCCGAATACCTTGCAACCTACAAGCAGCAGGCACGGGACTGGTTCGATCGCTATCACTCTCCGGACGTTGTCCTGGCCAAGCATGTCGCGGTGTATGCAGACTTGCTGGAAAAATCCATGTAAGGTTCACCTTTTTTGAAAAGCGGTAATTGCTAATGAACGACAGCACGAAACTGAAAGAAATCTACGAAAACATTGCAGAAACCCTGGACTATCGGACGACCGCCAGCGACTACCAGTTGCGAGAACTGGAGATCGATACCGGGTCCGATTTCATCGCCGATGGCATGGTAGTGTTGGATGTGGGCTGCGGCCTGGGCTATGCAGCCACCCAGTACGTTCAGCGGGCCGACATCGAAATGCACGCCATCGATTATGCGGAAAATATGATCGAGGGTGCTCATGACTTGCTGGATAAAAATTACCCGGAACTGAAGGACCGGATTAACTTCCAGCATGCATCGGTGACCGATTTACCCTATGAGTCGAATACCTTTGACGTTGTCACCAGCTCACGTTGCCTGATGGCCTTGTTGGACTGGGAGCTGCAGAAAGATGCGCTGGTCGAGATCAACCGCGTACTCAAGCCTGGTGGCGTCCTTGTCCTGATGGAGGGCACCCTGGATGGGCTCGACCGGCTCAACGAGGCCCGAGAGAAAGTGGATCTGGATGCTATCGCAGCCGATGGCCGCGACCGGCTGATCACGCGCAAATTTGTCGAATCCGAACTATTGGATTTCGTGCAGCCGTACTATGTTCACGAGGATACCCGTCGCTTCGGTCTCTACTATTTTCTCACGCGCGTGGTACAGCCCCTGTTGGTGGCCCCGGACAAGCCCAGCTACGACCATAAGATCAACGACGTTGCACGGCAGCTGTCCGGCCTGTTCCCGGATTTCATGGGTCTTGGCCACCTGGTAGCTTTTATTCTGACCAAGCGTCGCTAGGGAGCTTGCCGGTGATTTGCATCACCTTCGACACCGACTGGATGTCTGATGATGCGATGGGCGAATTTCTGTCCAGGATCGAGTGGCCTGGGCAGGCGACGTTTTTTCTCCATCAGCACTTGCCGGTTCTCCATGATTCCGGTCACGAACTCTGTCCCCATCCCTTCATCACAGATCTTGAGGATTGGGAAGAGGGCTTGGCCGCCCAGGCTGAGGCCTTGCCGGAGAGTCCCCTGGGAATTCGCCCACATTCCTGTGTCTTCTCACATATGCTGGGGCTGCGCTTTGCCGAATTGGGATACCGATACGTATCACAAACTTCCCACCTCTATGAATCCGGATTGAAGCCCCATCGCCACCCCTGGGGCCTGTGGGAGATGCCCATTTATTACATGGACAATATGGACTTCTGCATGGGCAATAACTGGGGCGATCTGACTCACACACCTTTTGAATCCAAGGTGATTGAGAGGGCCGTCAGTGAGCCGGGACTGTACGTGTTCGATTTTCATCCCATCCACCTGGCCCTGAATACGACCTGCCATGAAGACTACACACGGGTAAAAGCGGATATCGTGGCGGGCAAGGTGTCTCCTTTCGAACTGGGCGGCGACGGCCGAGGGTCGCGGGTATTTTTCCAGGAGCTGTGTGACGCCATGACATCAGCAGGACAGCGCTCTTACAGTTGCAGTGAAGCGCTGGCGGAGTACGGGGTCGGCTGAGTATGCGGATACTACTCACAGGTGCGACGGGTTTCCTCGGTCGATCGCTCTGTCGCATGTTGCAACCCGACCATGAGCTAATCGCGCTTGGGCGCAGCCAGCCCGATGACATGCTTTCGGTCGAGGCGGTTATCCAGGACCTGAGCCAGGGCTTCGATGATCGACAATTGCCTGCCGATATCGATGCAATAGTCCATCTCGCGCAATCGCAAAACTACCGCGATATACCTGCCGGTCTGCCGGATTTGCAGTCAGTGAATGTCAGCGCAACCGCGGCGTTGTTAAAATACGCGAAGTTGGCAGGAGCCCGCCAGTTTGTCTTTGCTTCAACCGGTAGTATTTACGAAGGTGGTGAGGTGCCACAACGGGAATCCCAGCCAGTGGTGGCGACCAGCCCCTATGCGATCAGCAAGCACTGCGGCGAACTCTTGTCCGGGATGTACCAGGACGAGTTTGCAATCACGATACTGCGCCCGTTCTTTCTATATGGTCCCGGGCAGAACGGCATGCTGATTCCAAGAATCATTGATTGCATTCAGTCGGGCACTCCCGTGATTCTGCAGGGAAAGGACGGTGGGTTGGAACTCTGTCCGACCTTTGTTGAAGACGCGGCGGGGGTGTTTGCCGCGGCCATCGAAGGCGGGATCGTCGGCACCTATAACCTGGCCAGTCCCCATGTGCTCAACCTGGAAGAATTGGCTAACACGATCGCACTCCAACTGGGTACGACGGTGCAGTTCGAGCGGGATGAGTCGGTCGCGCCCGGTCGCTATCACCCCAGTCTCGAGGCGCTCAAACAGTGGTACCCTGTGGACGGTAACTTCCGGACATTCGAGTCGGGATGTAGAGACCCTCGGTGCTGCGCTAGAGTCGGCTTGAGACCCTCGAGAGGGCCGTGCGCCATGCCATGAAGATCCTTCACCTCCCCAACAATATCGCCGGCGTACCCTGGGCCCTGGCAGAGGCTGAGCGCGCCCGGGGTCACGATTCCCGGGTCATCACCTTCGAGGATAATCCCTTCGGCTTCAAGGCCGACGAAGTGTTGATCGCGGGCAAGGCCTCGAAGCTGGAGCTGTTTGCGAAGGCTTTCGCGGCGTTTATGCGCAATCGCACCGGCTACGATGTCTACCACTTCAATTTCGGCGGCAGTCTGCTGCACGCACCCGGGTTTGGGCTTACCCTGGCAGATCTGCCTTTCTATGACCGTTCGGCACGCAAGGTGTTTACCTTCAGCGGCTGCGATGCGCGGCAGAAATACCCGACCCTGGACCGTGTGGCCAAGACCGGCGCCAATGCCGCCTGCCACAACCCGGATTGTTACGGGGGCATGTGCAACTCCGGCGTGCGTGACCGACAGCGGCGAGCGGCCATCGACAAGGCGGCGAAGTATGCCGATCACTTCTTTGCCCTCAATCCAGACCTGCTGCATTTTCTGCCGGCGGAAATGAGCAGCTTCTGCCCCTACGTGATCGCGGATTTCGAGAACCTGCCGAGCAAGCAGAACCCGTTTTTTGAGAATGACCAGGTGCATTTCGTGCACGCGCCGACCGACCGTGCCGCCAAAGGCACCGATGCCATTCTGGAGGCCGTAGAGCGGCTGCAATCCAGTTATCCCGGCCGGGTGAAACTCACCCTGGTTGAGCACTGCCGGCGCGAGGAGGCCCTGGAGATTTACCGCAGCGCGGATATGCTCATCGACCAGGTCATGATCGGCTGGTACGGCGGCGTGGCGGTGGAGGCCATGAAGATGGGTGTGCCCGTGGCCAGTTATGTGGAGGACTCCGACCTGCACCTGATACCTGAGCAGATGAACCGTGATATGGCCATCTACCGGGTGCAGGAATCCACCCTGTACGAACAGTTGGAGACGCTGGTAAAGTCCCGCGAGATGATCGAAGAACTCGCACCCAAATCCGTGGCCTACGTCGATCGTTGGCACAACCCGGTGACCATCAGCGGGCAGATACTGGACGTGTATGCAGCCTGATTCCGACAGACGGCGGTACCTGCCTTGATTAAGCTGATGACCCTGGTCGGCGCCCGACCCCAGTTCGTCAAGGCGGCCCTGTTCTCCCGGGCGGTGGCAGCGCACCCGGAGCTTGAGGAAATCCTGGTGCACTCGGGGCAGCACTACGATGGCAACATGTCCGACGTGTTCTTTGCCGAGATGGCGCTGCCGGCACCGGATCACCACCTGGGTATCGGTTCGGCCTCCCATGCCGGGCAGACCGCCCGTATCATGGAAGCGCTGGATGCCCTGGTGGAAACCGAGGAGCCGGACTGGCTCGTGGTCTTCGGCGATACCAATACCACCCTGGCCGGTGCCCTGGTGGCCAGCAAACGCGGTACGAAACTCTGTCATATCGAGGCCGGTCTGCGCTCCTTCAACCGCGCCATGCCCGAGGAAATCAACCGCCAGGTAACCGACGTGCTGTCCGATCGGCTGTACGCCCCCTCCGATGTAGCGGTTGCCAATCTGGAAGCAGAGGGGGTGGCGGCTGACAAGATCGTGCGCTGCGGCGATATTATGTATGACGCGGTGCTGGCCTTTCGCGAGGCCGCTCTGCAAAGTGGATTGCCGCTGGAATTGCCCGGGCAGTACGCGCTGCTGACCCTGCACCGGCAGGAGAATGTTGATGACCGTGAGCGATTGACGTCGATCATCGAGACCCTGGAGGGGGTCAGTGTGGAGCTGCCGGTAATCTGCCCCCTGCACCCGCGTACCGCGAAAACACTCGAGGGGTTTGGGCTGCGCGATCGCTGGAACGCCTGTGTCACCACCCTGGAGCCTGTGGGTTACCTTAATATGCTGCGCTTGCAGGCGGAGTCTGCGGTGGTGTTGACCGATTCCGGCGGCGTGCAAAAAGAGGCCTTTTTCCTTGGAGTTCCCTGCTGCACCCTGCGTACCGAAACCGAATGGACCGAGCTGGTAGACCTGGGCTGGAATACCCTGGTCGACGTGAATGATCCAGAGGTTGCGACCAGTACTGTGCTCAACCGGCTTTGCCAGGGGGGTGCTGAGGGCGAACCCTACGGTGACGGTAACACGGCGGAGTTCATTGTGAAGGATCTTGCCCAATGTGCGGAATAGCGGGACAGGTTGGCGCCATCGCCATAAGCGACGCGATTCCCGCGATGCTTGCGGCCCAGTCTCATCGCGGCCCCGACGGGGAAGGCATGTGGACCAGTCGCGAGGGTGCCTGTCGCCTGGGCCACAAGCGCCTGGCGATTATCGATATCGACGGAGGCGCGCAGCCGCTGACCAGCGGTGACTCCGGGCTCTGGATCACCTTCAATGGCTGTATCTACAATTACCGGGAATTGCGCAAGGAACTGGAAGAGCGCGGTCACAGCTTTGCCACTCAAACCGATACCGAGGTCATCCTGGTGGCCTACGCGGTCTGGGGCAGCGACTGCGTGGAGCGCTTCAACGGCATGTTTGCTTTCGCGATCTGGGACGAACGGGCCGGCACCCTGTTCTGTGCCCGCGACCGGCTCGGGATCAAACCCTTTTACTATATCCAGGATCAGCACGGCTTTGCCTTCGCCTCGGAAATCAAGGCCCTGCTGGCTGTACCCGGCGTCACCGCGGCGGTAGACGAGGGTGCGCTGCAGGACTACATCGTCATGCAGGCACCCCTGGGCGAGCAGACCCTGTTTGCCGGTATTAAACGCCTGCAACCCGGCTGCTGGATGGAGCTGGATAACCAGGGCGCGGTACTCGAGCACAAGCAATACTGGCGCCTGGCTTTCACGCCCACCGATACCGGCGGCGATGCGGAACAACTCGAACAACTCAAGTCACTGCTCGATGACGCGGTGCGTTTGCAGATGCGCGCCGACGTGGCCGTTGGCACCCACTTGTCCGGTGGCTTGGACTCCTCGTTTATCACCGGCGCGGCGGCAGCCCTGGTAGAGAAGGGATCGGTGCACGCCTTTGCCGGCGGTTTCGACACCCCGGGCTTCGATGAAACTGACTACGCCAAGCTGGTGGCCCTGGAGACCAGGGTGATGCTGCACGAGGTGCGCCCGTCGGCGGCGGACTTTGCCGACAGCCTGGAGAAAATCTGCTGGCACATGGATGAACCCACGGCCGGACCGGGAGTATTTCCCCAGTACATGGTCTCGCGCCTGGCGGCGGACCACGTCAAGGTGGTTCTCGGCGGCCAGGGTGGCGACGAGATCTTTGCCGGCTATGCCCGTTACCTGGTCTGTTACCTGGAGGAATGTCTCAAGGGCGCCGTGGAGGAAACCGCCGACAAGGCCCACTACGCCGCGACCCTGGCCAGCATCATCCCCAGCTTGCCGATACTGCAGCAGTACACACCCCTGCTGCGCCATTTCTGGTCAGATGGCTTGTTCGGTTCCCACGCCGAGCGCTATTACCACATGCTCGATCGCTCATCGGACCTGCAGGGTCTCTATGCGCCGGAGGTTATGGCCGGTGCCGGGACGCGGGAGCGCTTCGACGGCGTCTTTGCCGACACCGATGCACTGTCCTTTCTCGACAAGATCATCAACCTGGATACCCGGGTGCACCTGCAGGGCCTGTTGCAGGTGGAAGACCGGGTCAGCATGGCCTGGGGCCTGGAATCGCGGGTGCCGCTGCTGGACCATCGCATTGTCGAGTTCATGGCCCAGGTGCCCGTGGTCCATAAATTCCGCAATGGCGAAACCAAGGCCCTGTTCAAGCAGGCCCTGCAGGGGCGGGTGCCTGGGCCAGTGTTGAAACGCAAGGACAAGATGGGCTTCCCGGTGCCCCTGCACGAGTGGCTGAAAGGGGACCTGCGCGAGTTCGTCGGCGACCTGCTGCTGTCAGAACGCGCCCGCAGCCGTGGCCTCTATAACCTTTCTGCGGTGGAACAGGCACTGGCGGGGGAGGCGGCCTTCGGTCGCGGTATCTGGGGGCTGATGAATATCGAGTTGTGGCACCGGCAGTTTATCGACGCGGCTTAGTGAATCGCCTGTTGTTCTTTGCTCAGGGTGCCAGCTCTTTCAGGACCAGTTGCCTCGAGAAATCTTCGAACAGCGTATCCCAGTCGTATTGCCGGGCGTAATTGCGCGCGGCCTCTCTCTCGCTGTCAGTAGCGGCAGCGCAGATCGCCGGCAGGGCATCGACGAATTCGTCGGCACTGTGGGCGAGCCGGGCCGGTGAGTCCATGGTCGCCAGCTCCCGCCAGGCCACGGACAGGGCAGGCAGGCCCGCAGAGAGGTATTCCAGCAGTTTCAGCGGACGCACCGGGTGCAAGAGGTCGGGGAAATCCCGCACGTTGAAGGGAATAATCCCGGCCTGGGCGTGCTCCAGGTAGGCGGGCAACACTTCCCGCGGGCGGCTGCCCAGCAGGTGGATATTGGGCAGGTCCGGTAGACGCTCCCGGGCCAGGCGATCACCGCCGATCAATACCAGTGAAATATCCGGGTGTGCCCGCGCTGTTTTTTCCACCAGGTCGAAGTCGAACCATTGCTCGATGGCCCCGACATAGAGAGCCCGCGGTGCCGGAATGTCGGCGTATTCCGCCGGTGGCGGGTTCCCGGGTCGGCTGAAGTACTCGAAATCCACACCGTTGGGCAGGAAGTGTTTGTGCCGGGGCCGAAAGCTGTCGACGTAGCCCTCCATGTCCCGGGAGGGGTAAAACACGGTATCCACCTGTTGCACCAGGCGTTCCTCGATGCTGCGAAAGGCCGCTGAGTAACCGGGGAAGGCGGAGTAGTTGTCCGCCATGTGGTAGACCCTGTGTCTGGCATCCAGCAATGGCAGCAGGGCCGTGTGGTAAAAATTGTCGAAGTAGGCCAGGTCCACCTGCTCGAAATCCTCTCGCACCAGGAAGCGGCGTATGCTGCCCAACGAGTAGGCCGGCCAGTGGTCGACCACGTGGGCACTGTTCAGGGGTGCGCGGTTATCCGGTCCCAGCAGGCTGAAGGGGATGTAACTGGTCAGTCGGCCCGCGCCGATGGTTTCCGAAGTGGGGCCCTTGCGGCATAGCCGCATACGGTCGCTGACCTTGTCGTCTTTCAGTTTGAGCAGGTGCAGGGGCGTGATCGGTGCCGACAGGTAGGCCACATCCCAGCCGGCAGCCGCCAGGCGCCGCGCAATATGATGCGTGGCTACCTGGTAGGGCGATCCCCAGTAGTGGATGCACGCCATTACGGCTTTTTTACTCATTTAGCGGCCCGGGCCCTTTTCCTGAAAACGCTGCGGAGTGTAGCATTTAGCGCCCGACCGGGCTTTAAGCCCGGCTACTGAACAAGGAATTTCCTGCCAGAATGGATCGAGTGGATTGTGTGGTGATCGGCGCCGGCGTTGTCGGCCTGGCAACAGCCCGTGCCCTGGCCCTGTCCGGGCGTGAGGTGATGGTGCTGGAGGCCCATGCCGGCATCGGTATGGGAACCAGCAGCCGCAACTCGGAAGTGATCCACGCCGGCATTTATTATCCCGAGGGGAGTCTCAAGGCGGAACTCTGTGTTCGCGGTAAAGCCATGCTTTACGAGTACTGCCGGGAGCGGGGCATCGGTCATCGCCAGCTGGGCAAATTGATAGTGGCGGTCGATGAAGACCAGACCACACAACTGGAGGGATATATCGACCGGGCCGCTGCTTGCGGGGTCAACGACCTCCGCCGGGTCGGGCGCGCGGAGCTGGCGGACATGGAACCCGAGGTTTGCGGTGTGGCCGCCGTACACTCGCCATCCACCGGCATTGTCGACAGCCACGAATTCATGCTCAACCTGCACGGGGATATCGAGAATCACGGCGGCCTGGTGGTCTTCAATGCGCCGGTAAGCGGGGCCGAATCTGTGGCAGAGGGCCTGGTGCTGGATATTGGCGGTGCGGCGCCGGTGACTTTGCTGGCAAATACCGTGGTCAATGCCGCGGGATTGTACGCGCAACAGTTCGCAGGATTGATCCGGGGTCTGAATGAAGAACACGTACCCGCGTGCCATTACGCCCGTGGCCACTACTTTGTGCTGGAAGGCCGCAGTCCCTTTGAGCGCCTGGTCTACCCCATCGCCGACCAGGCCGGCCTGGGTGTGCATGTAACCCTGGATATGGGCGGGCAGGCGCGCTTCGGTCCGGATGTCGAATGGGTGGACCAGGTGGACTACCGGTTCGACGAATCCCGCAAGGCGGATTTTGTTACTGCAATCCGGCGCTATTACCCCGACCTGGATGAATCACGCCTGAACCCCGCCTATGTCGGCGTACGACCAAAAATCGTGGGCCCGGGCGCAGCGGCCGGGGATTTCGTGATATCAACGCCCCGGGATCACGGTGTGTCGGGCCTGGTCAACCTGTTCGGCATCGAATCGCCTGGATTGACAGCCTCCCTGGCGATTGCCGAGAGAGTGTCCGCGGCCTGCCAGCTGGGGTAGAATCCGCTCCATGCTCAAGGAAATCCCCCTCAGCCGGCCGGACACACCGCTGCTGGACGATATTCTGGCCCCCGCCGATGTGCGGGAGCTGGAGCGTGACCAGCTCGAAGACCTGGCTGAGGAACTGCGCGCTTACCTCTTGTGGAGCGTGGGCCAGACCGGGGGACACTTCGGGGCGGGCCTGGGGGTGGTGGAACTGACCCTGGCCCTGCACTACCTCTACGATACACCCAAGGACCGCATCGTCTGGGATGTGGGTCACCAGACCTATCCGCACAAGATTCTTACCGGGCGTAAGGAGCGCATGCATTCCATGCGCCAGAGTGGCGGGCTGTCGGGTTTCCCGAAACGCTCAGAAAGCGAATTCGATACGTTCGGGGTGGGTCATTCCTCTACCTCGATCTCTGCTGCCGTGGGTATGGCCCTGGGGGCGGAGAATGTGGGCGAGAAGCGACGGGTGGTCGCCGTGATCGGCGATGGTGCCATGACCGGCGGTATGGCCTTCGAGGCCCTGGCCCATGCCGGCCATGTACGGCCCAACATGCTAGTGATCCTGAACGATAACCAGATGTCCATCGGCCACAACAAGGGCGGGCTGGCCAGTTACTTCGCGCGAATCTGGTCGAGCAAGTTCTACATCGCCATGCGCGAGGGCTCGAAGAAGGTGCTGGACAAAATCCCGCCGGCCTGGGACCTGGCCAAGCGCACCGAAGAGCACGCCAAGGGCATGGTGGCGCCGGGCACCCTGTTCGAGGAGCTGGGTTTTAACTATATTGGCCCGGTCGACGGCCATGACCTGCCGCGCTTGATCCAGACCATTGAGAACATGCGCGATCTGGAAGGCCCGCAGCTGCTGCATATCCTCACGTGCAAGGGCAAGGGTTTTGCACCGGCGGAGAGCGACCCGGTGGGTTATCACGCCATCAACAAGATCGACCCCAAGCC
>Ga0056115_1000026_pt1 | contig 102484 bp, 97 predicted proteins | sample WorMetOlspDAHAB1_FD_77007 | JGI IMG/M metagenome (GOLD analysis project Ga0056115, IMG submission 77007) | Marine gutless worms symbiont microbial communities from Max Planck institute for Marine Microbiology, Germany - Olavius sp. DAHAB.1 ...
AGCCTGTACGGTGCTATTTTCGAGCAAATGGCCGAGCTGCAAAAGCAGGGAATCCCATATAAAATCATTCCGGGTGTAACGGCTGCTTTTGCGGCAGCGGCGGCGCTGGGCATCGAGTACACGCTTCCTGAAATTTCTCAAACCCTGATATTAACCCGCATGGCCGGCCGCACGCCGGTGCCGGAAAGGGAAAATCTGGCGTCACTGGCGCAACATCAGGCATCCATGGCAATTTATCTGAGCATGTCCATGATCGATGAAGTCGCCGCTATTCTGTCTACCGCCTATGGTGAAGATTCGAAATGCGCCGTGGTTTATCGGGCCAGCCAGCCGCAAGAGCATATTATCGTGACCTGTCTCAAGGATCTGGCTCAAAAGGTCAGAACCGCCAACATCACCAAACAGGCATTGATTATTGCCGGAAACACACTGCAAATTGATACTGAAAAATTAGTCTATAAATCAAAACTTTACGACAAAAAATTCAAGCATGAATTTAGAAAATAAATGACTGCCCCTAAAACAAATATGATCGCCATCTGGGTCATAACACCCAACGGCTTAAAACTGGCAGACAATATACGACGGATGCTGACGGAGACAGACGTATACATTTCCAACAATGTTGACAGCCCCCGGTTCCGGCATTTTACGTTTCAGAAGCTGGGCAGTGCGATAGAAGAAATATTTGAAAATTACAGCGGCCATATCTTCATCATGTCCGCCGGAATCGTTGTGCGGGTCATCGCTCCCTATATCAAGCATAAAACGGAAGACCCGGCGGTTGTTGTGGTCGACGACAGGGGGCAGCACGCAATCAGCCTGCTTTCCGGACATCTGGGCGGCGCCAATGATTTAACCCGCAAAACAGCAGATATAATCGGGGCCAGGCCGGTCATCACCACCGCCACCGATGTCAATCAGCTAACGGCAATCGATGTCCTGGCCAAAGAAAAAAAACTGACCATCGAAAATCCGGCTGCCATCAAAACCGTGAACATGGCGATTCTGAAAGGTGAAAAAATTTGTGTCCACGATCCGCTGAAACTAATCCAGAAAAATTTACCGAAGGCCGAACCTCGAACCTTCTGGGGGCTGAACGAAAATTTGGAAGAAGATCGTCAAATATCCGAAAATATGAATAAACCGGCCATCTTTGTTGATGATGTTCGATTGGTCCTTCCCCCATCAACCCTGGTCCTGCGCCCGGCCAGTCTGGTAGCCGGGATCGGATGCAACCGCGACACGGCCGCCGATGAAATAAAATCCCTGCTGGAAACGGTTCTGGCAACCGCGGGTTTGTCCATATTGAGCCTAAAATGCCTTGCCTCGATTGATGTTAAATCAGATGAAAAAGGCTTAATCGCAATGAGCCGGGAATTCGATTTGCCGCTGGTATTTTTTAAACGGCAGGAATTAAATCGGGTTATTAATATTGAAAATCCATCGACCGTCGTCGAAAAACATGTAGGAGTAAAAAGCGTATGCGAAGCAGCGGCCATTCTAGCAGCTCAAAATGGAACACTGATCGTTCCCAAACAGAAAACCAAAAACGTAACGGTGGCCATCGCCCGAATCGACTTTTCATAGTCGGCATCGGGCCCGGCAGCCCCGATCATTTAACCAAACGTGCAATCAATGTACTCAGGTCGGTGGATGTTGTGACCGGCTACAGCACCTACATCGAGCTGATCCGGCCGATGATCGAAGGCAAATCGATAATCAGCACCGGTATGACCCAGGAAGTCAAGCGGGTGGAGGCGGCGATAGAGCAGGCTTTAAACGCCAGGTCATGTGCCATCGTATCCAGCGGTGATCCGGGGATTTATGCCATGGCCGGACTGGCTTTCGAAACCTGTAAATTAAAGCGCATTGCCATTGCACCGCCGGGTACCGGCCTAAACAACCTCGCGGCAGAAGCGGCCCTGGAGGTGGAGGTCGTGCCCGGGATCCCGGCGCTGAGTGCGGGTGCCGCCCTGCTCGGAGCGCCGCTGACCCATGATTTTGCCGCCATCAGCCTCAGCGATCTGCTGACCCCCTGGGAAATCATTGAGCAGCGTCTCGAAGCCGCCGCCGGAGCCGATTTCGTGGTTGTTTTATACAACCCCAAAAGCAAAAAAAGAACCTGGCAGCTGGAGCGCGCCCAACAAATCCTTCTCAAATACCGGGACGGCCAGACACCGGTCGGTATCGTGGTCAGTGCCATGCGGGACAACCAGCAGGTACGGATTACTGCCCTGGAGGATTTGCACCGGGAGTATGTCGATATGCAGACGACCGTTTTCATCGGCAGCAGTGCTTCCAGCCGCTATCTTGATTTTATGGTCACCCCGCGGGGATATGCCGGGAAATACGATATCGGCGGCAGCAAATAGGCTGCCCGAATCCGGCTTAATAGGGAATCCTCGATCCGGTAATAAGTAAAAAAATATGGAAAACACTCAAAAAAATACCCCCTGTATCGCCGTCATGGGGACGGGGTCGGATGTCGGCAAGAGCATCATCGTCACGGCCCTTTGTGGCTATTTTGTTCGTCAAGGCCTGAAAACTGCACCATATAAAGCCCAAAACATGTCCAACAATTCCGGTGTGACGCCGGAAGGGCTCGAGATGGGGCGCGCTCAGATCGTTCAGGCCGAAGCGGCCGGGATAGCACCGCATGTGGACATGAACCCCGTTCTGCTCAAACCCACCAGTGACATTGGGTCTCAGGTCGTGCTCTTAGGCCGTGTCAGCGAGAATACCACAGCGGCTGACTATCACAGCAAAAAAGATGCGCTTTTCAGCACCGCTGCCGGAGCACTGGATCGGCTAAGGCACGAATACGATTTGCTCGTTCTGGAAGGTGCCGGTTCATGTGCCGAAGTCAATTTGATGGATAATGACATCGTTAACCTGCGGATGGCCGCTCACGCCCAGGCACCGGTTATTCTGGTGGCGGACATTCATCGCGGCGGAGTATTTGCCCAAATCGTCGGCACCCTGGAGTGTCTGAAACCGGAGCAGCGGGATCTTATCAAAGGTTTTATTATCAATCGCTTTCGGGGGGACATCCGCCTGTTTGAAGACGGCGTAAACTGGATCGAGCGTAAGACCGGCAAAAAGGTGTTCGGCGTGCTGCCCTGGTATGACCACATCAATATCGAACCCGAAGATTCGGTGGTGATTGAAAAACCCCGGCGGGTGATCTCAACGCAAAACGGCAAACCGGCGATTGCAGTTATCCGTCTGCCGCACATTTCAAATTTCAATGACTTCGATCCCCTGTCCGTATTGCCGGAATTGTCGGTTTATTTTCTGGAAAAAGTTCAGGACCTTGCTGATTTTCGGGCGGTCATATTGCCGGGGTCCAAAAACACGCGTTTCGACCTGCAGTGGTTGCACACTACCGGGTGGACAGAAAAGATTAAATCTTACGCCCGGCATGCCGGCCATGTGCTGGGAATCTGCGGCGGGTACCAAATGATGGGACGTTGCGTACATGATTCGCAAGGTATCGAAGGCCGTCCCGGTACCACCGAAGGATTGAATCTTTTGCCGGTTGAAACGGAATTGAAAGCACCAAAGGTCACGACGCTGACCCGATTTTGCCGTCATGATGCCCGGGGGCACGGATACGAAATTCATATGGGCCAAACCCATCGTATAGGGGGCGCTGCGCTTTTCCGAGTTAAATCCCGCAACAACGCTCCGACCAGCGATGAGGACGGTTGCATCAGCGGGGATTCAAACAGCCTGGGCACCTATATTCATGGGCTATTTGACAATCCGGCTATAATCAAATTCTGGCTGGGTCATATCGGGCTGGATGGCATTCAAACATCTGCACTGGAAGGCATCGAGACCAGGAAAAAAGAATACGATCTCCTAGTGGAACATTTCGAAAAGCATATCGATGTTGCGGGAATTATGAAGCTGGTAAAAAGGGGAATGATTTGAAAGAGGTAATATTTGTAATTGGCGGATGCCGGAGCGGCAAAAGCCGGCAGGCCCTTGAAACGGCCGATGGGATGCCAGGGGATCAAAAAACATTTATTGCGACCTGTATTCCACGCGATGCGGAAATGAAGCAGCGTGTCGCGCAGCATCAAAAAGAGCGCAGCCTGAACTGGCGCACCGTTGAAGCTCCAATCCATCTGCCGCAGGCCATTATTGAACAAAGCCGACAGGCGAATGTCGTACTGGTTGACTGCCTGACTTTGTGGATCAGCAATCTGATGCTGGAACTCGAAGACGATCGGAAAATTCTGGCTATCCTGCCGGAACTGATCCGGGCCCTGAAATCGGCCGATTGTCCGGTTGTGCTCGTCTCCAATGAAATCGGGACCGGGATCGTGCCCGAAAATCAGCTTTCGCGGCGGTTCCGGGATCTCGTCGGCTCCACCAACCAGGCGGTTGCCCGACAGGCCGACCGGGTCGTCTGGATGGTGGCGGGGATTGCGGTGGGGGTTAAGGGTTAGGTTTGGGAATGTCTAATGACGAAGCAAAGACCCACTTTATGAGTCTAATAAGACCAATTTAGATAGGTTGCTGTTAACTATGAAAGACTTTTTCTCCGCCGTACAATTTATCACCATCCTGCCCTGGGGCCGGGCGGAAAAATTTGATCCGCAGCGGATGGTGCCATTTTTCCCGCTCGTCGGAATTGCCCTGGGCGTGCTGGTCGCGTTATTCGATTTCGTTGCCGTAAGCCTCTGGGGTAAAACGGTTGCTTCGCTGCTAGATATTATATTTTTAGCCGTACTGACCGGTGCTTTTCATATCGATGGGCTGGGAGATGCGGCCGATGGGCTGCTGGGACAACGTCCGAAGGAAAAAATACTGGAAATTATGAAAGACAGCCGCCTGGGAACGATGGGGCTGGTGGCCATTGTGGCCGGGCTATCCATAAAGTGGGCCGGCATTGCCGGTTTGGATACGAATCGTTCACTGCTGTTGGTCATCGTGCCGTCTCTAGCCCGGGGCAGCATGCTGTTTGGCATGCGATATCTCCCCTATGGACGTCCGGATGGCGGCACGGGAGTCGGTTTTTTTAAACATGAATTGAAACCATCCGCATTCTGGGCCTTGTCGGTACCTGTACTGTTTTCGGTTTTATTAGGCTGGCAAGCGATCTGGCTGATCATATGTTTCGCAGCTATCACCGCCGGTTTAATCCGATACTACAAAAGCCGGTTGGGGTGCGTCACAGGCGACATGCTGGGTGCCATGACGGAAATTCTGGAATCCGGCCTGTTTTTGCTGGTTTCAATGGGAGGGATAGGATGATTCACGGTCACGGGGGTAACATTTACGAATTTGCCAGGCAGTTTAATTGCCGGCCTTCAGAAATTCTTGATATGAGCAGCAATATAAATCCGCTGGGCCCACCACCTGGTCTGCTGCAATATTTAACAGAAAATATGGACGCAATTACCCGGTTGCCTGAAGTCGATGCCGGTTTAACGGTCAAACGGTTTGGCAGCTTAATCGGCATCGATTCCAATCGTCTTCTGGCCGGCAACGGGACCACCCAGTTTATCTATGCCATCCCGCGGATACTTAAGATCGGCAAAGCCCTGATAGTCGGTCCCACCTACTCGGATTATGGTGATGCCTGCCGTTATCAGGGAACGCCCTATATGGTCCATATAGCGGATGAATCCCGGCAATTTAACTCTGCTATCGAGCAGATTGATCAAGAGTTGGAAAAGTTCGATACGGTATTTATATGCAATCCCAATAATCCGACAGGAACCCTGATTCCAGCGGAGGCTCTGCGGAATTTATGCCGCAGTCATCCAAAGAAGAATTTCATCATCGATGAGTCGTACCTGGATTTTGTTTCCAACGCTGAAAACGAAACCATGGTAAATTCAAATCTGGACAATGTAATTGTATTACTTTCTGTTTCCAAAATTTTTAAAATCCCGGGTTTGCGAACCGGATTTATAACGGCATGCAGCGAAAAAATTGAAAAATTCAGATCATATCTGTTGCCCTGGAGTACCAATAGCCTGGCGCAGCTGGCAATTGATTATATTTCCGATCAGAAAGTTATGATTCAATCATTCATCAACGATACCCGTCTTTATATTAAAAACCAGCGACAACAATTTTACCAGGCGATGGAAAATGCTGGTCACTTCAAGTTATTTAATAGCCAGGCACCGTTTGTGCTCCTTAAAATGCGGGGCGGATTATCAGCGAATGATGTGTGGCAACGGCTTGCACGGGAAAAAATTCTTATCCGCCGCTGTGCCAATATCCAGGGCTTGTCTGACAGATTCCTTCGCATTTCTCTGAAAACACCCGATGATAACCGGCTACTGGCATCCAGACTCTTAGATATCAGCACTGGCACTGCAAAGGAAGTTGGCGGATTGAAAAATTTTCAGGTGGCTTGCTAATGGTGGAATGGTACACTTCCTGGTATATTCTGCCGGCGGCATTTGCGCTGGACATCATGCTGGGAGATCCGCGTCGTCTGCCACATCCGGTGCGCTGGATGGGTCTGGTAATTGAAAGATTTGAACCGGTTTTTCGCAGAATTCGGATCAACCTGACTTTCAGCGGTGCGCTGTTTGCGGTCGTGCTGATCCTGGGGACCTGGATTATCGCTTTTCTGGTATTAGCAGCAACCCATAAAATCCATCCCTTTTTTAAGATTTTACTTGAAATTATCCTGATTTTTTTTTGTATCTCGGCTCGTTCACTGGATGACGCCGCGATGGAAGTGAGCCAATGCCTTGATCAAAATGAGGTCCAAGCGGCCAAGATAAATGTCGCTATGATCGTTGGTCGGGATATAAAAAATTACAAAAAAGAAGGACTATCCCGCGCTACAGTTGAAACCGTTGCTGAAAACCTGGTTGATGGGGTTACAGCACCTTTATTTTTTGTTGCGATCGGCGGTGCCCCACTGGCCCTGGCCTATAAGATGGCCAATACCCTGGATTCCATGGTGGGGTACAAAAATCAGACCTATCGCCAGTTTGGCCACGCATCCGCCCGAATTGATGACGTTCTTAATTACCTGCCTGCCCGTTTTACCGTGCCGGTTATTGCACTGGCAGCTCAAATTTTGTCCGGTTATGGAAAACGGTCGCTGAAAACGGCGATTTGTGAGGGTGCCAACCACGCCAGCCCTAATGCCGGGTATGCTGAGGCCGCATTCGCCGGTACTCTGGCGGTTAAACTCAACGGCCCTAACTACTACCACGGGAAATTGGTCGACAAACCATATATCGGTACACGTTTTGGTAAAACTTCACCTAGACACATTAAAAAAGCATGCGACCTGATGCTGCTGTCCTCAGTTTTGTGGCTGATTTTTTTATTGGGGACGGGACTGGTCCTGAGGCTGTTTTTTTAAGCTTTCATAGCCTCTCTTCATGTATCGAAGAGTGCAGATCGAAAAATTCAATGGACTGACGGATATCGAATAATGAATGTCGAACGTCGAAGTAAAGTAATCTGCCCATTAATAATAATGACTGAGCAAATCGAAACTACAACCCTGAATGACTGAACCATCAAAAAGTGATCAACGACAATCAATGATGAACAAGCAACCACAGGGGTATCCATCCCTCACCCAATCCTACAAAGGGCGATATCCTTTCAAAATCTGTACGACATCATTTATCTACCCGGATCACTATATTCCGAACGTGAGGATGCTGGGACCCTACCTGGACGAAATAGAGCTACTGCTTTTTGAAAGCCGGTATGCCGGGGCGCTACCTGCCGGATCGGTGATAGCCGATCTGGACCGGCTGGCCGCCGAATTCGATTTAAGCTATAATGCTCACCTTCCCACCGATGTATCCATCAGCGCACCGGACCCTGCCCGTCAAAAAGAGGCCGTGGCAACCATGATCCGGGCAATAGAACGCGTGCAGCCGCTAGATCCATCAGCCCTTATCCTGCATGTCCCTTATAATGGGGAATCTTTAAACGAACATGACAAAATAAACTGGCAGGATAGGGTTTATAAAAATCTGGTAAAAATACTTTCGGCGGTGGGAAACAATAAAATTATTGCCATTGAAACGCTGGATTACCCTCTGGAACTCCTGGAAGAGATAATCATTGAACTGGATCTTTCCATCTGTCTGGACTTGGGGCATCTTATGGTATATGACTATGATGTTCTGGAGGTGTTTAATAAATTCGCCTTTAAAACTTCCGTTTTGCATGTGCATGGTGTTGAAAACTGCAGGGATCATACGACACTGGAAAGGCTGTCTGATAACTTGTTTGAATCCGTGCGTCAGGTGTTGAATCAGTTTACCGGAGTTGTTTCCTTAGAGGTTTTTTCCTTTGAAAACCTGGATTCTTCCCTCAAGTATCTTGAAAGCCGCTGGCGGGAGAATTGAATATGGATGCCTTATTTGAAAAGAGCCAAATCAACGGCATGGTGCTGTCCAATCGTTTTGTTCGTTCGGCAACCTGGACCGGCATGGCAACGGATGGGGGCGCATGCACCCCCCGCTTGATCGAACTGGTGGGCGAACTGTCGGCCGGAGGGGTCGGGTTGATCATTACCGGCCATGCCTATGTTCGCAAGGACGGGCAACATGCGCCCCGGCAACTCGGAATTCACGAGGACGCACTCATTCCCGGCCTCCGGGATCTGGTGCGCAGCGCGCATGATCATGACCGCAAGATCGTCGTGCAACTTGGCTACGGTGGCGCCTACCTGTCAAAATCCAGGGTCGGAAAAATGTTCGTTCAGGACTTTCAAGCCCTGGCCGAAACCTATGCCCGGGCTGCGCTAAGGGCCGGAGAGGCCGGTTTCGACGGGGTTCAAGTTTTGGCCGCTCACGGATTTTTCCTCAGCCAAATGCTTTGTCCGCGCTACAATGATCGCACCGATGAGTATGGCGGCAATATTACCAATCGAGCGAGAGCTTTGACGGATGTTCTGGGTGCCATAAGGAATGCCGTGGGGCGGGATTATCCTGTCCTGGCCAAACTCAATTGCCGCGATTTCGTAGAAAACGGCCTGACCCTCGAGGATTCGATTCAAGCTGCCCGCATGCTTGAAAGGGCCGGCATCGATGCAATCGAAATCAGCGGCGGATTCTTGAACAATCCCAATGTCATGCGAAGCTCCATGGATTCTGAAGATGCCAGGGGCTATTTTCTGGCGGAAGCCAGGGTTTTTCGAGAACATATACATGTTCCACTGATTCTGGTGGGAGGGATTAGATCTTACGAGGTGGCCCGGAGCCTTGTGGAAGATGAAGTTGCGGATTATATTTCGATGTCGCGCCCGTTTATCCGGGAACCCGGACTGATAAAGCGCTGGCAGGCCGGTGATCGGCGCGAGGCGGCCTGCATTTCATGCGACAATTGTTTTGAACCCATCAAAAAAGGTAAAGAGATATTTTGTCAGCCCCTGGAACCGCCGACGGCCGAGACGTTTTTCCCGCAACTGTCCGAGACTGTACCGGCCAGCCCGCCGCACCCGCCCGGTACAAGTTATAAGATCTCCATCGGCCTTGAGAACTGGGAATCAAATTATACACCGGTTATCAAAGTTCAAATGATATTAAAAGGGCAGGTGTCGGAGCGCTGCCCATTATTTCCGTTGGGATCCCAAGACTATCAACAAGTCGCGCGGGCAATTGCCGAACTTTTAGAAAAACACAATACTCTGCAGACAGAATGAGACGGATCAACAAATGGAGACCCAAAAGACACGCAAAGGCTATACACAGGTATACACAGGCAACGGCAAGGGTAAAACCACCGCCGCCATCGGATTGGCTATTCGGGCGGCCGGTGCCGGTTTAAATGTGTTTATCGCCCAGTTCATCAAAATGGGGGACTACAGTGAAATCAAGGCCTTGAAAAGATTTTCCGATTTGATTACGGTGGAGCAGTTTGGTCTGGGCCGTTTTGCCAATCGCAAACCGGCACCGGAGGATATTGAGGCCGCTCAAAAGGGGCTCGAGAGGGTTAGAGCGGTTATGGCCGCGGATAAATATGACATCATCATTATGGAAGAAGCCAATGTGGCGGCGAAACTGGGACTTTTTGCGGTACAGGACCTGCTCAAGCTCATTATCAACAAACCATCCGATAAAGAGCTCGTTATCACTGGACGGGGTGCTTCACCCCGCATAATCGAGAATGCGGATCTGGTTACCGAGATGAAGCAGATTAAGCATTATTTCCAAAAAGGGGTTCCGGCCCGAATCGGAATCGAAAAGTAGGACCTTAATTTTAGAGCACCATTTACCGCCCCCGGGGCAATTGCACCAAATTTGCCTCAGATTTTAGCAGATACAATCACCGTTTGCTCTGTCCAGATAAAGAAATTTATCGGTTGACAATAAATCCCAACATCTTTAAAAATGTTGCTGAATTTTCAGCGGAGGTAAATAATATTTATTATCATCAGAAACGTTCCGGATTAATAAAAGATGTTGGCCTGGGTCTAATTCACCTTTATTATGGTCAAGGCAAAGGGAAAACCACAAGTGCCGTCGGTCTCGCAGTGCGGTCCGCTGGCTGCAACTACCAGGTGGATTTTGTCCAATTCATGAAGTCCGGAACTTCCTCGGAAGTGGCGATTTTCAAGCAAATTTCAAATTTCCGCTACTGGTCTCCCGGCAAACACCCTTATATCATGTCCCGCGGCCCCTTGCCGGAGCATTTCGAACACGCCGCTAAAGCGTTGAGCTTTGCTTTCGAGGCAATTGAAAGGGGAACTCACCTTCTCGTTTGTGACGAAATACTGGATGCTTTAATTTTCAATGTGCTGGAAAAAGAACAGCTGTTGGACTTGATGAAAAATGTAAAAATAAAGTCGAATTGGTGATTACCGGCATCAATGCACCGGCAGAAGTCGTGGAGATGGCGGACTATGTTACGGAGCTGGTGCAGGATAAGCATCCATATTACAGGGGCACAAGAGCCCGCATGGGGATTGAGTATTAGGCGCTTGGTTTTCTGATCATTTGATCGATACAGGCTGAAAGTTCCTCCGGGCCCGGGGTGGCTTCGAATACCAGCTGGCCGTTGATTGCGATGGATGGCACCGGGACCGGTTTTCCGCAAAGCTTTGAAAATTCCTGATATCGGCGTGCGCCGGCCAACTCTTTTGTAATAATCTTTTCCCAGGTTAAATGATCCTCGAATGCCGGTGCAACTGACTCGACCACCCGGGTCATATACACACAGGGGATTCAGTGATCGCCTTCGTGAAAAATCTCCAGGTGGATTTTTTCTTTATTGAGAAACCCCTTTTCCAGGAGAACTTCTTCGATAGCTTCTTCCAGTTCGAATTTGGGTGGAATCGCATCAAAAACAAGTTCACCGTCGATAAATAAAGAAGGAACGGGAGCCATTCGAAAATGTTTACGAACGCCTTCCTCCCCAAACAAGGAACTGGAAAGCTCCAGAAATCGCTTTTTCCCATCGCCGACCATGATTTCAACCCGCCGGTATTCAACATGTTCAATATACTGGGGAACAACCTCACGAACGGCTTCATCCATAAAAAGGCATGGCAGGCAATAATCCGCCTTATATATCACTTCAAGCAAAATCGTATTTGGTTTCTGATGTGTCATGGCAAAAATCCGGGTCCATTTGAGTTTTAGACACCAGCATGCGTAGCACAGAAAACGCCAAATTTCAACGGTATTTCAATCAGCTTAAAAACATGCGGACTTCGGTTTGACATTTAGTTCACTTTTGAATAGATAGTGGCTGCCGGAAGTTGACCGGCTAACGTGTAATCAAGTAATGGGGTGACGATATTGATATTGATCAAAAAACGAATCGAGCAGTTCGTTGAAAGGGAAGGGCGCCGGCCACGGATCCTGGTCAGCAATATGGGCCGGCAAAACCATGACCATGACACCAAGCTGCTGGCCTCCTTTTTTGCCGAATCGGGCTTTGATGTCGATATCAGCCCGCTGCACCAGACCCCCCGGGGTACAGTCCGGATGGCAATTGAAAATGATGATCACCTGATTTGTTTTTTAAGTATGGATAACCAGCATAAGAAGCTGGTCGCCGAAATGGTAAAAGAGCTTAAAGCACAGCATGCTGTGGATGTCAAAATTGTAATGGGCGGTGTCATCCCTGAATCTGATTACCAATTTTTATATGATGCCGGGGCTAGTCTGATTTTAAATTCAATGCCCGCAGACAGGACGAAAATAAATCTAATTTTAGATTTGTTTGAGAATAGGACATGACATATACATGGAAATTCAAGAATACATTGACGGAGTTTTAGCAAAGAACAGAAGGATCGTGGCCAAAACCATTACCTTAATTGAAAGCTCGCTGCCTGCTCATCAAGAAATGGCCAAAGCCATCGTCGATGCGCTTTTGCCCTGTGCCGGCAACGCCGTGCGGGTCGGAATCACGGGTGTGCCGGGGGTCGGAAAAAGCACTTACATCGAAAGCTTTGGGCTGCAGTTGGTAAAGCAGGGCCATCGGATGGCGGTCCTGGCGGTCGATCCCAGCAGTTCCAAAAGCGGCGGTAGCATCATGGGGGATAAAACCCGCATGGAAAGACTGTCCCTGGAAAAGCAGGCCTTCATCAGGCCATCTCCGTCGGGCGGCACGCTCGGCGGTGTTGCCAGGCGAACCCGGGAAACTATAGTGGTCTGTGAAGCAGCCGGTTTCGATGTTATCATAGTCGAGACGGTCGGTGTCGGTCAATCGGAAACCACAGTTGCATCGATGGTCGATTTTTTCCTGGTCTTGATGTTGGCCGGAGCAGGAGACGAACTCCAAGGCATCAAGAAGGGGGTTCTCGAACTGGCCGATGCAATTGCGATCAACAAGGCCGATGGCCACAATATCGAAAATGCCGAAAAAGCTAAACTAGAATATGAAAAAGCGCTGAATCTTTTAACCCCTTCATCTAAAGTTTGGAAACCACCGGTGCTTACCTGCAGTGCCGTTACTATGGCAGGAGTCGAAGACATCTGGCAAACTATTCTGGATCACAGGAATAAACTCGAGGTTGCTGGTGAGTTGAGCGAGAAACGCCGCAGACAGGCCCTTGACTGGCTGTGGGCTTTAGTGGAAGAGGGACTGAGAGAGCGGTTTTACAGAAACCCGGATGTTGAGAAATCATTGCCTGAAATTGTCAAGGCAGTTGAAGACGGAAAAACCGCCCCCACGGTCGCTGCCCATAATCTGCTGGATCTGCTCAAGACTTAATCTGTCCCAAAACGACTCCAAAGTGCCGCAGCAATGGAGTCCTGTCTAAGAACGTGATCAAGAATAAATTTATCGTCGAAAGCGTTGAATACCGTCGAAAGGACGATTGACAGGAACGGCTGTAAATGGTTCATAATACAACGAGTACCAGGAGATCTATCAGAGAGACATGGCCCTGACCAATCCAGCGTTTACCGCCTGGCAGGTACAATAATATTAATTTCGGAAAAGGAGAGAATGTTACATGACAGAGTTAACCCCCAAAGAGAGTAATGAGAGTTTTTCGCAAGAAATCCGTTGATACAATGCCGTTTTTCAGCGGGTACGGCATGGTGGTCAAGCCGGCCATTACCAAACTGGGATACCGATTTCCCCAGGTGCACACCGACATCAATATGATGGTTTAATCGGCAATTGAATCCTCGCGCATGTTTGGATTCGACTCGGTAGTTGTGCCCTATGACACGACCTGCGAGTCCCAGGCGCTGGATAATGAAATCAGTCTTTATGAGGACTCAGAGGATATCCTCTATCCGACCATTCCAAATAAGCGCTGGAAGGGCCTTGATGAAGTCGACATCCCGGACAATATTCTGGATTTGGGGCGCATGCCGATGATTCTTAAGGCTATAGAACAGGCCAAAGAGGAAGCACCCGAACATGCCATCGGAGCCTGGCAGCTGGGGCTCTTTACCATGGCGGGGCAGCTGCTGGAACTGGATATTATGCTAAAGGGGGTCTTTAAACAAAAAGAGCTTGTGGAAGCCGCCCTGGACAAAATTAGCGATATGATCATTAAAATCGGCCAGGCCCTGCAGGCTGCCGGGGCCGACTTTATTACGCTGCGGGAGATGGGCACAGGCACGGATCTGATCAGCCCCAGGATTTGGAAGACCATGATTATGCCGCATGTCAAACGCATCCTGGCAGCCTGGAAGTCACCCAAAGTTCTGCATATTTGCGGAGCCACCGACGTGATTATCGAAATGATGAACGATTGCGGAGCCGATGCCCTCAGTGTCGACATAAAAAATACCTTAGCGGAGTCTCGCCAGAAGATCGGCAACGATAAGCTTTTGTTCGGCAACTTCGACGTATTCGCACTGCCATGTAAGGAAGAGACGACAGTTGAGGAGGCGGTTGAAGGTATTAAAGACAATATCGACGGAGGAGTGGATGCGATCTGGCCTGGATGCGATCTGTGGCCTGACATCAAAGAGGAAAACATGCGCGCCATCGTAAAAACCGCCCGAGAATATGGACGCAAACCAAGTCCGGCCGTGGGGCGCCTGGATAAGGACATTTAGGTTGGTATTAGATTAGCGATCATGGAAGAGATCTGGATCATAGGGGTCGGACAGTTTGGATATATCGCTTTTCAACGTTTGTCTGAAGCCGGTAAAGACAGGCATTTTGTTCTCGTAGACCCGATGGAAGAAAAACTGCGGCGATGTGAAAGTCCAGATTCCACCCTTGAAATTTCAGATGGCATAGAATTTATGGAGAAAAATCTGAAAAAGGGCCGCAAACCGGACTGGATCATACCGGCCCTGCCTGTTCATCTGGCAGCCGAGTGGTTGTTGCTGAATTTGGGACCGCAAAGTTTAAGACAGATTCCCTTGCCCTCTGAGCTCGCGAAAATGGTTCCCAATCCTTTTCTTGGACCCGAAGGAAACTTGTACGTGAGTCATGCCGATTTCAGGTGTCCGCATTATTGTGATGAACCCGGGGATATCTGCACGATTACCCGCAATATGCGAAAACTAAACATGTATGACTTCCTTGGAAGTTTGCATCTGGAGCCGTTCAAACCGCTGAACATACGGAGTCACCAGCTGGGACCGGGTATCGGGGGCTATCGTGTAGAACAAATGTTTGAACTGAGAAAAAATGTGGAGCAAGCCACCGGCCCTGTCTTGCTGAGCACGGCCTGTCGCTGTCACGGGGTTATTACAGGTATTGAAAGACACATGTCTGATGGAGAGCAGCGAAAAGACTGAAAATCGAACTTTGGGGGATGAAAAATAGTGGACAAAGGCGTTTTATTCCTTCCGGCCATCCGCGCTGGTTATTACGGGCTGGGTCGCGTGCTTGCTCCAGAATTGAGCATCTCGGCACCCTAAGATTGCCGCCGCGTCGATATCATCCGCAGCCTGATGATAGCTGCCCAGCGTATAATAGCAGGCACCTCGTGCAAAATACGCTTCGGCATAGGCGGGAATCTTGGCAATGGCCAAATTAAAGGCTTCAATCGCTTCTTTGTGACGGCCATCCCGTGTGAGCCGTCGGCCCTTTTCAAACCAGTCTTTAGCGGCCAAATTTAAATTTTTCGATTTATTCATCATTCCTTTTACTTGACACTTCTATAGAGTCAAAATTCGCAATCCAAATTCCAAAGTCTATGCCCGGTATGTATCCATAACAATCGCTATATCCTTTCACGCCTGGAGAATGCCGGCAATTCGTTCCGGTTTGTATACTTTTCCCTGGGCGACCACGACCCCTTCAATGGCCAGGGCGGGACTGAGAAGCAATCCGTATTTTTCTCGGATTTCCTCGGAAAGGGTCCACTTTTTTACGATCTCGGCTTCGATAGCCGTTTCTTCGACTGCTTTCTTGGCATTATCCAGGAGTTTGGTGCATTTATGACAGGGTGGTTCAAGACCGATGACTTCAATGTGCAACAATGGTTACCTCCATATCATTCTACCTGCTTGCGTATGATGCGAGGTGGTTCCGGGTAAGCGGGGCTAAAACATTGCAAATCGTCCATAACAGAATGCACCGCCATTTCATTTGACACCTTATCCAGGGTATCGCGCACGATGAATTCCAAATCATCGGGTTCAAGTCTGACCCGGGCGTTGATTATGAGCGTTCCGCGGGGCAATGGATCAAGCTTTTCACCGCCGATGGCAGGTTCGGCCGCAAGTTGGGTCAGGTTCGCCCAGATGGATTTACCGGCTCTGGTAATAACAAATTTCAAATGGCCGATTTCTCCCTTTTCGACCTTTAAGCGATCACGCAGTCTAATAGCCATGGATTCCATAAACCGGCCGGGATCAAAGGGTTCGCCGGCAGTCAGCTTAACAGCTGCATTCAGCCAGCCCAAAACCGCTTCCGCGGTGGCATACCGGTCGTAATCGATCTGGCTTAAAACCGTTTTGGCACCCGGTCGGCCCGAAATAAGATCATCGAGCCATTCATTCATTGCAATGTTTTCTGTCGCAGAGACCGCCATCAGTTTCTTTCCCGGATACCGACCGCCAATGGCAGCCAACAGCCGATTGGTTTCGTTCTCGGACAGCAGGTCAACTTTGTTGAGTACTATGGTGTCGGCTTCTTCCATTTGTTTACCGAACAAATAGGCAACGTCTTCTGGGAAATCCGTTGGGGATTCATTTAGTATCAATGAGCGTACGCGGTCGGGATCCACTATAATGGAAAACGGGGCAAAACGAAAGGTGTCGCGGTATTGAATTTTTATGGGATTGGCGACGGCTGCCACAAAATCAGTGCAACTTCCCACCGGTTCGCCCATCAAAATGTCGGGATCATGGACCAGAATTTTTTCAACGTGTTCCATCAGTTCATCAAATTTGCAGCAAAAACATCCTTTAACCACCTCTTCTACCGGCACCCCGAGATCTTTCAACATCTGCCTGACGATAATGGTGTCAACCAGGTTATCGCTCTGGTCATTGGTGATGAATCCCACCCGCAAGCCTCTTTCGATCAAACGCTTGGCCAGTGCAGCCAGAGCAGTTGTTTTGCCGGAACCTAAAAATCCACCGGCAAAAATCAGTTTTACGGGTTGGTCAACCGTCAACTTCCGGGTATGGGTGTTCATTCGATTACCTCCTGGCCACTAAGATAGCCGATTTTAGATCTTAAGCTACAATTTATTGAGATTTTAGTCAATTGCAGACGGGATAAACCACGCCACTACGTACAAAGATGATAGAACATCTAGCGGCGGGGTTTCTCCCCGCCCGAGAATTAGCATGCAACAGACGATGATTGGCGTCTGAAGATCAATCAGATTAGGTTCGTTTCCGATTTGTGATATCTTCATAATTGTATAATATCTATATATTCGACAGTCAATCATCCAAAAGTTGATTTTCAGCGGACAAGTCGCTGAAAGACATATAAGGGGTTGATAATCGGCAGCTTTTAACGGTATATATAGCGGCTTTACAGATGAAGAGTTGGACATAATTCCATTCATTTGGGTCACGTTCTTGTGTTAACGTTGAGCTATTAAGAGGGTAAAAAATGTCGGTTATCGAAAAATTTTTAGGACAGCGCGTCGCAATCCCCGAGGATCGAAAATATATTGTGAAACAGGGACTGTGGGCTAAAACGGATGGCGAGGAGATGGTCTTTGGTTTCACCGAGCCGGCCCTGGTATTAGCCGGTGGGGTCAATGATCTGGACTGGCTGGTGGATGAAAAAGCCTCCGTCGAGCAGGGGCAGGATGTAGTATTTGTCATTACCGGGAAAATCTTGTACATCGACTCTCCCCTGCCGGGAATTATCTCCTTTAACCCTGAAGTCAAAATACACCTTTCACTGACCTTGGAGGATCCCTATGGCAAAGGATGGCTGTTCAGCATCAAGCCGGATGCTGCCGGAGCGGAAATCGAACGGGAATTTGCCGATGCGCCAAAATACGAGGAGTGTCTCAAAGATTCAGAAGGTTTTAAAAACCCTGAAGGGCTGAAAGGGGGCGTTTCGGGTATCTGTAAGGCGGTTTATTCCGGTATCCGGGAACAAAAATTTTAATCGAATATTGAATTTCCCGTCTTGCGGGCCGGGTCATAGTTAACGGGCAGGGCCGGTAATCCAGAGCCGGGATACCGGAGTTTTGAAGCGACGGGTCAAATGGACTCCTACCCGGTAATTTGTACGATATACTCACCGGCATACTTGGCGGCCCGGGCACCGTCGGCGCAGGCGGTCAACACCTGCCACATATCGGTTTCACGAACGTCACCCGCTGCCAGGAGGCCGGGAAAAGATGTCATGAGCTTTTGATCCGTCATAAGGTATCCTTCCGGTGTTTTTGTAACTTCAAGATCCAGCATTTTCGTATTCGGCCGCCAGCCGATAGCCAGAAAAACGCCATTAAGTGCCAGTTCCCGGTCCTGGTCGGTACCGGCGGACACCGTAATGCCTTCAATTACATCGGCACCCCTGTACCCGGTAACTTCAGTATTCAGCAACTGCTCGATATTCTTTTGCTTTCGAATCAAATTTTTATGGGCCGCATCCATGGTCAGCTTGCCGCTGCGTGATATGAGCAGAACCTTTTTCGCCACCCTGGCTAATGTAACGGCATGCTGCGCTGCGGTATTGTCATTGCCCACGACCGCCAGGACGGCATCCTGGCCTCTGTAGAGGGGGCCGTCACAAATGGAGCAAAAATGGACGCCGTTGATGTCGGCATTAGCGACAGCCAGTCTTTTAGGAACCCGGCCGGTGGCTGCAATCGCGCAATCGGCTGTATATTTTTGACCGTTGGCATCGATTCCGCTGAACACTCCGTTTTGATGACCGAGTCTTTTCAGGCGCGTCATAGTAAAATGAGCACCTTCTTGCTGGGCCTGCTGGAAAGCCATGGTGCCGAACTGGGTGCCGGAAATATCTTGCAGGAATCCGGGAAAATTCGCCAGGTGCTGGATCATATAGGTGCTGCCACCGGGAATATCGCCGAAAACGACGACTTTCAAGCCCAGCCGTTGACCGTACAAAGCCGCTGTCAATCCAGCCGGACCGGAACCAAAAATTATCAGATCATATTTAGTTTCAGACATCATGATAGTCCTGATGTAGAGTTTGTCGCCCTAAAGTAAAGTTTCGTTAGGAGCTATAAAATATAGGATTTTAGATTTCGGGATAGGGATTGTTGGTATCACTTCGTTCTATCGGTCTAGAAAAAAGATAGAATACCTTACTTAAACCAGAAATCTGCGCTCCAAAATCTAAAATCAGGATTGCGAGTAAGGCTGAAAAACACCCTTGCCGGACCAATCACCAGTACCGGCAGCCTGTTCAATACCGTCCATGGATTCGGGCGGCCCGATAAAAATCACAATATCTTTGTGTTTGATGCGATTTTTCGGGATCTCAGTTTCTTCAACCGTCCAGGTGCCCATCACGTAATTAAACAAATACATACGGTGGTTTTCTTCAATGAATCCTTTAGCCCTTACGATAGAAGCGGGCAGGGCTTGAGCAAGTGTAGCGATCTGCGCCAGGTCGTCGCCTTGCCAGCGGTAGGCAACCGACATCAGGGTGTCCGGCGGTGTAATCTCAAGGTCGGGGCTGTCGAGAAGTTCGTCGATAAATTGCTCAAGCTCTTCATCCGACAACCGCGCGGCGTCAGGTTTTTTCAATTGATGTCTGTCGGCGGCGGTTAATGCAGAATCGGAGAAATCAAAAAATGATTCTAGTGGGATATCGGCATAGGTTGTTTCAAAAAAGGACGGGTCTGGGTGAAACCGGCGGATGACTTTTTTGGTTTCGTCAATTGCTTCCGGGGACGCCAGATCGGTTTTATTGATGATAAATACAGTGGAAGAGGCGATCTGCTTTTCCAGGGATGCATAAACGCCATAGGCATCGACAAAATGCACCGCATCGATCACACAAAATTGCTCCTTAAAATGAAACCGATCGTTGAAAATGGGCAGCTTTAAATCTTTCTTAAGGTCGGAAGGGTTGGCTACTCCGGTGGATTCTATCAATAGAACATCGGGCTGTACCGTGCTGTTAAGTTCGTAAAGGCCTTTGATAAAATCGGTTTTAACGCAAACACAAAAAATGGAGCCCTTGCTGATCTCCATCATGTCGATTTCATCACCTTCAACCAGTGTGCCGTCCACACCGATTTCACCGAATTCGTTGACCAGAAGGGTCAGCTTTTTATCCGGCGGGAAATCGTCAATAATACGATTGAGAAGCGTCGTTTTGCCGGAACCTAAAAACCCGGTAATCAGATATACGCTGGTTTTTTCGGACATGGTTTACAGCTTCTCCCTGATCATCTTCATGATTTGATTGGCGCTTGGCACTTTGCCGGTTGAGAGCACCTGACCGTTTATCAAAAGCCCTGGGGTCATAAAGACACCCATTTTGGTGAAATAATTGACATCGCCGATTTTCTCGACATTGATGTCCGTTGCAGAGTCAACTTTTGATGCCGCACTCTGGGCATTTTCATAGAGTTGGTCGCAACGTTTACAGCCGGTACCTAGAATTTCTATTTTCATGGTGAATAAGTCCTAATCCGGATCCGCCGGCGGCGGAGAAATGAAAATCGAAAAATCAATTAAAAATATTTAATATGAGTAGATCTCCCTATGAAACTGAAAGTCGCCGGGCCCTATATAAAGACCCGGCGACAAATCATCATCAGCAAGGTATTATCCCACTGTTGAATCAGTGCGGGTGGATTGGCCCGCACCGGCTTTCTTCAGATTTTCCTGAATTTTGTCGAATTCAAAGCCATGCTCACGAAGGGAGACAAGACGTTCCCGCATGGCGTCTGTCGGGGCACGCTTTGCCATCTCATCGATAAGCTCCTCGTACTGCGGAATGATGCTCTCAAATACCAGGTCTTTTTCAATACAGATGGTCGGTAATACTTTGCCCTGCAGTTCCAGGAACTTGCCGACACCATCTTTGTTTTTGATGGACCATTCGGTGTATACGATCATATCCTGTACATCGGCCGGCAATGCGGCGATGGATTCCATCATGTAGCCGCAGGCGGCGCACTGCACGCTGTCGAGGGTCAACACGTCTATATTTATTTTTTCGTCTGCCATGATCCGAAGCCTCCTTTCATTTGTTTACCAAGATTCCGGATACTTGGCATAGTATTGTTCATACCATTCTTTGGCTTCCATTGCTTGATCCATATGTTCCACCGGAACATCGTAGGGCATATCTCAGCCGGGAGCGAATGTATATCCGTGCTGTCCACCGGCTGCCAGACTAACAATGGCATCCTCTTTGGGTGAAAGCAAACCGAGGCTCAGGGCGAGAGTCAGCTTCAGGTTTCCACCAAAGCCAACACCGTATTTTCGAGCTAGGTCACGGACAAACACCATGTTCAGCTGCTCATCGATAGCAAAACCATGGGTGCCGATTTGGCAGACATCTTCGAGGACTTTGGTGCAATCGCCACAGATAAAGAATGATGACGTCCTGCCGGCATCGTTGATCACCTTGATGGCCGGTTGTGAATTGGGTGTAACGAATTCTTTGAAAGTTTCTGATTTAATCTGGGACGCCACAGGATCCACAATCGCGATGATATCGCAACCCATTTCCGCATAAAATTCTGCGGCACAGGCACCGACTTCACCTGCAAATTTTATGACCTCATGGGCAAATTCCGGATTTTTATACACATCTGTAAAAATCCGCACACCTGCCAGGTGGGAGGCCAGGGTCAGCGGTCCGCAAAAAAGCCCCATCATGACACAATCGGCTTCATCAAGCTGGGGTTTGGCAATTCTGGCGGCTTCATAAATCACCGGCCAACGACCCGACTCTTTGGTGGGCAAGACCAAACCGGCTTCGGCCGGCGTTTTATCCGAGCATGGATGGGTGGTTACCGATGGTACGTTGTCCGGCCACCATTTCAGATCACATCCTATTGAGTTAGCCTCCACCGACAGATCGAAAAGCAGCGGTATTCCATCTGCCTTATACCGGGTTGCGGCATTGACAACCCCTTTGGCTAAGAGCTCCGCATCCTGGAGCATCTTGTCTGCCGGTTCATTGATCAGAAAAGCGCAATGTACACCGGCATATGGCACCCATGGGGCTTTAGGGGTCATTTTACCCCTGTAAGCATCAATCAGCAATTGCTTGGCCATTGATCGACTCCTTTCTTTTAAGATTTCAAGTCAAAGTTCTACGATAGCGTGAGTTAACGTCCTTTCTTGTCACCTCCTTTCAGTGTCTGTATACAGATAGTTGGGTAACTTGAACAGAAGGTTCATCTACCCGCAGGGATAGATGAAAGTGATCCTCTTTACCCTGTCGCAATAGATGGATTTACAAAAAAACATTCCCTACTAAGTTTGTCAAGATTCATTTTTGCTTTTCAGTTTCACATCCTTTTTACACGACTCAAATCGAATGTAGGCATCTCGCGGCAACGCCATTTCCAGCGACACTTCAGCGCCTTTGAGCACGGCTACCGGAATCGGGCAGGAAGGATGGCAGCCCGACTGTTCGGCGGCGAGATACACGGGATTGGCGGTTACCGGCGCAAAGACCTCCCTCAACGTCAGCTTTTTCAGGAGTTTGGAATATTGCCGAATTTGTTGGCATTCAGACTCGCTGATTTCCAGACCAACGGCCCTTTTGTCGATTTTCCAGGCTTTAATGCAACAGGTAAATCCACAGATACCCGAATCGACGGTGACACTGATAGGGCTCGGCCGGTCGTCGGAATTCTCAGCTGCACCTAACGGTTTTTTTATCTTCACTCTGAATGGACATCATTTAGGTGTTTGTCTTATGCAACGTTGTGCCAGGCTCGTCGATTCAGGCAGCGAACCACCGAACGCCTGAAAAAGGTTTCAGGTGTCAGGACTTAGCACCTCAACTCCCTGACACCAGACACCTGACACCTTTTCTTCCTACTGCTTTAGAATCTCATCAGGCACGATGCCTTCCAGATGCGGAAATTCATCGGACATATGCGGCAGCTGCATGGCTTCCATAAATTCCTGCTGAAAGGTGTCCTCGACGGTTAATTCGATATACTCCACATTGCGCGAGCACCAGTTGGCCTCAACCCGTTTTTTCACATTCAACAGGGCGGCTCGGCAACCATCGCCGGCAGCATTGCCCACACCTTCGATCATCTCGATTTCACAATCCGGAAATAGGCCCATGACCAGCGCTTTGGTGCGATCCACATGAGTTCCGAAGGCACCGGCAATCTTGACCTTGTCGACCTTGTCCAGTCCCATGCGATTGACCATCAGCTTGCAGCCGGCATACAGGGCGCCTTTGGCCAGCTGAATCTGGCGGACGTCTTTCTGGGTGACCACGATGTCTTTGTCAATGCTCGATTCTTCCGCCCAGGCCAGAACGAATTCAGGCTGTCTGGTGTCCGGGTTGACGCGAAAACGCTCGTGATCCGTCAGCGCTTTTTTATTGAACACGCCGCTTTTGGCAACCACGCCGGCACGGTACAGTTCTGCCAGCAAATCCAGAATACCGGAACCGCAGATGCCTTTGGCCTTCATGTCTTTGGGTTCTGAAAACTTGCGCCAGGCATCCCGGCCGATGACTTTATAGTCCACCTCCTTGGATTCCGAATCGATCTCGATGCGTTCGATGGCGCCCGGCGCGGCCCGCATCCCGAAAGTGAGCTGGGCGCCCTCGAGGGCCGGACCGGTGGCACAAGATGATGAGATCAGTTTGTGCCGGTTTCCTAAAACGAGTTCACCGTTTGTTCCAATATCGATGATAAGCTGATTTTCCTCATGTTTGTAAGGTTCTTCGGAGATCAGCACGCCGACGTTGTCCGCACCTACGAATCCGGCTTCAATGGGCAGCACAAACATGAAGGATGAGGGATTGATTTTGATACCCAGATCCCGGGCTTTGATATCCAGGCTGTGATGGATTACCGGCGGAAACGGCGCCATTCCCACATGCTCAGGATCGAGGCAAAGAAAAATATGGTGCATGGCCGTATTGAATCCGATAGTGATATCTTCGATATCGTCCCGGGTCAGACGCAGATAGGTTTTACCTTCCTCGGGAACTTCCACATATTCGTCGGGTCCCTCTGCTCCCTTTTTTTTCTTTTTCTTTTTTTGGGGAGGAAAGGTATTATTGATGGCCTTGTCAATGAGTTCGTTGATACCTTCGATAATGTCATCACTCATGCGTTGCAGACCGTCAGGCGTCGTCAGGTGATAGGTTATCCGGGCCATGACATCCTCGCCGTACTTGCACTGGGGATTCATCATGGACACCGTGTCGATTACCTCCATATTGGTCAGGTCGCAGAAATAAGCCGCCACCGTGGTCGTTCCCACATCAATTGCCAGTCCGTAAGCTTGTTCCTGTTTCCCTGGTCGAACCCGGACGACCTCTTTGTCGTTCCAGACGCTGACCGTCACCGCCCAATTGCCGTCGCGCAGAGCATTGGGCAGCTGTCTCAAGGCAAAAATGTCAATTGTTAAATTATTCAGACCGTAGTCCCGTTCGATTCCCCGGCAGATTCGTTCAAAATCACCGGTGGGTTCTTCGAATGTCGGCGGGTCCACTTCAACATAGTAAAGTTTGATGGCCGGGTTATGATCGATGAAAATGTCGCGGGCCGCTTTGCTGACGACTTGCTTGCCGGCGCGGGATTCCTCCGGCACAAAAACCAGTATATCGTCTTGAACCGTGGCGACACACCCGAGCCGGAATCCCTTTTCTCGGCGTTCGGCATTGACAAATTTTTCCTCTTCCTCCTGCCAGGGGCTGACGTGGGACATGTGTGATTCAACGCCGTATTTTTCAAAATGTCCTTCTTCGATGCGTACTATACACTTGCCGCACACTTTTTTCTCACCGCACAGCGCTTCGATGTCCACCCCCAGCAGGCGTGAAGCCTCAATAATGGTGACACCTTTGGGCACTTCACCCCGGCGGCCTGACGGTTGGAAAATTACCATTGCTTTATCTTCAGACATTACTTAAACTCCTTCTTCCAGTTGAATTAAGCGGAGACAATTGACCCGTCCCTTCACCTTGTTGTTCAAATCGCGGTCCAGTTCCAAATCTTATATAATCGATATGAAGACCCGGGCTGCAAATGAAACAGGTGACTACAGGCCCGGGGTGCCGCAAAATATAGCGAGCAGCTTACCCATCCTTATTTTTGCACTTCTCGCAAGCGCCCGATCATTTTGATACCTTCTGATACCGCATTACCGGCCGATTCGGCATATCCATCTGCGCCGAACAGGTTAGCCACGTCCTGAGTCACGGGAGACCCACCCAGCATGATGGCAACGTTCGGGTTTTTGTCCTTGATCATTTTGATGACTTTTTTCATACCCAGCATGGTCGTGGTCATCATGGCCGACATGGCAACAACCTCAGATTCAGTATTCAATTGTTCTTCCACAAATTTTTCCAGGGGAACGTCACGGCCGAGATCGTGAATTTCCCAGCCGGCCACGTCAAACATCATTTTGACCAGATTCTTGCCGATGTCATGCACGTCCCCTTGAATGCTGCCGATGACAACCTGGGCTTTGATACCTTCTTTCTTTTCAGGAATATGGGGGCGCAGAATATCCAGCCCGCCATACAGGGCATCGGCACACATCAGCACCTCGGGAACAAAATATTCGTTGCTGTCATACAGCTCCCCGACTATTTCCATGCCGGCAGCTAGACCGTCCATTATCATTTCAAGCGCATCAAAACCATTATCCAGGGCCTCTTGGGCCGCGTCTTTGACATCGTCTTCCTGAAAGTCAACTACACCGGTTTTTAATTTTTCCAACACCTCTTCTTTTGTTGCCATTGTTTTATCTCCTCGTTTTTCAACTAATATTTAACGTTTCGGATATTCTACAACTCAATGAAAATATAGGGTATCATTGAGGTCTGATATTATATCTCAACAGTCCAATCGCCCGACCATGAGGCTCGCGACAGGTTGGGGAGAATCCCCTAATTTGAGTCAGAAGCTTCGCACCAATATTGATTATAGCCTGCCTACAGCCGGACTCGGCTTCTTGCCGTAATCATGGGTTACGTCGGCGACTGCCTTCATATTCTCTTCAATGACGGCCGGCCATAGATCGCATCCGGGCATGACGGCATCGACACCGTTGTCAATAATTTCTTTGATGTGCGTCACCGTGGTTTCAACTGGGGTTTCGGGATCGCAGGTCATCGTATAGGTGTCCAGATTCCCCATCAATAAAACGTCGTTACCCAGCTTTTGCCGGGCTTCGGCGACGTCGCACTTGATGTCCACAGTTAATCCGTCCGCACCGCACTGATTCATCATTTCAATCAACGGATCGGTTTTGCCACATATATGCAATAGCTTCGGTGACTCCCAGACCTCTATAATGCGCGCCAACCGCGGCTGGATAACATTTTTAAAGACCCGGGGGCTTAATAGATCTGCTGCCACACCCGGCTCACGCAGGGTAATGTAATCGCAGCCGGAAGCCTGCAGCCATTGGCCGAGTTTGATAATCATATCCGTCAATTTATCCAACAGTCCTTCCACTTTGGCTTTTTGCTTATAGATTCCCTTTAGGATTAGATCCAACTCCAGTATTTGTCCGGCCTGGGTAAACGGCCCCAACTGCCAGCAGCCGATGGCCAGTTCCGGAGCCTCTTTCTTTATAATTTCAATAACTTTTGGCAGTATTGCAAGACGACCCAATTCTTGGATATTGTCGGGAATCGTGACTTCTTCTATAGTTGACCATATTTTTTCGGGAATTGTCGGATATAAGATATCTTCGGAATCTTGATACAGGCTGATGGTGTTGCCCATGGCCTCGGATTCCATGGTCATATCGTAAGGCACAACGACACAGTCAAAGCCCATTAGGCGAGCAGACCAGATGGCCGACCAGGCCATGCGTTCGGCATCCGTGTGGACACTGGCAAACTTTATACCGGCTTTTTCAATTCCCGGCATGACCACCATCCCCATTCCGCTGAAAAAGGGCATGGTGTCGATGGGTTCTTTGCGCAACAGCCGCATCACGCGTTCTTTGGGTGTCATTTCGGCCATAATTCAAACTCCTTTCTTAATGTTGATATTATTATCTGTTTAAAACTCCAACCCGGATCTGACGACAGAGAATTTAAAATATTCAATAGGTTAGCCAGCTAAAGATTTAAGTTGTTCCACAAAATCTGGAAATAATTTGAAAAGCGGGTGATTGGGATCTTTTGGAAGCTGTTTGGTCTCTGCAAACATCGTTGTGGCCAAAAACGCCTCGGCCTCGGCAACCGCCGGTAAAATCCGGTTGGCGCCCGCCATCGGTCCGGAGAAAATCATGTCATGATACAGAAACGCCGAAAGTGCTTCGAGGGCCGCATCGGTTGCCGACCAGCCTTTAAAATCCCACATTTCTTTAAAACGGTTGCGATCCATGTACGATCCGTTGCTGGGTGCACTGGCGGTGGGAAAGCCCCATTTTTCCTTTATAGCCCGGTTGGCCACACCGCAGAAGGCCGTTGCGGGACCATTCATCACTGATGAGTCGACAAAAATGCTTTCAAACTCGGCACCTACTTTTTCAATCGCGTCCATCAGCTTTTGGGTACCGGTGACCCGACCGCTGGGCAGTTGATCTTCCTGGTCAAAAGCCACCAGCAATACATGTTTAACACCAATTTGAGAAATTTCGCGAATCTCTGTTTCCAGATCCTGTTCCCAAACCGTCAGGCTGTTATAAAACATACGGTCCAGCAAGCCTTTTTCTGCGCAATAGGCTGCCCCCGCCAATTTGGGTTTCATCACCCAGGCGTCAATACAAAACGGCATGTCGCTGACAGATGCAACAAAATCAATAAATGTTTCAAATTCCTTCCCGGTATTGGCAACAATATCCGCCATTCCTGGAACTCCGGTCTCCTTCGTCAAACGCTCCTGGGTCTTAAGAAGTTCTTCGGCTCGTTTTTGGTTGAAACCTTCTTTGCGTTTACCCTCAAATACGCGGTCGCCTTTCTGAAAAATCGAACTGACGCACACGCAGGGGTATTCGCCGGGTTGCCCGCCGAATTTTACGCCGCCGACTTCACAAACTTTCTGTTCTGTGCTTAATTGAAACATTCTTTTCTCCTCCTTCGAAATTAAAAAGCAGATTTATACAAATTTCCCATACAAATCCCTATAGCAGATTTTTTAATAACAAAATCGTTGTGGCTTGGGAATCGTCTGAAAGTTGAATTTTCTCTTTAGGATAGATGATTTTACGTGTATTGCTTGGGACAAGGACGACCTGTCCATTGGAGAGGCCGGTTTGGCTCGAGAGATTTTTCTTAGGATTGGGAACAAGGTTCGTAGCTCACAGAATGGGTCATATATGACCTAGCGGGCCTATACTGCTTCCCGGAGTGCGCCTTACAGCTCGGGATCAACCACCCTGAGCTGAATGGCAAAATGGAACAATCTGATCGGTGTGTCGACATCCAGTTTTTCCATTATTCTAACCCGATGTGATTTGACGGTACTGATGCTGACACATAAGGTGTCAGCGATCTGTTGGGTTGAATGTCCTTCGGCAATGAGTTGAAAAACTTCTCTTTCCCTGTTGGACAGCTTTTTGTAGCGCTCGGCTTTGGAAGAAACCTTGCGGGGAGATCGATAGGTCTCCGCCAGAACTTTGGAGATGGAGGTGCTAAAAAAGGTTTCATCTTTCATGGCGGCATGGATGGCACGGATGATGTCCCGTCCGCTGGAATCTTTCAGCAAATAGCCGGAAACCCCGGATTCGAGTAATTCGTGGATATAGTGCTCATGGGAATACATTGAAAGAATCAAGATCTTGGTTTTGGGCAAATGCTTGCGAATCCTTTTGGCAGCTTCTATACCATTCATGCGGGGCATGGCAATATCCATGATAACCACATCCGGTCGCAATTCTTTGGCCATATCCACTGCTTTGCGCCCATTGGTGGCCTGACCGACGATTCTAATATCCGCCTGATCTTCTAGCAGCCTGGCTAAACCCTGCCGGACAATGGTATGGTCATCGGCCACAAGGACCTTGATGGCGTTACTCATGATTCAAATTCTCGCAAAAGGGTATTTCGATCCGGATCTGGGTTCCCCGGCCGGGAGAACTGCGAAGCTGAAAAGTTCCTCCCAAAAGTGATGCCCGCTCCCGCATACCGATTATCCCCAGACTTCTTTTATCTTTTCCTACGATCTGGGTGTCAAAACCGATCCCGTCGTCTTCAGCCTGAAAAATAATTTTGGGATAGCTTTTGATAATCGACAATCCAAAGGTCTCCGCACCGGAGTGTTTGAGTGTATTGGTCAGCGTTTCCTGGCATAAGCGGTAAAAAACCGTTTCCATATCCGGATCCAGCCGAAGATCGAATCCCACCATGTTAAATTCAATGTCCAGATTTGAGTGGTTTCCAATCTCTTTGAAGTATAAATTAAGGGCCGGCTCCAGACCCAAATCAACCAAAAGTGTCGGATGAAGGTGATAGGAAAGTCTTCGTATTTCTGATGAAGTTCGTTTGATCATTAGGCGGATTTCGTCGATCTCCTCCTTAAGACCGGCGTCATTGTATGAATGGTTTTCCTCTAATCGGTCCAGTCCCAATTTGATCGCTGTCAGGGATTGGCCGGCTTCATCGTGCAATTCTCGGGCTATCCGGCGGCGCTCTTCCTCCTGGCTTTCGAAAAGTTTTTCAGTGAGCTGACTCAATTCCTTACGATGCTGGCGTATGGTTTCCATCAGCTTGGTATTTTCGATGGCACCCCCGAGAAAATTGCCCAGCGATCCGATCAGATGGATTTCATGGCGGTTAAGGACTCGTGAATTCGGGATATCGAGTCCAAAGAAACCCACCGCCCGACCTTTGAAGGTTATCAGAAAACAAAAAAGCCACGCAACCGGTTTCCCGCTGCGCGACCGGTAGCTGACCTGGAAGGAAGGGAAGGTCGGCTTGGGGGCCAGATAGGTATCGACTTCTAACAAATGTTTTTTTAGCAGCTTGTCTTTGAAGATGACATGATTGTCATCGATCCCTGACGAATTTGGAAGCCCTGATTTAGCCTTGAGTACCGCTTTGGCGGCCACGGGATCGATCAGGAAAATGGCCCCCCGCTTCAACCGCAAGGCGTTGAGCACATTTTCAAGGGTAAACTTCAGGAGCTGTTCGATGTCGGTCACATCATTTAAGGCCACTGCCAGGCTGTTTAAGATGGATAGCTCGCGGTTTCGCTCCCGGATTTCTTCTTCCGTTTGTTTGCGGCGGGTAATGTCTTTGATGATCCCTTCGTATTCGACCTCGCCGGTATCGACGTCCTCATATCGCCGGCTGGAAATCAACACATGTATCGGCGAATCATCCTGATTTTTGAACTCAACTTCATAATCTTTCACAAAACCTTCGCTATTTATTAGCTCGATAAAGTCGTTGCGATCCCGGGCGTTGTTGTAGAAATTTTCGGCCGATTCGATACTCAGCAAATCCTCTTTGGAGCGGTATCCCAGCATATCGACACCGGCCTGGTTCACATCCAGTACACGGCCCTCCAAATTAGTGGTATAAATCATATCGTGGCTGCCTTCGAAAATCCGGCGGAATTTTTTCTCACGTTTGGAAACTTCTTCTTGAAGGTGCTTTATCTCGGTTATGTCTTTAAAAATTTCGAGCCCGCCGGCAATCCGGCCGGATCCGTCACGGAAAACAGAGGTAGAGCAGATGATCGGGACACCTTGACCTTCGATATTGGTAATCATATATTCGCGGTTATGGATATTGCGGCCTTCGGCAATGGCACGCTTTAAAGCGCAGTCGGATTCGCAGACCGAATTTTTGAACACATCTTTGCAGTACATGCCGACGGCATCATAGGCCGAAAACCCGGTGATTTTTTCGGCCGCCGGATTGAAATAGGTAATGCGCCATTCGTGATCGGTGGTAAACAGTCCGTCCGGAATCTGGTTCAATATTTCGACAAAACTTTCTTCTTTTTGGTAGATTCGCTCCAGCGCTTTGGTATTGTATTTGTGAATCTGATCTGACAAAAAGTAATTCCAGCCTTTGGGATGGCGTTCCCCCTGTTTTTTGAAATAGGAACAGGTCAGGCAAGACGCCAGTTTCTGGAAAAAATCCTCTTCGATGAAATTAGCGCAATGGGTCTTGGGAATCAGCCAGCAATCCATGGACGCCTTGCCGTGGGCCGGACAGAGTACTTTAGCGCAAGACAGCGCTTCCCAGCAGCTGGTGTTTATGTGGGTGCTGCGGTCGTCAAATGTGATTTTGATTAAATGATTTTCTAGCAACGAACTCACAAAAAGGGTCTCCTTTGGCCCGGCAGAGCGGTTCTTCTGCAGTAAAAGCAAAACACCCTTCGGGATAATCAGTGCCGTAAATCAGATCCATGAAAGCCGCCGCCACGCCGCGCAGCATATAACATTTGCCAGTCGTGGCGGTGCCGTAGCGCTCCAGATAGCCGGTGGCTTCATAGGAATCACCGACCCGGATGCGAAGTTTCCGGTCGGGCAAAATTTCTCTGACTTCGAGGTCGCCCCAGCCAAATGCAACGGCAACCGCGGCGAAGCCGGATATTTGATCCTCTTTTCTATCGATCATGGGTGTCACGATTTCGTCCCATTCCCAGGAATTGCGAATCCCCTGAAATGTGGCATAACCGCACTCCTGGGCCGCTTCGAGCAAAAGTGTTTTAGCTTGGCGGCTGTCACCGAGCCTTTGTTCGAAGTCAAAACTGAGCGAATTGTAATACTGAACAGAAAAAAGAGAGAGGTACACTCCGAAAAGCGGGATAATGCCTTTGGATTCCCGTATCTGACTCCCTTCCATAACCGCATGGATTATTTTGCTGCCGTCAATTGTCAATCAGGCCTCCTTAATCTGAAACTCGCAGGCTTCGTCCCGCATCATTTTACAGTGTTTCTCCTCGACCGCATAGTATCCCGGCGCGTGGCCGTAAATCGCTTCCAGGACACCGGCCACCCAGCCCCGGGTAAAATGACATCCCGGCTTGTTCCGGCGGCCATGCTTGGCCAGCCACCCGGTGACATGATGACTCGAGGGACTGACGACGTGTCCGCCGGTCGGTCGGACCCGTTCAAAATGCAGGACACCCAATCCGCAGTTTTGAAACAGGATACCGGCCATTTCCAATTTTGATTTTAAGGTCTTGATCTGAGGATATTGATTTATAAGGTGTCGAAAACTCTGATAGCTGGCTTCCTCGGCCGATCTGAACAGAAGCCCGATTCCCTCGCGGCCCAGATTGTCTTCGATAGTTTTTTGAAGATTGATGTTGTAGTGATGGCAATGCATGGCAACCGGCTGTCCGGACAAAATCACCTTGTGTCCCTTGCGTGCCAGTTCGCTTTTCCAGTCAAATGATACCATTGTTTTCCCCGTTTCAGCCATTGCATCATTTAGAGAATAATAAAATTGGTACGATAGAAACTGGAAACGGATCATACCACACCGCTAATATGTTTGAAATCTTAAACGCAAAATCAATGCGCGGGGACGACGTTTTCCGGCTTTATTTGAGACAACAGGTTATTGAGGCGCTTATCGGTTCCCGCCAGGGATAGCTCCTTAATAACGGCCAATTTTCCCAAAACTGCCTTTTTGGGATTCAGCACCAATGAGGTAATCATAAAACTAAAATCGGAGTGATAGTCATTTTCAAATTTAGCTTGCAGATCGGCCAGCCCGCTATCGAATAGATATATTTCCTCTAAAACGGCCATCAGCCGGTCATCTGATATTTTACATTCTGAATTACAGTCGACCTGATCACAATAGTCCATTTCAGCTGTTACCATTTGGGTTGTCAGGTCGATTCCGTAGCGCCGCCACATTTTTACCAGCTTCCTTTTCCCGTTGCGGCTTTGCCGGGTGCGCTCATGCCCCGTTGTCTGGCTCCACAAACCGTAGGCGCGGCAGGCGAAGGTGCGAAACTGGTAGATGCCGCAATGGCCTGCGGTCAAAAAGGGGCAGCCTATGTGGCGAATCGGATTGGTGAGATAAAACTCAACAAATTTGCGGATCACGGCCACCCGTTTTTCATCGGGCATTTGTTGCATGACCCGCAGCCACTGCAACGCTTCCATCAGGGCCATTTCCGGCAAATACGCACACCAGCAGCCGGGTTGGCGGCAGTTGCACGTGGTTGGCGGCAACTCCCGGTAGAGGCTTTGAATCTGCTCGAAAACCCGCCGGCATTTTGGGGCTGCTTTCTGAAATTGCATATCTGAAATCATAATGGCCCCTGGTTTTTCTGTTGGTATCTTTTCTCAATCTCCACGATCAACTCTTCCTGCATGGGAATGATGCTTTCATACACCAGTTCGCTGTCCAGAGCGACGCTGGGCAGGGATTTGGCCTTCAATTCTCTGAAACGATCGACTCCTTCGCGAGTGCGCATGTCCCACTCGTGCACCTCGATGATTTCCTGGATGTTTTGCGGTAAAACCTTTACCGATTCCGCCATATAGACGCAGGCGATTCATTGCCTGAAATCCGTCAACAGCACATCCACCACTACCGGTTGTGTCAAGAGCGCCTCCCTTGGAAGTTATTCGTTAATGTTTAATTGTTTGAGAAAGAAGGTATCCCCTCTATTATTCGCCTACCGAAGGATTTTGGATCACAAGCGGTAATCAATTTCAATTAACGGTCAACGAATGACGTTTAATTGAGCGATTTTCGCTCATTTAGGACGGTACTTTCATAAACTTCAGATCGGCCCGGCCATTGTTTTCCGCCAACCGCCCCCAGGCCAATCCGGATTCTGAGAAGGCTGTCCCGACACTGATAAAATCCTTGCCGCCGAACTGCCAGGAGCCCCATGTTTTCAGCTGGCCGAAGACAATGATGTCAGCTTTGAACTGCGGAACCATGGCTTCCAGGGCCGGAAAAACCGTTTCGTCCTGCATAAAATCCGTCAGCCTGCTCACCATGTTCATTTCCAGCGCAAAAGGTTCAAAATCCGAATAGCCGGCAAATGATTGGATATAGTCGCCGTAAAAGGCCATCCCCGGGCGGTCGTTCAACTGGAAACTCAGCACCTGGGGCAGCTGAAACAGCCAGGCTTTCAAATTTGGTTCAATTTTCAGATTGTCCGGCTGCGCGAAATTTCGGGTGTAGAGCGAGTCGGCTTCACCTTGCAAGGCCAGTATTTTATTGCGGCGGATCGTCTTGAGCAAATCCCGGTTATGCGGCGAGTCGCCGGTGAGATTCCCCAGGCAAAGAACGCCGTCGATCCCGCACTCCCGGGTATGCTCTAAAATATGCTGTAGGATCCGGCTGTCTCCCTCCAGGTTGCCGATCAGAGCCAGCGACCGCCATTGGATGCTGTCATCCTGCACTTTATACGAGTCGGCAGCAGGTAGGGTGCCGCTTTGGACGGCCCGGATGGCACGGGCCAGTTCAGCCGTACAGGACGTGCCGTTACGGCAGTCGATTCCTTTAGCATGACTCAAAACTTCCGTCAGGGGCATGTCTTCCAGTAAACGGGAAACCAATTGCGCATTGCCCGGGCAGCCTCCGCCCACAAATCGCAAATCTTTAATTTTTCCGTCGTTGATTTTAAAATGGATTTCAGGCGGGCACACCCCATTGGTATGATGGATATATTTTTTGGCGTCGATTCCGTTCTTCATTTATTTTTTAGCTCGATGTTTTTCGCCTTCCTGGATAAGAAGGGAGCCATGATGACGTTTGAACTGAGTGGACGAATACTTGGCCATCTTCCAGTCAGGCACGCCGCAAACCCGGCAAACATCCGTGATCCATTTATTGCGAAGCCACCGGGCAGCCCTGCAGTTTCTGGAATTGTTTATCATGAAGGTCTTGTTGCAGTGGGTGGTAATCTGAGCCTGATCCCCCAGTTTTTCAATTGTTTTGATACCATGCAGAATTCCTTTGCGGGATGGCCACAGCTTGATTTTATCGATCAGGCGGAACAGCTCGATGCGTTTGCGATAGTATCGTTTGGCTGGATTTTTTATTTTTTTTTCTGGTGCCATGGTGGAATCGGTAAATCCTCTTGCTTGGTTTGGGATAAGATTTGGAATTTATCAACTGACCGGATTCGAATATTGTGAGCAGTCGGGCAATTTTTTCAGTTGTTCCGCTCTATTCGGGACTAAACGATAGAAACTCCCTAATTCCTCACTATTTTAGAGTTTAGATGCATAACTTGCAGGCACAAACGACCATTGTTGCTACACCAACCTGAAGCGGATCATGCAGGAGCCGATTGGATAATTTTAATTGCGCCTCACTATCGACGCCGAGAGGAACACCGGGTGCGCTAACGTAAGTACTCGATCCGATATGATGTTCATTGATTATTTTAGTTGCCGGTGTGGCATCAATAATTAGATGGGTGCTGCTCAAAGCTGCGTCTAAATCTTTTACTATCTCAATTTCTTTTTCTGATGACTGTTTCATTGATTCGCTAATCTTGCAACAAAGATAAGAATTAATATCAAAAATTGACACCAGAGCACCTGAAATAGCCAGCGCTTTCGTTGCAGATAATCCTACAGGGCCGCCTCCAATTACTAAAACTTTCTTCTCATTCAACCCGCCTGCCATCAGGTCCAGGCCGGCAACATATCCCTTGGCAGTGGCCACCGAATTGTCAATTACTTGTTTGCTTTGAGTATGAATAGCCACAAATCGCACATCATCTGAAAGCAGAATTATATCGGCATTTCTTTCAAATGCTTCAGCTAATCCCGCTGCATCTGGGGTTTTTGGTATAAATGCGTCGAAGCCAATATGAGCGATAATGCTCTTTACAGCTTCACAAAAGCCGCTGATAATTCCCTTTCCACTGGTAATAGGGATCACACCCACCCTGACATTCTTTACTTTATTATCAATCTCGTTTTCCTCTATTCCGGCGGTCTGGCAAGCTAGGCCTTTCAAAGAGCAACCTGTTTTAAGCATCAATTCCGAGTCATACTCAGATAGCTGACTGGTGATGTGTTTGATGTCGTCTGTTCTCAGTCGGGTCATGTCTGCTTGCCTTTTATATGTTCCATTGGTGAAGGATCCTGAAACATTTTAATATTAAAGTGTCGCTGAATATCAGCAATTACAAGGTTTCGCTTTTCTTCTGCGGCATCACGATTTTTTTCACAAATAATTAAGGTGGCGACCCATTCATCGCACTTGGGAACATAGTTGGTTATGGCTTCATCAGCTCCAAAAAAATTTGATTGAATTCGAAGCGGCGCCCCCCGGGACATGATACCTTCACCGGCAAATTTCAGCATATTGGAGGATACTTGGATATGCTCGTAAATAACGCCTTTGCTGTGAATCGGATCATTAGGGCGCATACAACTTCCTTTTACAAAGAGGTCTCCCAGCATCCGGACCATGTTTAGACCGGTGGACCAATATACGGTCGTCGGCGTTTGGCTGGGTAATCTAGCGTCAATTTCCAATACTTTTAGTTCACCTTCATGCAAAATGACTTCAACGTCCATCAGGCCTCTGAGCTCTATTGCATGGGCCAGGGTGTCGGCAATCCGTTCAAACTCTAAAGTAAGGGCATCTGACAAACCCGTGGGAGCGAGAACGCGTTTACAGTCATAATTTTCATCCATTTTAAGTTCGGTTACCTGAAGTGGGATATATTGACCGGGAACACCTATCACTTCAATCGAATAGGAAGGTCCTTGAATAAATTCCTGTAGAACGATATCCGCGGGCGCGTCTTCTATATATCTTTGCAGGCAAGCCTTTTCACGAAATACCATTACGTCATGACTGCCGCTTCCCACATTTGGTTTTGCGAGCACAGGAAAACCGCAATTGGGCCAGGGCTGGGGAATCGGCACTTTATTTCGGGCAAAAAGGCGGTCGGATTTTAATTTGGAAGACGATATCGAGTAGGCCTCGAGGTCGAAGGCAAACGGTATGTTTTCTGATTTTGTCCAATGGTCAAGAGATATTAGAGCAGCCTCATTCTCCAGAGCTGGTATGACAAGTTCGACTCCGTTAAGAGCATTTCCCAATTGTTTTGCGGAAGTGACATCAAACTGGATGAATCGATCGCACAGACCGGATGCAGATGCAACCGGATTTTTATCGATTAACAGCACATCCCAGCCGGCTTTTTTAGACAGATAGACTGCTTCGGTGCCCTGAAGATTTCCGCCAACAATAGCCGCTAACACGCGACCCCCCAATGTTTTTTAGATATTGAGCCGGATTCCATTCAAATAAGTCAAGCTGCGTCCCATCTTCGCCAGATTTTTTGTATTTTCGGCCGCCATCAGTAAGCGTTCCAGTCCAAAACCGATTCCCACCCAGGTGTCATTTATTTTCCAGGGTCGATCCAGAGGATGAGGCCCCATGGCCGAAGAAGCAATCTCATTGCGATCGCTTCCCGCTACGATGTCTATGGTATCTCCGTAAACCTCTGATTTAACAACTTCGAATTCAAAATCTTTAATCCCGGCAGCCTTTGAAATCAAACTGCCCAATTGCCTGATTCTCTCCTCCCGACCCTCGATCGGCAACCCCATTTCAACCAGATTGAGCATGGTGAATTCACTGGAATGCAAAGAGCCTTGGGATTCTTTTCTAAAGCAGGGACCGATTTCGAAGATACGCACCGGCCGATCCCATAACCGCAGCAGGTCTACCAGAACATAATACAGATGAGGTGCCAGCATGGGACGCAGGCAAGTATTTTTATCCAACCAAAAAATTTGAGATTGCAGAGGATGAGCGGCGTCAATGGACATTTTGGTCAGCAGTCCTCTTGACATTATAATAGGGGTGGTTACCTGAACAAAACCTTGCTTCACCAAAACATCGACCAGAATGTTTTCCAATCTGCAAATGGCCGGCCTTGAACAGGTTTGCTGAATCTCGTTTAACCGTCGGCGGTGATCGGCCACTATTTGTTTTTCCAACTTCTGGTAAGCTTGCTCGCGATCTTCAGTGCTGATAAACCGTCGTTCCAACTCCGACTCAGCGGCGTCCAATTCATTTAAGCGTTGCGTCTGGGTTGCGGTCCAGGTAATACTCAAATTAATTTCTCCTTTAATTAACTTGCCGGCAGCCATTGCTGATTCGACACCCTTGTAGCACCCGCAATCGCCAGTAGCCTATAGCTGGTTGTTCAATTCATTCATTAACCCCGGATAACGAACAACCAACGACAGATATAGAGTGCAAACTCTCGCAATTTGGCGGGGAGTACGGGAGTTGCACCCGTCTATGTGGATTTAGAGTCCACACGATCTCATAGCGATCCACCCCCCGCAATACTTAGGTCCTTCTATCGCAACAGCTTTATGAAGTCAATTCAATTCAGTAAGGTAATAAAAGATTACTTTAGGTCGGTTTTCTGCGCCCGGTGGGCCGGGAAAAACTTCCCAGGTCAATGTGAAATAAGGTTGGGGTAGAATAATCTCTTGGTATATTTCAGCGCTGAATCTATATGAAAGAGGTAGCATCTATCCATGATGTGTGCTATAAGGATGTTTCTGTATAGGCGGAATGTATAGTTTTATACACCTTAACGTGTTCACGATCTTCTGAATCCCGAGCATAGATCAAAGTGACCATTAACATGCATTCGCGATCTAAAAAAGCCACAGAGTCCTCCGGACACCGGTCGGAAGAACATATCGAACTCCGGTGCCGCCAAATAATCAAATGCGACCAGGCTTTCTGCCCGGCTTACGACAGTCGGGATACTGCGTGCTGGCATGTTCCCAAAACCTTATGTGCCCACCATGGGAAATCCATAATCACCCGAAAATTCGAACACTGCCTGACTTGCCCGGTATTTGAGACCCACGCTGAGGCAGATCCCCGTGGTTGGAGCCATTTCGTCTCCAATGAAATCAAGGAATTTCTCAAAAATGCTTTCCATGGTACGGCAACTCAAAAGCTAAACGACGATCTGGAACTTGCCGAGCGTAAATATCGACGCCTCTTTGAAGGATCCAAGGACTTGATATTTATTACTTATACGGATGGCAGATTCAAAGAGGTCAACCAGGCCTGTGTGGATTTTCTGAGATACAGCAGCAAGGAAGAGCTGTTTTCTTTGGGTTGGGTCCAAAAAATTTATGATAAATCCACCCACTGGAAAGTATTTAAAAGACAGATCGATCGTGACGGATTTGTGAAAGACTTTGAAGCCCTTTTCAGAAGAAAAGACGGAAAACGCATCCATTGCCTGCTCAGCGGCAATGCGGTTCGAAGCAAGAGCGGAGAGGTCATCGGATATCAGGGCATTGCCAAGGACATCACGGCCCGCACGGACGCCACAAGAAATTTTTACCAGAGGCATCGGGAGTTGTGGGTGTTAAACTCCGTGGCTTATGCCATGAACCAGACCCAGGATTTAGACGCCATCCTGATGATCGCTCTGGAAAGGGCTCTGAAGGCGTTAAATCTTAACTCCGGCGGCATCTTCCTGATCGATTACGATAAAGCCGCGTTTGTGCTCGCAGCTCAGCAAGGATTTCCCAGAAATGCCACAAAAAATGTCAACCAGATACAGCTTTTAGATGAATCGCTTATGAGTTCGTTGCTCCAAAAAGAGCTTATCCTTGTGCCCGAACCCATATTCCCCCCCTTCGGTGCCAAACTCAAAGACAAAAATAATAATTTGATACAGCTTGTTTGTTTCCTGATAACCGCCAGAGAGAAGGCCTCGGGATTTCTAGCATTGGATGTTCCACCGGACAAGGACCTTACAACCGGTCAGGATTTTCACCTGTTGGGGTCGCTGGGCAATTTTTTAGGCGGCGCTATCGAGAACAACCGTTTGGCTCAAACCATCGGTCGCCATCGGGAAGAACTCAAAGGGCTTACCGCCAGATTGTTTCACTCCCAGGAGATCGAGCGCCGACGAATTGCACGGGAACTGCACGACGAAGTCGGCCAAGCCCTGACCGGGATCAATTTTACGCTTGAAACCGTCGAAAAAGTCGCTGGGAACGAGCCCGACCGGCTAAATGCCCATATTTTAGAAATAAAAAAACAGATCAATCGGACTTACCAGGAAATGCGCCGCTTGTCCCACCGGCTCCATCCGGCCCTTTTGAGCGACCTTGGACTCGAGCCTGCCTTGGACGCCTATTTGAAAAATATCTCCGAACGCAGCGGCCTTGAGATCGAGTTTAAAATGATGGGATTCGGAAAGCGAGTAAATCTCGATATCGAAAGCGTTTTGTACCGCCTCGCCCAAGAAGCCCTCACCAACACCCTGAAGCATGCCTGTGCCACCCGGTTTAAACTTTCCATCATTAAAAGTTATCCCAACATTCTTTTCCTGGTTCAAGACGACGGCATCGGATTTGACACCGAAAAAATCCGGGGCAACAAACCGGCCCTGGGGCTGTTGTCCATGCGTGAGCGGGCGGCCATGCTGGGTGGTAATTTCACGCTACGGACCTCAATGGGGGCCGGAGTGCGTATCCGAATCGAAATTCCCATAAAAGAGAGTGCTGATGAATGACCGGACCATCACCGTCTTTCTGGCGGACGACCACACAATCGTGAGACAGGGGCTTGCGAGCTTGTTGGAGGGAGAACCACGCTTTAAGGTTGTCGGGGAGGCGGAAAATGGACGGCAGGCTGTCAGTATGGTCGAGGAACTGAAACCTGAAATCGTCATTATGGACATTTCCATGCCCCTGCTAAACGGTATTGAAGCCACGCGGCTAATCAAAAAAAGTCGTCCCCAAACCAAAGTCATTATTCTGAGTATGCACACCCATGATCGGTATGTCGGCGAACTTATCAGCCTTGGCGTTTCAGGTTATCTGCTGAAAGACTCGACCGGTTCGGACATTATTCAGGCCATTTCAGCAGCCGTCAAGGGGGATACCTATTTGAGCCCATCCATCTCGCGACGGGTCATTGAAGATTATCTCTTTTTAAAAAAAAACTCCTCCCAGGAGGATCTTTACGGCCAACTTTCCAACCGGGAGCGCGAAGTGTTTCAAATGATTGCCGAAGGGCATTCGACCAAAGAGATTTCAGATATCCTTTGCATCAGCCCCAGTACGGTAAAAACCCACCGGGCCAATATCATGGGAAAGCTGCAATTCGTAAATATTTCCCAATTGGTTCAATTTGCCATCCACCTGGGAATTGTTGACTTTCAATATTCAATTCAGAACCCGGACGAGCCGGGAGCCGGAAATGAAAATTGAAGATATGTTGATTTCGCTCCACTCAGTCCTTTTTTTAGATCGAAAGAACCTACATGAAACCTGAGCACCAGTGTACAAGTTAGCGACTGTCTCTTATGGGCTTAGGATGCGCATAGTGCGCCGGAAGGCTCTCTGCTGGCAGTCATTTCCCTGCGTTCGGCCATCCAGGAATCATAATCTTTCCGATCGGCGATCCTCATCCCCATGGCGGTCAGAATTCTTTTTACCTCCGGCACAGTCCGCAGCCCCTGTTCGATGTCCAAAGAGCTTTGAGAAACTCCGGCCAGACTGTTGTTGGGGGGGATAATGGAAGTGATTACATTGGCACCGGCTTCCAGGCGCATTTTGAGTCCTTTGATGCCGTCGACATCCAGCGATGCGGGAATCAACCGGTCCGGCAGGGTCAGACGCAAAACCGCGATAAATAAGTATTCGACCATTCGCGGCGGGCAGGGCATATCAGCCACGGGGGTTTGGGGTTGGGGTACCAGGCTCATGGCGCGGACCTGATCCACATTATTATGTTTCATGGCCATGATGGAATCAGCCCGATCGGAAATGGTTTCACCCGCTCCGAGCAGGATACCGTCTTCCACCAACATTCCGGCGCGGCTGGCGGCTTTCCTTTTATTGTTTCGCTCCTCAAAGCTCTGACCGATTCTCAGCTTTTTAAAAAGAAGCGGATTATGGGTTTCCTGATATAATGCATACCAATCCGTCTCAATCTCGGCGAAATGCTGCAAAGTTTCTTCAGGGACCACACCCGGCGAAATCATCACCGGAAGGCCGGTTTCTTTTTTTACCAGTTCGATCATTCGGAAAAGAATATGGTAGTCACCTGTATCGTGGGTCAATGGATCTTCCCCCAGGGTCAGGTCAATCAGGTGCACCCCTGAATTCGCCAATCCACTAGCTATTTCCACGACTTCGACCAGGTTTTTGCGGTAGCGGGGACTTTGCTTGTTCGTTTTCCTATAAAAACAAAAAGTACAATGATTTCGGCAGTAAGTGGATAGATAGATAAACCCATACATGAATAATTTATTCTCAAAATATTGACTGCGTACTTTTTGGGCGGCGGACATAACAAGTTGAATCGATGCGAGGTCTTTAAGAGACAGCAGCTGGATGATTTCATCCCGGGACGGAGAAATCCCCCGAGTAGCCCTGAGTAAAATATCACTGAGACGATGCTGAGACATGTTAACGTACCTTCGATTTCCGTTTCCGGTTAGTTCAAACATTCTAAAATAGCACCGGCAATTTCGGTTTCGTCTTCCACGAATGCAAAGTTCCCTTCCCCTTTAATAGCCAGTTGACGAATTTTTTCACGCTTGGCCGGTGGGAAACCAATGACACTGAGTTTGTCGAACCGGACGGCTGCGTCTCTTGGGTCTCCGCCTCGATTCCAGGCCCCATCTGTCAAAATCAGACCCATTTTCCGTTCAAAGCGATTTGCCAAATCCAGGCCGGTTTCCAGGGCCAGGTGCATATCCGTATCACCACACAGTTCTAAATTAAACAGTCTTTCCAGCACCTCTTCCGGACCCGCTGATTCATCGATGCCTTTCAGGACGGTAACTTTGTTGCAAAAAGCGATAACAGCGTAATCCTTCTTGAAGTGTTGGGCAATGGCGGCCGCCGTGATGGCGGCCAAAATTATTTTTATGCCCTTCATGGAGTAGCTGTGATCGAACATCATGACAAAAGCCCTTTTTTCTCTGTATCTGATGTAGGATACGAGATTTTCCAAAATCCCCAGCTCGGGTTGCTCAGTGTATTTTTCAAGGCTGCAGTCCAGTTCGATTTCGGCGCCGTCTACAAACCCCGATACGAGTTTTAGTTTTCCGGAACGGCAGCCCGTGTCGGCAATCTGCTTGGCAATTTTAATAATTAAGCGGCTGGCAATTTTAACGGCCATGGAACGCACGTTTTGCTTCAACATGCCGATAATGTTTGCGAATATTTCCAGAGAATCTTGTTTTTCAAAAAAAAGATCCAGTTCATCCGGATTGGAATTCAGATGACAAGCCACCCGGTAGAAATAGGAGTAGTGCTCAAAATCCTCGCTCGAAAACCAGTCTCCTACGAAACGATCAGCTTTTTTTTTTTAGCCTTTTTGGCTTCCTCCGAATCTGTATCCTCAGCCTCCTGATCGGCCGTTGCCTCGGCATTTGGATTTTCCGTATTTCCAAAACAGGCTTTACCCTTATCGCTAAGAGCTTGCCAAAGATTTTCAATTATTTCATCAGCGGATTTAGACGCCATTTCTTTCAACCAGATTTTATTGGACATGGACATCCAGGCTGAGGTCAAAAAATTTTGCTGTGGTTGGTCGGTCAGTTTTTGCATGCCGACGAATAAATCGACCAAATCAATCCCAGCTCGAATGGATGCACCCAGTTTTATATCTGGATGGTCTCTGGTTTCCCGCACCATCTTGACCGCCAATTCTACCAGCTTGGCGTCATCGGATCCGCTCCTGATCCGGACAATATCCCGTTCCTCCTCTTCGTTTTGATAATTCATTTTAATCAGGCAAATACGATCCATGAATGCTCGGCTGACTCTGACGGTACCGACATCGTCATAGGGATTTTGGGCTGCGATCACAGTAAACGGACGCACGGCCTTGACAGTTCCATAGCGGGGAATAGCAATTTCCGCTTCCTCCATCGGTGAAATCAGGACATTGGAAACATCAGCCGGCATCCGGTTGAATTCTTCGATGTACAGGATACCGCCTTCTTCCATCGCCCTGGTGAGCGGACCCTTTTCAAAATATTCGGGCTGGTAGTTGTCGGCCATCACTTTGGCCGGATTGAAATATCCCACCAGTTTAGCAGGCGTCAGGTCGATGTTGCCCTCGACGATATAGAAAGGAATTCCAGCCTGGCGGGCAATTGTTCGCAATAGGGTCGACTTGGACGTACCGGGCGGTCCTTCCAGAAGAATATGCTTGCCGGCATCCATGGCCGTTAAAATTGATTTTACTTCAACCTGCCGGCCGACCACCGCTTCACTGACTTTGCGGTATATTTCATTGATTTTCAGCATTGGTTCCATTTAATAGTATCTCAGATGCCCCGTTGAGGGTTGATTAGGTAAATTTTTTATTTTACGGCTGTTCAGACAAGTACGAGTCCCAAAAAGTTGACAAATTCCTTGGGTGGCCATTCCACTGCCACCCCGACATCCCGGGCCAATTCGGTGATATCGATGCCGAAACCCTCGGGACTGGGACGAGCTTTAAAGGGATGGCGGCAAGGTTCTCCCCGGGGTGCACATTCATCACATAATTTACAACCGCCAACACTTAGCCCGATGGCCTGATAGAACCCGTGTTTAAAGGCAGCCAGTTCCAGCTCGGACACAATATCAGCCAGCTTGAGTTCGGCGCTGAAATCTTGACGATAATCGTCGATGTTTTCAATTTTTTCCCGTAAGACCACTAAAAAGGCTTTGCGGTAGCTGGCTAAGGCTTCTCTGAATTCTGCGACTCCCGGAATATTGGGTGGGCAGGTCTTGCAAACATCGTAATATTCACATAAAGGGACCTGGCATTTTAGCCGCATACTTTGGCTGCATTGAATTTTAGCTATTTCCAATGGGTAAATATCGGCGTCCCGTTGCCGGGCAACAGCCTCAAAAGAAGTTTCCAGGGTTTGCCCATCGTCCATGTTGTCTTCGTTCACTTTATTGTAAGACCTTCGTATGAAATTTCAATTTTTAATACAAAGCCCCGGCATCCACCGGGGCTTCGTAAATTAAAGGGTTAAAACTTCATCTTTTCCTTCAACCGGTTTACTCCGGCAATTTCGATACCGAGCAGTTCGGCGATTCTTACTTTCGCTTCAATTCCCTTGGCACAACCAGGGACAGACGTAATGATCCCAAGGTCCAGCTCCTCGCGGACCTCCCTCATTACGTGTACATCCGACAGGTCGGCCGGGGAAACCTTTAGCTTTTCGGCAACGTAGGCTTTTGCGTCATTGATCCGCATCTTGCGGGCCATTTGCATGCGGGCCACCAGATCTCCGGCGGTCCTGATTCCGCCCATTCCCGCTGCCACACCGTGAGCTATCGACATCCCCATAGGATCTCCCACGCCAATCTACAATCCGTCTACATTGGTTATTTCGACCATGGCCTTTGACGCCCGACAGACCGAATCGACAGGCGGCGTCTCGAATATCGGCGAACCGCCAACACCCATGCCCATGTTTACATGGATCGGGATCTCGGACACATCAACGCACGCCTTGACAAAGGTCACCGCTCTGGCCACATTCCACGGCATGGACTTGCTGGGCTTCGTGTTTACCACCGGACCAAAAATATCCGCTCCGGCTTTCTCCACAAGCTTGACTTGATCATGGCAATACAAACCGGCCAATCTCTGACCTTCGTACTCCAGGCCGCCATGCATACCAAGTACAAATTCTCCGGCCATTCCGACTTCGACGCACAGGTCGGTGTTTTTTTTGAGATGCTCCACCGCGTGCAGCGTGGCCTTAAAATCCGTATCACCAGCGGCCCCCGTAGTATCGAAGTTGATCCCGTCACAGCCGACTTCCGCCAGTTTCTCGCTGACATAAATCATGTCACGGGTGGCATGTTCCACCGCGCCTTCCTGGGCTTCATAGGCCTCCTGAATCTTGCCCGCAGGCAGTAAATCGGAAGGGTTTCCAAATGGCCCGTCCGGAGTGTAATACTGACCCAGATTGGGCATGGCACCATAAAATAGCGGAACGATAGTTGACAGGAGTGCATTTTCCATTTCCTGTTGTTCCATGGCAATAACAGGCTTTACGGGCTTGAAGCTATAATCGATATGTCCCAGCTCCATGGTGTCGGCACAAAATGCCCGTTCATGGACCTGGATGCCCTGTACCCTGCTCAACGGTATACCAACACCGCTGTTGCCCTGATCACCCATCACGCGCAAGGTGCCGATATCGTGGGTGACGACCACTTCGTTCCCCTGTTCGACACTGACAAACTTGTTGCGGTCGGTAAAGATGTCCTGCAAAGTTTCCAGATCATCTTTGGACAGGGGATCGATCTTGCCCTTGTCAGCGGCATCTGCGGTGCCGGCCTCAAAGTCGCTCATTATGGCTTCGGCCGTCATTTCAATAAGCGCACCGTCCCCCCGTCTGGTAAGGTATTTCGCCATGTTCTTCTCACCTCCTTTCATTTGAAAATTTCTTTCAGTTTCATCACGGTATCACCTGCGTTTTCCGCCCAAAAAGTCGCCCCGATCTTGGCGGCCCAATGTTCGGTGGTGGCTGCACCGCCCACCATGGTAGTTACCTTGTCCCTGATCCCGGCGTCGGCCAAGGCTTTTTCGAGGGCTTTCTGGCCCACCTGGGTCGTCGTCATCAAAGCCGATGAACCGACGACATCCGCCTCGACCTCTTTAGCTTTCTCGACAAAAGTGGTGATCGGTACGTCGCGGCCCAAGTCAATGACCTCGAAGCCGTAAACTCTTAACATGGTGGCAACAATCCCTTTGCCGATGTCATGCACGTCTCCTTCGACCGTTCCGAGAACCACCTTGGCCAGTTTCTTGCCAACCTGGTCTGCGGGTAAAGCCTTTTCCAGCACCTTTACTGCTGCGGTCATGGCCTCGGACGCAATGATCAAATGCGGCAGAAATACTTCGCCGCGATCAAACAGGTCGCCAAGTTTCCGGATACCCTCGGAAAGGCCCTTTTCAATCATCTCAACCGGATCGAGACCCTCGTCTAAATATTGTTGAGCCAACTGCACGGCACCATCCTCGTCCGCATCAATGATGTGCTGAGCAGCCTTTTCAAAATATTCGGCTGTCTCCATCTATATTCACCTCCTTTCTTAGTTAGTGTTTGAACCTTTTCCCATGAAATTGGGATGATATTCTCTCCGTTTTCTTAAGGAAGACGGGAGGTTCCTAAATCGCCTGCTACTAAAAACTTAAAAATATCGCCCAATCCGGAATTGAACTTTCTGGTATTTCTCCTTTTCGTTTTACGGACTAGACGATTCGGATTCTCCTTTCACCGGAGCCGGTTTATCACGTTTGGCAGTATACATTTTTTTTTGCACAAAGACTTTTTCCTGGCAGGCTTTTTCACACCGCCGGCAGGCGAGTCCATTACAGCGGGCCAGGTCGATGGTGATCGAAAATGACCCCGCTTTTTCTTCCAAAACAAGGGCACCCTCAGGACATTCTTCAACACAGGCTTCACAGCCGACGCAACTCTCGAATACACGCGTTTTATGTTCACCGATATCGGAAATTATTTCCAGACCCTCGATCCCAAGGTCCGGGATATCCTTATGCACGGTTTTTATGATTTTTGGAATCGTTTGGTTTTCATTTAGCGGAGGAAGACCGAATTTTTTCAAAAATTGCTGGTATTGATTCATGGGCATCCCCTGGGTCCAATACGAAAGTTCCAGGATATACACCTTTTCAAATACCTTGGATTCGGCAAACATGCAATGGTGTTGTCTAAGATCTTCGGCGATGCGTTTCATGCGCCAGAGTTTATCTTCGTTCTTGACCATATCCCTGGCCATGGCCAGGGACGAGTTGCCCACCTGGTAAATTTTAGTAACCCTGGGTGGTATCATACCGATTTCCTGGGCCTTGATCGCATCGACATATGTACCAGAAGCACCGCACATATAAGCGGTTTCGATATCTTCAAGCCTGATACCAGCCTCCTGACAAAGGGAGATATGGCCGGCCCTGACCGCGCCGATGGCCTTTCCGGCCTCCTCAAGATCTTTTTCCGTAAACTTGATCCCGTTGGGTAAATGTATTTTTGAATTCGATGTACTGATGCGTGGCAGCCGGATGATTTTGGCTTTGAAGCCCTGGCTGATCAGGGCCACGACGCCGGTCCCGGTAATCCCGACGGCTTTTTTCACACCCCCATCAATCAGATTTCCGGTACCCGGGTCCACCGTGTCACCTGCTTGAACCGTCATATCATTGTCGAGAACATATGATTTCAGCCTTCCAGGGATGGGTTGATTTTCCAACTGTTTTTCGTCTGAACCTGTTGGACTACCATTGCCTGGTTCAAACTCGACATCACAGATAGCCCCGGGCAGGGCCAGCAGTCCATCTTCGATGTGCTGGCCTTCCAGCGCCGGTCCGGCTGCGGTCGAGCCGGTGTAAACCGTCCCTTTTACGATGAGCGCCATCTCGGCATTGGTGCCGTAGTCTGTGGCAATGGCGATTTCATCGCTGTTGAGCATACCGGTCTGAATCATCATGGCCAGGGCATCGGCGCCGATTTCATGTCGAACCGCCGGTGGAATCAGGATATCCGTCTCAGCCGGCAGATGGAGTCCGCGAATTTCCCGGGATTTTACAATTTGGGCCTCTCTGGTGGGTGCCACCACCCCCAGGGCCTCCAGTTTGCGTTTCCCAGCATAGGCCAGGTCCCTGATTTCGATCTCCTGGAAAAGGGAAAGCTGGATGGGGTTGCCGCAAATCGCCAGTCTCACCACGTCGTTTTTTTCGATTTTCAGATTGTCGACTACCTTGTTGAAGGCGTGTACCACTACGTCGTGGGCCCGATCAAGGTCCATCTCGACGGCAAAATGAAGATGGTCCATGACATTGGCGCCGGGCAGGGGATGCCGGGTGGTAACGGCGGTGGAAATAATCATTCCATTCTGATCCAGGTCGAGGGCCTGTCCGCGAAATCCACTGGTGCCCAGGTCCAATGCAACACCCAGTCGTGCCATGCTATTTCTAATCTCCCGTTCCGATTTGAATTGCCATGCAAAACTTGGCAGAATTCAATAAATATTCAATCTTCAATCGACACTATTCCATCAATGCGCCTTGGCTACATCCAGCATGGCTTGCAGATTAGCGGTCGATGTCCCCGGTCCTATGGCACAACCCGGCGCCAGGATTTGGATGCCATCGGCAATGGCTAGCTCGGCTTCCTTTTTAATCTCCTCGGGTCCATGTAGAAAAAGCGTAGTAGCCACATCCAGTCCGCCCAGCAAAACCATATCCGGGCCGCATTTTTCCCTGGCAACCTTGGGATCTGTTTTGGGGTCCAGGCTGAGAACCGCCGGCCCGGTCTGTCCCATCCATTCGACAATTGAGTCCACCTTGCCGCATATATGAAGCAGGGTCGGGACCGTGATGGCGTCAAATTGCTTACGCTGATACTCCAATTCATAATCCAGGTAAGTTTTCGGCGCAATCAGTTCCGGCGAAGCGGTCATATCTTCACAGGAAATGATATCTGCGCCAGCATCGATAAGCGCCTGGGCCAGCATGGTGCCGGCCTTTTCCCCGATCTCGATCCAGGGCCGCATCTTTTCCGGTGATTTGAAGGAAGCCTTGAGCAGAGGTACCGTGTCGATCAAAGACCCGGCCAGCGTGAAAGGCCCGATAATCCCTGCGATCACCGGCACTTCATCGCCGACTTCCTTTTTTAGAATCCGGACGGCTTTGAGCAGCTCCGGAATAAAACCACGGTCAAGAAAGTCGTCAGGGAATACCGGGGTGTCGTCAAGTTTGAAAGGAGGCGGATGATCGATTCCGGGGATCCCTTGAGCGCCACCTGCGCCTTTTCCCGGCTTTATCTTACACCCTAAAGCGCGGGCTTCAAAAGTTTGGCAGAAAGGAACTCTGACCGCGTCAAACCCAAGGATGCTGTAGGATGCAAGCGCCAGTTTGGCCATGGTTTCCCCGTCCTCATGCGCTTGGGGCCAGAAGGCCTGCACCGCCTCCATTTGTTCGTAAGTTGCCATACAGTTGGCCCCGAAACAGGGCATGCGGTCGGGCGTTTGATGGTTGAGCACCGCCATAACACGTTCTTTCGAATTCATTTGATATCCTCCTAAGTCAATTAACTGGTTTTTTTTCAGGTGCCTAAGATGGCCGGTTTCAGGTTCCGAGGTGTAATCCCCGAATCTCCCGGCCTGGGCGGGCCCATCCAAGCTTAGCACACCTCGGCGTTGACTGCTATAGCGAGGTTAATTGCAAATAATTCCGTTTTTCCTATGTTGTATTCCAAAATAAAGTAAATAAGGGGACTTGAAGAGAAACTTGACTGAATTCCCCTCAAGCCCCCTACCTCTCAAGGCAAGACCCGGTAAAACTGGCTAACGTGTCTTGATACTCCGTGTTAAGATGATACATCCAGCCGGTGTGGAGTGGGTGTGTGAATTCTGTAAAAAGTTCAAAGCGTTTTCATCGGCCTCCTTGGTCGAAAAATTATCCTCGTTTTTTACCGAATTCTAGCTCCCTATATTAACCGGTTAGTTTATCATTATTCCGCCGCTTTTGCAGCTTCTTCGGCTTCCAAAGCTTCCTGATCTTCAACGATGGTCCGTAGCTTGGACAATACATCCTGGGGCAACGGTGTCGGTTTATGGGTCTCCAAAATGTGGCGAGCTTCATCTGCAGCCGCCTCGGCCATATCTTTGCCGCCACGTTTTTGCCAGGCCCCTCTCATCCGTCGGTCGATCAGCTTTACCTTGGACTGCTCAGCTCCCATATACTCTCTGGTATGTTTTTGAGCCAAAAAGTCCTTGCCGGCCCCGACCTTTTTGATGAGTTCAACCGCCAAGGTGCCATCATTGATTGGCGTACCCTGGACCACTCTTTTACACATCCGGGCGATCTCATTGTCGATTACAAGCTGAGCGAAGCTGAAAGTCACACCTAACTCCAACATACCCATCCCGTAAATGAGATTTGCACCCGCCAATGCCGGCAGCAGGGAAGTCATGGTTTTCTCGTGCCCTGCCTGGACATCGGAAATCTTGCTATCAGCCTACGCACCCGCGACATAGCTGGGCAGCAGGTACTTGCGTGCCAGTGCCGTAACACCGGCGCTGATCATACCCAGTTCCGGTGCTCCCACCGGAGCAGTTGCATAGGTTAAGTCAAAGGTTGTGGTGGAACTGCCATAAATCACCGGTGCTCCTTTAGCGGTCAACTGGGCTAGCACAATGCCGGACAGCACTTCGGCGTTGTGGGTCACCAACGTTCCGCCCACGGTGACGGGGGAAGACGCCCCTGACATGGCCATGGAAAGAACATTCACCGGAACACCAGCTTTGGCACACTCGATGATGATTTCAGCCGTATGGGTGTGCAACTCCAGCGGACTGGTGGGGCACACCAGGGCCGAAACCAACGGTCGTCTCCTGAGTTCGTCCATCCCACCAATAATGGCGGCGGCCATTTCAAAAAACTTTTTGGCCCCATCTCCTCCGGTTAAATCAATGTGTTGACAGTGTTTGGACGTGTTGCTCAAAAAGGCTTCGGCTTCATTTAAATCGGTGGCACGTTCAACATCCCTGGCCACCACCGCACTCGAGTACACATCGACGTTATCCATGGCGTCGCATGCCAGGGCCGTATGCCCAACATCCTGTTTGTTGGATTCCCGGTATTCTTCGGTAAAGGGGTCCACCACCATGACGCCCGCGCCAAAACTGGTGAATCCGACCCGGCCACCCTGGAGTGTTACATCATATTCCGGGGTTCGTCCGGCCAGCAGGATGGTGCTGGGAGCAGAACGAATGGCATCTTCCACCAGATGGGCGGGGATTCGAACATGATTTTTTTCACGGTCCACCGATGCCCCACCGTTCTCGAAAATATCCATGGCTTCGGCACAATGAACGCCGACGCCGTAGTTTTGCAATACGTCGAGGGTGGCCAGATGAAGTTCGGTCAATTCATCATCGGTAAACATGTTCAACCCCCAGCCATCCATGGTGGCAATGCCGGGTTGAAGTCCTCGGATCATAAAAAATCACCTCCTTTGCAGCTATTTGATTAATTCTTTGGCTTTGAGAACTGTGTCGTTGGCGTCCTCTGCATAACAGTCACAGCCGATTTTATCAGCCCATTCCTGGGTGGTTGCCGCCCCGCCGACCATGGTTTTAAAATTATCCCTGATACCAGCCTTTCGCAGTTTTTCTTCAAGGATTTTCTGCCCGCCCATGGTAGTGGTCATCAGGGAAGAGGAGCCCAGTATATCCGGTTTAAGTTCCTTGGCCTTCTCAACGAAAACGTCAATCGGCACATCCCGGCCCAGATCATGAACTTCAAAGCCATAAACTCTCAGCATGGTCGCCACAATTCGTTTGCCGATATCATGGATGTCGCCTTCGATGGTTCCGATTACCACGGTACCGAGCGTTTCGGCTACATCTTCTTTTGGAATGTGAGGTTCCATTACTGCAATTGCCTTGGTCATGGCCTCGGCGGCGACGAGGACTCCGGGAAGTGGAATTTCTTCATTTGCGAAACCGTCGCCTACCTCGGTCATAGCCGGTGACAACCCTTCATTAATGATTTCCACCGGGTTGACTCCTTCTGCAATGACTTTTTTAGCCACGGCCTCGGCAGCTTCCTCGTCACCCTCTATTACCGCCTGTCTCGCCTCTTTTAACAAGTCTTCTTTGCTCATCGGATCACCTCCTTTCTATCGTTGAAATTTGAAAATGAGGGAAAGGGGACTCCACCCATTATCAGATTTGTCCAGAAAATGTCATAAATAATATTGAAAGCTATTTCAATAGTCCATTGGTTGATTTTTATTGGCATGCAGGTCTATTTGTCACCGTTTACTGCAAAAATAGTCTTCCATCCTCTTGAAAATCATCCAATGGACGATTGCACTTTTCTGCACCTTGATTTATTCAGACTATTATTATTTACTGGCTGGAGAAGCTCCTTTTTTCACAGTGGGGAGACAACGGGTACCAGGCGGCCTGCAGCTTCACCCCATGGCTGGGGTTCATTTTAGGAGGAGGCGGCTTGTACTTAAAGAAAGGAGGTCAAATTGATGTCCGGCAAGAAAATTCAAAGAAAAGGAGGTGAAACTAATGTCTGAAAATATGTTCGAGCGTTTGAAAAAATGCGTTACTGAAATGGACGAGGATGAAGCCAAGGCGGCAGCCAATGATGCGATCGCACAAAAAATAGATCCGCTAGCCTGCATCGAGGAGGGCTTGTCCGCCGGAATGAAGGTGATCAGCGACAAGTTTGATAATGCGGAGATTTATGTGCCGCAGATCATTCTGGCGGCCGAAGCCTTTACCGCTGCGGTGGATATTTTGGCATCCCAGATTGAGGGCGGCTACTCGGCCAAGGGCAAAATCATACTTCACACCGTTGAAGGGGACATCCACGACATCGGCAAAAACATTGTCGGGATCCTGTTACAGGCCAATGGGTTTGAGATCATTGATCTAGGCCGGGACGTGGCCATCGCAGATGTGGTTGATGCGGCCGTTGAGAAGGATGTCGATGTTATTGCCGGCTCGGCTCTGATGACGACCACCATGCCTGCTCAACGGGAGATAATTGCAGAACTGAAAGATCGCGGTATCAAAGACAAGTTCAAGTGCCTTTTCGGCGGAGCACCCACGAGTCAGGAGTGGGCGGACCAGATCGGCGCAGATGGATGGGCGGAAAACGCCGCCGAAGCCGTCGAGGTTGTCAGCGAATTGTTGAATTAGACCCTTTAACGGAAAGGAGGGAAATAAATGGCTTTCAAAGAGAAAGTGGGCGTGTTCGAGACCTACGATCGAGCACGCACCGGTCCCAGGGTAGATGAAAAGGAATGGGATCGCAAAATCACATTTAAAACGGCCAACAAGCTAAAAGAAAAATATAAACTCCAATTCGACCGCTCCAAGATCATTCCCACAGATACCGACATGATAGATCGATTATATCAGGCCGGTCTTGAAATGCTGGTGGAAATGGGTGTTTTTTGTATGGATACGGGTCGTGTCATTAAGTACACTGAAGATGAAGTTCTGATGGCTGTCGCCGGAGCACCTAGTGAATTGACGTTAGGTGAAGGTCGCGATGCACGCCGACTGGCAGGCAGAAGTTTCGATGATCCCCGCCCACCCCTAAACCAAGGCGGTCCCACGGGGGCTCCTGTATCGGAAAATATTTTCATTCCCATGCATGAGGCCTACGCGCGCGAACCCTTGGTAGATGCCATCGTTAACGGGGTCTTGGCCACCATCAACGGCAGGGAGCCCAAGCCCGGTTCTCCATGGGAGATAGCCGCCGTCAAAGGAGAAGTTTCGATGATCCGGATGGCGATGACGCGGGCCGGCCGTCCCGGCATGGCCATGTAGGGAAGCGAAACTTCACTGACCGCCGCCGGCGTGGTGGCGGCTGATTTTCCCGAGGGCATGCGACCTTGTGACAGCCACGAGGTGAGCCAATTAAACGAGCTTAAAATCGACATTAATGCGCTCACTTTCACCGCCCACTACAAATTGGCGGGCGACATCATCATGAGCGAGCAGATGCCGATCATTGGGGGCTGGGCCGGAGGGGTCGAGGAGACCGCTATCGTCGACGTAGCCACCAGTTTAGCCGCTTTCATCATGGTGGGAGCGGACTGGCATTTGGACGGGCCCATTCACGTACGCTGGGGAAACACAACGGCCAGGGAGCCGTTGATGGTTGCCGGCCATGCGTGTCGGGCCGTGGATCGCAACACCCATTTGTTGTTGGGAAATCAGTACTACACCTCCGCGGGCCCCTGCACCGAAATGTGCTTGTTGGAGGCGGCGGCCCAGGCCATCACCGATACGGCCAGCGGCCGCGAAATCATGAGTGGAAATGCGTCGGCCAAGGGAGTGGCTTTGGATTATACCACTGCCATGGAAGCGCGATTCATGGCCTACGCCGCCCGGGCGGTGGCGGGGGTCGAAACTGAAAAGGTCAATGTTATGCTGGACAAGCTGGTCGGCCTTTATGAGAAAAACTTCAAAACGGCACCCAAAGGCAAGACCTTTCAGGAATGTTACGATGTGAACTCGCTGTCTCCTTCCGATGAGTATCTGCAAGTGTTTGACAAAGCAATTAAGACCATGGAGGAACTCGGGTTCGAGTTTAAAATTTAGCCAGACGGAGATCCGTCGAATTAACCGTTGGATTTTGTGCCGGAGATTTTCAATCTTCGGCACAAAGAATGTGCGTGACCGTTCACGGGTTCAGAGGTTCAGGATTCGAAGGTTAATAATTAACTGAAATGTGGAATTTCCAAAATAGGACCCTGCTCTATAGGGTTGGCCTTCAAGCAAAGTGGACGAAAAAATGGTAACCCTGAACGGTGAACCCTGAACCTGTGAACCTTTAACTATTGACGAGAAATTTAAAATGGCCAAATGTGAAATCGAAGCTGGTATCTGTGGTTTTGGCACGACTGTCGAAGCTATAGACTTGGGAAAGCGGAAAATAGGTTTGAAGATCGAAAGTGACTGTCCCAATATCCAAAAATTAACTGAAGAGCTGGTCGAAATCGACGCTTTGGACGAGATTACCAAAAGAGCCAAATCGACTAAAACTTATGATATTGCCGCCAAGCATTGTCCTCATTCTTCCTGTATCGTTCCCTCGGGGATAATAAAAGCTGTCGAAGTCGCGGCCGACCTGGCATTGCCGAAAAATGCCACTATCAAGATGGAAAAGTAGCGGGAGATTGCAGAAATAGGGTGAAAATAGTCCGAGATCCAGGTGAAAATCATCCGAGGGACTATTGCATTTCTTTAATTCCTGATTTACGGCACAAGATTACCGTCCACTTGATAGCGCAGCTCCTTTTATTTCAACAGAAGACGGCGGCTGGGAGTGTCTGAGTCAGCGTTGCAGCCTGATGTGATCGGTGCATGGTTCAAACAAACCGGCAGACCTGAACGCTGAACCGCCCAGCCTAGGTGCAAGCATCATTAATAGTTGTCTATTCATAGTCCCACCCGATCAATGATCAGAAAACTAAAAAGGAGGTAACGTTATGGGCATAACAAGAAGAGACTTTATTAAAGCCGCTGCTGCGGGTACCGTCTTAACCGGAATCGGATTGCCGGGGATCGCTTTCGGGGCCGACAAAAAAGTAAAAATCGGCTTCTTGGCACCGCTTACGGGTGAAGTCGCCGGATGGGGCCTGCCGGGGCTTTATGGATGTGAGATCTGGGCGGAGTGGGTCAATGCCGCCGGCGGGATCAAAATCGGCGGCGATAATTACATGGTAGAATTTGTCTCATTTGATAATGAGTACCTGCCGGACAAGGCCCTGCAGGGTGGCAAAAAACTAGTCACGGAAGAAGATGTCAAATTCGTCATGATGCTCGGGGGGTCTACCTGGCCGGGAGTACAGAAGTTTTTCAGCCGGAAAAAGATGCTGAGCAGCACCTTGCTGCCCAGCGATTTAAACCCCGATTCGCCGTACCATCTGGCGCCCTGTGAAGTTCATCCGATCTATAACATTACCGGTGTAGAGTGGATGGCAGAGAAATTTCCAGAACTGAAACGGGCTGTCATCTGCGCCCAGGACGATGAACTGGGGATTCCGTCGGTTGCGACCTATCGGGCGGCGTTTGAAGTGGCCGGGATCGAGGTGGTTGGAGAAAATATTTTCGATATTGAAACGACCGACTTTGCCCCCCTCGTGACATCGCTGCTGGCCAAAAAACCGGATATCTTCTGTTTTGATACGGCCTATTCCGACTATGTCAACCTGATTGCGGTACAACTTTATGAGCAGGGATACAAAGGCAAGATGATATCCTGCACCCTTGACAATTATCCGGCGATTATCGAAAAAACGAGCAAGGACTTCCTGGAAGGCTTTATTTTCCAGTTTCCGGATTTCGATGATCCCGCGCTTAACGAACCCAATATCAGCTTCACAAACCCCAATAAGTTTTTCCAGGAGTATAACAAAAAGCATCCGGCCTCTTGGACCGCCGTTTCCTATGAGTATGCCTCCATTATGGACCTGTGGCGGGCAGGAGCCGAGAAAGCCCGTAGCGTAGAGCCCATGGCCGTTTTCGAGGCGATGAAGGGCATGAAGACCCTGCCGCATATATTCGGCCCAGCAGAATGGTGGGGCAAAGAACTTTGGGGCATCGACAATGCCCTCGTCGGCAACTGGCCCGTGGTAACCATTCAAAACGGCCGAGCCAGGATTGTGGAGTACAAGAACATTCCCGCATGGTGGGCAAAACACAAAGATGTCTATATCAAGCACATGGAGAAGTTGAACCAAATGTGGTATCAGCAAAAGTGATGGGATAGCAACATCACGGCACGCAACAGTCTTTACGTGATATCGGTCGGGGCCCTCACGGCCCCGACTAATCATCGTGCAGCAGAAGGGAGGCAGCTTGGAAGTCATTTTACAGACCTGTATCAATGCCCTTGTTGCAAGCGGGTTTTCGGCGCTCATGGCGGTGGGACTCGTTCTGATTTTCGGCGTGATGAGGGTCGTGAATTTTGCCCATGGTGAGCTGTTTATGGCGGGTTCCTACACGGTTTGGTATCTTTATTCCAAATCAGGTTGGCCGTTTTACCTCGCAGTGTTGGGAGGGGTCGTTATTGCGGCGCTGATCGGTCTGCTGATGGAACGCGCCCTTTTCAGGCCTTTGCGCCATAATCCTCTTGGCGGACTGATTGGCTCCATCGGCGTCTTATTTATTCTGCAGGTGCTGGCAGTCAAAATCGGCGGATTGGGTTTGATGAAACATGTTCCACCGGCCCTGCCCGGCGTTGTTGAAATTTTCGAGGGTGTCATGCTCGCCAAACAAAGGCTTGGCGCCCTGATTGTGTCTTCCGTGCTTCTGCTCCTGATCTGGCTGTTTCTGACCCGCACTAAACTCGGTTGGGCGCTGCGCGCGACGGCTCAAGATACTGAGGCTGCTGCGCTTCAAGGAATCAGCATCAATAAAATTTCAATGATAGCAATGGGGCTGGGCGCCGGTGTCGCCGGAATTGCCGGTGCGCTGATGGCCCCCCTGACCCGTGTTCAACCCTATATGGGTCATAAAGTTATAATTACCGCATTTATCGTGACCATTGTCGGTGGCCTCGGGAGCCTTTCGGGGGCCATCCTGGCGGCCGTCCTTTATGCATTCTTTCATACGTTTGTTACCACTTATTACGGGGGCGTCATCGCCACCATATTAGGACTGTTAATCATGCTGATCGTTCTCATTGTCAAACCCACCGGACTAATGGGAACCCAAACATCCGAGTAGTTATTTTGAGCGTAAGTAATGGTTAATAAACGAGTAACCAAAGCATTAGGGTTGGTGGCATTGTTCGTTTTTCTGGCGGTGCTTCCTTTCAATCTAAAGTTTCATCAACAGGATTTTATGATTTTTCTGCTCATAAATATTCTGGTGGTAGTCAGCTACCGCCTGATGACCCTTACCGGTGAGTGGTCTCTTATACACGTGGTCCTGATGGGTGTCGGCGGGTATTCCAGTGCGTTGTTGGCTAAGAAATTTGCGCTTTCTTTCTGGCTCACCATGCCGTTAGCCGGGATCATCTGCGCCCTGATTGCCGTTGTCCTCAGTTTTCCCCTCTTTCGCATGAAGCAGTTTTATTTTTTGATCGGCTCGTTTGCGGCCGGCGAAGCGATTCGCCTGGCCTGGGTCTATTTCAAAATTCCCTTCGGGGGGGCGAAGGGGATCCGGAACATCCCATCGCCGGCCATTTCGTTGCCCGGTCTCAAGGAGGCTTACGAGATCTGGGAACCCATCCCTTACTATTTCCTCACCCTGGTCGTCGTTACCCTCTGTTTGTGGGTCCTTTATCGCCTTGAAAATTCACGCATCGGGTTGACGCTGCATTGCGTCCATTGGCGTGATGTGCTGGCAGAGTCGGTCGGTGTCAACACCTGGCGCTACAGAACCCTGGCGTTTGGAATCGCTTCGTTTTTCGTGGGCATCGCCGGTGCCTTGTTTGCGCACTACCTGGGTACGCTCAATCCAAACCAGTTCGGGGTGGGCATCATGGTTTATGTACTGATATGGGTGATTGTCGGCGGCACCGCAACGTTCTCCGGTCCCATCATCGGAGTTACGGTTTTATCGGTTGTCAACGAATTGTTCCGCACCTTTGAGATATGGCGTCCACTCATTTACGGCTGCATCCTGATTGGCGCCATATTGTTTTTGCCGGACGGTCTGGAGAGTCTGACCGCCAAAATACGCAGCGGCATTAACCGACGGCGCGATGAACAAGAAGCTAAAATGAGCGATGCGGCCAAGAAAATAAAGCCGGGGGAGGAATCGTGAACGTTGAGATTAAAATCTTGCTATGAAATAGCGCTCGAGGAGATCGCTTATGGCGCTGCTTGAAGTCAAGGGAATCACAAAACGGTTCGGCGGCCTGGTGGCCATCGATGATGTCAGCTACCAGGTTGAAGAAGGGGAGATTCGCGGACTCATTGGTCCGAACGGTGCCGGCAAGAGTGTCATGTTTAAGACCATTTCCGGTTTCTATCGACCCAGCCAGGGCCAGATCCTGTACCGGGGCGAAGACATCACCGGCCGTGGTGCCAGTGCGATAGCGGAACACGGATTGGTGCGCACTTTCCAGGAGACGACCCTGTTTCAGGAGTTCACGGTCTATGAAAACGTCCTGGTCGGCTGCCACCTACGGGCTCGCTGCAATCTTTTCGCTGCTCTTTTCCGCACCGATCGGCGTAAGCAGAAAGAAGCGGATGCCAAGACCCTGGAAGTTCTCGAGTTTATGGGGCTTTTGGATCGTAAGGATCAACTGGCTCTGAACCTGCCCCTGGGATCACAGCGGGCGTTGGCGGTGGCAGTTGCCTTGGCCGCCGAGCCGAAGCTTCTGTTGTTGGATGAACCGTTTGCCGGAATGAATCCGGAAGAAACTTCTCAAATGATGCGAATGGTTAAAAAAGTCCATGAATCCGGTGTTTCGATCGTTTTGGTGGAGCACGATATGAAGGCGGTGATGGGGCTTTGCCAGAAGCTTATGGTGCTCAACTTCGGGCAGTTGCTGGCAGAAGGCTCGCCGGAAGAGATTCGAGCCAATGAGCAGGTAATTGAGGCTTACTTAGGGTCTGCTTAAAATGTTGTTACAGCTAAACGATATCGTTATTCATTATCAAAAGGTTGCCGCCGTTCAGGGGATTTCGCTTGAGCTCCAGGAAGGGCAACTCGTCACCATTATCGGATCCAACGGTGCCGGCAAAAGCACCACCCTGCGGACAATTTCCGGTCTTGTCCGCTCGAGTGCCGGTGAAATTTTATATGACGGACAGCGTATAGACGGCCTGGCCCCGGACAAAGTTCTCAAGCTCGGCATCGCCCATGTCCCTGAAGGCCGGCGAGTGTTCCCGGATCTTTCGGTCCTGGAGAATCTCTACCTCGGTGCCTTTCTGCGATCCGATAAGAAAGAAATCCAAAGCGATCTGGAAAAAGTTTTCGATCATTTTCCGGTCCTCAAGACGCGCAGCAAGCAGGTGGCAAAAACCATGAGCGGTGGTGAACAGCAAATGCTCGCCATCGGTCGGGCCCTGATGTCAAAACCGCGGCTGCTGATGTTGGACGAACCGTCGCTGGGTCTTGCGCCCCTGGTCGTTCAGGAGATCGCTCGAATCCTCAAGCAGATTAATAAAGAAGGGGTTTCCGTGATTTTGGTTGAACAAAACGCGGAGCTGGCCCTGGATCTGGCTCATTATGCTTATGTTCTGGAGACCGGACGTATCGCTTTGCACGGAAAAGGCCGTGAGCTAAAGGATAATGACCACGTGCGCAAGGCCTACCTCGGTATTTGACGGGTTGCTTATGATAGCCGAAAAAGATCTTGCCAACCCGGAATTATTGTGGGTTCATCGCGCTGAAGCGGCCGCATCGGAATTTGACCGGGGGCGGTATGAAATGGCAGTCAAAAACTGGCGCAGTGCCCACAGGATTGCCCGGGGGTTTGACGACTGCGATCCGCGGCTGGCGGGCAGCCTGAATAATCTGGCGATTGTCTTTCGAATCAAGCGTGAATTCGATGAGGCCGAGAGAACATATCGCAGCGCGCTGGAAAATTGGGGTTCGGCGGTTGATTGGGTTGACCGGATGCAGCTTACCCAGCGGGCCCGCAGTTCGCTTTTTCACCTCCGGCTGGAGAACAAGCACCGCAAAAAGTACGACAATATTGCACGCCGGAACTATCAAAAACTAGTCACGGCCGGCCAGGCCGCCACGCTCAATAACCTGGCGGAACTGTTCCACTGCACCAACCGGGTAAAAGATGCCGAACCGGTCTATCGCCAAGCGCTTCACAAACGTCTTGGCTCCATGGATGAGCAAGAATACGGAGCAGCAATAATTAGCCGTAATTTGGAAAGCTTATCCGACACATTCAACCAATCGCTGGGAACAGCGTCAAGTGTTGTTGACCCGGCGAAAGAAAATGCCGGTTTCATTTCCAGGGCCGCACGGCAAGGCTGGATCGTTGACAGCCCCCCTGAATTTACGGATGAGGGCCGCTTGATGGCAGCTGTTTATTTGACCCATCTTATCGATCATACCCGTCTAAAACACCTTCCATTATAATTGACAGAGCCTAGCGATTCCACCAATCCGAAATCCGAAATCTAAAATTATAACTCGTGACGTCATAGGAATAAAAAAGGTATGAATTTGTAAATGCAGAGGTTGTAGATATTCACAACCATAGTCTATTCCGGTTTACTTTTTCCAATAACAGATTCTTCAAAATCCTTGAAGAATTTGTCCTTTTCCTTCCAATCGGAACCAAAGCGTTGGTTAAAATAACCGCCCAGCCGATTAAAGAGTTTCTGCCAGACAGGCTTTCCCTCGTCCAAGACCACTTGTTCAAGAAAATATACGAGATCCGCTATTTTCTCTTTGGGCAAAAAAGATACAGCGCCAAGTTTGATGGATTTTTTCAGGGCTTCCGGTGTCAGTGCATGGGCGGTCAGCATCAAGGTCGGATACCCCCTTTGGACGGATTTCTTCAGCAGTTCAAAGCCATTAACGCCCATGATATCCAGGATGACAACGTCATAAGTATACATCGTGACGGATTGAAGCGCAGTATTATAATCCTGGGCCTTATGAATTATACACATGTCTAGTTCATCTGCGATTGCATCGATTACATCCGGCTCATCATCGACAACCAGGATGACCTTGTCTTTTAAAAGGCTATCTGAGCTCATGCTTTGGCTTACCTCCATTTTCACTATTTCGGCAGGGTTAATTTTGCATACCAGATAATATTTTTTTGGTCAAAGATAATTTCAAGGGTGGTCAACCTGTTTAGCCGGCGATAAATAATGGAACTAAACTGAAGGCTTTCAGCCACACTTCGACATTCATTAGTTGCATAAAAAACCTTTGATCTGTATGTTACCATAAAATCAACTGAATTTAAGGAGCAAGCGATTGGAGAAATCAACAATAGATCCCCAAAAAACGAAAACTAAGGTCATTGTGCTGGCGGGGTTCCTGGGAGCCGGGAAGACGACGCTTTTACAAAGAATTCTCTCCTGGGAAACCGACCTGTCGGACACGGTGGTCATTGTCAACGAATTCGGCGCGGTGGGAATCGACGGAGCGCTGATGGCGGATGCCGGCTCGGATGTGGTGGAACTTACCAGCGGCTGCGTTTGCTGCTCCCTGCAAGCGGATCTGGCCCTGACCTTGAAAAAGATCCGGCAACAATTCAATCCCAAGCGGATCATCTTAGAGGCCACGGGCGTTGCCGACCCGCGTGCAATTGTCGATGTCTTTCAGGATGCGGAGTTGCAGGAGCACATGGCCGTGGAAAAACTTATCACGGTGCTAGATGCTGAATTCTGGGAAGTGCGCGACTGCCTTGGAACACTGTTTTTTAGTCAGCTGCGGGATGCCGACCTGATTCTATTGAATAAAATCGACACCGTCGACCATGCCAGGATCCCCCTTATTCTGGAAGAACTGCACGAGACGGCGCCGGATTCTCAAGTGATCCCAACCATTCAATGCGGGATCGATCCCGAGTCTCTGTGGACGGTCGGCTGCCGCCAGGATTTTGGACTTAAACCGGATCGATTTTTTCATATCGTTGCGCCCGACCCCAGGCCCGACCACCGGCCGGATCACAGTGACTCAAACGGCCCGGGTTCGGCCGAGACAATCCGCCAAGCCGTTGCCGTGGAAAAAACACACTATGTTGCCTTTTCTTTTAGCAACTCGGCGCCTCTGGACGAAAATTGCTTCAAACGATTTGCCGCGAAGCTGCCCTGGGAATTATTCCGGATGAAAGGACCGGTCCGTTTTCTCGATCGCACGGTGCTGGTAAACTATGTGGGCGGCAAGTGCGGTTGGGCGGATTGGGACGGTGCGCAAGAGACGCGGCTGGCCTTTGTGGGGTGGGAAATTGACGGCCAGGAAACCATCGGGAAGCTGAAAAAATGCGTGGCCCCGACAGCGGACGCCGTCCCATAAACTCAATGTAGATCTATACCGTATAGTGCAAAAATAGTCCACCGGTCCTAAAAAAATCGTCCAATGGACTATTGCATTATTTAAAACATGTAAATATTAGATGATGGGTGCAAAGCGCATAGTGTAGGAATTCAAAATACTGCAAGTGAATAATCTATCTAAAAAAAGGAGGTGATATAGAGCCGGCAAGATATGCAGCTAAAATGACCATAAACCCAATTATTGGCATGAAGGAGGTTATCATGAAAAAGGAAAGGTTATCCAGACTATTTTTACGTATCTTGCTGTCAATGGCTTTGATTGTTTCATTTTCCGTTATGAGCGGCACAAACGCTCAAGCAGCGGAAGAAACGATCAATATTGGGTTTCTGGCGGCTTTATCCGGACCCGATGCCGGATGGGGTCTGCCGGGAATTACCGGAAATCAGATCTTTATCGACCGGGTCAACGCCGAGGGGGGGTTGCTGGTTGGCGGGAAAAGATATAAACTTAAGATGTATCAATTTGACGATGAGGCAACCGGCAGCAAGGCCTTGCAGGGCGCCAAACAACTCGTCTTGGAACACGACGTAAAATTCATCAGCGCCATTGGCGGAAACCCGGCCGATGCCACCCACCCCTATCTCACAAAGAAAAAAGTCTTTTATGCCACCCTCATATCGACGGATATCATGCCCGACCGGCCCTATCTGATCGGCGGGGGAGATGTTACACCCCGCATCGATATGCTGAGGCCTCTGTATCACAGAATCAACAATCCGGAATTAAAAAGATGGGCCGTAACTTCGCAAGATGACACCATCGGCCGCACCTGCCAGGCCTGGGAGGTGGGATCGGCTATCGCCGAGGGTTGGGATATCGTTTATGACAAGCATTTTTCCGGTGAAACCGAAGATTTTGCGCCGGTGGTGACCGCCATTTTGGCAACCAAACCCGACGTGGTCAGCCTTAACCTTACCTATCCCACCTACGTTACGCTAATAATAGAACAACTGTACCTCCAGGGCTTCAAGGGGATCATATCGGCCAACTATATCGACACGGAGTCCGTGATGCAAAAGGTGCCGATCGAGTATATGGAGCTCACCAAGTGCGCCAACAGCTTTCCCCTGTTCGACGACCCCTGGTGGGGGGAGCCCTCCTGGCAGCACGAGTTTATCAAAGAGTGGAATGCCAAATACGGTCCAGGCGCCCCCGGGGATGTGCACCGAAAAATCACCGGAATAGACTGGGACCACGTGATCATGCTCAAATTGTGGGCCCATGGCGCCCAACTGGCCGGCACCTTTGATCCGGATGAGATCTTAAAAGCGCTGCGAGCGGCACCGTCGGTTCCCACCATTTTAGGACCGGGGAAAATGTACGGCAAGGAAATGTGGGGCATCGACAACATGGTATCGCCCCCCGTGCCGATCGCCGAGGTCAGGGCGGACTGCAAATGCAAGCGTATTCAAGCCCATCTTCGATTCGAAAGTTGGTTCGAGGCGAGAAAAGATACGATAATTAAAGTGGTCAAAGACAAAGGGCAGTACTATGACCAGCGGAAGTAACCGGGAAACTCATGGGGCGGTATTCTTGCCGTCCCATAGTTCTATGGGCCCTAAAGTGATACTTGAACCAATCGTTACGGGTGGTGGAAACTAACTGAAAAGGCTTAGAAAAAAATATGGAGTTCACGACTTTTGTACAAACGATAGCTAATTCCGTGGTCGCAGGATCGATTTACGCCACAGTCGCCGTGGGGTTGGCCTTGGCTTTCGGGGTCATGCAAATGGCGAATCACGCCCACGGCGAGTTTTTTATGCTAGGGGCCTATGTGGTATACGTATTCTACGCTCTGGGCGGGATGCCTTTCCCGCTCGCAGTACTGGCGGCCATACCAACTATTGCTGCTCTCGGTTTATTGACCGAGCGATTCATTTTCCGACCCACAAGGGGCAACGTCCTAGCTGGTTTTATGGCAACAGCCGGGTTGACCTGGATTCTGCAGACTGCCGCGGGGCGGATTTGGGGGTTGGGTTTTATGAAAATGATCCCCACGCCTTACATGGGGTCGGCCAACATTGCCGGAGCCCAGATCGGTCTGCAACGGGTCCTGATCGTACCGGCCGCCTGTATCCTGCTCGGACTTCTATGGTTTTTCCTGCATCGGGTCAGGCTGGGCAAGGGGCTGCGCGCCTGTGCTCAAGACCCGGAAGCCGCTGCGCTGCAAGGGATCAGCATTAACAAAATGACGGCTCTGTCCATGGGCATTGCCGGGGCCTATGCCGGGGTGGCCGGCGCCCTCATGGCACCCATTCATGCCGTTACCCCTTATATGGGACGCGATCTGCTTATTACGGCTTTCATTGTCGTCATCGTGGGGGGCATGGCCAGCATCGAAGGCGCTGTGTTAGCCGCTTTTCTTTTGGGTTTTATCCACACCTTTGTCACTACCATATTCGATGCAACTTCGGCGGTTATGGTCGGGGTTGCGTTTATGGCTTTCATTTTAATCGTAAAACCAACGGGGTTAATGGGCCGTGTCAAAGCATAAGGTACTATCAATAATCGGTGTAGCGGCATTGTTGGTCTTCATGTGCGTCCTGCCGTTTTTTACTAGAGAATACTATGTTGAAATTCTGATCATATTCCTGATTAACGTCATCCTCGCGGTCAGCTACCGGCTGATCGCCACGACCGGTGACTGGACCCTTTGCCACGTCGTTTTGATGGGAACCGGCTCGTATGCCAGCGCCCTCATGGCCAAGTATTTTGGCTGGCCCTTTTGGATGACCGCACCCCTGGCAGGTGCAAGCGCAGGCCTGATCGGGTTGGGGATTGTGTATCCTCTGCTTCGGACCGTAGGTTTCGGCTTTTTTATTGCGTCGTTAGCTGTCGGTGAATTTATTAGACTCGCCTGGATCAAATTTCACACTCCTTTCGGCGGTCCCCGCGGTATGATAAACATTCCCTACGTGGGCGAATTAGGACCGATAGATTTCTTTGAAGCAATCCCTTACTATTTTATGACCCTGGTGATCGCTATTGTGTGCGTGTTCATCATGTATCGAATTGACCGATCTCGCATCGGCAAAGCCTTCAAAGCGATTTACGAGGACGATACTTTGGCAGAATCTATCGGTATCAAGGTTGGACATTACCGGAGCCTGGCTTTTGTCCTGGGTTCATTTTTCGCCGGAATTGCCGGTGCCCTCCTGGCGCATCGGCTCAATGCCATAGACCCTCATCTATTTGGCCTGGACGAGATGGTGTATCTCCTGGTTTGGGTGATTGCAGGAGGCACGGCCACCTTTGCGGGCCCCATAATCGGGGTGGCCGTCATGACATTTATCTTCGAGTGGACGCGTCCACTGCTGGAATGGCGGCCCTTGCTCTTTGGCGCTATTTTAATCGGATTCTTGATATTTATGCCGGGTGGCCTCGAGAGTTTGATCTCGAAGTTTACCCGCCTGTTTGGAAACCGTAAAGCGGTACCGACGAAAGCTGAGCAACCGGCTGCAGCGGAAGAGCCCGGTGTTTGATCTCTGGTGACTAGGGCAATAAGTGGGTTCTGGAGACGTGCAGGGTATGAATGGAATGCTTTGGGAAACAACTCTGTCCGGCCAAAACGAGGCTGTTGACCTGAGATCATTGTCGATTTCAAGCTAGGAAGGGAAAGAAGCCTTATGGCTATGTTCGAAGTGATAAGTTTAAGTAAAAATTTTGGTGGATTGACGGCTATAAGCGAACTGAATCTGGAAGTGGAGCAAGGCGAAATCAGAGGTGTCATCGGGCCGAACGGGGCCGGGAAAACAACCCTCTTTAACGTCATCAGCGGTGTTTACAGACCTACCAGAGGAAAAATAGTATACCGGGGAGAAGAAATATCCGGCCTTAAAGCCAGTCAAATCGCTGAAAAAGGTGTCGTGCGAACGTTTCAAAGGACGGCACTTTTCCACAAATTCACGGTTATTGACAATGTGCTGGTGGCCCGCCATTTGCAAGCCAAGGGAGGAATTTTCCGGACCATATTCGGAACCAACCAACGTGTTGACCGGGAGCATGAGGAGAAGGCTTTGGAAATCATCGACTTTATGGGCCTGTCTGACCTCAAGGACGAACAGGCCTTCAACCTCCCGCACGGCCATCAACGGGCACTGGGCATTGCCATTGCCCTGGCCTCCGAGCCCAAACTGCTGATGTTGGATGAGCCGGTTACCGGCATGGACCCAACGGAAACCCAACACATGACCGGCTTGATCAAAAAGATACGTGATGATTGGGCCATGACCATTTTACTGGTCGAGCATGATATGAAGGTGGTAATGGGCATCTGCGACAAAATAAGTGTTCTGAACTTCGGGAAAAAATTGGCCGAGGGCTTGCCCAAGGAGATAATCGAAAATCCGGATGTCATCGAGGCCTATCTGGGCGGAGAAGAAGTTGCGGCCATATTGGGTGGAGAAGAGGCTGCAGCCTAATCCATCGATTCGTAAATTCGAACACGAATTTACTCATTCAGGACTGAGCGAGGGAGGGGGAAAATTGCTGCTCACTGTCAAAGAAATTACCGTTCATTATAACAAGGTTGACGCGATTCGCAATATCTCGATCGAAGTGGAAGAGGGCGAAATTGTCACCCTTATCGGTTCCAACGGAGCGGGCAAAACAACCACCTTACGCACCATTTCCGGGCTCAACCATCCGACCACCGGCGAAATCTGGTTTGCAGATAAACGCATTGATCAATTCCCGCCGGAAAAAGTAAACAAAGCCGGGATTGCTCAAGTTCCGGAAAACAGAAGAGTTTTTCCCTACATGACTGTTGCCGAAAACCTGGAAATGGGGGCCTTTCTGCGCCGAGACGAAGAAGAGATGAACCAGAATCTGGCCGAGGTGTTCACCCATTTTCCGATATTGAAATCACGCCAGAAGCAGATGGCAGGCACCATGAGCGGCGGTGAACAGCAGATGCTGGCCATGGGCCGCGCCCTAATGTCCAATCCGAAACTGCTGCTACTGGATGAACCTTCATTGGGCTTGTCCCCGATTATGTGCCTTGAAATCGCCAAGATCATCAGGGACATTCACAGCCAGGGCCGAACCATTGTCCTGGTCGAACAGAATGCCCGCCTGGCCCTGGCCTTGGCCCAGAAGGGCTACGTGCTGGAGACCGGCAACATCGTCCTGCAAGGCGATGCCAAAGAGTTGCGCGACAATGAGAAGGTGAAAAAAGCTTATCTGGGTGGATGAAACACATCGGAGGAGGTAAATAAAACGATGACGACGAAAAGCACCTTGCAAGACAAGGTTGTCCTGATTGTTGATGACGAGCCGGATGTGCTGGAAGCGGTGGCAGAAGAACTGGATATGTGTATCATCTACAAGGCGCAGGATTATAAAACCGCCCTTCAATATCTTGCCAGCTACAACTATGATATCGTCATTCTGGATATCATGGGGGTCAGGGGCTTTGAGCTTTTAAAAGAAGCCGTATCCAGGGACTTCCCAGCTGTCATGCTAACCGCATACGCGGTTACACCGGAATCGTTGAAAAAATCCATCAAGCTCGGTGCCGTTTCTTTCCTCCCCAAGGATAAAATCGTGGAACTCAGCTCATTTCTTGAAGATGTGGTTCTGGGAGGGGGCAAGCCGGTCTGGCACAAGGTCTTTGATACATTAGGCGGATATTTTAAAAAACGATTCGGCCCCGATTGGGAAGAAAAAGACCGTTTTTTCAAGGAATTTGAAGATGAGTTAACTAAAAAGAAATGACGAATATCGAATGACGGGGAGGAGGACATCCCAACAGGATATAGCACGTTGTCTTTCTGACACCTGAACACTGACACCTGACACCTTCAATTTCTGACAATTTGATATCAGAAAAAAAACTAAAGGTCCAAGGGAGCAGGTTGGAAATAAATTGAAAATGTGGTTCCGCCGGAGCGATAGCAATCCTCCGGCTTTGTACAACCAGCGCACTCACTGATCTTACCAGGGCACATATCGCTCGCCCGGGGTATGTGTCCGCACCTTGCAGAGTCCATATCGATTTTAAAATTATAGCGCTCCGCAAAAATTCTCATCCGCAGCAGATCGGCCCCCTTGCCGCCGGCATTGAAGTCAAAGGGCTTTTTGGATGAATAAGTCATAGTATCCTGGGTAGTAAAGAAGCCCTCAAATATTCGCCTTTTATGTTCTTGTGCAATGCCGACACCGAAATCTTGTACTACCAAAGCGGCACCTTTTCCTTTTTTATGAACAAGCACTTCTATCTTACTCCCATCGGGCGTATTTTCCACCGCATTTTTAACCAGACCATCGATCACTTTTTCCAGAACGTACTTCGGCAGGCATATGACCGGCACCGGTTCAAACCGGCTATTGATTGTCACCTGACGATGGGCAAAAGACGGGCACAAATACGACAGCCGTTGCTTGACAAATTCATTCAGCCGAATGTCGATGGAATCGAAATTTTTGGAGCCGTATATTCCGTCGATCCGGTCTCTGATACGCTCTATGATCGGCTCCTGACCGCCTTCCTCCGTGATTATTGCTTCCAGCTCATCGAGGCACTGATCCAGTATTAGCGAAAGGGTCTGATGATGCGTATCATATTGCTTGTTTTGCATAATGTCCTCTACCTCGTATTGAATCTCCATAATACGCTCCAGATTCCGTTGGATCCTTTTGACGATAGAGGTCCATTTCTCAGGGGGCAGGGCGGCGAGTTTTTTTGACAATGAATTTAAGGAAAGGGAGAGGACGGAGACGGGGGTTTTCAGTTCATGCGACAGGTGACTGATAACCTTATCTTTGGCCCGGTTCAATCCTACGACTTCCCGGTGGGCTTCCTTGAGGTCCTTTGAGAACCGGGCGTTTTCAATGGAAAGCGCGACGGTCCCCGATATCATGCTCAACAATTCGATATCGGTTTGATCAAATGTCCCGTCCTTTTTATTGATGGCGCACAACACCCCAATCGTATGATCGCTGGTTTTCAAAGGCACCTCAAGCAGGTTCCTGGTGTGGTAGCCGAATTTTCGGTCTCTCTCAGGATAAAGGCCGGGGTCCTTCAAGGTGTCGGAAATAATCATCGGCTCACCGGTCCGGATGACCTTACCGGCGATAATTTGGTCCATCTGAAAACGAGTTCCTTTGACCCTTTTTTGGGTCGTCCTGTCATCATAGGCTGCCCCCGGGAAATAAAGCTCCTGGCTCTCTTTATCCAACAAAATAACGAGAGCGCCTTCGGAGTTTAGGAACCGCTTGACTTCGGCACTGATAAAATCCAAGAGATCCTCCAGATCGGGATATTCCGGCAGTGCCATGCTGATTCGGCCCATCATCTCTTTGTTGCGAGCCATACTTTTTTCCAAGGTGATATCCCTGAGGATAACGAGTGCCCCGGCCGATTTGCCTTTGGATTCGGTATACGCCACCCCCCTTGTCACCACGTCCAGGACACGACCATCTTTGGTCATCCGCTTGGTTTCGTAAGGAACGAGCCCTCCTTCTTCGAGAATCCTCCGGAAGCTTTCGCCGGCCTCTATCTCAATTTCCGGTGATCCATAGGGCAATTGCTTTCCCTTGAGTTCCGCAATCGTCCAGCCGAAAAGCTTTGTGAAGGACGGATTCAGATAGGAAACCAGGCCATCCAGGCTAAATACCACGATTGGGCTTGGAACAACGTCCAATAAAGAGCGGAATTGCTTCTCGGATTCGCGCAGGGCCGCCTCCGCCAGAGTTCGTTCGGTGATATCGGTAACAAAGCCCTCGATTGCCAGCAGGTCGCCATCTTCCTTAAATACCCCTTGGCCCTGCTCCCAAACCCATTTTTCCGAACCTGCCGCCGTTTGGATGCGGTACACCAATCGGAAGAGCTGACGCTTTGCCAGGGCTTGCTGTACCTGCTCCCAGGCGGGGCGACGATCAGCGGGATGAATGAGTTCGTTGTAGGAAAGAGTTCGATTTCCGATCAGGTCGCCGGGGACATACCCGGTCAGTTCATGGCAACCCTCACTGATGAATTCCATGGTCCAGTTATCATCATTCAGGCAGCGATAGGCCATGCCCGGTAGGTTGCCGATCAAGGTGGACAGCATACGTTCGCTCTCCCGCAACGATGTACGGGTACGAGCATGCTTGATTTCACCGGCTTCCAACTCCGATATCCGCCGGCGCAATTCGTTCAGCTCATTTTTGAGTTGTTCTTTGGATTTATTTTTTATTTTGTTGGCATCCATGTAAACGATCCTATCACTATATTATAAAATCTCAAACCCAAAACCTTTGCAATTCTGATAGTCCGCAGAAATGTCATACTTAACACTCAATTAAACCCCAAAATAGTCCTGCGGGCGAATAAAAATCATCCAATGGACCATTGAAATTATGCCGGGTATTGTTTATATGCCTAACTGTACTCTGAACACCGTAATCTTTAATTTTAACGGAGGTTAAGCCATGTATAAATTCGAAACCGAGCAAAAAGTTTGTGACGTAGGCGGCGTAAAGTTTGGCGGACAACCCGGAGAGTACCCGACGGTGGTCTGTTCTTCCATCTTCCAAAAAGGAGACAAGGTATTCACCGGAAAACGTAAGGAGGGATTCGACGAAAAGCGGGCCGCAGAGTTACTGAAAACACAGGACCGTCTAGCGGAGGAAACCGGCGTTCCCGGCATGGCGGATATCGTGGCCAATACGGGAAAAGAATTTGAGACATTTATCGATTTCGTTGCCTCCAACAGCGCCATGCCGTTTTGTATCGACGCCTGGGTCATGAAGCCTAAATTGGCAGGTGCGGCCTATTGTGCGGAAAAGGGCCTTTTAGACCGCATGTTTTACAACAGCCTGACGGTGTGGGAACAAGATCTGGAAACGGAAATCCGCGAAATATCTCAAATCGGTGTCAAACATGTGCTTTTGGTTGCCTTTGATCAGGAGGATCAAATGCCCAGCGGGCGCATTACCGGAACCCAACGTCTTTTGGACGCCATCGAAAAAGTCGGTGCCGAGTTTGAAAGCATTTTTGTCGACACGTCCGTGATGAATGGACCGGCCACAGCCTTTTGCGGTATTGCCAACCGGATGGTTAAGGAAAAGTGGGGATATCCGGGTGCCAGTGCGCCCAGCAACGGTTCATATATGTGGACGAAGGCCCAGGAACTGTGGGGTTTCAAAGGCTGGTCTGCGGCCGATGCCGGTTTAGAGGCCCTGTCGGCTTTCATGTACCATGACATGATTTTCTCCGGACCCATGGCCGGAGCAACCCGGATTTTTCCGGCGGTGGCGATGGCCGATGCATTTTTGGCCACCGCAGCGTTCGCCGAGACCAAGAAATTGCCCAGGGATCAAAATCACCCGCTCTTCAAGTTGTTCCCGGAGTTTGTAGAACAGCTGAATACAATTGGATAAGTCTTGGATATTTTCCGAGATCAAGATTTGAAAAATACCATTATCAATCATAACTAAATTTATTAAGGAGGTTTAAGATGGCTTCAGAAGAAAGAACCAAGGAACTAATCGACGAGATCCGCCAGGCTTTGATTAACTACGATGAGGACGGAGTCGAGGAGTTGTGCAAAAAGGCCCTGGACGAAGGCGTGGACCCATTCCGCGCGACCATGGAAGGGATCGCCGACGGGATGATAGAAGTGGGCGATTTGTATAATAAAAAGGAGTATTTTGTCCCCGAGCTCCTGCTGTGCTCGGATGCACTGTACGCCGGACTGAACGTTTTAAGACCGGCCATTAAGGAATCGGGCAGAGAATCCGAGGCCAAAGGTTCGATCGTCCTGGGTGTGGTCGAAGGTGATGTTCACGACATCGGCAAGAACCTGATTAAGATGATGTTTGATGTGGCCGGATGGACTGTGCACGACCTTGGCAAGGATGTGCCGATTGAAAAATTTTTAGAAGAACAGATGAGGACCGATTGTGACATCGTTGGTCTCTCGGCCCTGATGACCACCAGTATGGTGGCGATGCCGGAAATTGTAAAGAAGCTGAAAGAGAAAAACCCCAACGTTCGCATCATGCTGGGCGGCGCGCCCATAACGCCGGAACTGGTCGACACATACGGGGCTGACGGATATGCCGATAGTGCCGGAACCGCGGTTGACGAAGCCATCAAGCTGATTAAGATGCTGAAGGAAGAAGAAACCAAGGGCTAAAGCCTCATAGCGGCGACGGTAACCATCCGGAAAACCGGTATGCCAATCACCAACCGGAAACGGTACTCAACCACCATAGATCGAAAGGGAATAAAGAATGCCAGGAAATGAGGAAGATAAATATTTAGTCATTTTTCAGCCATCCGGGTGCCGGGGCTATCTCGAGAAAGGAACGAGCCTTAAAGAGGCCTCGGTCGCACTGGGTGTTGATATCGAAGGCGTATGCGGCGAAAAGGCCATCTGCGGCACGTGCAAGGTCCGGATCGAAGAAGGTAATTTCGAAAAATACGGCATAACATCAACCCGGGACAGTCTTTCCCCCATGGGGCCGACCGAAAGAAAGTTTTTTAATCTCCAGCAGGAGGAGGAAGGCTACCGGCTGGCCTGTCAAACAAAGATCCTGGGCGATGTTGTCCTCTTCGTCCCCGAGGAGAGCCGGATGGGCAAACAGGTCGTTCGCAAAGCGGCCACCGACCGGCCGATGAATGTAAACCCGGCCGTAAAAAAATACTATGTGGAGCTTGAAAAGGCCAGCCTGGAGGACACCCTGGGCGACCTGGAACGGATTAAAAACGAACTTGAAAAAAAGTACAACCTGACCAATCTCGCGATTGACTATCAGGTGCTCATGGAACTGCAAAACGCCGTGCGTGAGGGAGACTGGAAGGTAACCCTGACCGTTTGGCATAATAAAGAGATCATCAAAGTCGAACCGGGGTGTGTGGACAAGGTTTACGGACTGGCGGTGGACGTGGGTACATCCACAGTTGCCGGTTACCTTTGTGATATGACGACCGGCAAAGTCCTGACGACCGGCTCCATGATGAATCCCCAGGTGGTATATGGCGAAGATGTTATGTCCCGCATCAGTTTCACCATGACCAATCCGAAAGGCCTCGAGATCCTTAACGGTGCCATTATTGACGGCCTCAACGGAGTTGCGGACGAGGTTGCATCCGCAGTGGGCATTAAACGACAGGATATCGTCGATATGTCCATCGTGGGCAATACCTGTATGCACCATGTCTACCTCAATACCGATCCCAAATATATCGGCCGTTCCCCGTTCCCGCCCGCACTTCATCACTCAATCGATATTAAAGCGCGGGATTTTGGACTCAAGATAGAAGCTGAAGCTGAAGTCGCTGGCAAGGGTATCTACCCGCCCTGCCAGGTCAAATGCCCGGCCGGCGTCAATGGACAGGACTTTTTGTATCTGATCGCCCAGGGCAAGCACAAAGACGCCCTGGAACTGGTTAGAATGGCCATGCCCTTTGCCGGAGCACTCGGACGTGTCTGTAACCATCCCTGTGAAACGGAGTGCGAAAGGAAATTTGTGGAAGAACCGCTTTCCATCCGCTCCTTGCATCGTTTTGTGGCCGATTACGAACTTAAACATGGGCGAGCGCAGGCGACACCTATCGAGATAACAAAAGCGGAAAAGATCGCTGTCGTCGGTTCCGGCCCGGCCGGGCTGGCCTGCGCCTTTGAGCTGGTCAAAAATGGATATCCCGTAACTATCTTTGAGGCTGAATCCGAGTGCGGCGGAATGATGCGCTACGGCATACCTGAATACAGGTTGCCCAAAGAAGTGCTGGATGACGAGATCAGCTATATTGAGGAATTGGGTGTCGAGATAAAAACCAACAGCCCGGTGGATAGCTTCGAGGGCCTTTTCAACCAGGGGTACAAGGCCATCTTCCTGGGTACGGGAGCCTGGTCAAGCTTGAAGCTGGAAATTCCTGATGAAGACGCTGACGGTGTCATCCATGCGCTTGATTTTCTCAAGAAGGCCAATACCGGCGAAAAAGTCGCCCTGGGTGAGAAGGTGGCGGTCATCGGCGGTGGCAGCGTGGCTATCGATTCCGCCAGGCTGGCCCAACGTCTGGGCGCCGGCGAGGTCAATCTGATTTGCCTGGAATCCACCGATCTGACCTGTGCCGACCGTATGCCAGCCCAGGACCTGGAAATTGGACAGGCCGAGGAAGAAGGCGTGATTGTGCATCCGAATCTCGGCGTCGCCAGGATTGTGACGGAAGGCGGCAAGGTCACCGCCCTGGAAACGTCGAGTTGTGTCTCTGTGCTCGATCCGGAAGGTAAGTTTGATCCTAAATTTACCGACGATCCTACGCCCACCATACCGGCCGACACCGTAATTGTCGCCATTGGCCAGAAACCGGACGGAAAAGATTTTTCCGAGTTGGAAAAATATCCCTCCGGTATCATCAAAGCCGACAACACCACCCTGGAGACCAACATTGAAGGGGTCTTTGCCGGCGGTGATGTGGCTTCCGGGTCGGCTGATGTCATCGGCGCTGTCGCCGGTGGCAAGAATGCTGCGATTTCGATTGAGCTTTATCTGGCCGGAATGGATGTCAAGGAAGCCAGACCGGCTCCCCTGCTGCGGATCGAAGAGGTGCCTAAGGACGGCGTGGTAAAAGAAGCCAGACTGGAGACTCCTTTGCTCGACGTGGAGAAACGAAAAAGGTTGGCCGAGGTTGAGCTGGGCTATGAAGAGCAGATGGCCAAACAGGAATCCCAGCGCTGTCTGCACTGTGGCGTTTTTGCCCAGAAAGAATCCTCCGATGTGGCCCAGGCCCGGGTAGTGGGAATTAAAATTTCCCCCGGGGCCTATATCCATGTGCTACCCATCGAGGCCGGTTTTGTCGGTGCCGATAATGTCGGCGTCCTAATCGCTGAAGAGCCATACAAGCAGGATAAAATAAAACTGATCATCGATATCGGAACCAACGGCGAGATCATCTTCGGCAATAAAAAAATGCTCATTTCGGCCTCCTGCGCCACCGGTCCGGCTTTCGAGGGAGCCGAGCTGAAGTTCGGCATGCGCGCGGCGCCGGGGGCGATTGAAAAAGTGGAAATTAATCCTGAAACCAAAGATGTCCGCTTCAAGGTGATCGATGAGACCCGCTGGCATACCGAGATGGAACCGGAGGAAGTGGGCGCCAAAGGACTTTGTGGCTCCGGCATCATTGATGCCATCCCACAGCTTTTTCTGGCTGGCATTATCGACAAAACGGGCAAGTTTTTAAAGGACGATGCCAATCCCCGCCTGCGTATAGTGGATGAACAATATGAGTACGTGATCGCCTGGGCCAAAGAGACGTCGATCGGCCAGGATGTTGTCGTTTGTCAGGACGACATCCGGGCCATTCAGCTTGGCAAGGGTGCCATGTATGCCGGGAGCAAGATCCTGCTGGAAACCCTTGGGGTGGAGAAGGTCGACGAGGTCGTCTTGGCCGGCGCCTTTGGAAGTTACATAGACAAGGAATCAGCCGCCGTACTGGGGATGTTCCCCGACTGCGAGCCGGAAAATGTCTATTCCGTGGGAAATGCCGCGGGTGATGGAGCACGGATGGCCCTGCTTGACGTTGATAAACGCAAGGAGGCCGATGAATACGCCAGGAAGGTGGAGTACATAGAGCTTACGGTGAATCCTGAGTTCGAAAAAACATTTGCCAAGTCCATGTGGATCCCACATATGAAGGATAAATTTCCGAACTTAAGCCATGTTCTACCGCAAAAAAAGTAAATTAAACCGTTCTGAAATTCCCCGCCCCGAACAGGCGGGGTTTTCACCAAAAAGAGGAGAATGAAATATGAACACAGAACTCAGCTCCAAAGAGAGAGTGCGTAAATTTTTTGCAGGGGAAGAGATCGACCGTATGCCTGTCTTCAGCGGTTACGGGAATGTAACCGTCCACGGGCTTGAGAAATACGGCTGGAATTTTGCTCAAATACATGTGGACGCCAATAAAATGGCGAGCATGGCGGCGTCGACACCCCAGCTCTTCGGTCTCGAGTGTGCCGTGGTTCCCTTTGACATGGGGGTTGAGGCCGAAGCCCTGGGAGCCGGAGTCAACTTTTACTCCCATCACACGGATATCGTATATCCGACCATCAACAAAAAAGTGTCGGAAACCGTAGCGGACCTGGACCTACAAGTTCCTTCGGATCTGTCCCAGGCGGGACGGATTCCACTGGTATGTGATGCCATTCGCCAGCTGAAAAAAGAAATCGGCGATCAGGTGGCGATCGGCTCATGGGTGCTGGGACCTTATACTCTGGCCGGACAACTTGTCGATATCGGCGACTTGGCCAAAATGGCCTTTAAAAAGAAAGCCATGGTAGACGGCGTGCTGGACAAACTGGCGGATGCACTCATCGAAATATCGAGGATCTATCGCGACGCGGGGGCCGACTACATTACGGTGCGCGAGATGGGGGCCGGGCCTGATATATTGAGCCCACGGATTTTTAAGACCCTGATTCGGCCCCACCTGGAGAAAGTCTTCAAAGGATTGGAATCACCAAAAATTCTTCACATTTGCGGGGATACGAATACCATTGTCGAGGAAATGGCCCTCTGCGGGGCGGATGCCATCAGCGTCGACCAGGTGAACGACGTGGCGGAATCGCGCCAGAAGTTGGGACCGGGTGTCTGCATCCTGGGCAATGTTGATCCGTATAAGGTGGTTGTAACCGGCACCCCGGAGGATGTCGATAATGCCGTCAAAGAAGCCGTTGCCAACGGCGTCAATGCCATCTGGCCCGGGTGTGATATTTTCCCAACCGCCCCCAAGGATAACATGGCGGCCCTAATGGCCGCGACGCAGAAATATGGCAAACTCGAGCCGTGTTAGCAAAGGCCTGATGCTTTGGTTTTGAAGGGCATAGCCGTTATTTTCAGCCAAGCGGCTATGCCCGCTTCTTTTCCGAAGCAAAAGGGGAATTGGTGAAAAAACAGGAGATCAGTGATATGAAAAGCAGTAATATCGTACCGTTTCAAAGCAAGGGCCACGCCTCTCAATCCTTACTGCAGCGACTCCTTGATAAGGGAAAACCCTGCGGTTTGGAAACCATTACGCCCATTTGCACCAAGGATATCATCGTAGCCGATTGGGTCCAGCTGAAATGCCGCTACGGCTGCAACCGCTATAACACCACCTGGTGCTGTCCACCGGCTACGCCGGATACGGATGAAGCGCGTAAGATTCTTGCAGAATATTCTTCCGCGCTGCTTTTGGAGGTATGCCAGCGCTATCCGGAGTTTTATCTCAATAATTCCCGCAAAAGAATCAAACAGGTGCGCGGCTGGAAGGGTACGGTAAGCCTGGAACGTTTACTGTTTCTGGAAGGATTCTATAAGGTGTTCAGCCTGGTGGGAGAATGCTGCGCCCTTTGCAAGGAATGCACATACCCGGAAAACTGCCGTTTCCCGCAGGAAAAAAGGCCTTCGGTGGAGTCGTTTTCCATCGATGTCATCGGAACGCTCCAACATCTCGGCAGAACTCCTGAAGTTGCTGAAAACAAGAACGATTCATTTAATTATTATAGTATCATATTGTTAGAATAAACATCTTTCTTACAAAGCGATACCGATGAGTATCGTTCCCAATCCTTGTTCCTGGATTCCATCGAAGTACTGCTTTTTCAAAAAAGCATCGTTTGATCTACCAGGGTTGGCATAGATAATGTAGTTATATTCAATATCCTCATCTTCCAAACGGCACCAGTCCGCAGGCAGAGCGGGGATTTCAAAATGACAAGTCTTTTTCATTAAATCCTGGGGAAAAGAAACTTTATCTTTATATATTACAAAATTTTGGTGCATAAACCAGACATCCTTGCGCTTGGATAATTCGGCAATGCGCTGCTTATCTTGAATTTCTTCACCCACCAATTCCTCACCCTTTTTCATGACCAAACTGGGATGACTGCCCCAGGAAAAGTCCATGTTTGTCAAGGCGACATATATCAATTCACAATTCAAAACATACCGCACACCACTGTTGATGACAGTGCCGAGCCCCATAAATGCATTCTTTTCCGCTTCCTGTTCAATATCAAGCATCTTTCTGCGATCATCGCTTGAAAATAGGCCGGCTTTCACTATCCCCTTCACGTTTTTTAAAGCGATGGTTATAATTCTGTCTATTTTATCTCGGTCCATTATCTTTGCGTCCTATGCTTGAGAGAGGAAAATTTCCCCTCATGTCGACTAAATTATTCATCTTTTTTTGTTTCGAATTTCCGCTTTGTAAGCGGGATGAGCACAGAGAACTAAGCTTGTACATATATCACCTGCCTTCTTCTTGCAATAGGCAAAAAAGAAGGATTGTATCAGTTACCATTGAGGCACTTGGGTTTTTAATTTGAATTGTAAAAAACTTGCCCAAGAAATCTGCCAATTAGAAACATTTTAGGCATTTATTGCTTGAAGAGTTGCATCTGGTTCATTTGACCCTTACTTTCTTTATAATTTCAAATAAACGAGATTATTGGTTTATGCTCAAATGAAACTCAGTCCAAGGAAAAGGGCGCTTAAAGCGTTAATGGGCGGTAAAAAGGATAGAACTCCGGTCACATCAATTACGGGATGCGGTGGGGCCGTAAATGTCGACATGCAAACAGCAACCGGCATCTATTGGCCTCATGCCCATAAAGATCCAGGAATGATGGCCAAACTGGCTATCGCAGGCTATGAAATGGGCGGCATAGAATGTGTGAAGATCCCGTTTCATAACATTACAGAAGCTGAAGCCTTAGGCTGCAAAACAAGATATCCCCAACAAAATCGCTTTTATCCTGTCGTTGTTGAGAATCCCTATAATAAACCGCGAGACTTGAAGATGCCGAACCGCATCGTTGAATCGGGCAGGCTGCCGATTGTATTGCAGGCAATACGAGTTGCAAGAGAATCCGTCGGAGATTTTCTGCCTATCTCAAGCCATGTTGTTGGTCCTTTTACGCTTGCTTGTGAACTGGTCGGGATAGAGCGTTTTTCTATATGGTCATTAAAAAATATTGATTATGTAAGAACTATTCTTGATTTTGCGACCGATTTTATCATTGCGTTCGGCAAGGCTCAATACAGAGCGGGTTCTGATTTTGTAACCGTTGCAGACGGCTCTCTCGCGCAGAATTTGGTGACACCTGAAGTGCTTAATCGCTTCTTAAAATCAGCCTTAATTCGAATCGCTGAAAATTTGCACGGTATCCGGTTACTATACATCGGAGGGAAAGAAGAACCCATGGTTCCGTTTCTGGCGGAGTGCGGTTATGATGGGATCAGCGTAGCAGAGACAGTGGATATCGCTAGAATTAAACCGGTAGTGGGGGAGGTCAAAATACTTGGCAATATAAGTTCAAAAAAGACGCTAACTCAGGGCTCGCACGAAGAGGTCAGAGCCGAAGTCAAAAAGGCTATTGAAGATGGGGCAGATTTGATTGAACCGAGTTGCGGTATTCCTCCCGAAACCCCTACCACCAACATAAAGGCTATGGTTGAAGCTGTAAAAACATATGGGAGACAGATCTAATCCAATTCAACAGGGGCGAAAAGGGGTCATCATGGGAACAATCTGTAGTGGATGGGATGTCGATGACTTGGAGTTTATTAGGACCTGTTCACTAAGAAAAGCATCCTGAATGAAAGGAATTCGGTCATCGATACCAGCTTTTGGCGATCGCCCTCAATCAACTTATTCTTTGTTTAAACATGTTGACGGAGTTAATTTCCAAATCCAGCAATTTTGCGATGCGGAACTTGGCATCAATTCCTTTTGCCACACCAGGGCATTCATTGAGGGTTCCAAGATCCATATCCTCCCTGACTTCTCGCATTGCAACCGGATCTGCAATATCTTCCAGCGAAATCCCCAGTCTGTCGGCCACATACTTTTTGGCGTCATCAATTTTCATCGCCCGGTTCAGCTGCAAACGCGCCACCAGATCTCCGGCAGTGCGTATCCCGCCCATCCCCGAAACGATAGCATGCGCCGCATGCATCCCGTAAGGGTCGCCAACGCCCACCTACAATCCGTCCAATCTACAAATTTCAACATGCGTCTTGGAAGCTCTCGCCAAGGCATCTATCGGCGGGGAAATCGCCAATGGAACGCCACCCACACCCATTCCCAGATTGGCATGCACCGGGATATCGGATACCTCCGAACAGGCCTTTGTAAAGGTGATAGATCGGGCAAGGTTGAAAGGCAGTGATTTACTGGGAACGATATTGATCGCCGGTCCGAAGATCGTAACACCTGCTTTTTGTGCCAGTTTTACCTGGTCCTGGGGATAGAGTCCGGCCAATCGAACTCCATCGTATTCTACCTCACCATGCAACCCCATTATGAATTCCGAAGCCATTCCCATTTCAATGCCCATCTCAGGATATTTCTTTTTAAGAATTTCCACTGCTTGGAGAGTCGCCAGAAACTCTGCATCTCCCGCAGCCGCTGTGGTGTCAAAATTAATGCCGTCTGCACCGGTTTCATACATTTCACTTCCCACATAGACCATGTCTTTTACCGCATATTCCACCGCCTTTTCATAAGAAGCCCTGCCTTCGGCTATCTTCCCCTGAGGGAACAGATCCATTGGGTTGGGGCAGGGACCGTCCGGTTGGCTGTATAAACCCAAATTCGGCATCGCGCCATAAAAAATGGGGGGTATGGTAAGCAATAGCGCCTGTTCCATGATGGGTTTCTCGAATGCCACAATGGGTTTTACCGGCTTATAACTATAGTCAATGTGAGCAAGCTCCAGGGTATCGGCTCCTAATGCCCTTTCAAAAACCTGTAATGATTGAATTTTACTTATCGCGATGTGGGCACGTTTTATTTTAGTGGTGCAGCTGTCGTAGGTAAGGCAAACCTCTTTTCCTTTTTTAACACCGACCACTCTATCCGGACATTTGTGGATTTCGAACAAGTACTGAAGCTCATCTTCCGAAAGAGCCGGAATCTTTGCCCTGTCTGCAGCATCCATTGTCCCTTTTTCAAGATCTGCCCTGAGTTCGGCCCCGGTCATGTCGATCCTGATGCCGTCACCCATTCTCGTTTGGATTTTTCCCATTTTCATCCTCCATTTACAGTTTGCCGCTCCAAATTGATCGTGAAAAAGACTTTTTAGACGGGAATACTATCGCCAAACCAAAACGGATTCAATAATTTTTACGTTTCCCTGAAAAAATACCGCAATGTTGACATTTTTCCCGCTTTTGCATAATAATGAGCTTCCTTTAAATAAACATCAATTTTTATTTCCGGGGATACGGAATTGGCCGATTCCGTTTTCACGGGTTATAGTGGACCAATCCAATATGGGCGAAAAAGGGGCCGTCATGGGATTAATCTGCCGGGGATGGGATGTCGATGATTTGGAGTTTGTCAGGGCCTGTTTGCAAAGAAAAACATCCTGCTCTACGGCGGGTTGAGGTTCAAGTGTGATTCGAGGGGTCCTCGAACGATTGCTGAATGTTCTAAAAGCCATTGAAGAAAAGAAAGGAAATGAATCTAAATGATATCCTTTCTAATATTATTTTTCACCGGAAATGAGCAAGGCCTTGGCGGAATTCAGAGTATCAGTGAGAATATCAAGCATGCCCGGGCGGATTTCTTGACGCAAACCGAACAGGTCATTAAACTCATTTGAATTTTGTTTCATTGTATCTTCGGTCATGACCGGGGTGGGTATCAATAGAGAGCGCTCAGAATTTTTAAATAGCCGCCGGGCCATGTCCACGCTTAAATTACCGAATTCCTTATCAAACATCCTTTGCCAGTGGAAGGTCCAGCCGGGAATCATAAAAAATGTTCCCGCCACTTTGCATTGTTCTTCATAGTAACTCCGGCGCCCGCCGATGACCAGACCGACGCAATCATCCACCGGATGGTCCTCATCCATCGGAATGAAAATCGGCACACCGGCGTCGGATAAAAGTTCATCCGGTCGTTCGAGCGCATTGCCGCACAAACCATATCCGAGCAATAAAGCATCCACCCGGGGGCCCATTGCGCAGGCTGCATCAATCAGACCCTGCTGCAGGAGCTTTTTGCGGTTATGCAGACCCAGTTCCAACACATGTACCAGAACTTCCAGGCTGGATTGCGGATCGGGTGCAAATGATTCCAGGCCGGTAATTCGAATGAGATTCCGTGTCTTTGCGGACTCAAGCGCTGCAAGCATTCGAGCCGATCGGTTATTTTCCAGAACTGATATTCGAGCGATATCTTTATCTGAATTTAACAGATAGGCGAATTCGAGTTCTAATATTTCACAAGTTAGTATTCCCAGTACGCCCATAGAATTAAAAAAACACTTCCTTAAATACATAGGACCCCGGAAAATGTTCGTCGGCCAGCAAAGTAACTTCACGGGTCATGTCCCTTTCGCCGCACAGGTAAAAATCATAGCTTGCCGGCGGTACATTATTCTTTATAAAATCGGCGGCTGTGCCCTGAAATGTACCTGCCGTTGAAAGATCGGCCGCAGATGGCAATAAAAGGCAGGGGATGTATTTCGATGCAATTTTGCGAAACAAGTCCCGATAATAAAGTTCTTGAACTGATTCGACTTCATGCAGGATGATAAAATCGGCTAATCCGGAACGGCCCATTGATACAAATGGTGCAATGCCCGTACCGGTGGCCACAAAAACGGGTGATCGTTCAGAGGGGTTGAACGTAAAATACCCGTGGGGACCCGTGATACGGAAGGCGGCACCGATCTTGGAATTGGCCAGAAGCGGCGAAAAATTGCCCTGGGGAACGTAATATACACAAATCACCAGGGTCGGATCATCCGGTGTGGAAATCAGTGAATAATATCTTTCCATTGATTGATGGATGAATCGAATCGTCTGGCCGGCATTGAATTCAAATGATGGCGGGCGCGTCAGTTCGATTTCAAAGGCATTTTCCGTCAACCTGCGGCGCTGCAACAATTCGACGATTTGGATCATATCGGAGTTATCCGGCGGCGTAGATACGGTTTTTTTTTCCAACGGTATAATCTCCTATATCAATGCAGGGGAGTTTATCGTCGTTCTGATATTTTTCTGGTTCGAGGTATATCCGGTTTGCCGAATCATGTCAAGAATCGGCCATGTATCTTCCCGGCACGAGTGTGACCCGTGGAAACCGGCCCAGGGGGCTTTCATCCACCAATAACTTGCAACCGTATGTTCGTTCCAGTTTCCGGAAAGAAAGCACCTCGGCAGGCCGTCCGATAGATACGATTTCACCATCTTTGAGCAAAAGCACCTGATCACCGTACATGGCCGCCAGGTTCACATCATGGGAGACCATAATCACGGTGATGGCCTGCTGCACCTTTAGCTTTTCCATCAAATCCATAACCCTGACCTGATGGGCAAGATCCAATGATGCCGTGGGTTCATCCAGCAGCATGATTTCCGGCTCCTGGCAAATTGCACGGGCGATGAAGACTCGCTGCTGTTCGCCCCCGCTCAATTGATCTAGCACAGCACTGCTTAAATGGTCCACTTCGGTAAACTGCATGGCCCGTATGGCGATTTCAAAATCTATTTTGCGTTCAATGCCCAGTGCTCCCTGGTAGGGGGCGCGACCCAACAGAACGGCTTCGCCGGCCGTAAACGGTATATCCACCGGCAACCTTTGAGGCACGAAGGCTACCACTCTGGCCAATGCTTTGGGTGTATAACTGCGAACCGCCCGCCCCTGGATTTCAATTTTGCCGCTATGCGATCTGAGAATTCCTGCCATAAGCTTCATTAAAGTAGTTTTACCGGAACCATTCGGGCCGATGATGACAAAAAAATTACCGCTTTCAACATTAAATGAAAGATTTCTCAATACCCAACGCCTGGCAAAGGCGTGACTCAGATTTTCAATATTGATAGTTGGATTCATCGTCCTGGTTTTTTTAAAAGAATGATAAACAGTGGTGCGCCGATTATAGCCGTCACAACCCCGGCGGGCATTTCACCCTGCTGGGGCAGTGTTCTTGCCAGAAGATCACAAATTATCAAATAGGTGCCACCGCCCAGAATACAGGCCGGAACGAGAATTCGATGGTCCGGTCCCAGTATGAGCCTTAACAAGTGGGGCATTACCAGACCGACAAAACCGATCAGACCGCAATAACTGACAGTGGCACTCACCATAAATGAAGAGGTGATGAGAAGTGTGATGGTTACGATATTAAGATTTAGTCCTGTCGCCCGGGCCAATTCTTTGCCCATCAACAAAAGATTCATGGCCTGCGAATGCCAGAAAATAACGCCAAAGCAGGGGATCAGCATTCCGGCCAGAAGGCCGACCTGACGGATATCAGCGGTTGAAAAGTCGCCCATAAGCCAAAAAATGATATTGTGAAGCTTGGCGTCCCGGGTGACGGAGATCAAAAACATGATCACCGATGAACAAAATGCATTTACCATTACCCCCGACAATAGCAGGGATTCTTTCTTCAACACCGATTGACCGGATGTCATCACAAGAATCAGCGCCAGGGTTGCCATACTTCCCAGAAATGCGGTTAAGCTGACCCCCGGAAAGCGCGACAGACCCAGGAGGATGCCGGTGATCGCACCAATCGCTGATCCGCCTGAGATTCCTAAAATATATGGTTCGGCTAAAAGGTTTCTCAGCAAGGCCTGAAAAACCAGGCCGCCCAGCGACAGGGTTGCACCGACCAGCGCGGCCAAAAGCACACGCGGCAAACGGATTTGCCAGATGATGATAGGCAACATGGATTCCGGATCGGGTTGGCCCAGGATCAGCTGCACAACAGAGATCATCCCGCTGCCCGATGAACCGGCGGAAATACCGGCAAACATAGCGGCTACAAGAATGAGCAGGAACAGGCCCGAGATCCGGAACAGCCGGGATACGACCCGTGGTGGTTTTGCAGTCATCGGGATCGCTCTTGCAGTTCAGGATGAATCAAGCCGGTTAACAGTTCTAACCCACTCACCAATCGCGGTGACGGTCGATCAAACAGGTCCGAGTCAACTATAAAAATACGTTCATCACGTACGGCGGGTATTTTCGGCCAGCGGCGCCATTGGGCTTTTATCTGTTCAAACCCGGCTTGCCTGGCCATGGAAGTAATGACCAAAACTTCCGGTTCCAGGGCCAGAACCTGTTCTGTGCTGAAACGCGGGTAGGCTGACCGGCCGGCAGCCAGATTGATCCCCCCGGCAATTTCGATAAGTTCGTGGATAAAGGTGTCGGTGCCGGTGGATACGATCGGTGAAATTCCGATTTGGAAAAATACGCGGGGCCGATAGTTTACTTGCGCAACCCGGGACATCACCCGCTGTATGCGGGTACGCATGCCATCCGTTAAGTTTTTTGCTCTGTGACCGGCATTTAAGATAGCGCCTATTTCCAGGATCGTTTCCAAAATGGAGTCTATATCTCGGGGGTTCACCACATAAACCGGAATATTCAATAACGCCAAGCGGTCAATAATTGCCTTGGGGTTGCCATCTCTGGTCGCAATACAAAGATCCGGATTCAAGGCCACGATACGTTCAATATCCAGGCGCACATAGGATCCGATCCGGGGAAGTTTTTTCGCTGCACCGGGATAATCACTGTACCGGGTAACGCCCTTCAGACGATATTCCTGTTTCAGGGCGAAAACGATTTCCGTGATACTCGGAGCCAATGATATCACGCGGCCGGGATCATCCGGTACAATGACCTGACGTGCCATTTGATCGACTACTGTACCGGCTGTGGCCTGGACCGGCAGGTCCATACAAACTACCAGGAGGAGGAACCAAAATAAGGCGAACTTTTTCAATGTATCCATCCGGAAAAAGTAACAAATAAAAGATCATTGGTAAAGGTTTTAAGACTAATGATGCAGGGGCAGAATATACAATCCGGGTTCAACATTTCAGGATGATCATCAAGAGGGGTGCAGACAGTCAGGCAATGGAGAGGCCCATATGGCTGTCGAAGAAAATTTGCCGCCGGCAAACTGCCTGTATAGCATTTTGGGCATTGTATTTAGTTGACAAACAAGTCGATTTACCGCATAGAATTTGTTTTGGACTTCTTCGCAAATAAATAGATAGCCTGATCAGTTCAACTTCTGAAAGGAGCAGGATAAGGAAAAGAACCATAAAGTTCTCATCATGCGTTTTATGTCCCGCTTCCTTTTAATTAATTAACCTGTATGACCGGTCTTCACATATATACCAGCAACCGCATGGAGATTCTGGCCGAACAGCTGGCTCGGATTGTCCGGACGCCCTTGCCTTTGCCGCTGGCGGCTGAAATTATCGTCGTACAAAGCCGGGGGATGGAACGCTGGATTTCCATGCACCTCGCTGAATTCAACGGTATCAGCGCCAATTGTTCTTTCCCGTTTCCCAATGCCTTCCTGGAGAATATCTTTAAAATAATCAAGCCGGATTTGCCGGATATTTCACCTTTTGATCCTGAAATTTTAACTTTCCGACTGATGCCCATCATACCCGAATGTCTGAATTTAGATGGATTTGAAAACCTCAAATCCTATCTGGCCGACGACAACAACAACCATCAACTTAAACTGTTTCAACTTTCGGGAAAAATTGCCGCTTTATTTGATCAGTACCTGGTGTTTCGCCCCGAATTGATATTCGAGTGGGAAGCCGGAAAAGAGAAAAAAAAATCGCCGTATATTTGGCAAGCCAGACTATGGCGGGAATTGATCGGAGAAATCGGCAGGTGGCACCGCGCACGGCTGCGGCAAACACTTTTTCAGCAAATTAACCGATCGAGCCTGGAGACTTCAACCCTGCCTGCGAGGATTTCGATTTTTGGAATTTCCTATTTGCCCCAGTTTCACCTGAAAGCCTTCGCGGAATTATCCCGCTTAATTGAAATTAATTTTTTCATCGTTGACCCCTGTAAGGAATACTGGTCGGATATTGTATCCGACCGGGAAATATCGAAAAGGCGCCGGAAAACCCCCCAGGTTGCCGAAAACATCGATTGGTATCATCTCGAACGGGGCAATCGATTATTGGCCTCCATGGGAACGCAGGGGCGTCATTTCTTCGATTTGATCACCGGTTTTGACTGCCCGGTCCACGAACATTTCGAAGAACCGCAAGGGCAAAGTATTCTGGCCTGCCTGCAGTCGGATGTCCTAAACCTGCGCGACAGAGAAGCAACCGCTGCTAAAAGGATTGCCGACTTGGAGGATCTATCGGGGCAGGGGAGAGCGGCCGGAATCTCATACCATTCTGCCGACGGCCGCGACACTTCGCTACAAATTCATTCTTGCCACAGTCCCATGCGGGAAATCGAAATTTTACACGATAACCTCCTGGCCTTGCTGGAAGAAGATCCGACGCTTTCACTCCGGGATATCATCGTATTGACGCCGGATATCGATGCCTACGCGCCTTTTGTGCATGCGGTTTTTGATGCCCAACCCGACGAAACCCTGCGAATACCTTTTAGCATTGCGGATCAGAATCCCCGCCGGGAAAACCGCACGGTTGATGGATTTTTAGCCTTGCTGGATATCGCAGACAGTCGATTCGGGGCCGTCCAGATTTTCAGGTTGCTGGAATATTCAGGGGTCAAGCAAAAATTCGGCCTGGCGGAGTCCGACTTAAAAACAATTGAGCGCTGGATCAACGACACGCAGATTCGCTGGGGAATCGATGGAAAAAACAAAATTGATGCCGGTCTGCCCGGTTATCCGGAAAACACCTGGCGAGCGGGATTGGATAGACTCATCCTCGGTTATGCCATGCCGGGTGAAAACCGGGCGACGTATAACGGTATCCTGCCCTTTGACAATATCGAGGGTAGTGATTCCCAGATTCTGGGTCGGTTGGTAGAGTTCGTCGAGCGATTATTTTCATGGTCTAATACGCTGGGCAAAGCTAGAACGCTTAGTGGATGGCAAAAAACGCTGTTAGATTTGATTGACCAATTTTTTCAACCTGACGATAGCACGGAGCCAGAATTTCAGCTTTTGCGACAAACTCTGGATGAACTGGGCCGCAAGGAAGCCGGCGCCGGCTTCAAAGACGATATTGAACCCAGGCTTATCCGCTACTATTTAAAATCTCATTTGGAAGAAATCAACTATGGCACGGCTTTTTTGACCGGCGGGGTCACGTTTTGCGCCATGTTGCCGATGCGAAGTATCCCGTTTAAAGTCATCTGTCTAATCGGCCTGAATAACGATGCCTTTCCACGGGAACACCAGCCGCTAAATTTCGATTTAATGGCCCAACATCCACGGGCCGGCGACCGATCCCGCCGCAACGACGACAAGTATCTCTTTCTCGAATCCATCATTTCAGCGCGGCGGAAATTGTATATCAGCTATGTGGGACAAAGCATTCAGGATAACTCCCCGATACCGCCATCGGTGCTGGTCAGTGAATTGCTGGACACCATCGAAAAGGGATATGCGTCGACCGATCCCAATATCCTCGAGCAGGTTGTGACTCGCCACCGGCTGCAGCCGTTTTCGGAATGGTATTTTAGAGCAGACAGCCGGCTGTTCAGTTATTCCAGCGAGAATATGCTGGCCGGCAGCCGGATACACGAAAACCAGGAACCATTGCCATTTTTCAGCCGCAAACTGCCCTTGACGGCGGAAGAATCTGAAAAATGGAAACAGACAGATCTTGATACGCTGGTCCGTTTTTTCAATAATCCAGCTAAATATCTTATCCAAAAGCGCTTTGGGATAAAACTGGAAGATGAACAGTTGCTGTCGGATGAACGTGAAAATTTTGATCTCCAGCCCCTGGACCGCTATCTTATCGGGCAAAATCTGGCAAAAAATCTGGCCTCCGGCGTTGCGTTAGCGGATTTTAAACCGATTCAAAAAGCAGCCAGTCAGCTTCCCCATGGCCATGTCGGTGATTACTACTACGGCGAAATGACGATCGAGGTGCAAAATTTTGTCAGACAAATTGAAAAATATGTTGCCGCTGAGGTGCTTGGTTCATTTGACCTGGTATTTGAAGCTGCTGGTATGAAAGTCAGCGGTCGAATATCTTCAGCGTCGCGTCTCGGCTGCATTCACATTCGCTTCGGTCGACAAAGAGCCAATGATCTGCTCAAGGCATGGATTTATCACCTAATATATTGTCATTCCGCGCCAGCGCATTACCCCAGGAATAGCTATTTGATTTGCAAAGATGTGGGGGTTCAATTCGAACCACTGACCGACAGTCTGCCAATTCTGGCAACACTTCTGCGGTTATACCGGCAGGGATTGGAGATTCCACTTCATTTTTTTCCGCTATCTTCGTTTGAATATGCTGATAAAGTTCTGCGAAAATCGAAACCGGCATCGGCCGCCCTGCTGATGGCTAAAAAGAAATGGGCCGGCAGCGAATTTACCAAAAATGCCAACCCGGAGTCCCAGGACCCCTACTATGGCCTATGTTTCCGCCAGTTCGATCCCCTTGATGAGCAATTCATGAAAATTGCAACAACGATTTTTGAACCGCTGTTGTCTCACAGCCGGGAATTCAAACTATAAAATAGGCCCAATCCGCCGAAACCTCCGCGGACTGAAATGATATATTATTCTAAACTTAAAGGCATCAATGACCGAAAACACTTTTGATATGAGCTGCTCGGGGATTTTTCGATCCGGAAGGCTGATCCTTGAGCCGCTCAACTCAAACACCAAAATGAAGGAGAATTCATATGGCATTGATCGCACAGTTGCATGATGGCGTGGCTATCAACAAATGCCCGCTCGATCGGCCTAAATTCACCATCGGGCGGAGTTCGGGCTGTGATATTTTTATCGATGATGCTGTCGTCAGCACGCTACATGCGGTTATTGAGCAGGTTGATGATCGCGATAGCACCACGACCAAGGAATATTATATTCAGGACCAAGGAAGCACGAATGGAACGCTGGTAAACGGTAATGCCGTGGATCGGCATAAATTGAACCATGAAGATGTGATCCGGATCGGATGGGTAAACTTCAAATTTATCGATGACAACAAAGCAGACCCCGACCAGACCGCGAAAATTCACAAAAGCTGGATTCCCGGTGTGTATTACACTGAAAAATGACAAAAATATCAAAACACGCAGCATCGCCGAAAATAACCCATTGATATTACACATTTAAGCAATGCTCGGAAGGGATCTGCAAACCTGTCGGAATGTAACCCCAAGCGGCGAACAATCGAAAACGTTGATAAAGCCAACTCCTACCCAACTCAGGGGACCCACCGGTGATTTGAATCATAATTAAATTCAAATCAATTTAAGGTCAATTTTAATCCAGTTTTGGGTTCTCACATCGCTAAAACCATCTCGAAAATTATATTTTATATATTCAGCAATTTAAGTTTCAAATTTGAATCTTTTGAATTAGAAAAAATTATGGCTGAAAAAATCATTGATATTGTCAAGGAACATGATGTACCACTATACAAGGTAAGAAGATAAGCTTTATCTAAAATTCCCAATTGAAGGACCCGAAATCCGAACCGCGTAACTCGCAACCCGAATCACTCAACCTGCAACCCGAAACTCGTAACTTATAACACGTAACCCGACTTATGGAACCGTTTGACCTGCTCAATGCTCCGCTTGAGGGAATCAATCTGATAGAGGCCAGTGCTGGCACCGGTAAGACCTACAATATTGAAGGCCTGTATGTCCGGCTGATTCTGGAAATGCAATTGCAGGTTGACCAGATACTGGTGCTGACCTTTACCAACGCTGCCACAGAAGAGCTAAAAGACAGGATCCGCAATAAACTGGTCATGGCCAAAGAAGCTTTTGGCCAAGGTACAAGCGCAGATCCATTTATCGCTGCCCTGGCGAATAAATTTCCGGATGCTCTAGCAGCAGAGCTGCGGCTTCACGATTCCCTGATTGATTTCGATCAAGCGGCAATTTATACCATCCATGGATTTTGCCAGCGGGTATTGCAGGAAAACGCCTTTGAAACTCAAAATTTGTTTGACACTGAACTCGTCACCGACCAGAGCCATCTTATGCAGGAAGTTGTGGATGACTTCTGGCGCCAGACATTTTATCAGGCCCCCTTAGAATTGATCAGTTTCGCACTGAACCGTAAGAACGGTCCGGATTACTTCTCGCAACTGCTGGATAGGTTACAAACACCGTATATCAAAATTGTGCCCACTTTAACCGAACCGGCCTTGGGGACACTCACTTTCTATCGGTCGTCACTGGGTGCCATAAAAAATGCCTGGCCTGTTGCGCGTCAAGCAGTAACCCGGGCCCTGACAGACCCGGCCTTAAACGCTAATATTTACGGCAGTCCCAAACCGGCTAAAAACCATCCCGAGCTTTCGCTAAGAGAAATGCAAGTGCACATTCTGATTGAGGCCATGGATAATCTGGCCGATCCGATGAGTATTGGTTTTCCGCTATTTAAAAATTTCGAAAGATTTACAACCACCAAGCTGGCAAAATCTACTAAAAAAAATCACATCCCACCGGAAGACGATTTTTTCGATCTCTGTGATGATTTATTCAAATTGGAAGCACAGCTGAATGCTGAATTGGAAACCTACCTGGTATATCTGAAAACCCAATTGTTTGCCTTTGCGCTGCCCGAGCTCCATAAAAAGAAAATAAACCAGAATATCAAATATTTTGATGATCTTCTGATAACATTGTTCGAAGCGCTTCAATCAAAAAACGGAAAAATTCTGGTAGACGCGATTCGCCAACAATACAATGCCGCGCTGGTAGATGAATTTCAGGATACAGACAGCACCCAGTACCAAATTTTGACGCGATTATTCTCCCACCAATCCAGCCTGCTGTTTATGATCGGCGATCCTAAACAGGCCATATACAGTTTCCGGGGCGCCGATATTTTCTCCTACATGCAGGCCGCCCGTAGTGCTGCTGCCAAATTTACGCTTACGGATAACTGGCGCTCTCAGCCCAATCTGATCACGGCAGTCAATACCATATTCGGTAATAACAAAGCACCGTTTGTATTTGGGGAGATCCCGTTTGCAGGCGGCCAAACGGCCAGGCAACCGGCAAATCAAAAGCAGTCTTCAAATCCCCCCTTAACCCTGTGGTATCTGGAGGCCGGGCGGTTTGCCGCCGGCAAAAAGCTCATCAACAAAGGTGATGCGATTCAACATATTGCGGACGCTGTCGGGGCTGAGATTGCACGCCTGATATCCGGATCCGCTCCGGTTGCACCCGGTGAAATAGCGGTGCTGGTACGCACCAACTATCAGGCCCAGCTCATAAAGAATATATTGAGCAGCAGAAATGTCTCTTCCGTTTTATACAGCACCGGAAATATTTTTGACACCCGCGAGGCCTATGAAGTGCAAAAAGTGCTGGAGGCGATTGCGGATCCGGCTGATGTTGCCCACCTTAAAGCTGCCCTGGCAACCGACATCATGGGGCTTCTGGCCGAAGATCTGATTTTCGATGACCTTGAGTCTCCCAAATTGGATATGCGGCTCTTCAGATTCAGGGAATATTATCGTCTCTGGGTTCGATATGACTTTATCCGCATGTTCCGTTTTTTTCTGGCCCAGGAACAGGTTCGAGGCCGCTTGTTAGGATTGCCGGGTGGAGAACGACGACTGACCAACGTCCTGCACCTGACCGAAGTGTTGCATCGCCGGTCGATGGATAAAAATGCGGGCATCACCGATTTGTTAAAGTGGCTGGCCGGTCAACGGGACCCCCGGACACCGGGTCTTGAGGAGCACCAGCTGCGACTTGAAAGTGATGAAAAAGCGGTCAAAATTGTCACCATTCACAAAAGCAAGGGCCTGGAATATCCGATTGTATTCTGTCCGTTCGGATGGGAAAAATCAATAATCAGAAATCAAGAATTCACGTTTCATGACATCGATGATGACCGTCGGCTGACACTCGATCTGGGATCGGCTGCCAGCCACCAGCATGCCGCTCTGGCTCAAAATGAGATATTGTCTGAAAATCTAAGACTGCTGTATGTGGCATTGACGCGAGCCAAAGATCGATGTTATCTGGTCTGGGGGCACATCAACACCGCTGAAACGTCAGCTCTGGCCTACTTGCTCCATTGTGACATAAGTTTTCAGTCCGGTATCCCGACCGAAGATTTGACACAGCATACCAAAGAGCAATTTACGGCCAAAACAGATGCAGAATTTATCGATGATTTAAGGCGGCTTGCCGGCAAGTCTCAAAACAGCATCCGGGTTGAACCATTGCCCTTGCCAACCGAGTTAGACCCTGGAACCAAACCGCAATCGGAAATTGAAATCCCCTGCTTTTCCCGGAAATTCAACGGCAAAATTGATTACTCCTGGAAAATATCAAGTTATTCGTCACTGGTATCGACCGACCGGCCGGATGTGGATTTACCGGATCGGGATATTGCCCGCAACGCTTTCGAACCGGATACTAGTGCGTCATCGCCGGAGCCGGGACCGGAAAAAAGCCGGGACGATAATTCTATTTTCGCCTTTCCTAAAGGTGCCCGGGCCGGAATTTTTTTCCATGATATATTGGAGCATTTTGATTTTGCGACGACTAATCCTGAAGATCTGCCGCAATTGGTAGCTAAAAAACTGCAGCAGCACGGATTCGATCAAGCATGGCAGGAGACCGTCTGCCGGACCTTAACCGATGTGGTATCGATTGCGCTGCATCCGGAACTTGCGATGTTGAGGCTTTCATCGATTCGAATGACCCAACGCGTAAATGAAATGGAGTTTTATTTTCCAATAAATCAACTTTCTCCCAGTAATCTATCAAAAACATTCAGATTAGGCTCCCGGACGGAAGAATTAAGTGCTTTTTCCGGCAATCTGGAAAAATTGGAATTTAGACCCCTGCGGGGCTATATGAAGGGTTACATCGATTTGGTATTTCAGCATAAGGGCCGGTTTTATCTGGTGGACTGGAAATCGAATTATCTGGGACCAGCGTACGATGATTATGACCAGACCCACCTGAATCTAACCATGCAATCCGATTTTTACACCCTGCAGTACCACCTTTACACCCTGGCGTTGCATCAATATTTGCGCTATCAGAAACCCGGCTACCGCTACGAAGATAATTTTGGCGGCATTTTTTATATTTTCATCAGGGGGGTTGATAATACCCGGAGTCCTGATACCGGCATTTTCTATGATCTTCCCGAACCCGAACTTATTCATCAACTGGGGAAAACACTGATACCAGATTATCAAACGCGATGAGCTAAATAAGCATGCCAAAAAGAAAGTCACCCAGTCTAGAATCCATCCTATCCACCGGCGGAATATTCTCGAGTATCGATATCCATTTCGCCAGATTCATTTTGCGCTTTGACCCGCAGGCGGATTCGGATATTTTCCTGGCAGCAGCGTTAGCGAGCCGAGCCACCGGCAGCGGCGATATTTGTCTGGACCTGGCTGCTACCGCCGACACCGCCGTATTCGAAAAAAAAGACGGTGCAGATGCCGTGGTATGCCCGCCTCTTGCGGGCTGGTGTAAAAAGCTTATTGCCAGCCCGACGGTGGGGCAACCCGGTGAAAAATGTCCATTGATCCTTGATGCCCGCGACCGGCTATATCTCTATCGCTACTGGGAATATGAACACAGCCTGGCACATGCCCTGCGACAACGGGCAGCCGGGGAAATGGAAGACTTCAATCCCCGGGAATTATCAAATATTCTGAAAAAATTATTTCCGCCAACCAACACGGATGGAGTCAACTGGCAGGCAGTCGCCGCCGTAATCGCGGTATTCAAACGTTTTAGTGTCATTGCCGGAGGACCGGGCAGCGGCAAAACCTTCACCATCGCTGGTATCCTGGCACTCCTTATGGAATGCATCTTTAAGGGCAACGCGCATATCTTCCTGGCGGCACCCACCGGAAAAGCGGCCGCCAGACTGGCAGAATCGATCAGGGAGGCTAAACAATCCCTGGATTGCCGCGAGTCTATTAAAAATGGCATTCCCGATGAAGTGTATACGGTCCACCGCCTGCTAAGGCCCATACCCGGCACTCCCTATTTTCGTCATAATTCAGAAAACCCGTTGGTCGCCGATCTCGTGGTGGTGGATGAGGCATCGATGGTGGATCTGGCGCTAATGTCCAAGCTCGTTCAAGCATTAGCCCCGGAGACCCGGCTTGTTTTGGTCGGTGACAAAGATCAACTGGCATCAGTTGAGGCCGGATCGGTACTGGGAGATATTTGCGACCGACAGACAATCCATGGATTTTCAAAACGCTTTTTAGATAAAATTGAGCAAGTCACCCACGTCAAGTTGAATGATACAGTTCGGTATTCAACCAATACTTGCGGTCTGCAGGATTGCATTACCGTCTTGCAAAAAAACTACCGCTTTGAACCCCAAAGCGGTATTGGCGGATTGAGCCGGTCGGTCAATCGGGGAGACAGCCGGACAGCGCTGTCTTTTCTAAATGATCCCGTTGAAAAATCGATTTCCCGTTACGATTTTCATCCCGATTCAAATTGGGTTGCCGACCTCAGCCAAACGATTGTTGTAAGTTATAGAAAATACTTGACAATAAATGATTGCATGTTAGCTATGAGTGAATTTATGCGATTCAAGATATTATGCGCCCTGAATATCGGGCCCTTTGGGGTCAACAGCATCAACCGTCTGGCAGAAAAGGTTTTATCTGAGCAAGGCCTGCTGCCGTCGGTGCAGCCGGGCAGGGGGCAATGGTATCGCGGACGGCCGGTTTTGATTACTCAAAATGACTACAACCTGGGTCTTTTCAACGGCGATATCGGGATTACACTGTCGGATCCAAATTCAGCGGGCGATGAGCTTTTTGTCTATTTTCCGGACGCCACCGGAGAATTTAAACGCTACCCAACCCATCGGCTCTCAAAGTGTGAAACCGTTTATGCCATGACGGTTCATAAAAGTCAGGGCTCGGAATTTGAGCATGTGATCCTCCTGTTGCCGGAGAAAGATTATCAGCTGCTGACCCGGGAACTGATCTACACCGGATTGACAAGAGCCCGGAAAACGGTTTCCGTCTGGGGTTCGGAGTCTATCCTCAAGACTGCCATTGCGCGCAGGATAGAAAGAACGGCCGGGCTGCGGGATGCATTGTGGGGTTAGCTTCGCAAGGTCAAGGGTTCAAGGTTTAGAGGTTCAGCGTTGCGAGGACCGCAATATCAATCCGATTCGAAATCTTGTTTTTATCGGCCTGAAGAAAATTCAATAAAACTCCTGCATAATATGTCATTAAGCAATTGGGAGATCAGTGTACGTTTTGCCCGCAGGGCTTGAACCTTTTTATTTGCCGGCCTCTCAGCGGCAAATAAAAAATAATCACTCCCTGCGCCCTTCGCGCCTCTGCGGTGAAAAAAATACTACTGCAAATACTTTACCTTATTTAAAATTTAGGAGCTCTTAGCCATAGAAACCCTTAACGAACTTTGAACCTTTACCAATGGAGCTATAATGATGAAAAGAACAGTAATACGAGGAACCGGGCGCTATCTGCCGCCGCGAATTGTAACCAACGAAGATATGACCCAATGGATGGACACCTCCGATGATTGGATCCGTCAGCGAACCGGAATCGAGCAGCGCCATTGGGTGCCCGAAGCGGGGGGAGTGGGATCTTCCGATCTCGGTTTGGAGGCTTCGTGCATCGCCATGCAGCGAGCCGGGTGGAAACCGGAAGATATCGATTTGATTATCTTTGCGACCCTGAGTCCGGATATTTTCTTTCCCGGACCCGGATGCCTGATGCAGCACAAACTTGGCCTGGACGCAACGCCGGCCCTTGATATCCGCCAGCAATGCACCGGGTTTCTTTATGGTATCGCCACCGCCGATGCGTATATCCGCAGCAACCTGGCCAACAAAATTCTTCTGGTGGGCGCCGAAGTCCACAGTACCGGACTGGATATTTCCACCCGGGGTCGGGATGTGGCGGTAATCTTCGGTGACGGCGCCGGAGCGATTTGCCTGGAAGGTGTTGATGCGGACCAATCCCTTGGCGTTCTGGCATCTGTCCTGCATGCCGACGGCAAGTTTGCTGAAAGCCTGTCGACTGAATTAGGGGCCTCCCGCAACAATCCCCGGATGACCAAAGCGGCTATCGACGAAGGACGGCATTTTCCCAAAATGGACGGCAAGACCATATTTAAACTGGCCGTTCAAAAACTTCCCGAAGTAGTGGGTGAGACGCTAACAAAAGTCGGACTCTCGATTGAGGATATCGATTTATTTATTCCGCATCAGGCCAACCTACGCATTAACCAGTTTTTCCAACAGACCATGAAATTGCCCGAAGAAAAGGTGTTTCACAACATCCAGCGCTACGGCAATACGACCGCGGCCAGTATTCCGATTGCCTTTGATGAAGCCCTTGAAATGGAAATTATCGGCGCCGGCAGCACGGTCATGTTCCTGGGTCTCGGCGCCGGTGTGACATGGGGCGCCGTGATTGCGAGGATATAGCCATAAATTTTGTTCCCCCGGCATTTGGGCAAAATCACTATAATTTCGGATTATCAGGATTTGAGGATTAAATTGAATTTATATTACAGGGGGTGTCCGATGGGGTGCTACCTTTTAATCGAATATTGTTCGTGAGAACCATCTCTGTATATTTCTCTCCGTTCTATTGCATATCCATTTCTGGATTCATCACTTTTCCTTCTATCGATCCCACTTCTGCGTTCAATGCACAATCCTCGTTCGGGAGAGTAACCGACTATCGTAAGTTGTCGTCTATCTGACCCGAATCGACTACCACCGTTATCAATTTTATTTAGTGTTTTCAAAGTATCTACCATATGTTAATTAATTTTTTTAGTCGCTTAGACAAAAGGTTTGATCAAAATGCAACCCATAGGTCTAATTTTAGCAAATATTTGTTTGAGGTAACGATGTATCTGAAAGTCGATTTCGACTCAATAATTATTTTGGCTTGATAGACAGATAATTTGTTCACATCTTGTTCATAAGTTGTTCAAAACTTCATATCTACTTGAAAATTAATAAGAAAACGATTGTTCATAATACCCGCAGAAACCGAAAAAAAATGTCCGAATAATAGCAAATTCTCTAAGGCTCGAGATATTGTGGCATTGACTGTTATTCCAAAATTGATGTTACGGTTATCCGAGATCAGGCTACCCGTTATTATTGTCAGATGTTCGCTTTTAATATTGTGTGATAGAGAAGCGATATCTTGATGTGAGCAGCCTTTTTAGCAACCCGGCCTTTTAATTAGCCTCATCACCTAACCATACAAGTTTGCCAGGTATGGGGAAGATGGTAAAGGGCAAGTGCTCAGGAGTTTCCCCCTTCGCCTTCAAGGCTTCCAACATCGCTCTCAAAGCTACCACAGGACAAGATTCAAGTTTAATGGCTCGGGGTCAGATCCAGTCGCAACTATTCAATACTTGCGCCGGGTGCAGGACACGGATTCCGCCAGAACCGTGTGTATTTTATCCAGTATCTCGCATTGATCGGAACACTTCGGAAAGGTCTTTTGGTAGATGCATTTCTTGCAGGGGCTTTTTACCAAATAGCCGATTTCGAAATCATATTTATATTTAAAAATTTCTTTTGTCATTGTATTTCACGTCAATATATTAAGATAGATTTTTGATTCCTATTAGATCGACCGCATTTAGCCGGAATCTGAAAGAACACCTTCCTATAATAAGCTTTCTTAAATTACAAGTCAAAAGGCACCGCGTTTTTTTATTCGAAGATACGAACCTTTAATGGTTAATGCTATACTGTCTCCACCGAGTCATTTATCCGGCACGCTATGCCTGTCTATTGAGAAATCGGTGATAATCCACCATTTTGGAAAAGGCTTTGACCGCACGTTCCGGTGTGGGATAGAATACTCCTTTAAACAGACTGCCTGCCACCCGGTACAGGGTCTGATTATTCTCATCCGGCAACAGACTTACCCCAAAAACCGGTTTTTGATACCGATCCATTAACGACACGATATGTTTGATATAGGCATCTTCAAATTCGATGAATTTGTCGTTTATCTGGTTGATAAACTCGGCCGAATAACCGGATTCGGCCTTGAGGACCGATTCCCCGAATCGTTTCACCATAATCCTGCGGCCCAGAATGCCGAGGTTTATCACGGCATCGCATCCGTTCCATTTCATCAGTTCTTCCAGTACCGTCATCGGCACGGTGGGATCGCGGTCCCCCACCAGATCAATGGGGTTTGATCGGCTCCAGTAACGCGGCAACATCCCATCGATTGTGTCTAGAAGCTGCACTGAAAGCTCGGGTACTTCCAGGCCGAACTCGGCGCACAGATCGGCTGTCACCACTCCCCAGCCACCACCAAGTGTCATAATCGCGGCCCGATTGCCTTTTGGCAACGGCAGCGATGAGAATGCGGCCGCCAAATCGAGCAAATCCATCGGTTTGTCAGCACTGACGATTCCGGCCTGCCGACAAACCGCATCGAATACTTTTATATCGGATGTCATGGCACCGGTATGGCTAGCCGCGGCACGGTTGCCGACATTGCTGCGCCCGCCTTTTAGCAGCACGATCGGCTTTTTGCGGCCGACACGCGAGGCGCTTTCAAAAAACCGGCGGCCATTTTTAACACTTTCGACATAAAGGATCACCGTGCGGGTCAGGGCATCGACTTCAAACCCATCCAGGTAATCTTCGATGGTCATCATGGCCTCATTGCCAGATCCGCAAAAAGCTCGAATTCCGATACCCTGCTGCTCGGCAAACGCCAGCAGTTGAATGCCCATATTGCCGGATTGCGCCACCATGGCGGTGGAACCCGGTCTGGGCATGACAGGAGAACCGGCGCAGTACATATTAATATGCGGATTGCATATTCCCATGGTATTAGGACCCAGCACCAGAATGCCCGATTCATGAGCGGTTTGGACCAAATCCTGTTCCAGCTGTTTGCCGTGTTCACCGGTTTCTCCGAAACCGGAGGTGATCAGCACCATGTTCCGGACCCCTTTTGCTTGAAATTGGGGGACAAGATCCAGAACTTTTTCGGCCGGTATGGTCACAACGGCCAGATCGATTTTATCCGGTATCTCAGCAATCGACCGATAGACGGTTTTGCCGGCAATCTTGCCGCCCGCGGGGTTGACGGGATATATGCCGCCTTCGAATCCGCCGCTGATCGTATTGGTTAGGATTGAATGCCCCCACTTACCGATTTGGGCGGAAGCGCCCACAATGGCAATACTCTTGGGATAAAACAACGATCCGATGGCATCCGGTAATACGGGGGGCAATATCTCACTTTTTTGTGATTCGGCTGCTCTGACAACCAGTGCATCCACGGGCATTGCACTTCCTTCGGGGGTGACAAGCAATGGGTTTATATCAATTTCAGTAATTTCCGGATGTTTTTCACCAATACGGGATAAGCTCAACAATGAGCGGACCAACTCGTCCCGATTAACTGCCGCTTCTCCTCTAAACCGGCCCAGCAGTGCCTTGCCCCGGATTTCATCCAGCATCTCGTTAGCATCCGATTCAGTCAGCGGTGCCAGACGAAACGTCACATCTGAGAACGCTTCCGTGAACACGCCACCGGTTCCAAACATGATCACCGGGCCGAACTGCTGGTCCTGAAACAGCCCGGCAACAAATTCACGCCGACCTATGATGTGCGGTTGAATCAGAAATCCATCCAATTCGCCGGCCGCTTCCGCAGCGATCTCTTTAACGGCCGTTACGACTGCCCCGGCATCAGAAAGGTTAAGGTGCACCAGGCCGCGATCGGATTTATGCAGCAAATTCTTGCCAACGCCTTTTACCACGACCGGAAATCCGGATTCGCGGGCGGCGGAAACGACCTCGGATTGGTTAACGACATAGACTTGCGGAATGAAGGATATGCCGAAGTCAGATAGAAAATCTTTGGCTTCGAGATCCGTCAGCGCGTCTTTTTCAGAATTTGCGGGATAACTCCCCATCATGTTAATCTCCATTAATTGGTTTGCGTTTGATTAGATTGTTTAAATACATGGAATTAGATTTCAGGCCTATATACCAAAAAAAGGCTGATGACAATTTTTAATGCTAAAACAAGGTGTTAGCAAGCTTTCCGAATAATGGCTTAAAAATGAAATTAGGCGGACTTTCAAGGCGTTACGA
>Ga0056115_1000027_pt1 | contig 102121 bp, 85 predicted proteins | sample WorMetOlspDAHAB1_FD_77007 | JGI IMG/M metagenome (GOLD analysis project Ga0056115, IMG submission 77007) | Marine gutless worms symbiont microbial communities from Max Planck institute for Marine Microbiology, Germany - Olavius sp. DAHAB.1 ...
CCTCTATCTATGGCAGAGCATCTGGATAGTGCCTTTCTCGGTAGTCGTTATCCAATTCGTGGGCAATTTCATCCACCGCCGCATACACGCCAGGCTCATGCTCCCGGCCATTTCCCGGATTCTCGCGGAATACGCGGTTTCCAGCGAATAGGTGACAATTTGTGTCACATTCCCTGACGCTGCGTGACAGTGCCTGACACGGCGCGGCAGATGTAAATTTTCACGCGTGAAACCCATCACACTTTGGGGCGGAAAAGGAGTCAGGGCTACGTTTATGGGTAAAACTTATGCCTGTCATGGACGCAAAAACGATAGACATGAGCCCCATTACCGTGAAGTACGGAGCCGCCATTGCCGCCGCAATGGCCTTCCTGCTAGGCACTACTTACGCTATCAACGGGGAAACGACGCTGGCCATCGCCGATTTCGGGATGACCCTGTTTTTCCTGTTCGCTTTCCATAACCCGGAGTTGGTTACGGTGAAGCGTTTGAGCGAATTTGAGGCACTGATCTCCGAGGTCAACCAGAAGCGTTTGCTCTGGGCATCCCTGGCGATCGGCCTGTTCGCAGTAATCTGGGAATTTAAAAGCTCACTCGGATTTTAAGGCCCACTAGCCAGACAGGGTTCGCCCTATGGCGGTGTGCCAGCTGGCCAGGCGCTTGTTACGTGCGCTGGCCGATGACCTGACGGCGAATTCCCGCTCCACCCGCCAGATGGCCTGAATATCCTTCTTGGAGTCCCATAAACCCACCCCCAGCCCCGCGAGGTAACTCGCACCGGCGACCGTGGTCTCGGTCAACACCGGCCGGATCAACTTGCGACCGAGCACGTCGGCCTGGATCTGCATCAGCAGATCATTGGCCGCGGCGCCGCCATCCACCCGCAGGGGCCGCATGCGCTTTTTCAGGTCCTTCTCCATGGCATGGAGAATATCCACGTTCTGCAGGGCCATCGCATCCAGGGTTGCCCGGGCAATATGGCCGCGATTGGCACCCCGGGTCAGCCCGGTGATGGTGCCGCGGGCATTGGGATCCCAATAGGGCGCACCGAGTCCGGTCAGGGCAGGCACAAATTCCACGCCGCCGTGATCGCTCACGGTGCCGGCCAGGGCTTCCACTTCCGGTGCCGACTTGATGAATTTCATCTCATCGCGCATCCACTGTACCGCCGCGCCGCAAATAAAGGCGCCGCCTTCCAGGGCGTAGGTGGGCTTCTTGTCATCCTTGAGTTGCCAGGCCACCGTGGTCAGCAGGCCCGCTTTCGAGGCCACCGGTGTGGCGCCGGTATTCATCAGGATGAAGGAACCGGTGCCGTAGGTGCACTTGGCATCGCCGGGCGAGAAACAGGCCTGGCCAAACAGTGCCGATTGTTGGTCGCCGGCCACACCGCTGATGGGGATACCATCCGGGAGTCCGGGCACGCCTTTGGTGTGGCCCATCACCCCGCTGCTGGGTACGATCTGCGGCAGGATATTGGCGGGCACATCGAATACATCCAGCAATTCCTTGTCCCAACGCGCGCTGCGCAGATTCATCAGCGAGGTCCGCGAGGCATTGGTCACGTCGGTAACATGGGACTCACCGGCAGTGAGCTTCCAGATCAGGTAGGTGTCGATATTGCCGCCAAGCACCTTGCCCTGTTTGGCCCGGGTCCGCGCCCGCGGGGCATTGTTCAGCAGCCAGCGGAACTTGCTGGCAGAAAAATACGGATCCAGCACCAACCCGGTCTTGCGCTTGATCTTCGGTTCCAGCTCCAGCTGCTTCAGGGATTCGCAGAAATCCGCCGTACGCCGGCACTGCCAGACAATCGCGTTGTACAGCGGCTCACCGGTCTCACGGTCCCACAGTGCCGTGGTCTCGCGCTGGTTGGTGATGCCGATGGCAACGATATCGGTGGGCTTGCATATCTTCTTGCGCATCACCGCGCGCAGGGCCTTGAGCACCGAGTCCCAGATTTCCTCCGGGCGATGTTCGACCCAGCCCGGTTTCGGGTACACCTGGGGGAATTCGATATTGGATTTGGCCCGCAGCTGGCCGCGATGATCAACCAGGGCGACGGTGGAACCCGTCGTGCCCTGGTCTATCGCCAGTACAAAGGAAGGCACGGCTTATGCCGCCGAGTAACCGCCTACCGCCTTGATCTCGAGGTAGTCGGTAAAGCCGTGCTCGCCCCACTCGCGGCCATTGCCGCTCATCTTGAAGCCACCGAAGGGTACGTCCATGCCCGGGTTGGCGCCGTTGAGCTGCACGTTACCGGCACGAATCTTCGAGGCCACCGCGCGGGCGTGGTCGATATCACCGCTCTGCACGTAACCGGCCAGGCCGTATTCCGTGTCGTTGGCGATCTCAATCGCTTCCTCTTCGCTGTCATAGGGGATCATGGTCAACACCGGGCCGAAAATTTCCTCCCGGGCGATGGTCATGTCGTTATTGGCCTCACTGAATACCGTGGGCTGGATGTAGTAACCCGTATCCAGTCCCTCGGGACGGCCGGCACCACCACACACCACCTTGGCGCCTTCCTCGATGCCTTTTTCAATGAGGGCCTGGATCTTGTTGAACTGCACCTCGGAGACCACCGGGCCCATGGTGGTGCCCTCTTCCTTGGGATCACCTACTACCACGCTCTCACTAACCTTGGCGGCAATGGCCTCGGCCTCGGCCAGTTTGTCCCTGGGCACGAGCATGCGGCTCGGGGCGTTACAGCTCTGGCCGGTGTTGTTGTACATGTGCATCACACCGCGGGTAACCGCGGCTTCCAGGTCGGCATCGTCGAGGATGATATTGGGGGACTTGCCGCCCAGTTCCTGGGTCACGCGCTTCACCGTCGGTGCCGCATTCTGCGCCACCAGGGTGCCGGCGCGGGTGGAACCGGTGAAGGACATCATATCCACGTCGGGGTGCTTGGACAGGGCCGTACCCACACCGGGGCCGTCACCATTGACCATGTTGTAAACACCGGCGGGCACGCCCGCCTCGTCGATAACCTTGGTAAAGAGGTAACCGGAAAGCGGCGCCACTTCGCTGGGCTTCAGCACCATGGTGCAACCCACCGCCAGGGCCGGTGCCACCTTGCAGGTAATCTGGTTGATCGGCCAGTTCCAGGGCGTGATCATGCCGCAAACACCGATCGGCTCCTTGATGACACGGTGCGGGCCCAGGTCTTCCTCGAACTGGAATTCCTTGAGCACGGCCAGGGCCTGCATCAGGTGGCCGAGGCCGGAGCCGGCCTGGGCTTCCACCGCCAGCTTGGTCGGGGCACCCATTTCCTCGGAAATCGCCGCGGCAATATCGTTGTAGTTCTTCTGGTAGGCCTCGATCACCGCTTCCATGATGGCGATGCGGTCCTCGCGGCTGGTCCAGCCGAAACTCTTGAAGGCAGCCTTGGCGGCGGCCACGGCCTTGTCCACGTCGGTCTCGTTGCCGAGGGCAATATGGGCACAGACCTCTTCATTGGACGGATTGATCACGTCAAAGCTGTTGGGTTCAGTGGGGTCGACCCACTCGCCGTTGATGTAAAACTGGGTGTATTCGCGCATGGTATAAGCCTCCGGATGCGGGCCATTTTTCCAATTGGGGCAGCCAACATACCAGAGTCTGGCGGCGGCGCAATACCTGCGTGCCATCGGCCTGAAAAGGTGGCCACAGGGGACCATTGTTTAGCGCTGCCATTTCCATCACAATTCCTTCCCCCTGACACACTCTACCGAGGAATTTCCATGTCCGGCGACGCCATGCACTCAGAAGAAATGACCCTGTTTCGGGATATGGCGCGGCGCGCCTTCGAAACCGAGTTGCTGCCCCACTATGAACAGTGGGAGGAAGACCACCTGGTGCCACGGGAGCTGTGGAACACCCTGGGAGCCGCGGGTTTGCTGTGCCCGGACATGCCCGAGGAATACGGCGGGGCCGGCACCACGCCCCACGTTACCCTGGCCATGATCGAGGAACTGTCGCGACTGGGCTTCGGCGGCTTCGCCTCGGGCTACGGCATGCACTCCAATATCGTCGCGCCCTATATCAACAACTTCGGCACCGACACCCAGAAGCAACAGTGGCTGCCGAAACTGATCAGCGGCGAGGCGGTCGGCGGCCTGGCCATGACCGAACCCGGCGCCGGTTCCGATGTGCAGGCCATCCGCACCAACGCCGTGCGCGACGGGGATGAGTGGATCCTCAACGGCTCCAAGATTTTCATCACCAACGGCATCCACGCCAACGTGATTATCGTTGCGGCGATCACCGACCCCGGCAAAGGCGCCAAGGGCACCTCCCTGTTCCTGGTGGATACCTCCCTGGACGGTTTCTCCCGCGGCAAGAAGATCGAGAAGATCGGCCAGCACACCTCGGATACGGCGGAGCTGTTTTTCTCCGATGTGCGCCTGCCCGCCGATGCCCTGCTGGGTGAGGAAAACAAGGGCTTTGTCATCATGATGACCGAACTGCCCCGGGAGCGACTCGGTATTGCCGCCCAGGCGGTGGCCGCTGCCGAGGGCGCCCTGGATATCACCGTGGACTACGTGAAGGAGCGCAAGGCCTTCGGCAAGTCGGTCGGAGAATTCCAGAACACCCGCTTCAAGCTGGCGGATGTTAAAACCGAGATCGCCATCAACCGGGCCTTCTACGAGAAATGCGCGGACAAGTATGCTGCCAACGAGATGACCACCGATGAGGCGGCGATACTCAAACTGGCCAGCTGCGAAATGCAGTGCAAGGTGATCGACGATTGCCTGCAACTCTTCGGTGGCTACGGCTATACCGTGGAATACCCGATCTCCCGCTTCTATACAGATGCGCGCATCCAGCGCATCTACGGCGGCACCTCGGAGATCATGCGCGACCTGGTGGCACGCAGCATGCTGGGCAAAGCCGAGCGCTAGCGCTGTGCTAAGCTTCGGCCACACCCGGAGCGAGGCAAATCGATGATAAAAACTCCCTGGCTCGTATTGGCGCTGGCCCTCCTGGCCGCCTGCAGCAATGGCAAACCGCCCGCCCAGGACTCCGTCACCACGGCCGGGGCACCCACCACCCCCCCGGTGGCCGGCACCGCCGACCTGGTGATTCGCTCGGCAAATATCTGGACCGGCAACCCGGACGCCCCCCGGGCAGCCGCACTGGCTATCCGCGGCAATCGCATCATCGCCGTTGGCAGCAATACCACCGTGACCGACCTGGTCGGCCCGCGCACCCGCTTTTTCGACTCACCGTCAGGGCTTGTGGTGCCGGGTTTTATCGACAGTCACGTGCATATCATGCCGAGCGGTTTCGAGCTGTCCCAGGTGAAATTGCGCGACGCCGACACACCGGAAGAGTTCAGCCGTCGAATCGGGGAATTCGCCGATGACCTCGATGACGGGGAGTGGGTATTGGGTGGCACCTGGGATCACCAGAACTGGGGCGGTGAACTGCCCCACCGCAAGTGGATCGATGCACTCACGCCGGATAACCCGGTGATGGTGGTGCGCCTGGACGGCCACATGGTGCTGGCAAACAGCAAAGCACTCTCCCTGGCCGGGGTGGACCAGAACACTGCCGATGTCGCCGGTGGAGAAATCGTCCGCGATAGCGACGGCAGGCCCACGGGGATACTGAAAGACAATGCCATGGCACTAGTGGCAAAGGTGATCCCGAAACCGAGCACCGAGCAGGAAGATGCCGCCCTGCTGGAAGCAATGGACTACCTGGCCAGGCACGGGGTCACCACCGTGCACGACATGAGTTACGACTGGGCCGGGCTGGCTACCTACCGCCGCGCCCACGCTGCCGACAAACTGACAACCCGAATTTATGCGAGCGTGCCGATTGCCGACCATGCGCGACTGGCCGCCGAGGTCGCCGACAAGGGCCGCGGCGACGACTGGCTGCGCATTGGTGGGGTTAAGGGTTTTATGGACGGCTCTCTCGGTTCCCACACCGCGGCCATGTTCGAACCCTTTAGCGATGCACCCGGCGATACCGGCCTGTTCATGACCGAACCGGCACAGATGCGCCAGTATGCGATCGCCGCAGATGCCGCCGGACTGCAACTCAATATTCACGCCATCGGCACCCGGGCCAACGCGGAGCTGCTCGACATATTCGACGCAGTGCTCGCGGTCAACGGCGAGGGTGACCGCCGTTTCCGCATCGAACACGCCCAGCACCTGCGCCCGAAAGAAATTGTGCGCATCTCTGCCATGGGCGTAATACCCAGCATGCAGCCCTACCACGCCATCGATGACGGGCGCTGGGCTGAGTCGGTGATCGGCCCCAAGCGAGCCCGCTTTACCTATGCTTTCCGTTCACTCATCGATGCCGGTGCAACCGTGGCCTTCGGCAGTGACTGGTCGGTGGCACCGGCAGACCCGCTCTATGGCATTTACGCGGCGACCACCCGCCGCACCCTGGACGACAAAAACCCGGATGGCTGGGTGCCGGAGGAAAAAATCAGCGTTGAAGAAGCGCTAACCGCCTATACCCGCAATGGCGCCTACGCCTCTTTCGAGGAAGACCGTAAGGGGACGCTCGCGCCGGGTATGTTAGCGGACATCGTGATCCTGGACCGGGATATCACCGACATGCCGCTGGAAAACATCAAAGATGTGAAGGTGGTGCGTACCATCGTCGATGGCCGCACCGTGTTCAAACGCGACTAACACACACCATCAGCTTTGAGGGCCGCGATTTCATCGTCGCTGAGATTCAACACACCCTTGAGGATTTCATCATTGTGGCTGCCCACCTCACCACCGGGCCAGTCGGTGCGACCGGGTGTGCCTGACAGCTTGGGCATGATGGCCGGAATTTTCAGCGGCTTGCCGTCGATATCCACTTCCTCGAACATACCCCGGTCATTGAAGTGCGGGTCGTTCATCTGGTCTTCGACGTTGTAAATAAGGCCCACCGGTACCCGCTCGGCTTCGAGGATATCGATCACTTCCTGGGCGGGAATGGAGGCGCACCAGTCCGCCAGGGCCTTGTCGATTTTTTCCTCGTGCACTACGCGACCTTCATTGTTGGCCATTTCCGGGTCTTCGGCCATGTCTGGGTGTCCCGCCGCCACCATCAGGCGCTTGTAGATGGAGTCGCCGTTGCCGCCGATCACCACGTACTTGCCGTCGGCGCAGGTGTAGGTATTGGTGGGCACGATACCCGTCACCGTGGTGCCTGAAGCGCCGCGAATTTCGCCAGCGCCGGAAAATTCGGGTACCACTGCTTCCATCAGGTTGAACATGGACTCGTAGAGGGCCACGTCCACCACCTGGCCATCGTGTTCCGGGGCTTTGGCCCGCTGCAACAGAGACAGGCATACACCCAGGGCCGCGTGAATACCGGAGATCGTATCGCCGATACTGAGATTGGGCCGCACCGGTGGTTCGCCGGGAAAGCCGTTCACATAGCGGAAGCCGCTGACACCCTCGGTGACCGAGGCATAGCCGGGCTTGGAGGAGTAAGGCCCGGTCTGGCCGTAGCCGGAGATGCGCGCATAAATCAGGCCCGGGTTGAAGGGCTTGAGGTCCTCGGGACCGAGTCCCCATTTTTCGATGACGCCGGGGCGGAAGTTTTCCACCACTACATCGGCGGTCTTCAGCAGTTCCTTGACCAACTCACGGCCCTTCTCACTCTTCAGGTCCACGGTCACGCTCTTCTTGTTGCGACCGAGGCTGCGCCACCAGTGGGAGGTGCCGTTCTCGACAATGCGCCAACCACGGATAGGATCGCCTTCACCGGGGGGCTCGACCTTGATCACCTCGGCGCCGAAATAGGCCAGGATGGAGCCGGTGAAGGGGCCGGCCAATAGTTGACCCAGCTCGATAACGCGGATGCCGTCCAGTGGGCGCGGAGCGCCGTCCGGCGGGGTTGTGAGAGTATCTGACATGGATATTCCTCGATTTTCAGCGGGGGCATTCTACCTCAATTCACGCGGTCGAGGTTTAGCTTTATCATTGACAAACAGCGAAAGGGACGCACCATGAGCGAGCCAGCACTCTTCACCGCCAACGCCACCGTTATGCCCGAGTGGATCGACTACAACGGCCACATGAACATGGGCTATTACCTGGTGGCCTTCGATATAATCGCCACCGACGGCTTCTACGATTACCTGGGTATCGGCGCGGAGCACAAGCAGGCCATCGGCAAGTCCACCTTCAGTCTGGCGGCCAACATCGATTTCATCGGCGAGCTGATGGAAGGCGACCCAATGCGCTTCACAACACAGTTGGTGGACTACGATCACAAACGCCTGCACTTCATGCACTGCCTCTACCACGGGCAAGAGGGCTACCTGGCCGCCACCAACGAAAACCTGGGCATGTATATCGACATGAGCACCCGGCGCAGCACCAGCTTCAGCGAGGAGCAGATGGCGCGCTTCCAGCAGGAACTGGAGCTGGGACAACAACACGCACAGCCCGAGCAGGTCGGGCGCAAATTGGGAATCAGACGATGAAATCAGTCTTTATCACCGGTGCGGCCGCCGGTATCGGCCTGGCCACCGCAAAACTGTTTGCCAGCCACGGCTACTTCGTTGGCTTCTACGATATCAACGAGGCCGGCCTTTCTGAGGCAGTTACGAGCGGCGACTTTCCCAGTGCCTGCAGTGGCTACTGCGATGTAACCTCCCGCGACTCCATTGCCGCCGCCATGGCGGATTTCGCCAGCCACACCGACGGCCAGATGACAGTCCTGGTCAATAACGCCGGGGTACTCACCGCCGGAGCCTTTGAAGAGATCAGCCCCCAGGCCCACGACCTGATGATCAATATCAACATCAAGGGGCTCACCGATGTTGCGCAACTGGGTTTTGCCTATCTGAAAGCCACTCCCGGTTCCTGCCTGGTGAACCTGTGCTCATCCTCCAGCATTCATGGCGTCCCTCGGCTGGCGGTGTACAGCGCCAGCAAGTTTTACGTCAACGCATTGACCCAGGCCCTGCACATCGAATGGGAACCCCATGACATCCGCGTGACCTGTGTGAAACCGGGCATCGTCAACACCCAGATGGGCCAGGACGTGGTCACCAGCGCGGCGACCCGCACGGATATAACCCTGACGCCCGAGGAAATTGCCGGGGCGATCTACAGAGCAGTCGGGGGAATCAGGGTCAGCTACGTGGTGGGCCGCCTGGTGCGGTTCTGGGCCCTGATCGATAAATTCCTGCCGGAGTCGCTGCGAGTCAAGATGACCCGCCGACTGGTCTCCAGCAAATAACGCGATAAGGAAACAGCTATGAGTCTACGACTGGAAAACAAAATCGCCCTGGTGACCGGCGCCGGCAGCGGTCTCGGTGAGGCCACCGCCAAGCGTTTCGCCGAGGAAGGCGCCCACGTCTGGGTAACCGATGTGAACACCGACAATGTCGCGCGCGTGGTAGGCGAGATCATTGCCGGCGGTGGCAGCGCCAACGGGCGCTTCCAGGATGTAACCGACGAAGCGGACTGGGATGCGCTGATGGGAGAGATAGTGGAGGCCCACGGCCAACTGGATGTGCTGGTGAACAATGCCGGCGTTGCGATCCCCGGCAGTGTCGAGGACGCCACCCTGGACGACTGGCGCAAGACCCAGGCGGTGAACCTCGATGCCGTATTCATGGGCACCCGCGCAGCAGTGAAAACCATGAAGTCCCGGGGCGGCTCGATCATCAATATCTCGTCCATCGAGGGACTGATCGGCGAGGCCAATACCGCCGCCTACAATGCCAGCAAGGGAGGCGTGCGCATTTTCACCAAGTCCGCCGCCCTGCACTGCGCAGCCGAGGATTACAATATCCGCGTCAACTCTGTGCACCCCGGTTTTATCGTCACCCCCATGGTCGAGGAAGGCATTGCCTCACTCGGCGAGGAAGCCGCCGAAATGATGGAAGCGCGGGTGATGGCAGAGATTCCACTCAAGACCATGGGCGAGCCGCTGGACATTGCCAACGGCTGCCTGTTCCTGGCCTCCGACGAATCGAAGTACATGACCGGCTCGGAGCTGGTGATCGACGGGGGGTATACCGCGCACTAGCGCCCCCAGGACTTTTTAAAAATCGTAGCTCACCTCGAGGCCGTAGTGACGGCCGCGTCCCCAGTTGCGGAAACCACCGCCGAAGGGATCGGGAAATGCCGTGAAGGTGATCATGTATTCCTCGTCATCGCAGTTGTTGCAGAAGGCACGGACGCGGGTATGGCCGTCGGGCAGATCCCACCAGGCCGCCAGGTTCCACAAGCCATAGTCCTCCTGGAAGGCCAGCTCGGTATTGGCGAAGTTAAAGTATTGATCGTCCTTCCACGCATACTGCGCATTCAGTGACAGCGTGCCCCACTCGGCGAACTCCGTGACGTGGGTGGCGCTGACCGTGTAGGCATGCTCGGGGGCCGCCGGCATGGTGTTGCCGCTGAAATCGTCGCCGACGCTTTCAAACTCGTCGAACTCGGCGTCGAGGTAGGCGTAGCGCAGGTCCAGGGTCAATGAATCCGTGGGCATAACGGTAAGCTCGATCTCCGCGCCGGTCATGTCACTCTCGGCCGCGTTCTGGGTCAGGGCCGCCGGTGCATCGTTTACCAGCACGATGGACTGCACCTGCTGGTCCTTGAAGTCGTAGTAGAAGGCGGTGGCATTGAGTTGCAGGCGCTGATCCCAGAAGCGGCTCTTGAGACCGATCTCGTAATTGGTCAGCTCCTCTTCGTCGAAAGACTCCAGTGCGACATCCGGCAAGCCCACTGCATACTGCACACCGCCACTCTTGTAGCCGGTACTGTAGGTGGCGTACACCATCACGTCCTCAGCGAAATGATAATCGAGGGTGACCTTGGGGTCGGTGGAATCGAACTCCAGGTCATCGCCAACACGGAAAGATGCCGGAATCGGCGGCAAGGGATTATTGGTAATCGCCTCGTAGTCGAAATCCTTTTCATCCTCGGCATAGCGCAATCCCAGGGTCAGGTTGAGATCGTCCGTGATCGCATAGGTTGCCTGCCCGTAGACAGCCCAACTGTCGGTTTCCACGGCGATGTTGAAGGCCGTCTGATCGATCTCCCCGCCCAATGGCGGGAAATAGAGAATCGAATCAGGCGTTGCGGGAAAGCTGTCGTAGCGCTCGGCGTCGTCGGTGAAATAATACACCCCCGCCACCCAGGTCAGGCGGTTATCGAAGGTGCCGAAGCCGTCGGTGACTGAGGAAAGGCGAAACTCCTGGCTGAACTGGTCCGAGTCCTGGTCGATAATCTGCGACCAGGGATCGAGTTCGGTCATATCGAAATCACGGGTTTCCTCGTAGTCCTCATCGTTGTAGCTGGTGATGGAGAGAAAATCGAAAGGTTCGCCGCTGTAGTTCGCCTTGAAAGACAGCTGAATCGATTCCTGATCGATAAAACCCGGGCGTGTGAAGGCGTTGGAGTAACGGTCCCGCAGGCTCTCCTCGACCACGCCGGGTACCCGCGGATCCGCCGGTGAAACCAGCAGCACTCCGAACACCTCGCCCGGCACGTGGTCGGACAGCGAGGCATCGGATTCTATTTTCGAGTAATCGCCGATCAACGTGAGGTCCCAGGTATCATTGGGCGTCGCCAGCAGAGAAAAACGGGCGATGTTGTTTTCATCATTGGTGTCATTGCCAGACACCGTGTCCTCGAATACTCCCTCTATATCCCGGGTTACGGCACTCAGCCGGCCCGCCAGTTTGCCGTCCACGATCGGGCCGGAAATACTGCCGCCCACCTCGTAGAAATCGTCGTTACCGGCGGCGACCTTGATTCGTCCCTCCAACTCATCGCTGGGTCGGCGAGTGATGATGTTGATGGCACCACCGATGGTGTTGCGACCGTAGAGCGTACCCTGGGGCCCCTTGAGCACCTCGATGCGCTCGACGTCCATGATGCCGTGCAGAATGGAACTGAAACGCGCGTTGTAGATCTCGTCCACAAACAGACCGATAGACCCATCCGTGCCTACATCGAACTTGCGGGTGCCGATGCCCCGTATCGATACATAGGGGCGTACCTTGTTCTCGCCGCCGATTTCCAGGGCCGGCACCGCCTCCTGCAGCCGGGCGATATCCCGCCAACCGGCCTCCTCGATCGCAGCTCCGCTAAAGGCCGACACCGCCGCCGGCACGTCCTGCAGGTTTTGCGCCCGTTTCTGGGCGGTGACAACAATTTCTTCAAGCGCACCAGCGCCGGCAGACTGGGCCACCGCGGGCCCGTTAATGCCGAGTGTGATAGCGCAGGCGAGCGCAGAAAGGGTGTAGGGAATCTGTTGAGTGGTCATTTGGGCTGTCCTCTCCGGGTGTTTTATTTTGTTGACTGACTACAGTCATAAATGATAATGTTCATTTCTGAATGAAGTCAAGTATTAATTTCAACGACCGGAGGAAGAGATAAATGGCCACTTATGACATCGCTGTGATTGGTCTCGGACCGGCAGGCTGCACCGCGGCCTATATGTTCGCGGCATCAGGCCTCAAGGTCGTCGCCATTGAGAAAAGCGAGGAGGTCTACCCCCTGCCCCGCGCCGTTGCCATGGACGGGGAGATAATTCGCGGCTTCCAGCGCTTCGGCCGGGGACAAGAGATATACGACCTGATGCAGAAGCCCAGGCCTGGCACCAGGATTGGCTTTGCCAATGCCGATCGGGAATGGATGTTCGGAGAAGAGCTGTCAGATTTCGGCAACAACGGCTGGCCGCCCATGAATGCGCTGGACCAGCCCGAGGTGGAACAACACCTGCGAGACCTTGCACTCGCCCAGGACAAGGTCACCGCCTTCGAGGGCCACAGCGTTACCGCGATCGACAACACGACCGACGGTGTCTCTATCACGGCAGTCAACAATGACGGGACAGAGGTCAACATTGACGCCCGCTATGCCGTGGGCTGCGACGGTGCCTCCAGCTTCGTACGTAAGCACATGGGAATCGGCTGGCGCGACCTGGGTTATGACCACGACTGGCTGGTCGTGGACATCGTGGTGAAGGACGGCCACACCCTCGAGACTGACACCATCCAGGTGTGTGACCCGGACCGCATCATGACCTATGTCTGCCCCAAGGACCCCTATCGCCGCTGGGAATTCAAATTGAATGAAGGCGAGACCCGGGAGGAGATGCTCAAGGAAGAGAAAATTCACGAATTGATCGAGTCCTGGACGCCGAGGGATACCTACGAGCTGCGACGCGCGGCGGTCTACCAGTTCCATGCCGCCACTGCTGAAACCTGGCGGGTCGGCAACATTTTTATTGCCGGTGATGCGGCACACCAGACACCGCCCTTCCTGGGCCAGGGTATGAATGCGGGTATGCGCGACATTATCAACCTGGCCTGGAAATTTCCGCTGGTGTTCGCTGGCACCGCCGACGACGCCCTGCTCGATACCTACTTCGAGGAACGTGAGGCACACGCCCACGACCTGGTGGACTGGGCGGTGGCTGTCGGGCAACTGATGGACCACCTCACCGAAGTCGAGCGGGCGCGCCGCGAAGGGCGCGAGCCGCCACAGGAGCCTCGCCCGCTGCAAACCTCAGCCTATGGCCAGGGCCGCGAGCAACCGCCCTTGCGGGCAGGTGGCCTGATTGTCGGCCAGGTCAGCGATACCGGTTCCACGGGCTACCTGTTCAGACACCCTGTCGTCAAAGACAGCGAGGGGCACGAGTGCCACCTTGATGAATTGCTTGGCCCGGGCTTTGCCATTGTCGGAAAAACCGCTGATTCGCTGGCTATGTCGGACGCCTCCCGGGAAGTGATGGAAACCCTGGGAGCGAAACTGGTCAGCCTCGAAGGACTCGAGGTAACACGTGGCCGTTTCGACGACCTCTTTGAGAGCAGCGACGTCGCCATCGTTCGGCCGGACCGGATCGTCTTCGGACACACGACCGGCGAACTTTCCCTCGATGACCTGGTCGGCGAGCTGGCAACAAAGCTGACGCTGACCGTATGCGCTGCTCACGAGCCGCAGGTGCAGGTTCAATAGACCCTTACTAAACTTAGAAAATAGCCTGGGGATTCCGGGCGGGAGAAAAAGTAATGCAACTGAAATGGTCACATGCGGTCCTCTACGCCCGCGACGAACAGAAAATGTTGAACTTCTACACCAAGGTGCTGGGCTTTCGCGTTACGGACCGCGGCCCCCTGCAGGAGGGCATGCCGGACGTGATTTTTATCAGCCAGGATCCGGCAGAACATCACCAGATCGGCCTGCTCGCCATTCGTGAGGGGGAAGAGCCGCCAAACACGGTGCACCACTTCGCCTTCCGCGTAGAGAATTTCCAGGACGTAAGAGATCTGAAAAGCAAGCTGGAGCCCATCGAGGGCGTCGAGATGACCCCCCTCTCCCACGGCAATGCCCTGTCGATCTACTTCAATGATCCTGAGGGGAACGGTCTCGAGGTGTTCTGGGACACGCCCTGGCACGTAGCCCAGCCCATGGCCCGGCCCTGGGACCCGTCCATGAACGAGCAGGAGGCCCTGGCCTGGGTGGAGTCGGAGTTTAAAGACGATCCCGGTTTTATGCCTGCCGAGGACTATCACCGCCAGCTGGCGTCAGAGATGGCTCAGGCCTGATAAGGATGCTGGGCGGTGGCTGCGCCGCCCTGTGTTTCAAACGCGATACGGGCGGTGAATTCACCGCCCGTTTTCTTTGTCCTGGAGTTTAGCGAATAAAGGCCGGGTCGGTTTCAAGCGAAACCGTGTTCTCGATATAACCGATCCCCTCGATCTCCACGCGGACTTTCTCGCCCTCTTTCAGGTAGGGCTGGCCCTCCCGGAACAGGGCCACGCCGGCCGAGGTGCCCGTGGCAATCACGTCGCCAGGCAGCAGGGTGAAGGCGGTGGACATGTGTACGATCTGCTCGGCGATGCCGAATATCATGTCTTTGGTATTGAAGTCCTGGCGTACATCGCCGTCGACACTGGCGACCACGTTCAGGTTCTGCGGGTCGGTGATTTCATCGGTAGTCACCAGCACCGGGCCCATGGGACAGTGGGTATCCCAGGATTTACCCATGGTCATGGTCGGTGTAGCCAACTGCCAGTCGCGGATGGTCACATCGTTGAGCACGGTATAACCCGCGATAACGTCGAACACACTTTCCCGCGGCACCCGACGGCAGGTCTTGCCGATCACCACCCCCAGTTCCGCCTCGTAGTCCAACTGCGGCGACTCCGCCGGCAAATGGATCGCGTCGTAGGGGCCGTTGGCCGAGGTGGTCTGCTTGTTGAAGATCACCGGGATTTCCGGCGGCTTGACATTGTGGGCCTCTCGGACCGGCTCAGGAATCTCGTAGTAATGATCCATGTAGTTGAGCGCCACCGCGAAAATGCGCGGTGGATTGGGCACCGGGCTCTCCAGCCTGACGGCCGACAGGGCCACCGAGGCCTCCCCGGATTCAGCGGCCGCCCGGGCGCGGGCCATTAATTCGTCACCGCCGCGCAGCAGGCTCAGCATGTCGGCCGGCAGCGCATCATTCACCGCGTTGAGATCGATAATGCCGTCGCCGCTGACGGCGCCGAGCCGCGTGCTTCCATTGTGGGTGTAGGTAGCGAGCTTCATGGGTGAATCCTCTTAGCTTATTGCTGGGACATCGTAGTCCTGTGTGTTGGCCACATAGTCCAGGAAAAAGTCGATGGCATCGGGGTTCTTCATGGTATCCCGGCTCGCCGCCTTTTCCAGTGGCCAGCCCGACATCAATTTCCTTACCGGGACTTCCATCTTCTTGCCAGTGAGCGTGTAGGGAACCTCCGGTACGACATAGAACTGGTCCGGCACATGCCGCGGCGAGCAGTGCTCGCGCAGTTCGCCGGAAATCTGTTGCACCAGGTCATCGCTCAGGGAGGCGCCATTTGCCAATTGAAGAAACATGGGCATAAAGAATTTCCCGCGGGGTAGCTCGATGCACACCACCAGGCTGTCGGCCACTTCGGGCAGCTTTTCAACGGTGCGATACAACTCGGCCGTTCCAATCCGCACACCGTAGCGGTTCAGCGTGGAATCCGAGCGGCCGTAGATGTAGCAGCCACCCTGCTCTTCAATCTTGATGAAATCGCCGTGGCGCCACACACCCGGGAACACGTTGAAATAGGCCTCGTTGTAGCGCTCAAAATCCGGGTCATTGAGAAAGTACATGGGCATGGACGGAAACGGTTTCTTGCAGACCAACTCGCCGACCTCACCGACCAGTGACTCACCCTCCTCGCTCCAGGCATCGACATCCATACCCAGTGCCCTGGCCTGTATTTCCCCGGCGCGCACCGGCAGGGTCGGGGAGGCAACTACGAAACCGCCTGCGATCTCGGTACCGCCACTCTGGGAGGTGACCCAGAGGTCCTCCTTGACGTTGCGGTAGAACCACTCGAAGTTTTCCGGTGAGACCGGCGAACCGGAACAGAGAATGCATCGCAGATGGCTGAGGTCGTAGCGCTCACTGGGCACCACACCCAGCTGCTCCATCACCTGTACGTAAGTCGGGCTGGCACCGAATACCGTCGCCTTCGTATCCGCGGCCATCTTCCAGAGAACATCGGGAGTCGGTGCGGCCGGATTGCCGTCGTAAAACACGGTGCGCGCGCCGGTCAGCATCATCGCCACGGTCAGGTTGAACATGACCCAACCGGTGGTGGTATAGAAAAACGCAGTATCGTCCGGGCCCAGGTCCATATGGAAGTGCATGATCTTCTGCATCTCCATCAGGGCGCCGACGTGGCTGTGAACGATGGCCTTGGGCAGGCCCGTGGTGCCGGAGGAAAACAATACCCACAGCGGGTGGTCGTGCGCGACCCGCTCAAACTGGAAGTCTTCGCGCCCCGGATCATCGCCCTCGAGCAGTTCAGACCAGAGCACGGCTGTCAACGGTGCCTCGGTATTACCGGGCTCCAGGTAGGGCAGATAGACCACCTGCTCCAGGGTACCGGACAGGGCCTCGACGATGATGGAGAGGTCCTCGCGGCGATCGAAGGCTTTGCCGCCGAACTGGTAGCCGTCAGCGGCAAAGAGCCATTTCGGGCCAATCTGGCTGAAGCGATCGAGAATGGTCTTGCGCCCGAATTCCGGCGCGGCATTGGACCAGGTGGCACCAATGCTGACGGCCGCCAGCATGGCGATCACCGTCTCGGGGATGTTCGGCATGAGGCTGCATACGCAGTCCCCGGGCTGGACACCCATCTCACGCATTCGCGTGGCCAGTATCCGCACCTTCCCGGCCAGTTCGTCCCAGTGCATCTCTGTGAGGGGGCGCGTCTCCGAGAGGTAGTAAAGTGCGACCTCGCCCGGGCGCTCATTGCGCAGGATATGCTCGGCCAGGTTAATCCGGGAGCCGGTGAACCATTCATTACCCGGCTTCATCTCCAGGCTGGTCACGACTTTGTCGTAGGGGGTATCCGAGACAATGTTGAAGTAATCCCAGAGGGAAGCCCAGAAGGCTTCAATATCGTCCACCGACCACTGCCATAGATCTGTGTAATCGTCGACATCGACAATATTCTTGTCGCGCAGCCAATCCATGTAGCGGGCCACGTTGGAACGGGCCGCGGTTGCCGCATCCGGCTCCCACAATACTTGACCTTCTGTGACCGCCATTTGGGATTCCTCCAGGCTTGAAACTTTTCGTTGACTTATATCAGAACTGGACGTTATCATTTATGACTGTAGTCAGTCAAGTATGACTAGCCCGGGCGCCGCAAGGTTTTGCAGTACAATGCCCGCGGACGGGATATAAGGAGTGAACAGGTATGAATCAGGAGACGGCAAAGCTGGCGGAGCCCGAAGAAAAACTGAGCCGGGCCGAACGCAAGCGTCAGAAAACCCGCGCGAAAATCATCTCCGCCGCGGATGAGCTCATGCTTACCCGCCCGCTGGACGAACTCACCATCTCCGACATCACCGAAGCCGCCGACGTGGGCCACGGTACCTTCTACCTGCATTTCAAATCCAAGTACGAGGTGGTGGTACCGATTTTTCACCAGAAAACGGAACAGTGGGATACGGCCATACAGAAAGCGCCGGGTACCCTGGACGATCCCGCCGCCGCGGTCGCCCGCTCCACCCGCTACATAGCCCGCATGATGGTCGTGGATCCGCTCTGCCGCTGGTTTATCCAGCACTCGGGCTTCCCGGTTGACGATGTGCGGGATGCCCTGGGTCCCTTCGTGGGGCGAGACATCGAGAAGGGCCTGGAAGCCGGCCGATTTTCGGTATCAGATATGGAAATTACCGCTCGGTACCTCATCGGCGGGGTGGTCAGCACCATGATAAGTATTTTTGACGAGGAGGAGCCCGAGAGTCATATCGATCAGCTTGCTGAACTCATGCTCCGGGTACTCGGGGTGCCTGCCGATGAGGCAAGCGAACTGGCCCACCAGCCTCTACCGGATATTCCCGCGGGCTGAATCATGGCAACAAGACTGGATTACAGTGTGGGCCAGAAAGTGGTCCACTGGTTGATGGGACTGTTGATCGTGCTGGACCTGTTTATCGCCCAGAAATTCGGACGCAGCATGGAGGAATGGGACCGGCTGGATTCCCGCATCGACCACGCTTCTCTGGGCACTATCGTGACCCTACTGTTTATCATTCGCCTCTATCTTCGAATTCGTCATGGCGCCCCACCGCTGCCGGCGGGCATGACTGACTGGCAGATATGGGCGGCAAAGGCCGGGCATTTCCTGATGTACTTTTTCATCGGCATACTGATACTCAGTGGCCTGGCAACGGCGACCAACGCGGCCGCACCGATCCCATTATTCGGCGCGCTGGATATCACGATCGGGCAGACCTACGAGGACACCTTCCAGGCGATCCGGCCCATCCACGAATTTGCCACCAACGCGGTGATCGCCCTGATCGTGATTCACGTTCTGGCGGCCCTGTATCATCACTTTGTTGCCAAAGACGACAGCACTGTGCGCATGCTCCGTTTCTGGAAGAGCGGGCACAGTGGCTGAACTCTCCGGTTACCAGGCACAGATCGAGCTACCCCACGAGCAGGAATTCGAGCTCTACCACAACGCCCTGTCGCTCTGCTCCATGAAATCCCGCTTGTGCCTGGCGGAGCTGGATATACCGTACAAGAGTCATCACATCGACCTGATCGAAACCGGTTGTTACGAAAACATCCGCCCGGCCTTCAAGCGCGTCAATCCTGCCCGCACGGTACCGGTATTGGTTCATAACGGGCACCCTGTCTATGAGTCCCACGAGCAGATCCGCTACGCCGCCGGGCACGCCCCATCCAACACCGCCCGATTGGTGCCCGATGATCCGCAACTGCGGGAGGAGATGGAACGCTGGGTGGACCTGGCGTCTCTGATAGGCGACCCGATCAAGGAACCCAACCGTACCGCCGGCAACGCCGTGCCGGGTCAAACGCTGCCCTTGTTTGCCACCATGATCGAGAAGATCCCGTACCGGAATATCTTCGAGGGATTCCTGCGGCATTTTGATAAACGCCGGCCGCTGATGTTCACCGTCATGAAACTGATGGGCGTGAAGGCCCTGGTCAACGTTGAGCTCCTGGGAGCAACTCTGGCCGCATCCAGGCGACATCTGCATATCCACCTGGACGCACTGGAAGAACAACTGGTGAGCTCAGGCGGCCCGTGGATACTGGGTAAGCAGTACACGCTGGCCGATGTTTCCTGGCTGGTCATCTTCGAGCGGCTGCGCCAGGCTGACTCCATCCAGGTGTTCTGCAATAGCGACGTCCACTCGCTCTGTGCCCAGTACTGGCAGAGGCTGACAGCAAGACCCGCTTATACCGCCGCCATCCTCGAGCATTCCCACCCGCTGATCGACTACGGCAGCCGGCGTATCCAGGAAATCAAGGCCGGCGATGAGGCCATGCGGGTGCTGCTGGAAGGCCGCTAATTATCCAGCAGGTCCCGGGCAATCAACTCGCGCATGATCTCCGACGTACCGCCGTAAATGCGCTGGATGCGCGCATCCGCGTAGGCCCGGGCAATCGGGTACTCGGTCATATAACCGTAGCCGCCGAACATCTGCAGGCAGCCATCGACCACCCGGCACTGGGCTTCGGTGGATGAGAACTTGGCCATGGAGGCGGTCGCCGCATCCAGCTCGCCGCGGCTGAAGAGTTCATTGCACTCATTGATGAAGGCGCGGTTGAGACGGTACTCGGTTTGCATCTCCGCCAGCTTGAAGCGGGTGTTCTGCAACTTCGACAAGGGCGCGCCGAAGGCCTGTCGCTCCTTCACGTATTCCACGGTCCACTCCAGGGCCCCTTCCATGGCGGCCACCGCTCCCACCGCCAGCGCGAGCCGCTCCCGCGGCAATTCGGTCATCAGCGCAACAAAGCCTTTGTTGAGTTCGCCCAGCAGGGCATCGGCAGGCACGCGCACATCTTCATAAAACAATTCAGAGGTATCGGCGGCGTGCATACCCAGTTTTTCCAGGTTGCGGCCGCGGCTGAAACCGGCCTTGTCTGTATCCACCAGGAACAGGGACAAGCCGCGAGAACCCGGCGCATCGGGATCGGTACGCGCGACGGTAATCACCACATCGGCGTGCTGGCCGTTGGTGATGAAGGTCTTGGAGCCGTTGATGATCCATTCGTCGGCACCGTCCCGGGAGCGGGCGAGCTTCGCCGTTGTACGCACGCCCTGAAGATCACTGCCGGCGCCGGGCTCGGTCATGGCGATCGCTCCGACGCACTCACCGGAGATCATTTTCGGCAGGTAGTGCTGTTTCTGCTCCTCGCTGCCGTGATTGAGCACGTAGTGGGCAACGATATCCGAGTGCACGGTCATGCCGCCGCCAACAGACACCAGGCCGCGTTTGGAAAACTCTTCATTGATGGCCATGCTCAGGGCGAAATCGCCGCCGGCGCCACCGTATTCCTCGGGGATATCGGCGCAGAGAAATCCGCCCTCCCCCAGCTTGTTCCAGGTTTCCCGGGGAATGATCTCGTCGCGCTCCCATTGCTCGTAGTCGGGTGCGATTTCGGCGTCGATAAAGCGGCCGAGCATGTCGCGGAAAATGCGCACTTCTTCGCTTTCCAACTGGGTCACTGCGTTCATGCTGAGGTCCTCGCGAATCGAAACTCCCAATAATCCTCCATCGGGCGGTCTAAAACCAGCGACGGATTGCGATATGCCGCACACTGTGGATATTCCAGGCTGAAAAAGATCGACAGTTTCGAGACAATGGCAGGAGGTTTTCCCTGGAGGGGAAATGGACGGCTTAAAGAACGCATTGATACTTTCCGGCGGCGGCGCCCGTGCGGCCTACCAGGTCGGCGTGCTGAAAGCCCTGGCGGAAATCCTGCCGGAAGGCGCCTGCAATCCCTTCCCGATTATCTGCGGCACCTCTGCCGGTGCCATCAATGCAGTCACCCTGGCGGCCCACGAGGGCTGTTTCGCTGATGCAGTCGCAGAACTGGAGAACACCTGGACCAACCTGGACCCAAGCCAGGTCTACAAGTGCGGCTGGTGGGATATGCTGCGCGGACTGGGCCGTTTCGGCATCTCCATGTTCAATGAGGGTATCGGTATCAAGCAGCCTATTGCCCTGCTGGACAACGCACCCCTGCGTGACCTGATCGGGCGAACGGTGCATTTCGAGAGGATCGACCGCGCCATCGCCCGCGGGGACCTCGACGCAGTCAGCGTTACCGCCATGGGCTACACCGCGGGCAAGTCGGTATGCTTTTTCCAGGGCAAACCGGAAATGGAGGGCTGGCAACGCTACCGCCGTATCGGTCGTCGCACCCTGTTGGGCATCGATCACCTGATGGCGTCCTCGGCAATCCCCACCCTGTTTCCCACCACGCGCATCGAGCACGAGTTTTTCGGCGACGGCGCCCTGCGCCAGTTATCACCCATCAGCCCGGCACTGCACCTCGGTGCCGACCGTGTCTTTATCATCGGCGTCAGCGGCAACCGCGATCCCAACCTGCAGCGGGAAAAAATGCCGACCAAGCACTCGCCCTCGATGGCGCAAATCATCGGCCACATGTTCAACAGCGCCTTCGTCGACAGCCTCGAGGGCGACATCGAACACCTGGAGCGAGTAAACAAACTGATCTCCCTGATACCCGAGGAAATCCAGGAAGAGCAAGAGCTGGACCTGCGCGAAATCGAAAGCCTGGTGGTGTCTCCCACCGAACAGGTGGACAAGATTGCCGGGCGCAAGATTCGCTACCTGCCCAGGAGCCTGCGCTTCTTTCTGCGTAACACCGGTGCCACCACCCACGGTGGGGGCGCCACCGCGGCCAGCTATCTGTTGTTCGCCAAACCGTTTACCGATGAACTGATCGCGCTCGGTTACAAGGACACCATGTGGGACGTGGACAAGATCAAGCCCTTCTTCGGGCTGGCCGAGCCGGTTATCACACCGGGGCTCTAGCGCCCCCTACACCAGCCCCCACCATTGCAGCAGCGCCAGGCCCAGGGTCAGGCTCAGGGTAGAAAACAGGGTGGACACCACCACAATATTGGCTGCCAGCCCGCCATTACCGCCGGCGGCCATCACCATGATGTAACTCGCAGCCGCAACCGGCGCGGCCAGCAACAGGAACAACACTCCCATCTCGGCACCGTGAATACCCATGACCACAGCGATCGCAACCGCCAGCGCGGGCACGATCAACAACCTCCAGGCTGTGGCCTCCAGCGTGTAAACACTTGAGCTGCGCAACACCCGCAGATTGAGACTGGCACCAATACACATCAGGGCCAGCGGCAAAATACCCAGAGAAAACATGGCGCCCGCCTGGCGCACTTTAAGGGAGAGTTCGATGCCAGCCAGGGATACCAGCACCCCCGCACCGATGCCGATGATCAGGGGGTTGGTAAGCAGTCCTTTTAGCAAGCTAAAAGGGTCCTGACCCTTGCCATAGGCGTGGTTGAGCAACAAGACTGCGATGATGTTATACAGGATTGTCAGCACCGCAATCGGCGGTGCCGCCAGCGCCAGGCCCTCCTCACCGTAGGCCTGGGCGCAAAGCGCCACACCGATGACGCCGAGATTCGCCCGATAACCGGCCTGTACGAAGATGGCACGTTCCTCGCCGCGCCAGCCTCGCAGCAGTGCATAGACCCAGGCCAGGGCAACAATCGCACAGCTGGCAACGACACCCGCCAGCAAATAGCCGCCCGTATCCAGGTGCCGGTAGTCCACCCGCACGGCACCGAAAAACAACACCACCGGCAGTCCAAACCGGAATACCAGCAGGGAAATATCGCGCACCAGGTTGTCTGATAAGTGGGCGAGGCGATAGATCAGGAATCCCGCCAGGACCCACAGGAAAGTGGGCCCGGTGACACCGAGGGCGAAGCCGAATGTTTCGCTCAGGCGTTTTCCTTAAGGCTGTCGGCGACGGCCTGGACCAGGGTATCGATCTCGTCTTTCGTCGTGATAAAGGGCAGGCCGAACTGCAGGGTGTCGCCACCGTAGCGCAGGTAGAAGCCCTTCTCCCACAGCCGCATGGCAATCTCGAAGGGCCGGCGCAGAGGCTCGCCCGGGTAGGCTTCCAGGGTCAGGGCGCCGGCAAAACCGTAGTTGCGGATATCATTCACCGCCGGCAGCCCCTTGAGGCTGTGAATCTGCTCCTCGAAGTGAGGCGCCAGTTCCGCCACCCGCTTGGGTAACTTTTCCTGCTCGAGAATATCCAGTGCCACGAGACCGGCAGCACAGGCCACCGGGTGGGCGGAGTAGGTGTAACCGTGGGGGAACTCCAGCAGGTACTCGGGGCCGCCCTGCTCCATAAAGGTCTGGTAGATCTCAGGCGAGGTAATGACTGCACCCAGGGGTATCGCACCATTGGTCACCTGCTTGGCGATATTCATGATGTCGGGTGTCACACCGTAGGCATGGGCGCCGGTCATGGCACCACAGCGACCGAAGGCGGTGATCACCTCGTCGAAGATCAACAGGATGTCGTTGGCATCGCAGATTTCCCGCAGGCGATCCAGGTAACCCACCGGCGGCGGAATCACACCCGCGGAACCCGCCATGGGCTCGACGATCACCGCGGCAATATTGGAGGCGTCGTGCAGGGCGATCAGTTCCAGCAGCTCATCGGCCAGTTTGGCGCCGGTCTCGGGCTGGCCCTTCGTGAATGCGTTCTCCGGCAGAATCGTGTGCGCGAGATGGTCGGCATCCACGGCCGTGCCGAACAGCTTGCGGTTGGCGCCGATGCCACCGACAGAAATGCCGCCAAAGTTGACCCCGTGATAGCCCTTGGCACGGCCGATCAACTTGGTCTTGGAGGGCTGCCCCTTCTGGCGCCAGTAGGCCCGTGCCATTTTCAGGGAGGTATCGGCGGACTCCGAACCGGAGCCGGTGAAGAACACATAGTCCAGGCCGTCGGGCGTGATGTCTTTCAGCTTGTTGGCCAGGTGGAAAGAACCGGGGTGGCCGAACTGGAAGCCGGGAGAGTAGTCCAGGGTCTGCAGCTGTTTGTGCACCGCCTCGGCAATCTCCGGCCGGTTGTGACCGGCGCCGCTGCACCAGAGCCCGGAGAGGCCATCGAAGATCTTACGGCCGTGATCGTCGAAGTAATAAGCACCCTCGGCGCCGACGATAATGCGGGGGTCTTTCTTGAACTGGCGGTTGCCCGTGTAGGGCATCCAGTGGGCTTCGAGTTCCGCCCGGGTCAGGCGCTGCCTGGAGGGAGAGTCGGTCATGGCAAAAACCTTTAATTTTCAGCAGTTTAGCAAATCAATGCTCGATTCTACTGCTAAAGTGATTTCTCATATATACCTGAGGGTTGGTATCCCTGTTTTAGTCCACCCAGTGCAACACATCGCGAATAATCGACCAACGCGGTTCAGTCGACTCGGCACCGGCTCCCCGGATCCAGTGATCGAACAGGGCATCGACCGTCCCGTCTTTCCGCTTGAGTGCAGTCCAGTCCGTGAGAAAGCGCGACCATTCTGCGTCGCCACGCGGCAGCGGGTAACCCATTGGCACCCGCGAGACCATAGGATGCGGGACCACGATGGCATAAGCCGGGTAGATCAGCGTCCAGGCGGAACCGCCTTCCACCGAATACACGACGGCATCCAGTTCAGTCTCCCTGCCGCGCAGGAAACGCCTCGGCGATTCAATCGGCAACAGTGCAGCATTGGGAAAGCGCGCCTCGACCTGTCGAATGAACGCGGGATCGGATTGCACCATACCCAGTTTCAGGTCCGGGATCTGCACCACCGATTCGTAGGTCTGAAATTCCCGTCGGCGGTGATCGGCCACCAGGAAGCCGAGGGTCATATCCATGGGCGAGGCACTGAACTCCCACTGGCGGATACGACCGGGGGTCATGGCAAGCCCCGACATGACGATGTCGACCTGGCCGCTGGCAAACAGGTCAGTCACGGCATCCCATTCAGTCCCCACCAGTTCGAGGTCGACACCGAGATCACTCGCCAGGTGATGGGCCATTTCCACATCGAAGCCGACCACCTCACCCTGCTCATTCCGGAAGGCGAAAGGCAGTGAATCGGGCAGGTAGCCCACGCGCAGCGTTCCGCGCTCCTCGATGGTTGCCAATCGGCTGCGACCCGCCGTCACAGGCTCGGGCGGTGGCAAACTGTCGTGCCAGGTTTTAGCGGGTACCGGCCGGTCCATCCAGGAGATCTCGATAAGCTTTTGCTCCCCGCGGTACCCCTCCCCCATTGCGTAACCCAGGTAGCCGCGCAATAGGAGCAGCGACAGGACAACTGCTCCCAGCGAGATCGCGCCCACCTGCAGCAACCGTTTCAGGTTGACCTGGAACACACCACGAGAAATCGCCACTGCGATCACAGTCAGGGTCAGCAGGTGCATGGCGCCGAGCACTACCCGGATGCGGTCCGTGTACACCGTGGACATCACGAACAGTTCCATCATATCGGCGGGGATCTGCAGCAGATCCAGCAGGAACGGGATGCCGATGATCGGCGCGACAAAACTGCTCAGTAGCGCACTACCCTGGAATACCAGGTGGTCGGACAGGTCAAAGCTGCGCCCCAGGTACCAGGCGGAGAACGGCACGAACATGAGAATGGCGTAGGTGCCGAGATTGGGGAAGGGATAGGCCAGGGGCAGGAGGATACGGATCCCGGTATCGCTCTCCTCGTCCTCCAGGTCATACCGGCGAAACAGTTCACGCACATTATCGATCAACTGTGGCAACACCACGATAATCTTGCCGGTAGCGAAAATCGTGACCAGGGTGTCCCGGGGAATCACCAGCAGGTCGCGGTAGCGAAACGGCGTCAGCGCCGTGACCAACAACGGCAGCACCAGCAGGGTCAGGATCAGGCAGACCACGGTATAGGTCACCAGGTAGGCCTGCAGCTTGCTGATCTCCCCAAGCGCGATGGTTCCCGCCACACCCGCGGCGATGGCAAAGCCGCCGAGGGGCGTCAGTTGCACCACCATTTTGTTAATGCGGTTCAGCCCGTCCGCCAGGACATCGAGCCCCCTCAGCAAACCGTCATTTCCCTTGATGCCGCTAAGCCCGATACCCAGCAATATGCTGAACAGGACCGTGGCCGGCACCACATTGTTGGCCATGGACCCGAACGGGTTGGAAGGAATGTACAGGGCCACCAGGTCAAGGACCTTGGGTGCCTCCACCAGGGCGCTGCTGAAGAAGGAGGCGGACTCCCACTCGGGAAAGGCCAGCGGCACGGTAACCAGTACCACCACCCCCAGCCCCAACAACACCCCCAGTGCGGCCATCGCGGCGATTAGCAGCCCGCGGCTCTCGGCCCAGGAGATGCGGCCCAGGTTGCCGATCAGCGAGACCACGATATAGGGCAGTACGGTCATTTGCAGCAGGCCGATAAACACCTCGCCGGCGATCGAAATCGGGGCCGCCAGCTCGCCCAGGAACAAGCCGGTGAACACACCAAGGGCCAGGCCCAGCAATATTTTGGAGGTGAATGACATGATCTGGGCCTGGATTCTTCTTTAAAACTAATTTCCCACGATTCCTGGCTAAAGCATAGATGCTAGAATGATTTTATGATGGATCGCATCCCAGAAATTGCACGTTCACTGGCCCACAAGCCCGGCGCCCTGCTCCCGATTCTGCACGCCATACAGGACGAGTTCGGCTACGTCGCACCGGGCGCGGTACCCCATATCGCCCAGGCCCTGAATATCTCCCGCGCCGAGGTGCACGGCGCCATCTCCTTTTACCACTTGATTCGCACTGAACCGCCGGGCAAGAAAGTCGTGTACCTGTGCCGCGCCGAATCCTGCCAGGCGGCCGGTGGCGTGGCCCTGGAGAACCACGCCAAGCAAAGGCTGGGAATTGACTATCACCAGACTACCGCCGACGGCGAGGTCAGCCTGGAGCCTGTGTATTGCCTCGGCAATTGCACCTGTTCTCCGTCGGTGATGGTCGGCGACAAATTGTTCAGCCGGGTCGATCCGGATAAGTTCGACGAGCTGCTGGAGCAATGAGCACCCGCGTCTTCGTCCCCGCCGACTCCACCGCCCGCTCCCTGGGCGCCGATGAGGTGGCGGCGGCGATCGACGCCCTGGGCCTGGATATCGAACTGGTGCGCAACGGTTCCCGCGGTCTTTACTGGCTGGAACCCCTGGTAGAGATTGAAACTGACGCAGGGCGCATCGGTTTCGGGCCGATCGACGCCGGGCAGGTCGCGGGTTTGTTTGCGGATGGGATACCTGGCGCAGATAAGACCAACTGCCTGGGCATGGTCGAGGAACTACCCTACCTGGCCCCGCAGCAGCGACTGACCACCGCCCGCGTCGGCATTATCGACCCGCTGTCGATCGAGGATTACCTGGCCCACGGTGGCTTCGCCGGGCTGGAAAAGGCGCGGGGCATGTCCGCCCAGGAAATCGTCTCGGTGGTGACGGATTCAGGACTGCGTGGCCGCGGCGGTGCCGCGTTCCCCACCGGCATCAAGTGGCAGACGGTGCTGGACGCCGATGCTGAAGCGCCCGATTCACACCCCGACCATCGGGGTAAAAAGTACATCGTCTGCAACGCCGACGAGGGGGACTCCGGTACCTTTGTGGATCGCATGGTCATGGAAAGCGACCCCTTCGTGCTGATCGAGGGTATTGTTATTGCCGGTCTCGCGGTGGGCGCAGACTACGGCTATATCTATTGCCGGGCGGAGTACCCTCAGGCAATCACGACGCTCAATAAAGCCATCCGCCTGGCGGCCGATGCCGGCTACCTCGGCGATTTCGAACTGGAGGTTCGCAAGGCCGCCGGTGCCTATATCTGCGGGGAGGAAACATCCCTGCTGGAAAGCCTGGAAGGTAAACGCGGCCTGGTTCGCTACCGCCCGCCCCTGCCGGCGGTAAAAGGTTTTTTCAACCAGCCCACGGTCATCAACAACGTAATCAGCCTGGCCAGTGTGCCCATCATTCTCGACAAGGGCGCGGACTATTACCGGGATTTCGGTGTCGGTCGCTCCTTGGGCACGCTGACCATCCAGTTGGCGGGCAACATCAAGCGCGGTGGCCTGGTGGAAATTCCCTTCGGTGTGACCCTGCGCGAAGTACTCGAGGATTTCGGGGGCGGCACAGCCTCGGGGAAACCGATCAAGGCCGTACAGGCCGGGGGTCCGCTGGGGGCCTATATCCCGCCGGCGCACTTCGATACACCGATGGATTACGAGGCCTTCAAGGATATCGGCGCCATGGTCGGCCACGGTGGCCTGGTGGTGTTCGATGAAACAGCGGACCTGGGTGCCATGGCCCGTTTTGCCATGGAGTTTTGCGCCGTGGAGTCCTGTGGCAAGTGCACGCCCTGCCGTATCGGCTCGGTGCGCGGCGTCGAAGTGATCGACCGCATCCGCAGTGGCGAAGACGCGGACAACAACCGCATACTGCTGAAAGACCTCTGCCAGACCATGGTCGAAGGGTCGCTCTGTGCCATGGGGGGCATGACCCCCTTCCCGGTACTCAGCATCATGGAGCATTTCAGTGAAGAACTATAACAACAGCAAAGAGAGCACAAAGGAATGAAACTAGAGACCATCGGCTACGGCTTACTAATATCAATATTTGCAATGGTAGGTTGCCAGCGCAGCGAAGAAACAGCTGCGCCCACCGGTAGCGATCAATCGATGCCTGCCGGTGTCAGCGTCCAGCCGGGTGTTGACACTACCCGCCTGCTGGCCGCAGACGGGGAGCCCGGCAGCTGGATGACCCACGGCCGCACTTACAGTGAACAGCGCTACAGCCCGCTGCCGAAAATCACCGACAAGAACGTGGAGAAACTGGGTCTCGACTGGTATTACGACCTGGATACCAAGCGCGGCATCGAGGCGACCTCCCTGGTCGTGGACGGTGTCATGTACATGACCGGGTCCTGGAGTATCGTACACGCCCTGGATGCGAAAACCGGTGAGCTGTTGTGGCGCTACGACCCGGAAGTGGCCAGGGACAAGATCCGCCACGGTTGCTGCGGTCCGGTCAACCGCGGTGTCGCGGTTTGGGGAGACCAGGTCTTCTTCGGCTCCTTCGACGGCCGCCTGATTGCCCTGGACAAGCAAACCGGCGCGGTCAACTGGTCGGTGGCCACTGTGGACCCGGAGAAGCCTTTCACTATTACCGGGGCACCCCGCGTGGTCAAAGATAAAGTGCTGATTGGCAACGGCGGCGCGGAATTCGGTGTGCGCGGTTTTATCAGCGCCTATAACGTCGCCGACGGCTCCCTGGCCTGGCGCTTTTACACGGTACCCGGCGATCCCTCTCTCGGCTTTGAGAACGACGCCATGAAAATGGCGGCTGAAACCTGGCACGGCGAGTGGTGGAAGCTGGGCGGAGGCGGCGGCACGGTCTGGGATTCCATGGCCTACGACGCGGAGCTCAACCTGCTCTATATCGGCGTCGGCAATGGCACCCCCTGGAACCGGGAAATCCGCTCCCCAGGCGGCGGCGATAACCTGTTCCTCTCCTCCATCGTCGCGATTAACCCGGATAACGGGGAATACGCCTGGCACTACCAGACCACACCGGGGGAAACCTGGGACTACACCGCCACCCAGCACATTATCCTCGCGGATATGGAGATCAACGGCATCACGCGCCAGGTGCTGATGCAGGCGCCGAAGAACGGGTTCTTCTACGTGATCGATCGCCGCACCGGGGAATTGTTGTCGGCGAATAACTTCATCGGCCTCAACTGGGCCACCCACGTGGACATGGAGACCGGGCGGCCGGTAGAGACCGAGGGCGCACGCTACATCGACGGCCCCATGGATATCGTGCCGTCCTACCTGGGCGGCCACAACTGGCACCCAATGTCCTACAGCCCGAACACCGGGCTGGTTTATATCCCGGTACTGGAGTTCCCGGCCAGCTACGGCCAGGACAAGCACTTCAAGTATCGACCCACAACCACGAACGTCGGCACCGACGGCATCATCGGCAGCCTTCCCGACAGCCAGGCCGAACGCGACGCCATTCGTCCGCTGATGCAGGGTCGCCTGCTCGCCTGGGACCCGCGCACCCAGAAAGAAGCCTGGCGGGTCGAACACAGCGGTCCCTGGAACGGCGGCACACTGTCCACCGCGGGTAACCTGGTTTTCCAGGGCACGGCGGATGGTAAATTCACCGCCTTCACCGCCGATACCGGTGAGAAATTGTGGGAGTTCCCGGCCCAGACCGGCATCGTGGCACCGCCCATCAGCTATGAAATCGACGGCGAGCAATACGTGTCGGTCAATGTCGGCTGGGGTGGCGCCTACGCCATGGTCTTCGGTGAATACGTACAACCTGAAAGCGTGCCAAACGTGAGCCGGGTGCTGACCTTCAAACTGGGATCGATGGGAGAGTTGCCGGAAGTGGACTGGGAACCCAGGGTGGTCTTCAACCCACCGGAGCAGACCGCCGACGAGGCTACCGTTCGGGCGGGCTTCCGGCTCTACCAGGATGGCTGTATGGGATGTCACGGCCTCAACGCCGTCTCGGGGCTGCTGATTCCCGACTTGCGCGGTTCCGCCTACCTGTGGGACGCGGCGAGCTGGGACAAGGTGGTATTGGAAGGCGCGCTGGCGGACCGCGGCATGGCGTCCATGAAGTCCTTCCTCAGCGATGAGGAAAGCCAGGCTATCCGCGCCTATGTGGTCGCACAGGCCTGGCGCGGCAAAAATTTACAGCAGGAGTAGCGTCCAGCAGGAGTAGCGAGCGATGGAAAATTTCTACCGGGTTGGAGCGGAACAGGATCTCGGCACGCCATTGGCTGCCGGGACCACTACCGTGTCGCTGACCATCGATGGCCGGGAAATTTCCGTACCCGAGGGCACCTCGGTCATGCGTGCCGCCGCCCTGGCCGGCACCAGTATTCCCAAGCTTTGCGCCACGGAAGATCTACAGGCCTTTGGCTCCTGCCGCCTGTGCCTGGTGGAAATCGAGGGCCGCCCGGGTTACCCCGCCTCCTGCACCACGGAAGTTGCAGAGGGGATGGTGGTCACCAGCGAATCTGCCCGGCTTGCCGAACTGCGCCGCAACGTGATGGAACTGTATGTCTCCGACCATCCCCTGGAATGCGAAACCTGCCCGGCGAACGGCGACTGCGAATTACAGGATATGGCGGAGGTCGTCGGCCTCGAGGAAGTTCGCTACGGCTATACCGGGGCCAACCATATCGATGCCCCTAAAGATGAGACCGCTCCCTACTTCGATTTCGATCCCAGACTGTGCATTGTCTGCTCCCGCTGCGTGCGTGCCTGTGAGGAACAACAGGGCACCTTCGCATTGACCATCGACGGCCGCGGGTTTGAGTCAAAAATCGTCGCCAGCCAATCGGACGATTTCATCGATTCCGAATGCGTCTCCTGCGGCGCCTGCGTCAAGGCCTGCCCCACGGCCACCCTGATGGAAAAATCTGTGGTCGAAGAGGGTCTGCCCGACAGTGCTGCCATCACCACCTGTGCCTACTGCGGCGTGGGTTGTTCCTTCCGCGCGGAGATGAAGAACGACAAGCTGGTGCGGATGGTGCCGCACCGCGACGGCAAGGCCAATCACGGCCACGCCTGTGTCAAAGGCCGTTTTGCTTTCGGCTACGCCACCCACCCGGACAGGATCACCACACCGATGGTCCGCGACTCCATCCACGATCCCTGGAAGGAAGTGGGCTGGGACGAGGCCATCGGATTTGCCGCCACACGACTGAAAGACATCCAGGACCAATACGGCCGCAAGTCCATTGGCGGCATCACCTCCTCGCGCTGCACCAACGAGGAAGTCTACGTGGTGCAGAAATTCATCCGCGCGGCCATGGGTAATAACAATGTCGATACCTGCGCCCGGGTCTGCCACTCTCCCACCGGCTATGGCCTGAAAACCACACTGGGGGAATCCGCCGGCACCCAGACATTCGACTCGGTGATGAAAGCCGATGTGATCATGGTGATTGGCGCCAATCCCACCGAGGCCCACCCGGTCTTCGGTTCGCAGATGAAACGCCGCCTGCGCCAGGGGGCGGGACTGGTCGTGGTCGACCCCCGCGCCATCGACCTGGTGAAATCCCCTCACATTCAGGCGGACCATCACCTGCAATTGAAACCCGGCACCAATGTCGCGGTGATCAATGCCCTGGCGCATACGATCATCACCGAGGGACTCGAGGCGAAGGAATACATTGCCGAACGCTGCGAGGATGAGGCCTACCAGGTCTGGCGCGCTTTTATCAGCGAGGAACGCAATTCCCCGGAGGCGATGGAACCGATTACCGGCGTTGCCGCGACAGACATCCGCGCCGCGGCGCGGCTTTACGCCAATGCTCCCAATGGTGCCATTTACTACGGCCTCGGCGTAACCGAGCACAGCCAGGGCTCCACCATGGTCATGGGCATCGCCAACCTGGCGATGGCCACCGGCAATCTCGGGCGTGAAGGCGTCGGTGTAAACCCGCTGCGGGGGCAGAACAATGTGCAGGGCAGCTGTGATATGGGGAGCTTCCCCCACGAACTGCCCGGCTACCGCCACCTCTCGGTGAAAGAAACCCGTGACATGTTCGAACAGGAATGGGGGATCGAGATAGACCCCGAACCGGGCTACCGCATTCCGAACATGTTCGACGCCGCCGTCGCCGGGGAGTTCAAGGGCTGTTATATCCAGGGCGAAGACATGGCCCAGAGCGACCCGGACACCCAGCACGTACAGGCCGCCCTGTCGGCCATGGACTGCGTGATCGTGCAGGACCTGTTCCTCAACGAAACCGCCAAGTTCGCCCACGTGTTCCTGCCGGGCTCATCCTTCCTGGAAAAAGACGGCACCTTTACCAATGCCGAGCGTCGTATTTCCCGGGTACGCAAGATCATGGAACCCGCCTCGGGGATGGGCGAATGGGAAGTGACCGCCGCCCTGTCAAAGGCCATGGGCTACGAGATGCACTACCAGCATCCCTCGGAAATCATGGACGAGATTGCGCGCCTGACGCCGACCTTTCACGGGGTCAGCTACGACAAGATCGACGAACTGGGTTCCATCCAGTGGCCCTGCAATGACGAGCACCCCGAGGGCACGCCCTTCATGCACGAGGGCGAGTTCGTTCGCGGCAAGGGGTTCTTCGCACCGACACCCTATGTGGAGACCGACGAACGCAGCAACAGCAAGTACCCGCTGCTGCTGACCACCGGGCGCATTCTCTCCCAGTACAACGTCGGCGCCCAGACCCGGCGTACCCACAATATGGATTTTCACGACGAGGACCGGGTGGAAATTCACCCCAGCGATGCGGAGACCCGGGGCATAAAAGACGGCAGTTGGGTTGGAATCAAGAGCCGCGCCGGTGAAACCGTGCTGCGCGCGGTAGTGACCGAACGGGTTCAGCCCGGTGTGATTTACACCACCTTCCACCATCCGGAATCCGGGGCCAACGTGGTGACCACCGATAACTCCGACTGGGCCACTAACTGCCCCGAATACAAGGTCACTGCGGTGCAGGCCTACCCGGTTACCGAGCCCAGCGACTGGCAGACCACCTTTAAGCGCTTCGACGAGGAACAACACAAACTGCTGGATGCGGCCCGTCATCAAGCTGAGGAGACATCATGACGGTCAGTATCGACAAGCTGGTGAAGATGGCGGAGCAGATCGCCGCCAATATGGCCTACACCGATGACCAGGACGTTGTCGCCGCCAAGGTCGCCGACCACCTCAACCGCTTCTGGGATCCGCGTATGAAAGCGGCCATCAAGGACCACGCCGACAGCGATGGCGAGGAGCTCAGCGCTCCGCTTCGCGCTGCGATCGATCAACTGAACCTCTCAGCCGCACAAGAGTAGTTCCCAGAACTCAGGCAAACACGGTATGCTCGCGCCTGAGCCGGCGCAGACCTGGCCCTATTAACCGACAGGGGATACGGGATACTACTATGAGACTTTTTCTGAACATCTTATGGGTGTTGTTCGGCGGCTTCTTTATGGGCCTGGCCTGGTTTTTCTACGGCATCCTCGCCGCGATCACGATCATCGGCATTCCCTGGGCGAGGGCCTGTTTCAATATCGGCTGGTTTGTGATCTGGCCCTTCGGGCGTGAGGCGGTACGACGCGACCTGGTGACTGGCGAGGACGATATCGGCACCGGCGCCCTGGGCATGATCGGCAACATCATCTGGTTCCTGGTCGCCGGTATCTGGCTCGCTATCGGTCACCTGATCCTTGCGCTGGGTTACTTCATAACCATTATCGGCATTCCCTTCGGCTACCAGCACATCAAGTTCATCGAAATCTCCATGCTGCCTATCGGCAAGACCATCGTCCCTATCGACTGAGCGGAGCTTCAACAATGGTGTATATCAAACTGATCGCCGGCAGCATCCTGGCCAGCCTGGCCTGGGCGGCCTTAGCCCTGTATGGCGGCTTCAGCGGCTGGTGGATGGATGCGCCCGCGGAGCGCGGCAATACCCGACAGTTTATGGCTGTCGCCATGGACATGGTCGACAACTCCAGCCCCGGTAGTGTCGCGGTCGTGCTGATAGAAAATGGCGCCAACTACGGCGCCTATTACAAATCCAACGGCAGCGAAGTCAACGGCGACACCCTGTTTCCCACTGCGTCGTTCAGCAAGTGGCCCGCCGCCTACGCGGTCATGCTGCTGGTGCAGGAAGGCAAGATTGACCTGGATGCACCGGTATCACGCTACCTGACTCGCTGGCAATTGCCCGAGAGCAAGTTCAATAACGATGAGGCAACGATTGCGAGACTGTTGTCTCACACCGCGGGACTGGTGGACGGACTGGGCTTCGGCGATTACACGGCTGAAGAAAACCTTCCCAGCCTGGAACAGTCCCTGGAAAATCCCCGGGACTCCGACGGCGAGGATGTGCGCATCGTCATTGGCCGTGAGCCCGGAAGTGAATGGGATTACTCGGGTGGTGGCTACCTGATTCTCGAACTGCTGGTGGAAGAAGTTTCCGGGCAGGACTTCGCCAGCTTCATGGAGGAAGAAGTCTTCACTCCGCTGGAAATGACACGTTCCACCTACGCCTACCTGGGCGACCAGGACAACATCTCCAACTCCTACGAACGCAACGGCGACCCGGCGCCGATCTATCAATACGCTGCGAAAAGCGCCACCGGCCTGTCTTCCAGTGTCTCCGACCTGGCCCGCTTCGCCGTGGCGCAGCTGGAGGGTGCTCCGCTTAAGAGGGAATGGGTCAGCGCCATGCGCGAACCGCGGGGGTACGAGACGGGTTTTGCCGTCTGGGGTGCGGGCCCGATGTTGCACTCTCCCAATGGCGAGGGTGACTACATCTTCGGCCACGACGGTGCCAACGACCCCTCCATCAACGCCAGCGTGCGCGTCAACCCGGCCAATGGCGATGCCATTGTGGCGCTATCGACCGGACCGGCCTACCTGGCCTCCCGGATAGGCTACCAGTGGGGCTTGTGGCAGAGCGGCTACCCGGATTTTCTTCAGTCCAATCTTGCGATTGAGAGTGCGCTGCGGCCGATGTTGATCGGCCTGGCGTTGCTGGCGGTGCTGACCATTTTGCTGTTGGTGCGTATGTCCCGCCGTCGCGCTACTTGAGAGCCTGGTTAAGGAAACTACCAGGCTTTACCCTTCGCTGCTGCCAGCCAGGCCTCGGCCTCCTCAGGTTCGCGAAATACGTGGACCGCGGAAAAGCTGGATTCGGTGAATACTTCGAACATCCGACCGATGGCGAAGAACTCGTCACTATCGGCGATGATCGCGAGCACACCCAAATTTACCCCAACTTCCATCGCAGTGAGCTGGCTCGCTACCTGCCGCAGCTTGGTACTGTCTGCAATGCCCACTGTTTTTCTAAGGTCCAGCAGGGCGTCGAGCCGCTCGAGAGTCGAGATCTCACCATAGACCTCCTGGAAATGCTGAAGGACATCTTCCAGGGTAATATCGCCCACGCACTCGGTCCTGATGGTGGAGTGTTCCTTGTCAAGTTCGTAAACAACGGGCATCTTTGCTGTGTCCTCAGGTAATGCTCAGTTCTTTTTCCAACTCCCTCGCCTCGCGCATCGGCCTGGTCATCTTGGGTGTATTGACCATCGTATTGCTGCTGCGAATGTCGCGTAGCTAGGACGTCTGGCGAAAGATCGCCAACCAGTTTTCAGCCTCTTCCCGGTTACGGAACACGCGGGATTGAGTGAAGTTATTTTCGGCAAACATTTCCAGCATACGCCCCACAGCAAACTGCTCGTCTTTGACAGCGACAATGGCCAGGGCACCCCAGCTCACATCCCGTTCAAGGAACTCGATTTCGCTGGCGATCTGCCGCAATTGAAAAGTTTCCGGACTGGTGAGCGATTCACCCAGGTCCAGCAATACGTCCAGGTTCTCCAGCGCATCTGCCTCGCGCTGCAATTCCATGAAGTGCTGCATAACCTCCTCGAGGGTGACTTCACCGTGGCAGCTTGTCTGGATAAACCCCCTGTGTTTATCGAGTTCGTACGTGACGGGCATTTCAGCTTCGACCTCAGGTTACACTCAGTTCCTTTTCAAGTTCACGGGCCACCGCCCCGGGTGCCGTGGTGCCCCGCGCCAGCAGGCTGTAGGCCACGGGTATTGCAAACAGGGTAATCACGCTGGCGGTGGCTACACCACACATCACCACCACACCGATTACGGTGCGGGTTTCATTGCCCGGCCCCGTCGACAGCACCAGGGGCACCGCACCCATGACCGTGGTAAAGGCCGTCATGGCAATGGGGCGCAGGCGGAAGGCGGACCCGTCGAGGATTGCCTCCTCGAAATCTCGACCGGCATCGCGCAACTGGTTGATGAATTCCACGATCAGGATGCCGTTCTTGGTGGCCAGGCCCACCAGCATGATCAATCCCACCTGGCTGAAAATATTGAGGCTCTGGCCAAACAGCATCAATCCGCCGAGCCCGCCGATCAGGGCCAGGGGCACGGTCAGCAGGATAATGAAAGGGTGCACGAAAGATTCGAATTGCGCCGACATCACCAGGAACACGACCAGCAAGGCCAGTGCAAAAGTGAACAGGACCGATCGCCCGGCCGTCTTGTACTCCAGGGACTCCCCCTTGTAATCAAAACTGGCTTCGCTGGGCAATTCATCGCGCACCCAGTTCTCGAGCCACTGCAGGGATTCACCGAGGGAGTAATCTTCTGTCAGGCCGGATGACAGCGTGATCGAGCGAATACGGTTATAGCGGTGCAACTGCCCCGCATCCGCCTGTTCGCGCAGATCCACCAGGTTGGACAGGGGTATCAGTTCGCCGGTGGATGCCGAGCGGACGTAAATATCCTGCAGGTCGGTCAGGGTACGCTGGGCGGCCAGTTCCCCTTCCAGGATCACATCGTACTCCTTGCCGCCGAGGATGAAGGTGGTCGCCTTGCGCGAACCCATCAGGGTTTCCAGGGTACGACTGATGTCGAGCAGGCTCACACCCAGGTCGCCGGCACGGTCGCGATCGATAGCCAGCCGCAACTGGGGCTTGGTCGGCTTGAAGTCAGTATCGGGGCCAGTGAATCCGGAATTGTCTGTCACCGCCAGAATCAGCTGCTGCTGCCAATCGGCCAGGTCTTCATAGGTATTGCCGCCCACCACGAACTTGACCGGCTCATTGCCGCCACCACCGATGGAACGCGGCGCGCGCACGTAGATATTGGCACCGGGTACATCCGCCACCCGCGCCCGCATGTCCTCGCGAATTTCGAAGGCGTGGCGCCTGCCACTGTCCCAGTCGGAGAGTACGACGATGGCAAAGGCGGCATTGAACGCGTCACCGGCGCTGAAGGACGGGGCGCGCATCAGCAGGCGCTTCACATCGCCGCTCTCCACCAGGGGCATCAAGCGTTCCTCCACCATCAACAACTGACGCACCGTGTAGTCAAAAGAGGAACCCTCCGGGGTAGTCACACTCATGAACAGGATGCCGCGGTCTTCAGCCGGCGCATACTCCTGTGGCACCTGGGTGAACAGCCAGCCACTGGCGGCAATACTGCCGAGCAGGATTGTCATGGTGATCCAGGGGGCACGCAGCACTTTCTTCAGCACTCCGCGATAGCGCCGCTCCATCCCCTCGGTAAATCCCGCGACCGCGTCGGCCAGTCGATTGTGCACGGTGTCTGGCCGCAACAAGCGGGAACAGATAACCGGCGCCAGGGTCAGTGCCACCAGGGTGGAAAAGGACACTGCGACCGCCATGGTTACAGCAAACTCACTGAACAGGCGGCCGATATTGCCTTCCAGGAAGGTAATCGGCACGAATACCGCCACCAGCACCAGGGTAGTGGCAATGACGGCGAAGCCCACCTGGCGACTACCCTTGTAGGCAGCAACCAGGGGTGATTCACCCCTGGCCAGGCGCCGGTGGATATTCTCCAGTACGACGATGCAGTCATCGACTACCAGACCGATGGACAATACCAATGCCAGCAGAGTCAACAGGTTGATGCTGTAGCCGAAGGCGTACAACAGGATGAAGGTAGAGATCAGTGATATCGGTACCGTCGCCGCCGGCACCAGCACACTGCGTGGATCCCCCAGGAACAGGAAGATCACCAGCACCACCAGCGCCGCGGCAATGATCAGGGTGCGGTAGACCTCTTTTACCGCTGCCTCGACAAACTGGGATTTGTCGTAGCTCTTGATCAGTTGCATTCCCGGCGGAAACTGTTCATTGAGGCGGTCGATCTCCCGGTTAACCGCCCGCGCCACGGTTATGGCATTGGCGGTACTCTGCTTGACGATACCTATACCGACGATCGGCTCGGTATTCCCCTGGAAGAAACTGCGTCGCTCGGCACTGCCTAGTTCCACCCTGGCCACATCGCCCAGGCGTACCAGGTAGCCGTCGCCACCGCGGCGCAGCACCATCTGGCGGAAATCCTCCGCCGTCTTGTAGGCGCGTTCAACCCGTATGATGAAGTCCCGCTCCAGGGATTGCATGGTGCCCGCGGGCAGCTCGATGTTCTGGCTGCGGATCGCGTTCTCCACGTCGGTTACGGTGAGCTTTCTCGCCACCAGTGCGTCCCGGTCCAGCCAGATGCGCATGGAATACACCTGCTGGCCGGATACCCGCACCCGCGAGATGCCCTCCAGGGCGGAAAAGCGGTCTTCCAGGTAGCGTCTTACGTAATCGGTTTTCTCCAGCGCATTCATACCCTCGGCGGTGAGGTGTACCCAGAAAATCACCGTGTCGTCATCGCCCGCCTTGAGCACCTCCGGTGGGTCGGCCTCTTCCGGCAGAACACCTAGCACCCTGGATACCCGGTCGCGCACATCGTTGGCCGCACTGTCGATATCGCGGCCCAACTGGAACTCGATGCGGATACTGGAACGACCGTCCCGGCTGGTCGAGCTCAGGCTCTTGATGCCCTCGACGCCGGAGATGCGATCCTCGATGATCTCCGTGATCTTGTTCTCCACCACGGCCGCCGAGGCGCCGGGGTAACGCGTATTGACGCTGACCACCGCCGGCTCGATATCCGGGTATTCCCGCAGGGGCAAACGATCGAAGGCGATAACACCGAAGGCGACCAGCAGTGCGCTCAGTACAGTCGCCAGTACCGGCCGTCGAACGGAGGTATCGGAGATCCACATATCAGTCCCCGGCGACCGCGACCGTGGCGGTATTGCCGCGCAAACGCGAGACACCGTCGCGCACGATTTTTTCACCGGCAGAAAGACCGTCGGTGATCTCCACCCAGCCCGGGCGGCGATCGCCAATCTCTACCTGCACACGTTCGGCCTCGTCGCTATCGATGCGCCAGACGAAATGTTCCGATGCGCGCGAAATAAGACTTTCCTCCGGTACCAGCAGGGTTTCGCGGGTATCACCCAGCACCACAACCGTCATCAACAGGCCGGGCTTGAGGCGACCATCCGGGTTATCGAAGGTTGCCCGTGCTGTAATGGAGCGGTTGACGGGATCGACACGGCTGTCCACCGCGGTCAACTCGCCGCTGAAAGATTCGACCCAGGCCGGCGTGGTCGCCTCGATCGCCTGGCCAACCTTGAGAAAAGCGAGGAAACGGGCGGGCACGGTAAAGTCCAGGCGCATGCGGGAGATATCGTCCAGGGTGGTGATCGCCTCGCCTGGAGCCACCAGGGCTCCGGGACTGAGCTGGCGCAGGCCAAGCACGCCGGCAAAGGGCGCATTGATATTGCGATCATCGATGCGCGCTTTCTCCTGTTCGATGCGGTTGCGGGCAATCGCCGCCAGGGTACGGCGCTGATCCAGTTCAGTCTGGGCGACCTGGTTGCTGCGGACGAGGTTTTCCAGGCGCGCTACTTCCCGCTCCTGTTCGCGCAGGAATTCCTGTTGTTCACGCAGGCTTGCCTGCTCCTCGTCCTGCTGCAGGGTCACCAGCAACTTGCCCTTGTCAACGGATTCACCGTCCTCGAAATGCAGGGCTGCGACGGTTTCAGATACGCTGGAGGTGATCACTACTGATTCCCAGGCGCGCAGGGTACCCAGGGCGTTGACCCGACTCTGGAAAATCTGTGGCGCAACATTCCAGGCAGTAACCGTGACTGTCGACGGGCCCCGGGGCCCGGTATCGCCCGGTCCATTGTCGCGACTCAGCCACCATGCACCGCCGGCCAGCGCTGCCAGCAACAGTAAAATTATCAGTGAACGCATTATTCTGCCTGGCCCTCCAGGATTGTCAGCTGCAGATTTCGGAATTTAACCGTCCCTTCCTGCCAGTGCTGCAGGGCGATAAATCCCGGCGCAGGGTCGGCATCGTCCAGGGTAGCGGTGAGTTCACCGTTGACCCGAACCTCAAGCCGCTGTCCGCGCGCCAGTACATCATAGGTGTTCCAGCGCCCCACGGTTTTGACATTTGACAAGGGCGGCATGACCTTGAAAACGATTGCCCCGGTGCGCGCCTGCTGTTGCGGGTGATCATCCCAGATATTCAGCTCATAACAGGTTTCGGGATGTATACGTTGCGCATCCCGGCAGCGGATGAATATGCCGGAATTGGTCGAGGCATCGACCCAGAATTCGAGGCTGAGGAAAAAATCACCGAATGCGTCGGCCGTACGCAGGAAGCCGTCACCGCTACCCCTGGCGACAATGCTGCCCGCCTCAACCGACCAGCTCGCCTCTCCTACCGTCTGCCAGCCGGCCAGGGACCGGCCATCGAACAGGGCCAGTGCCAGGACCCAGGTGGCAAACATGTTCAGGCAGGCTCATCCAACTTGGGCGGAAGTTCCAGCAACACCGTGGCATTGCCACCACCGCTGCTGGCTTCGTTCAGCGCCTGTTCGGCACCGTCCACCACGGCTTTGATGTCGGCCAGGCCGCGCGCCGCCACCGTGCAGATACCGATGCTGACCGTCAGCTGAATATTGCGCTCCGGGTACACGGGAATATCCAGGGACTCGATCAATTCCCGGAACTTTTCCACGACCTTGCTGGCGCCGCTGGCGCCGGTGTCGCTGAGCAGCATGCAGAGCTGTTCAGGGGACCAGCGACCGAGCGCGTCGGAAGAGCGCCGCATCGAGTAACGCAGCCCGTCGGCAACACCCAGCAGACAGTTCTCCGCACCCTGGGGCCCGTACTCCGCTTCCAGGCGGCCGTAGTTATCGACTTCGGCAACGGCGAAACTGAAGGTGGCCTCGGCGCGGCGCGCACGGGCAAATTCCCGCTCCATGGCTTCATCCATGACTGAACGTCGCAACAGTCCGGTCAGGCTATCCTGGGTGTCGATGGCGCTCTCGGTTTCCAGTTGCACGGTGCCCAGGGTCGCGTAGTAACTGATGATCCAGTTAACCGCTACCAGGCTCAGCAAGAGGATAATGGCGCGCATGGCGTAGCGGATTTCTTCGGGGAAGCTCTCGTCAGCCCGCAGTGTGCCGGTGAGATGCTGGGCCAGGATAAACATGAGTATCACCGCCATGATCACGGTGACATTGCGGCAAGCTCGCTTGTTTAGCATCAGGCTCGCTACCAGCGGCACCATCGGGGCAGCAATGATGATCGAGCCACGGAATCCATCCGAGGACCAGGATAAGGCGGTATAGACAGCAATGGAGATGGCCACCACGGCAATCCCGCCGGTCTCGGGGGATCCACCGCGATCGACCTGGCGCCGCACGGCGAACAGGGCCACGGCAAAGAAAAAGCCGATACTGGTGGCTATCGGTTCTACTTCCTGGGCGATAGCGGCCCGCAGAGCCAGCCCGAATAGTAAAACCCAGCCCAGCATCAGCGCCGTATTCTTTACGACTGTCGCCTTTGCAAAGGGGGTATCTGATTCCATTCTCACTCTCCCTGGCTCCGTCTGCTGCATTCTAGCAATTGACATGGAAGACTGCTTGTCGGACAATTAGTTTCATCTGTAACTAATTGGATCCAACATGTCTGAATATCTTACCGGCTTCGGTAACGAGCACGAGACCGAGGCCCTGTCCGGCGCCCTGCCCATCGGCCGTTTCAGCCCGCAACAGGTCGCCTATGGCCTCTACGCGGAGCAATTCAGCTCCACGGCGTTTACCGCCCCGCGGGCGGATAACCGCCGCAGCTGGTTTTACCGGATCCGGCCCTCGGTGGTACAGGGCGCTTTCGCACCCTACTCGCACGGTAACGTAATCACAGCGCCGGTCACGAATACGGCGGCGGACCCCAATCCGCTGCGCTGGGATCCCCTGCCGCTACCCGCCGAAAAGGTCGATTTCCTCGACGGGTTGACGACTATCGCCGTCAACGGTGCAGCCATGGGCCAGCATGGTATGGGCATCCACCTCTACGCCTGCAACCAGTCCATGACCAACCGCTTCTTTTACTGCGCAGACGGCGAGCTACTGTTTATCCCGCAACTGGGTGAACTGCTGCTGCGCACCGAGTGCGGTCGACTCGAACTGCGCCCGGGTGAAGTCGCCGTTATCCCGCGGGGCATGAAATTCACCGTGGACCTGGTTTCCGAAAACGCTCGCGGTTATCTCTGCGAGAACTACGGCGCGCCGTTTATCCTGCCCGAACGGGGCCCGGTGGGCGCCAATGGTTACGCCAATGACCGGGATTTTCAGTACCCGGTGGCGGCCTACGAAGAAGACGAGGGCGAATTCGAGCTGCTGTGCAAGTTTGGTGGCCAATTTTATACCGCGAGTATTTCACACTCGCCACTGGACGTGGTGGCCTGGACCGGTAACTCGGCACCCTACAAGTACGAGCTGGCGCGCTTCAACGTCATGGGCAGCGTCAGCTACGACCACCCGGATCCGAGCATCTATACGGTGCTGTCATCCCCGTCCGATACCGCCGGTGTAGCCAATATCGATTTCGTGATATTTCCGCCGCGCTGGATGGTGGCCGAAGATACCTTCCGTCCCCCCTGGTACCACCGCAATATCATGAGCGAGTTCATGGGACTGATCGAAGGCATCTACGATGCCAAGGAAGAAGGTTTCGTCCCCGGCGGTTCCAGCCTGCACAACAGCATGACCGCCCACGGCCCCGAGGCCGCCGTTTTCGAAAAGGCCAGCACTGTCGAACTGGCGCCGGACCGCTACCAGGACACGATGGCCTTCATGCTGGAATCCCGCTACCTGATCCAGCCCACGCCCTGGGCCATGGAAACCGAGCTGCGCCAGCGAGACTATACTGCCTGTTGGGACGGCATCGCGAAGAACTTTACAAAAACTCCATAGAAGGACAAAACCATGAAACTAGCCAGCCTCAAGTCAGGCCGCGACGGCCGCCTGGTGGTTGTCAGCCGCGACCTGGATCGCGCCGTCAGCGCCGAGGATATCGCCCCCACCCTGCAACAGGCCCTGGAAAACTGGACCGTGACCGCACCGCTGCTGCAGGAGCGATTTGACGCACTGCAATCCGGGACAGTCGAGGGCGAATTCGCCTTTACTCCGGCAGAAGTCGCTGCCCCCCTGCCGCGCAGCTATCACTGGGCCGACGGCAGCGCTTATGTCACTCACGTGGAACTGGTACGCAAGGCTCGCGGCGCTGAGTTGCCCGAATCCTTCTGGACCGATCCGCTGATGTACATGGGCGCGTCCGACGCCTTTATCGGCCCCACCGACGACGTCATGGCGGAAAACGAGGAATGGGGTATCGACTTCGAGGCAGAAGTCACGATATTCACCGACGACGTACCTGCCGGTGTTACACCGGACCAGGCCCGCGATCACATCAAGCTGGTAGCGCTGTGCAATGATGTCTCCCTGCGCAACCTGATCCCGGGGGAACTGGCCAAACAGTTCGGTTTTTACCAGTCCAAACCGCAGACCGCTTTCACGCCGGTAGCCGTGACGCCCGATGAGTTGGGCGAGGCCTGGGACGGGGCCAAACTGCACCTGCCCCTGCATGCCACTCTCAATGGCACCAAGGTCGGCTCACCCAATGCCGGTGTCGATATGACCTTCGATTTTGGCCAGCTGATTGCTCACGCCGCCAAGAGTCGCGCGCTGATGGCGGGTACCGTGATTGGGTCGGGCACGGTTGCCAACCAGGGCAGCCCCGATGGCTCCTGCTGCCTGGCGGAAGTACGCTGCCTGGAAACCATCGCCGATGGCAAACCCAGCACGCCGTTTATGAGTTTCGGCGATCGCATCGAAATCGAAATGTTCGATGGCCAGGGCCAGACCATCTTTGGCAAGATAGACCAGGCCATTGTGGAGTATCATCCACCTCGCTAACAAGTTCGGGGGAAACCGCTATGAAGTTGTACAGCTACTGGCGCTCCTCCTGTTCCTACCGGGTGCGCATTGCCCTGAACCTGAAGGGTGTCGACTACGAGTACGCCGCGGTCAACCTGCTGGCAAAAGAGCAGAAGGCCGAGGACTACATGGGCCTCAATGCCGCCGGCCTGGTACCCACCCTGGTCCTCGACGACGGCCGGCACCTGCAACAGTCGTCGGCCATACTCGAGTGGTTGAACGCGGAATACCCGGACCCGCCCCTGCTGCCCGGCGACAAGTTCGAACGGGCCCGGGTGCTGGGCTGGACCAATATAATCGCCTGCGAGGTACAGCCGCTGAACAACGTGGGCGTCACCAACTACATCAAGGACGAACTGGGGGCGAACGAGGATCAGTTGGCAGACTGGTTCAATCACTGGTTCGCCCGCGGCTTTGACGCACTGGAATCAGAGATCGCCGCCGCACCCTATTGCAGTGGCGCCAGCGTGGACATGGCAGATCTTTTCCTGGTACCCCAGGTCTACAATGCCCTGCGCTTCAATTACGACATTGCCAGCCTTCACCCGAAGGTCTACAGCGTCTGGCAGGCCTGTAATGAGTTGCAAGCCTTTATCGACGCCCAACCGGAAAACCAACCCGATGCAATTTAGCGAACTGCTGCGCAAGGCAGTCAAACTGGAAGCCCACGAGGTACGGGCCACCCTCACCTCGTTTTTCTTTGTCTTCGTGCTGATGGCCGCCTACTACATCCTGCGACCGGTGCGCGATGCCATGGCCTCGGACTGGACCGACGCCGAAGTCAGCTGGTTGTGGACCCTCAACTTCTTTATTTCCTTTGTCGCCGTGTCGCTCTACGGCGGCGCAGTAACCACGGTCAAATTCCGGCGCCTGGTGACCTCGGTCTACGCGTTTTTCGCCTTCTCCTTCCTCGCCTTTTACATCGGCACCCAGATGGTTGCCGACCGGGTGCTGGTCGACAAGTCCTTTTACGTCTGGATCAGCGTTTTCAGCCTGTTTCATGTGTCTGTGTTCTGGAGCTTCATGTCGGACCTCTTCACCAAGGCCCAGTCCAAGCGCCTGTTCGGGTTCATCGGCGCCGGGGCCAGCACCGGCGCCCTGGTGGGACCCTCCATTCCCACCTTCTTTGTCGGCAGCATCGGCACCGACAACCTGATGCTGGTGGCGACGGTTCTGCTGCTGTGCACGCTGCCCATCATCGCAGCCCTGCAGCGGCTGAAGTCGGTCGACCTGCACAACGAGGAGCAGCAGGTGGGCAGTGAGGAGTTTGAATATATCGGCGGGAATCCCCTGGCAGGTTTCGGGGAGTTTCTGAAGAGCCCCTACCTGCTCTCCATCGGCCTGTTTATCCTGCTCTACACCTCGATCAGTTCCTTCGTGTATTTCGAACTGAAAAACCTGCTGGCCGATTACACCCGCGCCGAGCGCACCCAGATCTGGGGCGCCATGGACCTGGCCGTTAACACCCTCACAATAGTGACGGCGCTGTTCATTACCGGCCGACTTGCCACCCGCTTCGGTTTAAGCACTACCCTGGCCTCGGTACCGATAATCATCTGCGGCGGCATGCTGGTGGTCGCGGCGGTACCCGCCGTGGCCGTGGTCGTCGGTCTGCAAATCGTGCGCCGGGCCGGTAATTACGCGATTACCCGACCGGGCCGCGAAATGTTGTTTACCGCGGTCAGCCGTGAAGAACGCTTCAAGGCCAAGCCGGTTATCGACATCGTGGTCTACCGTGGCGGTGACATGCTCAACGCCTGGGCTTTTACCGCCCTGACCCAGGGTCTCGGTCTCGGCCTCGGTATGGTCGCATTGGTCGGGGCGGGAGTAGCTGCTACCTGGGCCGGCGTCGGCTATTACCTGGGCAAGTCCTTCGAGCGGATCGAATAAGTCATCCAGCCACCCAGTAGCAGCGGTATCGCAAACACCGTGAAGAGGATGGGAATTCCCCAGCCGATCCCGATCAGTACGCCGGCGATATAGGGCGCGATCACCGCACCGAATCGCCCCAGTCCTATTCCCCAACCCACACCGGTGGTGCGGATCTCCGCCGGGTAGAGCCGCGCGGCGGTCATGTAGAAGCCGACAAACCCCCCTTGTTGAAACAGGCCGATCACCGCGGTCAAGAACAGCAAGGCCGCGATTCCCAGGGGCAGGAAGGCAAACAGGATCATGCCCAGGGCAGCGATAACATGGAAGTAGAGGACGGTTTTCTGTAATCCCAGGCGGGTAGATACGGCACCGATCGCAATATTGCCGGCGGCGCCGCCGATATTGAAAGCGATCCCCGCCCAAATGGCCTGCTCCAGGGGCAGCCCCGCATCGACGAGCAACTTGGGGATCCAGCTCAACAGGAAGTACAGCGTCCCGAAGCACAGGAAAAAGGAACTCCACAACTGCAGGGTGGACTTGCGGCGTTCTTCCACCAGCAGTGAGCGCACGCTGGCCGGCTCCGGGTCAGACTCGGCCATGGGCAACTCATCGACGGTATCGAAGCCGAGTCGCTGCAGTACCGCATTGGCCTTCTGCAGGGCATCGTGGGGACGGCGCCGCAACAGGAAATGAAGTGACTCGGGCAGGAAGAAGTAGACCAGCGGCAGCGCGGCCAGGGTCATGATACCGCCGGCGACAAACACGCCGCGCCAGCCGTAGTCGGGAATCAGCAGCGCCGCGAGGAATCCGCCCAGGGTGGCACCGGTGGGATAGCCTGCCAGGAGTACGCCTACTGCCAGGTTGCGTTGCCGATCCGGAAAGAACTCACTGACCAGGGAAGTCAGGCTCGCCAGCATTGCGCCGATAGTCAGCCCCGTGACAAGTCGCAGGGCGACCATCGCTCCCAGCGAATCGACGAAGGCAGTCGCAAACATCGACAGGCCCATCACCAACACCGCCCAGAAGATCATGGTGCGACGGCCAAGGCGATCGGTCCAGGGAGCGAGGAACATGGCACCCAGGGTCATACCCAGTACGCCGGAGCTGAACACGATGCCGAGCCGGTCTGCCGATAGCTGCCAGTCATCGGCGAGCGGTGGCGCGGCAAAGGACATGGCCAGCACATCGAAGCCGTCGATGGTCTGCAACAGGAAGCAGATTCCGAGGATCAGGAGTTGGGTGCCGCCCACGGGCCGCGCATCAATCAGTTGGTGCAGGCCGCGCTCGCTCAGCTGTTCGTTCATGGTCGCGGAAACGTCTTGTTATTGCTGTTGTGGTGGGGATATTAACAGAGATCAAGATTACATCGGGGATGGCGCCGGCGGTCATGCGGTCGTCGCCGCGGCACCCGCTGGCGCCTGACGGCGATCTAGTCCTGGTAACCGGTGATGTGCTTGGCGGCCTGGTAGGCGAAGGTCATGGCGGGCCCCAGGGTTGAACCGGGACCCGGGTAAGTGGGCAAGATCGCTGCACTGCAGTTGCCGATCGCGTACAGCCCGGGAATGGTGCCACCCTCCTCCCTGACAACCTCGGCATTGCGGGTGGTGACCATACCGCCCTGGGTGCCGAAATCACCGGGATCGACTTTCATGGCGTAGAAGGGCCCGGTCCTGATCGGCCCCAGGCAGGGGTTGGGCTGTACCCGCGGGTCGGCGTAGTAGCGGTCATAGAGCGAGTCGCCGCGCTGCAGGTCAAGGTCCTTGCCGCTTTCCGCGTAGCCATTGAACTTCTCGACAGTACGCTCCAACCCATCCGGGTCCACATCGATCTTCTCCGCCAGTGCCCGCAGGCTGTCGGCCCGGGCGAAAAAGCCCTCCTTTTCAAAGCTCGCCGGTAAAGCCCAGTCCGGGCGGAACTTGCTGTTATACAGGGGCCCTACCATGTAGGTCGCGCGGAAATTCGCATCGAAAATCTGCCAGGTGGGATAGCAGGGGTTCTCTTCGCTGTGCTTTTCAAAAGTCTCCAGCTGGTACGCCATGTAATTCTGCGACTCGTTGCTGAAGCGCTCTCCCGCCGGATTGACGACGATGGAACCCGGGTAGGACTTTTCCATGATGCTCATGCGCGGTGACGGCTCACCGGGGACCGAAATCGTGTTGCACCACCAGGCACCTTCCATCTGCGCCAGCTTTGCGCCGAGGCGCTCACCCTCGCGATGAGCGTCGCCGGTATTATCCTGACTACCGCCGCTCCAACTCTGGTTGGTCGGCTTCGGCAGGTATTTTTCCCGCATGGTCTGGTTTTGCTCGAAACCACCGGCTGCCAGGATGACTCCCTTGCGGGCCTGGATGCGCTGGGTCTTGCCATCCCGTACCACCTCGGCACCGATGACGCGACCTTTGTCGTCGGTCAACAACTGCTGCATCGAGGTTTCCAGCCACAGGGGCATATCGCGGTCCTGCATCGATGCCCGCAACCGCGCCACACCGGCCGCGCCGGTACAGATGCGGCGGGAGTACCTGTCACCGAACAGGCGCCAGGAAAGGTCGAGGAAATAGTTGACTACCAGGCCGATCGTCAGCTTCATCCATCCCGGTTGCTGAGCCATCAGCAACGCCGCCTCTACCTGGGTGAATGGCACCCGGTAAAAGAGGTGCATCATGTGATGACTGCGCCGAAGCTTCAGGTATTCCTTGTCCTTGAGTTCATCGGCATTGATTGGCTCGGGCTCCATGGAGCGATGCCCCGCCAGGGCGCCATCGCATTCCTGGTAGTAGTCGGGATAGTGCTCGAGGGTGACATAGCGCACCCGGGTACGCTCGTGCAGGAAGTCGATCATCTTCGGACCGTTGTCGAGATAGGTATCGATCATCTCTTCCGGCACCTTGTCCAGGGGCAGGCAGCCCATCAGGTAAGCCCTGGCTTTTTCCCGGTTGTCGTCAGCGCCGGCAGCCTTCGCGTAGCGGTTATTGGGGATCCACACCCCCCCGCCGGAAATAGCGCTGGTGCCGCCGATCATGTCGGATTTATCGATGACCAGAACGTCCTGTGTACCCATCTCGTGGCAACACAGGGCCGCGGTTAGACCACCGTTACCGGAGCCCACCACCAGCACATCCACGCTGTGATCCCACTGACTTTCAGTTGCCATACATTGACCGTTTTACTTCTCTGGAACGGCCGCTATAGTACTGCAAAGTCATGCGGAATCACTGGTATTCGATCCAACTTTGCATGCATAGTCGTATAAGGTTCAATAGATTGGCCGCATAACTAAAAGGAGCTGTCCATGAAACACCGAATTGCCCTGCTCGTACTGGTCCTGGGCCTGGGTAGCGCACCGCTTGCGCTGTCTCACCTGGAAAACGCCGCGTTTTACCAGTCCTATCGGCAATCCCTGTTCGCCTTGCTGGGCGCCAACTTCGGGCCCATGGGCTCCATGGTCAAGGGTGAGATCCCCTGGAATGACGAACAATTCACTGCCTTCGCGGAAGACCTGGCCAGGGCCTCCAGCCTGGATATAGAGCGCGGTTTCCCGCCGGGCAGTGAAGGCGGCCGCACCCGCGCTAAGCCGGGGATCTGGGACAACATGGACGACTTCAAGGCCAAGACCGCCGATCTGCGCAGGGAGACGGCACTGATGGCGGAAGTAGCCCGCGCCGGTGACAAGAAGGATATTCTCAAGCAGTTCCAGAAAACCGGTGGAACCTGCAAGGCCTGCCACGACGAGTACAAGTCGAAAGACTACCTGTAGTGAATTGCCGCTGCCCGGTGATAGCTACCAGGGCAGTTGCGGTTCCGGGGCGAGGTACACAGCCAGCGCCAGCAGGCCGGCACAGACCAGCACCACCAGCAGCGCCCGCCACACACTGACGGGGGCGGCGCTGCCTGCATCCCCGCCCGTGATCATGGGGCCGACGATATTGCTCTTCCTGAAGAACTGGTAATACAGCACGGCGGCGATATGCAGACCGATAAAGCCGAGAATGAGCCAGAACAGACGGTCGTGCACCTCGCTCAGCTTGTCTGTCCAGCTACTGTCCAGGGCATAGTGCAAGGGGCCGTCGAAGAGCAGGCCATCGCTGTTGAACAGGCCGGTCACTCCCTGCACAAGAATCAGCAGCAACAGGACCATGACTGACCAGCCCCCGGCGGGGTTATGCCCGGGTTCTTCGGGCAAGCTCCCACGCCAGTAGGCGATCACGGTACCGGGGCCGCGCAGGAAATCGGCAAAGCGCGAATGCACGCTGCCGACAAAGCCCCAGAGCAGGCGAAACCCCACCAGCACCAGCACCGTGTAGCCGCTCCACAGGTGCACGGATATCCACTCGAGCTCGTGGCTGAGCCAACTGGTGAAGACCGCGAGCAACAACAACCAGTGGAACAGCCGCGTGGGGATGTCCCAGGTCGGGTACACCCCTAGAAAGTCCGGAACAGGGACATTCCGACAAGCCAGGTCTGGGTATCATTGAAGTCGATGTCGCTGTCTTCTTCACCCCAGCGGGCGGTGAATACCGGCATCCAGTGACGCAAGCCAAAAGCACCCGGAAAGCTCATCTGGGTGGAGATGGTATAGCGCTCCGCGTCGTTGACTTCCAGGAACAGCGGATTGACCGCATCGCCATCCAGGTCGGCATAGCCGAGCGTGGATGTCCACTGGAAGGTCGGAGTGGCGTAGGTGTAGACCAGGTCTATGCCGTACCCGTCCTGGGCCATGGCGGCACCGTCCAGGTCGCGATCGATGTATCGCGCCGAGGGGCGCAGGCTGTGGCGACCATCGCCGAAGCTGAACATGTAACCCAGTTCGAATTCCAGCGCATCGCCCTCGCGATCGAGCAATGCCCGCCCCACGGGGCCGATGAGATTTTCAGCACTGCGCTCATCATCGATTTCCCGAATACGCAGCGTGGCTATCATCTCGAAGCCGGAGCCGAGGATCCGGTCCCAGGTAAAACGCCCGCCGTTATAGGAGTACCCGGTGTCGTCCCGGTCCGTATTTACCGCGTAGGGGTCGGCCCAAACCTCGGTATCCGCGGCACTGGACTGCAGGTAGGCAAACTGCATATGGCCGGTCTCCTCGAAATAGTGCTGCACCGCAAGCACAATCTCGCGCTCGAACTGCAACCAGTCCCCCTGGTCGTTTTCGAGGATGAAGTGGGTCTTCTCGTTGTCCATGCTGTAGGCGAAGCGCACACCGATGATAGGCAGTGCATAGTCCTCGTCATCGGGTGACCCCAGGCCTTCCTGGACTTCATCACTGAGATCGATATCGACGCCGGATATGCGCGCCAGGAAGTTGGATTCGGTATTACCTGCACCGACACCGAAGTTCCAGTGGCCACTCCACTTGGGATTGCCATCGATGTCTTCCAGGGCAAGCACCGGGAAAGCAAGACCGGCCAACATTGCAAATACAATCAGGTTTTTCATGTTCACTCCTGTTTTTACCTCTGAATCGGGTGAAGCCAGTCTACCATCCGAAACTCCCTTTCTGGAGGGGAAATACAGGGCCTGCGGGGCCTGATGTAACAATTCCACCCAATTAGCCTGCCCGATCTGTGTGTAACGGCTTAACGAGCCCTATTCGAGACAGTTTTGTTACCGACCACGAACTGATCGAGATCATTGCCTGTACCCCTCCAGTTGCTAAACTAGTTTGCCCCTGAATCGATGTGCGGTAGGACCATGGTTGAAAATCTGGCAAGCGATGGCGTCGTCAACGCCGAGGTCGCGCGGGACGAACTGGTAGAAGAACAGTCGAACTGGGTCGCCCCCGAGGAGCTACCGAACCTCAGCGATCCCGTTCTCTACATCAACAACAACCTGAGTCACCTGCAGTTCAACCTGCGCGTGCTGGCCCAGTCCCTGGACGAAGAGATTCCGCTGATCGAGCGACTGCGCTTCCTCCTGATCTTCAGTTCCAACATGGATGAGTTCTACGAGATCCGGGTAGCCGGCCTGCGCCGACAGCTGGAACTGGACCGGGAAATCCCCGGCAAGGACGGGTTGCCCGCCCACGAGGTGTTACGCCAGATCAACCTGCAGTGCCACGAGGCCTATCAGCGCCAGTACTCCATCTTCAATGATGTTCTGTTACCGCAGCTGGCAGCGGAAGATGTGCGCTTCCTGACCGCGGCTGACTGGAACGAAGAGCAGGAAAGCTGGGTGAGGCGTTATTTTCGCAGCGAGGTCATGCCCCTGATCTCGCCCCTGGGCCTGGATCCCGCCCACCCCTTCCCGCGGCTGGTCAACAAGAGTCTGAACTTCATCCTGTCACTGGAAGGCAAGGATGCGTTCGGCCGGGAGAGCGGCATGGCCGTCGTTCCGGCACCGCGCTCGCTGCCGCGGGTGGTGCGCATGCCCGACGCTCTCTGTGACAGCGGCGACAATTTCATTCTGCTGTCCTCCATCATCAAGGCCCACGTCGGCGAATTATTCCAGGGCATGACCGTCAAGGAGTGCCACCAGTTCCGCGTCATCCGCAACGCCGACCTGGAGGTGAATGCGGCCGAGGTCGATGACATAGCCCTGGCCCTTCGCGGCGAGCTGCACTCGCGACGTTTTGGCGCAGCGGTAAAACTTGAGATATCCAGCAGGTGTCCGGAGCATCTCTGCAACTTCCTCCTGCAGCGCTTCACCCTGACCGAGCACGAACTGTTCCGGGTCGACGGGCCGGTCAACCTGCAACGTCTGACGACGCTGATTGACCTGCTGGACCGCCCCGATCTCTGCTACCCGGGCTTCACCCCCGGACTGCCGAAAGTCCTCAAGGATGAAATGACGGTTTTTGAAACCCTGGCGGGGGAAGACCAGTTGCTGCTACACCCCTACCAGAGTTTTGCACCGGTGGTGGATATGTTGCGCCAGGCGGCGCGGGATCCCAGCGTGGTCGCTATCAAGCAAACACTGTACCGCACAGGGGAGGCCTCGGAACTGGTGGAACTGCTGGCGGAGGCTGCCCGCGCCGGTAAAGAGGTAACCGTGGTCATTGAGCTGCGGGCCCGTTTTGATGAAGAAGAGAACCTGAACTTCGCCAACACCCTGCAGGAGGCAGGGGCTCTCGTGCTCTACGGAGTGGTGGGTCACAAAACCCATGGCAAGGCCATGCTGATCATCCGCAAGGAGGGTCGCAAGCTGCGCCGCTATGCACACCTCAGTACCGGTAACTATCACCCGCGTAATGCGCGCATCTACACGGACTACAGCCTGCTCACCGCCAATGAGGATGTCTGCAGCGATGTGGCCAAAGTCTTCCAGCAGTTGACGGGTATGGGTAAGGCGATGCGCCTGAAGCAGCTCCTGCATGCGCCCTTCACCCTGCACAAACAATTGTTGGCGATGGTAGACAATGAAATCGAGGTAGCCCAGGCGGGCGGCAAGGCCCACATCATGGCCAAGGTCAACGGCCTGACAGAGCAGAAAATCATCAAAGCCCTGTATTGCGCCTCACAGGCCGGCGTGAAAGTGGACCTGGTGGTACGCGGCATGTGCTGCCTGCGTCCTGGCCTGGCCGGCATCTCCGACAATATCCGGGTGATTTCCGTGGTCGGTCGCTTCCTCGAGCACTCGCGGGTGTACTACTTCCTCAACGCTGAGAACCAGCTCTACTGCTCCAGCGCCGACTGGATGGAACGCAACCTGCTCAACCGGGTGGAGATCGCCTTCCCGATCCTGGACGAAAAACTGGCGGCGCGCCTGAAGAAAGAAATCGAGATGCACTTCAGCGACAATTGCCAGAGCTGGCGCCTGCAGGCCGATGGACACTACGTGCTCAACCAGCGCCGGCAGAATCAGGAAGCTCGTTCGGTGCAAGCCATGTTGCTGGAAAAACTCGCCGTCTAATTTATGAGCCAGAAACAGGACCCCGCCGGCCTCGGGATCCACGAGGACGACGCAACTATCGCCGCAGCTTTGGAGCAGGCGAGTATCCCCTGCCTGATACTGTCGATGATCCACATGAGTGGCGATGCCAGCCTGTTGGACAGCGAAATCCGACCCATGGGCGTGTACATCAACGAGTTCCAGGGCTACATGGACGAGGACAGCAAAGCTGCCATCCGTGCCAGGGCCCTGGAGATCATCAAGGCTTTCCGCGACGGCGGCTGCGTGCTGCCTCCGGCACCGGACGCAGACACCGTGCACCGGATGATGGAGTTCCTGGTGGCCCAGGAGGTACCCCGGGATTACATCCCGATGATGCTGGAGGAACTCGAGCTCGACGGTGAAGACCAGCGCGGCGCCGACTGGGCGGCCGGGATCCCTCAGGAGAACAAGCAGCAGATGCATGTCACCGTGATCGGCGGCGGCATCTCCGGCGTACTGGCAGCCATTCGCCTGGCCGAGGCGGGCATTCCTTTTACCGTGTTCGAAAAGAACGCCTCCGTCGGCGGCACCTGGTTTGAAAACCGCTACCCCGGTGCGCGGGTGGACGTGGCCAACCACCTCTACAGCTATTCCTTTGAGCCGGCCCACCACTGGACCGAGTTTTTCTCACAGCAGCCGGAGCTGCAAACCTACTTCGAAAACTGCATCGACAAGTACGGAGTGCGCGACAACTTCCGTTTCGATACCGAGGTCGTCAGCGCGGAGTATGACGAGGCGGGCCAGTGCTGGCATACCACCGTGCGCAACCCCGACGGCAGCGAGGAGACGGTGACCTCCGGCATACTGATCAGCGCCGTGGGCCAACTGAACCGACCCAGCATCCCGGATATACCCGGCCTGGACGCCTTCGCCGGACCCTATTTCCACTCCGCCGACTGGCACCCGGACACCGACATCGCGGGTAAGCGTATTGCAGTGATCGGTACCGGCGCCAGCGCTTTCCAGCTGGTACCGGAGCTGGCGAAAGAGGCCGCCGAGGTGACCGTATTCCAGCGTACCGCCAACTGGATGTTTGAAAACCCGATCTACCACGAAAAAGTCTCGCCCGGGAAGAAGTGGTGCCTGGAACACCTGCCCTTCTACGCCCGCTGGTTCCGTTTCCTGATCTTCTGGCCGGCCATCGACGGCGCCTGGGAAGTCACCGTGGTAGACCCTGACTGGCCCCACCAGGATCGCAGCATCAATGAAGCCAATGACATGGTGCGGGAGATGTTCGCCGAGTACATCAAGGGGCAGGTGGGCGATGACCAGGAACTGCTCGCCAAGGTGATGCCGGACCATGCCCCCATGGGCAAGCGCATGCTGCAGGATAACGGCACCTGGCTGGCGGCTCTTAAGCGGGATAACGTCACCCTGGTCAACTCGGCGGTGAAGGAGATCGGCACCAATTCAATTAGCGCCGAGAACGGTGAGAGCTGCGAGGCAGACATCATCGTTTTCGCCACCGGCTTCAAGGCCAACAAGTTTCTCTGGCCCATGAGCATACGCGGCAAGGGCGGCGTGTTGCTCTCAGACCAGTGGGGTGAGGAACCCGCTGCCTACCTGGGTATAACGGTGCCGAATTTTCCCAACTTCTTCCTCTGCTACGGCCCCGGCACCAACCTCGCCTTCGGTGGCAGCATCATCTTCAATATCGAGTGCCAGGTGCGTTACATCATGGACGCCCTGCGGGTATTGCTTGAACAAAAGTTGGACAGCATCGAGTGCAAGTCACCGGTATTCATTGATTACTATCAACGATTCCGGGATCAGCACGCCCAAATGATCTGGGAGCATAGCTCTATAAAACATAGCTTCTATACTAATGAAGACGGCCTGTGCACTTTGCTCTGGCCATGGAAGATATTGCACCTCTGGCAGTGGACCCGCGCCATCAACCCGGAGGACTACCAGTTCAATTAGCGCAGAGAGGTGGATAACATGCTGCAACCGCGCCTGGTCAAGCAACTCCTGATAGTGTTATCCACCGTTCTCCTCAGCAGTTGCCTGCACCTGCAACTGGGCGGCCCAACCACCGAAACCACTGTTACCACCAGCCCCCTGCGCCAGCCCAACCAGGTCATAGAGCAGCGCACCACGCCAACCCTCGAACAGGCCCGGCAGGAACAAGGTGCGGACACCTGGGATGAGGCCACGGACCAGGAGCGTATGAACTGGATGGGCAACGTGGAATTCACCCCCAGTGAGTACCAGGACAATGCACTCTACCTGGCCGTTGCCAGCGGCGGCGAAGACCAGGACGCCAACACCGACCTGAACATCGACACCTCGCCGGCCGAGGTGTTCGGAAGCTGGCACGCCATCATCACCGGCGCCCAGTTAGAGTACGGCAACGTCAGCGTGCTCACCGAGGCAATCTACCGTTACCTGGAACTGGACCTGGATGAACTCAGCGACCAGGAGGTCAAAAAGGAGCTGGACAAACTGGCTCGCCGGGTGGTGACCGATGTCGACGGCAACGACAAGATCAATTATGAGGATGTGATGCTCTGGGTCCGCCATTACAATCCGGACACCTACATCCGTGACCTGGACAATGTGGATGAGCTCGCAGAGGCCATCCGTGATAACGCCCCGGCTGATGAAATACGCGGCCTGAGCCGTCGGGTACTGGGCTACCCTGCCAGCGATGATGGCAACCTGGAGCTCAGCGGCACCATCACCGTCACCACCGCCACCCGGGTCGACAGCGACGTGAATGACCCCGACGCGGAATTTATCGGTAACAACAACTTCGGCAAAGCCCAGGAAATCATCGCGCCGGTGGTGCTGGGCGGCTACGTCAACGAACCCGGCACCGGCTTTATCGGACGCAGCCAGGGAAGTGGCGACAAGAACGACTACTACCGGGTCGAGTTGCTCGAGGACCAGTTGATTACCCTGGTCATGATGGCACAGCCGCTCTTCACCGACCTGGACCTCTACCTCTACGATGCGGACCGCAACATGGTCGACTCGTCCGTGGGCCTGGACCGCCTGGAGCAGTTGAGAGTGCCCGCAGACGGCATCTATTTCGTCCGGGTCACTGTTGTCGACGCCTATTCCAATTACCGGCTCAGTATCGGCTTCGGCCAGGAACTGACAAATACCAACCTGCTGCGCCTGTCCGGTGATTTCATACCCGGGGAGATCGTTGCGCGCTTCGACGACAATAACCCGGCTGTCAGCACCATGGCTGCACGCGCGAAGTACACGCAGATGCAGGTACAGGGTGAACCGGGACGGGCCAACCTGCTGCGCCTGCCGGAAAAAGTCACCGCGGCGGGCAACAACCTGCAGCGCAAGCTGGAAACCCTGCTGGCCATCAAGGAACTGCGCAAGTCGGATACCGTGGTGACGGCGGATCCCAATTACTATGTCTATCCCACCGCGTTACCCACCGACATTCTCTACGACCAGCAGGCCTGGCACTACGAGCAGATCAAGCTGCCGGCAGCTTGGGACAAGAGCCTGGGTGAGGGCGTGATTGTTGCCGTGGTGGACTCCGGCGTGCGCCTGGATCACCCGGACCTGCAGGGCCAGCTGGTAGCGGGTTACGACTTCGTCTCCAGTCGCTTTATTTCCAATGACGGCGATGGCATCGACAGCGATCCTACCGATCCGGGCGACTCCAACGGCTTTATTCCCAGCACCTTCCACGGCACCCACGTGTCGGGCACCATTGCCGCGGCATCGAATAACCTGACCGGCGTGGCTGGAGTCGCCTGGGAAGCGAAGATCATGCCATTGCGGGCGCTGGGCAATGAATTTGGCTCTTCCTATGATGTGCTGCAGGCAGTGCGTTACGCCGCGGGTCTACGCAACGATTCCAGGGAACTGCCCGAACGACCGGCAGACGTCATCAATCTCAGCCTCGGCGGCGGCTATAGCAGCACCGCGGAACGTCTCTACGAGGACATCGCCGATCTCGGTATCATCGTGATCGCCGCTGCGGGCAATGACGACACGTCTGTGCCTTCATACCCCGCCGGATACGACGACGTCATTTCCGTCAGCGCCACCAATATCAACCGGGAGCTGGCCAGTTACTCCAATTTCGGTAACCGCATTGCGGTGGCTGCACCGGGTGGCGATTCCCAGACCGATGATGTCAACGGCGACGGTTTCGACGATATGGTGCTGAGTACCGCCGCCGACGATACCAGTTTCTTCGTCGAGCCTACCTACACACTGTTACAGGGCACCTCCATGGCCTGCCCGCATATGGCGGACGTGGCAGCGCTGATGAAGTCCGTCTATCCCGAACTGGATCAGCGCGGCCTGGAAACGCTGCTGGCCAGCGGGGACATTACCGACGACCTGGGTGAGCCCGGGCGCGATAACCAGTTCGGCTGGGGCCTGATCAACGCCAACAAGGCCGTGCTCATGGCACAGTCACTGGCATCCGGCGAAGACGTGGAAGACCTGCCCTCATTGTTCGTCAATCCGAGCCTTCTGAATTTCGGCACAGCAACCACCACCCTCGAGCTATTGGCGGCCAACGGCGGTACCGGCGAGTTGACGGTGAATTCTGTGAGCGCGAACGATGCCTGGCTGGATGTCAGTGCCGAAGACGTCGACGGCGATGGCCAGGGTACCTACCTTGTCAGCGTATACCGCGACCAGTTATCAGTTGGACTGCATAGCTCCACGGTTTCCGTATCCAGCAGCGAGGGAGACTCTGAGGTGCAGGTGATTGTGCGCAAGGCGGACCCGGCGGATATCACCAGCGGTGATGCCGGGCTGCAGCACGTGGTACTGGTTGATGCAGACCGCGGCAGAATCGAGCAACAGGTCAGCGTGCTGGTAGAGAACGGTCAGTACGAGTACCAGTTCACCGGGGTGCCCGCGGGGAACTACCGCATCGTCGCCGGCAGCGATATGGACAGTGATTTCTCCATCTGTGACGCGGGTGAGGCCTGCGGTGCCTGGCCGGTACGAGATGGCAGGCCCACGGTCCTGCAGGCCGAGGAAGACCGGGACGACCTGGATTTCTCCACCACCTTCAGCACCGGGATTATTTCCCGCAACAGCCTCGGCGGCAGTCAGGAGGGCTACCCGCGCACCCGTTACGGTGTTGCACTTCCCGAACCCGCCGAGGTGGGGAAACGCCCGGCGACACGTTAGAATAGCGGGTAGGTACCAGCCGCGAGTCTGTCTCCCCTGCCATCCTGCTTACAGGGCCGGTCAACGCTGACCGGCCTTGTGCGTTCTTATGTCCTGAAGGACCGCGTCACAGAATGAACTCCGGAGAGCTGACAGCGTCTACTGAATACGTTATTACAGATAAGTGATGTCATCCTCGCACCTCGCCAGGCCGCTGTTAGCAATCCTCGGCGGCACCCTGTTAAGCAGTTGCCTGCATTTGCAACTGGGGGGTTCTGTGACCGACGCCACGGTCACCATCAGCCCCCTGCGCGATCCCGGTGACACCCTGCAGCAGAAAACCACCTCCACTGTGGCCAAGTCTCGCGCTTTCGTCGGCGCCGAGGACTGGGACGCCGCCAGTGAATTTGCGCAGCTGATACTGCTGGGGAATATCACCCTGGACCAGTCCATCTACGACGACGATGGCCTCTACCTGGTGGAAGCCAGCGGCGGTTTCGACCAGGACACCGACAGCGATGTCAGCTTCGACACCCAGGCCACCGAAGTTGTCGGCCAGTGGCACGCCATCCTGCGTGGAGACCAGGTGCGCGGCAGCAAGGTGAGTCCGCTGACCGAGGCGATCTACCGCGTACTGGAATTTGAGTTTCCACTGCTCACTGACAGCGAGGTCCTGGAGCGGCTCGACGAACTGGCCGGCCTTGTAGTACCCGACCTGGACCAGTCCGGCAGCGTGGATTACGACGATGTCGTGGTCTGGAACCGCTACGTGGACCCTGAGGCTTACCTGTTAGATATCAGCCTGCTCAATGAACTGGCAGAGGCGATACGCACCGGTGCCGACACCTCCACTCTGCGCGAACTCAGTTTCGCCGCCCTCGGTCTGCCACCGGAGAGCGCCGGACCTTTCCTGATCGGCGGCACAGTTTCTGTCAGCAGTACCACCCGGGTAGACAGCGACGTTAACGACCCGCTGGCCGCTTACGCCGACAATAACGATTTCCTGACGGCGCAGGCCCTGATCAATCCGGTCGTGCTGGGCGGCTACGCCAACCTGCCGGACCAGGGAGCATCCGGCGCGAGCTTCCTGTTCGGCGACCCCGATGACTTTTACGTTGTCGACTTGCTGCAGGGCCAGCTGATCACCATGGTCATGGCTGATGATCCGTCCCGGAATGACCTGGACCTCTATCTCTACGACGAACTGGGCAACCTGGTCGATGCCTCGCTTGCCCTCGGTGAGATCGAGCAGCTCACGATTCCCGCTGACGGTCGCTATTACATCGTGGTCAGCGTGTTCAGCGGTGCCTCAAACTATCGCATCACCACCGGTATTGGTGAACTGCCCGCCGGGGTCGAACGCCTGCGCCTGAGCGATGATTTCGTGGCCGGCGATATCATCGCGCGTTTCCGTGACAAGCACCCCAGGGTAAACAGCATGGCGAAGCGGGCCCGCTTCAGCGGCATGCGCGTGCGCGGTGGCCTCCGTCGGGCCAACCTGCTGCAAATGCGCGACGCTGCCACAGCAGGCCAGGGGCGCAACGGCCAGGCCGCACTGCAACGGAAACTGCGCACACTGAAGAAACTGAAGCGGCTGCGCCGTTCCGAGGAAGTCCTCAGCGCCGACCTCAATTTCAGGGTCCGCGCCGCCGCGGTGCCCAATGACGCTTTTTACAACCAGCAGCGCTGGCACTACGAGATGATCAACCTGCCCGCCGCCTGGGACATGAGCCTCGGTGACGATGTTACCGTCGCCGTCATCGACACCGGAGTCCTGCTCAATCACCCGGACCTGGCCGGGCAGCTGGTGGCCGGTTACGACTTTATTTCCAGCCCTTCGATATCAGTGGACGGGGACGGCATAGATCCCGATCCCAACGACCCCGGGGATCCAATAGGCGATTCGCCCTCTGCCTTCCACGGCACCCATGTATCCGGTACGGTCGCCGCCGCCACCAACAATTCCCCACCGGGCAGCTCCCTGGGTCGGGGCGTTGCGGGTGTGGCCTGGAATGCGAAAATCATGCCCCTGCGCGCACTGGGGCCCGATGGCGGCACCAGCTACGACGTATTACAGAGCGTGCGTTATGCAGCCGGGCTGTCCAACGACTCGGGCACCGTCCCCGTCAGCCGTGCAGACGTAATCAATATGAGCCTCAGCGGCGGTGGTTTCAGCTCCTCCGCGCAGGCGCTGTACTCCCAGGTCGCAAACCTGGGCGTCCTGGTGGTGGCCGCCGCCGGTAATGAATCCAGCGCCCAGCTGGCCTACCCCGCTTCCTACAACGACGTCATTTCGGTCAGTGCGGTCAACATCAACAAGGCCCGGGCCAGTTACTCCAATTTCGGCACCGCTATCGATGTGGCAGCGCCTGGCGGCGACTCCTTCACCCCGGATGTGAACGGCGATGGTTATGCCGACCTCATCCTCAGCACTTTCGGGGACGACAGCTTTACCCCGTCCAAGGCGACCTATGCCGCCAGCCAGGGAACCTCCATGGCCAGCCCCCACGTGGCCGGCGTGATGGCCTTGATGAAATCAATCTTTCCGGCGCTCGACCACGGTGATGTCACAACCTTGCTGGAGGCCGGCTTGTTGACCGACGACCTCGGCAGCCCCGGCCGGGATAACACCTTCGGCCACGGCCTGATCAATGCCAACAAGGCGGTGCTTGCCGCAGAGAGCCTGGCTACCGGTGGCAGCATCAGTAACCTGCCCTCGATCACCAGCAGCCCGAATGCCCTGAACTTTGGTAATTTCGCCGACATCCTGAGCCTGACCCTGTCCAATGGTGGCACCGGCGAGCTGGTGATCGCCTCCGTTACCGCCGCAGACAACTGGCTCAGCGTGGTGCCCGTGGAGATCGATAGCAATGGCGTGGGCCGTTACCAGGTCAGCGTCGATCGCAATCAATTGGCGTTTGGCAGTCACACCTCGACGATCACGGCAGACAGCAATGGCGGCCAGGAAGTCGTACAGGTGATACTGCAAAAAACCGATCCCGATACCCTCACCGGCGGCGATGCCGGTCTACACTACATATTGTTGGTGAGCGCAGATACCGGGGAGGTGGTTCAGGAAGTGTTTGTACCGGCGAGCGATGGTGTGTACCCCTACCAGTTTGTCGACGTACCCCCGGGCAATTACCAGATATTTGCCGGCGGGGATGCAGACAATGACTTTTTCATCTGCGACGCCGGCGAGGCCTGTGGCGGCTGGCCGGTGCTGGATCCACAAGCGGCAGTAATCCAGCTCTACGAAGACCGCCTGGGTCTGGACTTCAGCACGACCTTCAACACCGGCATTCTGTCCGAGGCCGCTACCGGCGGCAAAACCAGGGGTATGCGCCGCAGTGCCTACCGGCGCAGCGCCACCCGGAACTGAAGCCGTGCCCGACACCGCCACCCTGCGCGCGTGGCATCGACGCAACGAATACAGCCAGGTCATAGACGCTCTCGCGGGCAGTGCCGATGCACTGGGTCCGGAACAGTCCCTGCTCCTGGGCCTGTCCTACGCCATGACCGGCGATACCAGCCAGGCCGGCCCCTTGCTGGAACGGGCCATGGCCGTGCAGGGGGATTCCCTGCCCTGGCGTTCCGACCTCGGCCTGGCACACCTGCTGCAGGGGGATATCGCCGGCGCCGCGTACCTGCTCGAATCAATTACTGCCGATCGCTATGCCTCGGCTGTGGATTTCAGCCGACTCGCCGCCGTTCGGCTGGCGCAACAGGGTGAAGAAGAAGCTGCCGATCTATACCGGGAGGCGATAGAACGAGAACCCGGACGCGTGCATTGGTATCACAACCTGGCCGGTGTACTGGTGAGGCTACAGCAATTGGAAGAAGCGCTACAACAATACGAACAGGCGTTGCAGATAGAACCGGACTTCAAGAGTTCCCTGGACGCGCGACGGGAGCTGATGTTGGCCCTGGAGCGCCAGGAAGAAGTCATCGAGGAGCTGGAACAAGAACTGAGGGGCGCACCGGAGGATTACAAGACCCGTCAGTTACTGGCGCGGGCCCTGTTACGTGACAACCGTTTTACCGACGCGATCAAGTGCCTGGTGGAGGGACTGGAGAAGTTCGACGACCTGCAGGAACTCAAACAAACAGACCCCGATGGATTTGCGGATAAGCAGGACTCGCAGCTGGCCCTGCGTCAGACCATGGCCGAATTCTGGTCCGCCCGTTCCCGCTATGGACGCAGTCTCGACCTGCTGCAGAAGATCGAGCAATTGCAGGCCGAACCGACCGCGCAGAATCTCTGCGCACAACTCGCCGCCCTGATCGAATTGCGCCGACTCGACGAAGCAGAATCGCTGCTCGAGAGACTGGCAGAGGAATTTCCCGATCACCAGCGCACCGACATCCTGCGTTCGCAATTGCTCTGCGAGCGTGGTGAATACGCCGCAGCGGAATCCCTGCTACAGGAGCTGCTCGACGTATTCCCCGGCAATGCCGCCATCCTCTGCAACCTGGGCCAGACCCTGCTGTGGACCGGGAAACTGGAAGAGTCGGCGCACTGCTTCGAACAGGCCAGCCGCATCAACCCCCTGGCCCTGGCCCAGATGGTCCGGACCCGGCACCTGCCGGATACCCCGGAAGCCATCGCGCAAATGGAGAAAATTGCCGACAGTGTCATGCTGGCGGTGGAGCCCCGGGCGGGTATGGCATTCGCCCTGGCGGAGATTTACGACAGCAAAGACAATGCGACCGAAGCTTTCCGCTGGCTCGAGCAGGGCAACCGCCTGCTGGCGCCGCAGGTGGATTACCAGCCGGTGGGCTTCAGCCAGCGTGTTGATCGCATTATGCGTGCATTCCCGCAGGGCTACTTCGAGCGCCTGCCCGGGATTCGTGAGGGCGACCGCACACCCATATTCGTGGTGGGTATGCCGCGGGCGGGGACCACGCTCACCGAACAGATCCTCGACGCCCACCCCCGGGTTTTCGGTGCCGGTGAGCTGGAACTGATCCCAACCCTCACCCGGCTGCTGCGTCGCGTACTCAGTACCCGGCAACCCTTTCCCGAGAACGTGGCGCTACTGACCCCCTCGCTGCGCGAGGAAGCGGCGCGTTACTACCTGTTCGGTTTACTGCAGCACGACGAGTCGCATCCCTGGGTGGTCGACAAAATGCCACACAATTTCCTCCACCTCGGGCTGATATAGTCAATATTGCCCGGTGCCCGGATCATCCACGTACAGCGCGACCCGCGGGATATCGCCCTGTCCAATTTCCAACAGAACTTCAAGGCGCGCCACGGAGGCATGGGCTATGCCTTCTCTTTGGCGCACATTGCCTCCCAGATCAATGATTACCATCGCCTCATGAACCACTGGCGCGAGGTGTTACCGCGGCCGATGCTGGAGATTCGCTATGAGTCAATGGTCGCCGACCAGGAGCAGACCAGCCGCGATCTGCTCAGCGCCCTTGGGCTGGAGTGGGACGACGCTCTGCTCGGGTTTCACAAATCCCGCCGCCCGGTTCGCACCGCCAGCCTGAGCCAGGTACGCGAACCGATCTACGATAGTTCTGTACAGAAGTGGCGCCGTTACGAGGAATTCCTGACCCCGCTGCTGGAACAGCTCGATCCTGCAGTGTTAGAGGGCTGGGACCCGGCCGTCTGATCAGCTGTCCAGGCGTGCCACGGCCTCGTCGACGCCCTCGCGCAGGTAGTGCCAGGTCTTGTCGCGCAGTTGAGCCCGATGCCGCGGGCCCTCGCTTTCCGCATCGCCGCTGTTGTAGCCGCAGTCGCCCTCGAACATGACCTGCACCGGATCCTGGGTACGTGCAAAGACCGGGAACACCCGGTAGGGATCCCGGGCGGCAATGCCGATCATGGCATCTTCCGCCGTCATATACCCGAGCAGGGAGCGCAGGGTCATGATTGTCGGCGGGTAGAGACCCAACTCTCCGGCTTCGTGGAGGCGCACGGCCTCGGCAATGCTGATCCACTGGTGATCGTGGATTTCGCTGCCATCGATTTCCACCGCGTCCGCATCCGGCGCGTGGGCCAGGAAAAACCAGGTATAGAACCGCTTGGGCTCCACCACCGGTGTCGTCCAGTGGCTCATCTGAACCATGGTATCGGGGTCGACCACGACAGTGGCTTCTTCCAGCGCCTCACGCGCAGCCCCCAGGCGGGCCGCACGGGGATTCATCGCCGCCGGCGGCTTCCCAGTCCTCAGGGTCCAGTGAACCCCCGGGAAACACCCAGACACCGCCGGCAAAGAGCAGCGCCTTGTTGCGTTTAAGTAACAGGGTTTCGGGGCCGGATTCGCCATCCCGAATAAGGATGACCGTCGCGGCTGTGCGCGGTTCAGTCTGGTTCACTGGGCTTACCTGGGAGATCGAAAAGCTGTGTGGGTACTACATGTCCCCTTCGCTGGCGTTACCGTCACCATCGCTGCCAGCCACCATCGAGGCACTCGGCGCGAGCTGCGCCGCGTAGTTGGGTACATCGAAAGGGACGTTGACACCCAATCGGGAACTCTCTTTCATCAACACCGACATGGAGACTCCGGAACCCTCGGACAAACTGCTGAAGGTTTCCTCACCGACGGAGATCGCCACGGTCTGGGCCACCATACCGAGTGCCGCCACGTCATTGCCGATCACGGCGCCGACCACGAGACCGATCTCCCGGGATTGCTCCGGTACCAGGGACACGATGGTTGCCACGGCAGCTGCCAGGGCCGGGTCGCTCTGGTCGCGGAAAGATCGGGCTACCGCGCCGGCAATCGCCGGGGCCTGGCCCGGTGCCGCCTTGGTGGCCGTGGCAGCCAGGGTCGCCACATCACCCAGGGTGTGATCTTCGTAACTCTGGGCCAGGGCAATGGTCAGGATATTGGCCGCACGCTGGGGCTTGGCCGCTACCAGGTTGGCCAGGGTCTGGGTCAGCTCGGCCTGGTTGGTCGCAGCCGCAAGACCCGCATAGCTGTTGGCGGGCGCCGCTTCAACAGGCACAGCCCGGGTTTCCGGCTCCGGACGCCGCTCAGGGGCGGCTTCCTGCTGGTAACTGGCAGGCTCGGGTGTATTCGCGGCAAGCATCTCCTGCTGCGAAACGTTGGGTTCGGCTCCCTGGAAGTGAAAGATTCCCACTAACAGGCCGAACAGCAGAACTGCAATACCCATGGGCAAGGCGCTCCATAGACCTATATATGGTGTTCCAGACTACCACATACCGCTAGATTTGCCCATCCCGGGCAGTGTTTCTGTGAACTGGTTACTGCAGTACTAACTCGTTGTTTTCAAAGGTAAAAACAGCGTTGTACAGGCTCTGTTGACCGCTTAGGCAGGCCTGTCGCCAGGCTTTGCCGCAGCGGCAAAGTGTTCCCGGGTCAGCTTGAAAACCACCGGCGCCAACAGGATCAACGCGGTCAGGTTGGGAATCGCCATACAGGCGTTGAGAATGTCCGCGATAACCCAAACCAGGTTCAGCTCACCCACGGTTCCCAGGGGTATGGCCATTACCCACACGAGGCGAAAGGGCAATACCCCGCGCTCCCCGAACAGGAACACCACGCAGCGCTCCCCGTAGTAGCTCCAGCCGATCATGGTGGTGAAGGCGAACAGGCAGAGCCCGAACGTCACAACCCACTCGCCGCCTGGTAAGCCCTGGGCAAAGGCCATGCGCGTCAGGTTGGCACCGGTTTCACCGGATTCCATTACGCCGGTCATGACAATCGCCAGGCCGGTGATAGTGCAGACCACCAGGGTGTCGATGAAGGTACCCAGCATGGCGATCGTACCCTGGCGTACCGGGTTATCGGTTTTTGCCGCCGCGTGCGCAATCGGCGCGCTGCCAAGCCCCGCCTCGTTGGAAAAGATACCCCGGGCCACTCCCATGCGCAGGGCCAGCAAAACCCCGGCACCGGCAAATCCACCGCTGGCCGCATGGCCGTTGAAAGCGCTATCGACGATCACCACAACGGCACCCGGCAATTCGCCAATATTGGACAGGATCAGGCCGAGGCCGGCCAGCAGGTAGGCAACGGCCATAAACGGTACCAGCACGCTGGTCACGTGCGCGATTCTGCGAATGCCGCCGAGGATGACCGCGGCGACCAACACCGCAAGTACGATACCGGTGACCAGCGGCTCGATGTCAAAGGATGTCTCGAGAACCTGGGATACCGAGTTGGACTGCACTGTGTTGGCAATCCCGAAGCCCGCCAGACCGCCGAAAACAGCAAACAGGAAGCCCAGCCAGTGCCAGTGCTGCTTAAGGCCATTCTTGATGTAGTACATGGGGCCACCCTTGTAGCGGCCCTCGCCATCGTGTTCCCGGTAGTGCACCGCCAGCACCGCCTCGGCGTACTTGGTGGCCATACCAAACAGTGCAGCCAGCCACATCCAGAACAGCGCGCCCGGGCCGCCGAGGGCGATGGCGGTGGCCACACCGGCCAGGTTGCCGGTGCCTATGGTGGCCGACAGCGCCGTCATCAGGGCGCCAAAAGGTGATATCTCGCCCTCCCCCGCACCGTGGGTCCGGGTGAACAACTGGCGAAAGGCAGCGGGAATCTTGCGGACGGTGAGGAAGCGCAAGCCCATGGTCAGGTAGACACCCGTACCGAGGATTAAGAACAGCATGACCGGGCCCCAGACCCAGCTGTTGATGGTATGAATGATCTCTGCCATGGGAAGCCTTATTCTTATTCGAAGGGATTGGGCGAACCGCTAGTGTAACGAGGTGGGCGGATACTAATCCAGATTTATCCAGTCAGCGGGAATATTGGCCTCGACCAATTCCGCGATACTCACCGTAACGATATCGTTCTCACGGCCCACCTCGCTGGCGAAGCGGGATTCCTTGCTGCTGCGCGCAATGACCTTGGCGGCGGGAAATTTTTGCCGGATCCACAGTGCCGTGCGCAGGTTTTCTTCTTCCACGCCGGTGCCGAGCACCACCACGGTATCTTCACTGTCGAGATTGACCGTCGCCTGGACCCGGTCCCACAGCTCCGGGTGCGAGATATCCCCCTCGAATAACTCGCGCCGGTAGTTGCGTGCAAACTTCATCTGCTCATCGGCGATCAGCACCCGGCGATGGGCGTCGTTGTCGATGATCGCCACAGTATCCATTTCGTCCAGCGCGTGTTCCTGCAGCTCTTCGAGGATGGTCTGGCCGAAGCGCCCGAAGCCGGCGATGACCACGGCGTCCTTGGGTTTGGTTTTGTGGAAGTGCTGCATAAGGTGGGTGCGCACCAGGCCGGAGGCTGCCAGGTGGTAGGAATTGAAGGTCTGGCATTCCTGGGCCACCCGGGTCGATGCCATCGAACGCATGAAGCGCAATCGACCACAGTGAACAACCAGCTTCTCCCCGATGCCCGGTACCAGGTCGAGAATACGGGTAGCGGCCTCGTAGCTGCGCAGGCTGTCATTACCCAGCAGCAGAATTTTCCGCGCCAGGTGGGGTCGCAACTGTTCCAGGAAATAGCTGTGGGTGATATCCCCCTGGACGACGATGGCATTGAAGGTTTCGCGAATCTCCTCTGCCACGGAGGGTTCACAGTTTTTACAGGCAACTACCACCGGCAGCTTCGGATCGAGTTCCCGCAGTGTGCGCAGGTAACTCAGCGTCAGCTCGCTGGAACTAATCACCACCACATGACCGCTGAGGCGCCGCAGCTGCCACCTCTGGGGTGAAAAAGCGCGCAGCAGGGCCTCGATCAGTGTCCAGGCCGCCAGGATAGGCGCGCCGAAATAGGCGGTCCAGACCAGGAAGCGACCTATTGCCGGCCCACCGTAGGGGGTGCCGAGGTCAACCCCGCCGATCACGAACAGGCTCAGGCTGTAGTAGGCCATGGTCAGGAAATCGCCGCGGGCGACTTCCGGGCGCTCAGTGACGCCTACCCCCGAGGCAAAACCCGCGATCGCACTGATGAAAAAGAACAGCGCGCCCAGCGAGCGCCAGCTGCCGCCACTGAAAAATCCGGATTGCAAGCGCGCTGCCTAGTCGACCAGGCCGTAGCTGCCAGCCAGAATCTCGATAATTTCGGCCTTGGGATTGTCGCTGATCTGCAGTGCCTCACCGGTAATTTTTTCGGCGATACCGCGGTAGGTTGACGAGATCTGCATCATGATGGACTCCGGCAGGTCATTGTCCCTGGCCAGCGCCGGGCGCTCGTCCATGCGGTCCTTGTTGGTGAGAATGTCCGGGTCGGGGAAATAGTCCAACAGCAACTTACGGAATTCTTCCTTGGAGTTCTCGACTACCCGGCCCTCCCGGTAAGCCGGCCCGTCCCAGATACGCGAGGAATCCGGGGTACCCACCTCGTCCATGTAGATCAGCTTGTCCTCGCCCGCCGCATCGGTGACATAGCCGAACTCGAACTTGGTATCGACGAAGATCTGGTCGAGGGCGGCCAGCTCGTCGCTGATCACCGCGAAACCCTCGCTGAGCAGCTTCTCGTAAACCGCGATATCGTCCAGCGACTGGAAAGCGAAGGCTTCGAAGTTGTTCTCGATATCGCTGCGGCTGACATTGACGTCGTCGACTTCCGGCACCCCTGGAATGCCCGTGAGAATGCCCTTGGTGGACGGCGTGATCAGCAGCTCCGGCAGTTTCTGGTCCTTCTGCAGGTCGTCAGGCAGCTGGATGCCACAGACCTCGCGGTCGCCGCGGTCGTAGGCTCGCCACATGGAGCCGGTAATATACTGGCGGGCAATGGCCTCGATCATCACCGGCCGCGCCTTCTGCACGATCCACACCAGCGGGTGCGGAATTTCCAGGATATGACTGTCCGCCAGGCCCTGTTCGCGAAAGCGCCGGAACCAGTGATTGGAGATAGCATTCAGTGCCGCTCCCTTGCCGGGCACGCCGTTCATGCCACCCTCACCGTGCCAGATGCACTCGAAGGCGGAGATGCGGTCCGAGATCACCATGATGGCCAGCGGTGCGTCAGGCGCGACATCGTAGCCGCGCGACTCGATCAGCCGCGCACTGTCGGCGGCGGTGAGCCAGTACACGGATCTAACCTTGCCGCTGTGGATGGGCTGGTCGGTGCGAATGGGGAGATCGCTGTTTACTGCCAATACCTTGTCGGCAAGACTCATGTTGGGGGCCCTGTAACAGTGGATACGGAAAACGAGCGATTCTATGCGCTGACAATTCCTTACGCAAATGAAGTAAAACTTGCGTTAAAGTATCTAACCATTATGCCGACCCTGCTTGTCATCATTCTGCTCGGGCTGCTGGCCGCCTGTAGCAGCGAGCCGGTCCGCAACCCCGCGCCTGCAAGCTCTGCTGCCATAGACTTCAGCGGCCACTGGGAGATGGATTACGGGCGCAGTGACAACGTCGATGCGAAACTGAATTCCCTTTACCGCGAGTGGCAGCGAATTGCCGAGCGCCGCGCCAACATGGACCGGCGCGGCCAGATGGGTCCCACCGTGTCGATCAACTCCTCCAGTTTCCGTTCGGTGGTGGCACTGGCGCGACTCGCCGACAACATCACCAGTTCCCAGGTACTGAATATCGAACAGACGGATATCGACATCGAGATCAAACGCGAGAACGACTTTACCCTGAGCTGCGTGTTCAGCGAGGGCGAGCCTGAAGTGGTGCTCGATGAACTGGGCTCGGAGGTCTGCGGCTGGGATTCACACCAGCTGGTTTTTCATATCCTGCTGCCGGATGGACTGGATATCCGCCACCGGGTAACCATGGCGGAACGCGGCGATCGGCTGCACATTGCCACCCGTGTCGACTCGAAGGAATCAGCTCCCTTCACGCTCAACCGATTCTATTTCCGCTTCAACCCGCTGCCGGAAAACTACAGTTGCGAGTACACCCTGAGCCGGGGCAACGTCTGCCAGAGCGGAGCACCCTGAGCCGTGCCGCGACATTTCCTGTTCGTCCTGCTGTTGCTGGGCTGGGCTCCGGGGGCAATCGCCACCGAGCTCATAGTCAATGAGGGCGAGCCGACACCGGCCCAGGCCCTGGAGATTGGGCTGACCGTTCTCGACCCGGGCATTAACGGCGACAGCGCCGGGGGTCGCAAGGCAGGGGTATTCCCACAGATCCGCGGCGCGGAATCACGCTACCTTCCCTATGCCCTGCGCCGTACCCTCGTTGACAGTAACCAGTGGGGGGCGGTGCGGGTCCTGCCGGGCGCCGATACGGGCACGGAGCTGCTGTTGACCGGCAAGATCCTGAAATCGGACGGCGCCACACTCAGCATCGAGCTGCGCGCTCACGATAGCCGCGGTGTCGAATGGCTCAACCAGGTCTACACTGAAATCGCCGAGGAAACCGCCTACCTGGAGACGGAGCGGCGGTTGCGCCGCCCCTTCCAGGACCTCTACAACCGGGTGGCCAATGATTTGCTCGCGGCCAGGCAGCAGTTGTCCGACCGGGAGCTGGCGGCGATCCGCGATGTCTCGGAAATCCGCTACGCCGCCAGCCTGCTGCCCGACGCCTTCAGTGCCTACCTGGCGCTGGACGAGCAGGGACACTACCGCCTGCAGCGACTGCCGGCGCGCGACGACCCGATGATAGAACGCATACAGCGAATTCGTGAGCAGGAGTACCTGTTCATCGATACGACCGACGAGCAGTACGCCGAACTGTATACGGAGATGACACCGGTCTACGACCTGTGGCGCCAGTTCCAGCGCGAACAGGTCGAATACCGGGATGCCTGGGAGGCGCGACGCGCCGAGCGCGAAAAACCGCGCCGCGGCAGTTACCAGGCACTGAAACAAACTTATAACAACTACAAGTGGGAAAAAATCCAGCGCCAGGAGATGAAAATCCTCGCCGAGGGCTTCGATAACGAAATTGCCCCCACCAGCATGGATCTGGAGGGTACCGTGGTTAATCTCAGTGGCAGCCTGGATGAGCGCTATCGGGAGTGGCGAAAGCTGCTTCGCCAAATATTTTCTTTAGAAACAAGGATATAACCCATAAGGGTGTGGGCTAGTTCACACTTTTTTTTAGAATTTGGGCCTGAATTCTGCGATCATTGATAGCACTAATTAACAAGAGAAAGAAAGTGGTCAGGGAAGATGAAAGGCCGTTTCACAATTGCGGGAAAGATTAACCTATACCTGATTGTGCTAGCAATCGTGGGGGCTATCTGTGTCTGCGGTTTCCTGATCTATCGTGACTTCCAGGCTCGCCTCAGTGCTGTAATCGACACCACCGTGTGGACCGCCCGCGAGGGCGCACAGCAGCAGTTCGCCATGTACTACCAGGATGAAGAGGTTCTGCAGGAACTGCTGCAGATATTCCTGGAGAAACCGGCCATCAAGTACGCTGCCGTCTTCGACCAGGAGGGCAATAAACTGGCGGTTAAACAGCAGGAGGACACCGCGAGTTACCCCGTCGTCGACCTGTACTACCTGCGCAAGGATATGGGCGAACTGGAACTCGGCGTTCTCCACCACCCGCGCAGCTTCACCAGCGAACAGTTTATCGACGTCACCATACCGATCTTCTCCCGGGTCAATCCGCAGGAGAAGGACATCGAGCGCAAGGCCTTCGGCGAAATCCTGGCCTACGCCCGCAACGTCGGCAGCCAGTTCCTGGTGGGTTACTACCATGTAGGCGTCAGCCAGAGCTGGCTGGAACGCTCGATGCTGCCCTTTATCCAGAAGGTTGCCCTGGCCGGTGGTGTCTTCGTGCTCCTGGTCGCCATGCTGACCTTGCTGATTACACGCCAGATTACTGCACCTCTGGCCAGCCTCGCTCAGATGGCAGAGGATATTTCCGAAGGCCGACTCGATGCCAAATTCAAGGCCAAGGGTTCCGGGGAAGTGAGCCAGATCGCCTCGATGCTGAATGTCGTCATGGGCGAGCTGAGCAAGTACAAATCCAAGATGGATACCGACCACCACCTGTTGAGCATGAAGGTGGAGGAGCGCACGGCCCAGCTGTCCAAGCGCAACGAGGAACTCAACGAGGCGGTGAAGCAGGTCACCCAGACCAAGAACCGACTGCGCCAGCTCGCCTACTACGACAGCCTGACGTCGCTGCCCAATCGCCAGTTGTTTACCGAACAGCTGGAACTGTTGCTGCGAGTGGCCAAGCGCGAGGGCCGGGTAATCGCACTGCTGTTCCTCGACCTGGATAATTTCAAGCGCATCAATGACTCCCTCGGCCACAGCGCCGGCGACATGTTGTTGCGGGAAGTGGCCGCCCGTCTATCGGGCTGCGTGCGTAATTCCGACCTGCTGGCCAAGTACGTGGACAGCGAGGCCAAGATCGGTGTATCGCGCCTCGGCGGTGACGAGTTCACCGTACTGCTGAACAACATCGACACACCGGAGACCGCGGGAAAAATCGCCGACCGCCTGCTGCAGTCCCTGCAGGCACCGATGCTGATCGAGGGACACGAACTGGTGATCACGCCGAGTATCGGTATTGCTATCGCCCCGCGTGATGCGGAAACCGTCGAAGAACTGTTGAAGCTGGCTGACACGGCCATGTACCACGCCAAGACCGAGGGTCGTAACAAGTACAGCTTCTATTCGAGCTCGATGAAAGGCAGCGGTGTCGGCCGCCTCAAACTGGAAACCGAACTGCGCAAGGCCGTGGAACGCCAGGAACTGGTGCTGCACTATCAACCGCAGGTGGACACACTCACCGGCGAGATTGTGGGTGCCGAGGCGCTGGTGCGCTGGAATCACCCCAAGCACGGACTGGTGCCACCGATTCGCTTCATACCCCTGGCGGAGGAAATGGGCCTGATCGTCGAACTGGGCGCCTGGACCATGATCGAGGCGGCGCGCCAGAGCAAGGCCTTCCTGGATCAGGGCATACGCCTGCCCAAGGTGGCAGTGAACGTTTCCAGCCTGCAGTTCAACCAGGCCTTTACCAACCTGGTGCAGGAAGTGATCAACGACTCGGGCATCGAGCCCAGTATGCTGGAGCTTGAACTGACCGAAGGCGTGATCATGAGCAACGCCAAGGCCTCCATCGAGGCACTGCACGAACTCAAGCAGCTGGGTGTGAGCCTGTCGGTGGACGACTTCGGCACCGGTTACTCCTCGCTGAGTTACCTCAGTAAATTCCCCCTGGACGAGCTGAAGATCGACCGCAGCTTCGTCATCGAGTACGACAAGAGCGTCAACAGTGCCGGCCTGGTGAGCGCCATCATCGCCATGGGCAAGAGTCTCAACCTGCACCTGGTTGCAGAGGGTGTGGATACGGTTGAACAATTCCGCTTCCTGCGCGATCGCAAGGTCGACATCATCCAGGGCTATTTGTTCAGCAAGCCACTGCCCGCCAGTGAATTCGAATTACTACTAAAAGAAAACAACTTCCCGCAGCAGATCGCCGAAATGACCGGCCGCTCCGGCGCCCAGCCTGAACTCGCCGCCAAGGAGGCGGGAGCCTGAGGCATCAGGAGGCGTGAGCCTCTCCCCAGACCTTCTCCAGGCGCTGGTCACGCCCACATCTATAGCGATAGTACTTATAGCGAATCGGGTTCTTGAGGTAGTAATCCTGGTGTGACTCTTCCACCGGGAAGAACTTCGCCCGGTCCAGGATTTCAGTGACTACCTCCTGCTGCGGGAATTGCTCGACGACCTGCTGGCGTGTGTCCTGGGCTAGCTTGCGCTCCTCAGCAGATTCCACGAAAACCGCAGCGCGGTAGCTCTCACCGCGATCACAGAACTGGCCACCCGCATCGAAGGGATCGATATTGCGCCAGTAAATAGCAAGCAAGTCAGCGTAGCTGATCTGGTCGGGATCATAGGTCACCAGCACCGCCTCGTAGTGGCCGGTATGGTCGCCCTTGTAGGTCGGGTTCGGGTGGCTGCCCCCGGAGAAGCCCGAGATCACATCGCTGACACCGTCGACTTCCTGGTAGGCAGACTCCATGCACCAGAAGCAGCCGCCGGCAAACACTGCTGTGGCCGAGTGCGCCGGAGACGCAATGAGTACAAGCAGGATGAGACAGCTGGAAAAAATCTTTACGTGCATGAGAGCTCTCTGTGTTAGTGGTAAGGTTGCCACTCCATAGACTACCAAATGTGCGAATCGTTCACGCTCGTGATCCAGACCCTGCAAATCACCGTTAATGGCCAGGGGCTTTATGCCTTCACCGACAAGCTGCGCCCGCTGGTCGCTGCCAGCGAGCAGGACGAAGGACTGTGCACCCTGTTTATCCGCCACACCTCGGCCAGCCTGCTGATCCAGGAGAACTACGACGACAGTGCCAGGGTGGACCTGGAGAACTGGATGAATCGCCTGGTGCCGGAAAACGACCCGCTCTACACCCACACCCTGGAAGGTGCCGATGATATGCCGGCCCACATCAAGGCGGCCCTGACTGCCACCCAGCTAAGCATTCCCTACCAGGGTCGGGAGTTAATGCTGGGCACCTGGCAGGGAGTCTACCTGTGGGAGCATCGCCACCACGCCGGCACCCGGCAAGTCGTCGTCCATTTCTGACCCTATCAACCTTCACAGTCGCTAATAACAGATGTCCCGGGCCACCGGCCTGAATATCGCACAAGCGACCGAGATTTGAGACGCATCTGGCTATTACTCGGGTGGTGCTCCGAAGAACATCAGGCCGCGATTAGCGACGCTGGCAATGGTGGAGACGTCTGCGAGCACTGTCCGAGTCCCGACTTTCTGCGCAGCAGAAAGTGGTCGAGTTGCGCAGCAGCCACCATTGCGAGCGGCGCTGCGGCCAGTTTGAGAAGCGCCACCCGAGGAATGGCTAAGGGAAGCGCTCTCGAAATTCTGTCAGTTGGTGGTGCTGCGCCCCGCGATTCGCTTACCCGGTCGCGGAAACAAGCGCGGCACCTGCAGCATATAGAGCCGGTAGCGATCGCCGAAGTGGCGCACCAGGTCCTGCTCCTCGAAGTACAGCCCGATAAACACATAGACCGTCATTGCGCCCGTCAACAGCAGTTGCCCCTGGCTCATCTGCGCCTGGGACCACATACCGATCAATACGCCGGTCTGAATCGGGTGGCGCATATGCCGGTAGAGGAACGGCGTGACAAACTGCTTCTCACGCGCCTCGCGACCGCGCAGGGCACACCAGGGTTTCTTCAGGCCAAACAGGTCGAAGTGGTCGATCTGGAACGTGGCCCAGACCGTCAGCGCCCAACCGAGCAGGGACACGGCACGCAATACCGGATCGAGCGGAGCAAAACTCCACACCGGCGTGGCATTACCCTGCCAGTAGAACACGATTGCAATCAGGCACAGTCCCGAGGCGAGTGTGTAGGTCGAGCGCTCCGCCGTGGCGGGAATCAGCCGGGTCATTTGTTCCTTGAAACCGGCCCGCGCCATCACCGAGTGCTGGACGCCCCACAGCAGGATCAGGCAGGTATTGACCAGCAGGCCCGAGACAATACCCACCGACAGACCGGTGTTTATCGTGTCGGGAATCAGAAAATCGCCCTGGTAGAGGATAAACCAGACCAGGCCACCCATACCGATGGCATAGGCAATCAGTGAGTACAGAAATACCAGGAAATTCTTCATGCTCGCCCCCTGTTATCGTTGTAATGGAAGAAGCGTTTAGAAGGCCCCATTCTAGTACAAAACCAGGGTTTGTGTTTTGTTTTTTTAGCCGCTGACGGCGTTCTCCGCTGGGCTGATCCGGTACTGCGCGAGTTGCTCGTAATAGGCCCGCATTTCCTCGGCCAGTGCCCGATGTTCCGGCGCCAGTTCCGGCTCTCCGGCTGCGGCCGGCCCGAAACCGGTAGATTGCTCCACGCGTTGATACCAGTGACTGGCCCAGACGCCGTCACTGTCACGGCGACCGGTGGGCCAGCGCAGCATGGCATCGGCCAGGAACGGGACCTCCAGCGTCTGGCAGAGCTGCTCCAGGATTCCTCGCGGATCCCTGAGCACGTCATTGGAATCGATCACTGCGGGGCGACGGCCTGTGATATCGGTAATTTCCTCAAACAGCTCCACCTGCCGCACGATGCCGATCGCCTCCTCGGATACCGAGGGCATCTTGTTGAGGTAGGAGGCGATAATTTCCGCGGGATCGCGGATCAGGAAACAGTGCCGGATGCCATCACACCAGGCCATGTCCATGCCGCGGGGCATATGGTGGGTCATATGCTTCTGGTAATAGAGCGCGGTGCCCGGATCCTCCCCGGTGAGCTGACGTACCACCTCGGCCCGCTCGCAGCTCTGGGCAACGAGATTCTCCTCCCGGCAGGGATGTTGCAAACCGGTTTCCTGCAGGTAACTGGCATAGAAAGGCTCATCCACCACACTGCAGTCCGGGCGATTTTCCCAGCTGCGCATCATGGCGGTCGAGATATTGCGTGGCCCCGACCACATGGCGATACGGGTGGTCATGCTCAGCGCGCCTTGCACTCATCCTCGATCATCTGCAGGTAGAGTGCCTGCAGTCGATCCGTCATCGGCCCGCGCTTGCCCTCGCCGATAGTGCGGCCGTCGATGTCCACCACCGGTGTGAGTCCGGCAAAGGTACCGGTGACGAAGGCTTCCTCGGCACCGTAGGCCTGCATGACAGAGAAGTTCTTCTCATAGACCGGGATGTCATTCTGCTTGCACAGGTTGACCACATTGCGACGGGTAATCCCGTCCAGGCAGTAATCGCCGCTGGAGGTCCACACCTCCCCTTCCCGAACGATAAAGAAATGGGTGGAGTTGCAGGTGGCCACATGACCGTGGGGGTCGAGCATCAGCGCCTCGTCGTAACCCGCCTTACTGCCCTGGATACAGGCAAAGATGCAGTTCAGCTTGGAGTGGCTGTTGATGCGCGGGTCCTGCACGTCGGCGTAGCCGCGACGCACATAGACCGTGTACAAGCGGATACCGCGATTATTGAGTTCCGGGTCCGGGGTCTTGTACTCCGGGATGATGACAATGGTTGGGCCACCGATGGTGACCGCCGGGTCCTGGTAGGGCGTGGCCTTCTCGCCGCGGCTCACCATCAGGCGAATGTGCACCTCATCCTCCATGTTGTTGGCATCGAGGGTCGAGTAAAGGCGCTCGATCAGTTCCTGCTGGCTCATGCCCATGTCCAGGTCCAGGGCCTTGGCCCCTTCCCAGAGGCGCTTCATATGCCGGTCCAGGAAGGGAATGACACCGTGGTGCAGGCGCAGCCCCTCCCAGATGCCGTCGCCGAGGATGAATCCGCTGTCGAAAACCGAGACCACCGCCTTGTCCCGGGGGAACAACTCGCCGTTGATATTGATCAGGATCTCCTCGTTGCGGGGATCCTTGCGGAAACTGTGTGTGCTGTTCTGGCCCATGGGTGCAAATCCGCTGCGTTATCGAAGGCGCGTAGTTTGGTAGCGCACAGCGATACAGTCAATGCTGCCCTGGCGACCCAACATAGCTATACTGTAAGTGTTTGATTAATAAGCAATGTCAGGTAGATGGCAGGCCCGTGTCAGGTTGCTGGCGTGGTCTGGCGACCCCGGTCGACGGATAGTGGCGACCACCTCGACACGGCGGGAAGGAACATGATTGTACGCAAGTTAAGACTGCAGCAGGGTTGGTCCCAGGAGCAACTGGCGGAGTTGACCGGCCTGAGCGTGCGCACCATACAGCGCATGGAGCGGGGCCAGAAGCCAAGCCTGGAATCTGCCCGCGCCCTGGCCGCCGTGTTTGAGGTTGATTTATCCACTTTCGACTTGGGAGAACCTCAAATGAATGAAAAAGTTATCGTCACCGACGACGAGGAAGCGGCACTGGCCTACGTGAAACAGGTCAAGGAGTTTTACACGCATGCGTTCCTGTACGTATTTTTCACCGTCAGCATCCTGCTGAATCGCGGCACCGATGAGCCATTCGTGGTCTGGGGCCTGCTCGGCTGGACAGCGGGCGTGATCGTCCACGGCCTGGCGGCCTTCGAGAAAATCAACTTCATCGGTCCCAACTGGGAGCGGCGCATGGTCGAGAAACGGCTGGGGCGCAAGCTCTAGTTGCGACCGATCTGGTCCACGGCGTAGGTATACACGACGTCGGTACTCGAATTCAGCGCGGTCTCGGCAGAGTCCTGGATCACGCTGATGATAAAGCCCACCGCCACTACCTGCATGGCGACGTCCACGGAAATGCCAAACAGGGAACAGGCCAGCGGGATCAACAGCAAGCTGCCCGAGGGCACACCGCTGGCCCCGCAGGCTGACAGTGCAGAGATCACGCAAAGCAACAGCGCGGTGGTGAAACTCACCTCGATACCCAGGGTATTGGCGGCGGCCAGGGTCAGCACCGTGATGGTGATCGCGGCGCCGGCCATGTTAACCGTCGCACCCACCGGGATCGTCACCGAGTAGAGCTCCTCGCTGATGCCGAGTTTTTTCGCCAGGGTCAGGTTGACCGGGATGTTGGCCGCCGAGCTGCGGGTAAAAAACGCGGTTACCCCCGACGATTCAAGGCACTCAAAGATCACCGGGTAGGGGTTGCGCCCGGTAATCACGAACACGATCAAGGGATTGACGACGAGGGCGACGATTAGCATGGCCGCGACCAGCAGGGTGGCGAGGCTCGCATAGCCGGCCAGGGCGCCGACACCGATGGTGGCTACGGTAAAGCTGACCAGGCCAAAAATGCCGATCGGTGCGAAGCGGATCACCAGGCGCACGATATCCGCCACCCCGTTGGCCAGGGTTTCCAGGTTCTGCTTGAAACCTTCCGAGGCCTTGCGAAAGCTCACCCCCAACAGGATCGCCCAGGTCAGGCAGCCGAGGAAGTTGCCGGTCATCAGCGCGTTGATGGGATTGTCGATCAACTTGAACAACACGTCGGCCAGTACACTGGTCACCGCCACCGGCGGACTGCCCTCGGCCACGTCGGTGAGTGCAATGGTCTGCGGGAAGGCGGCGCTGAGCAGCACCGCGACGATCGCCGCACTGACTGTGCCGAGCAGGTAGAGCACCAGGGTCAGCAGGGTCTTGCGACCGTCCTGACCGGATTCATGCCGGTTGGCAATGGCCGACATCACCAGCACCATAACCAACAACGGCGCTACCGCCTTGAGCATACCGACGAAGAGGCGACCGAGAATGCCCAGCTGTTCAGCAGTTCCCGGCATCGCGACGCCGACAACAGCGCCCAGCGCCACCCCTATCAGAATTTGTGGCACAAGGCCCAGTTTGGATAACTGCACGAACACTCCGGTGGATTATTATTGTCAGTAGCGATTGTACCCAACCCGGCGACCTATGGTAGCGTCGCCGGGACACTTTCTATCGAACAGGCGAGCATGCAAGGCATCAAGGTCATCATCCTGCGCTGGTATTACCGGATCATCAACTGGTGGGCCTGGCGCGGCACAGCATTCCCGGGCATAGAGACGCAAGACCTGGCCATCGACGGCGGCCAGGGCAAGATCCCCGCCCGTCTCTACCGGTCCTCCAGCTCCGGTGCCAGCGCCCTGCTGATTTATTTCCACGGCGGCGGCTGGGTTATCGGCGACCTCAAGACCCATGAGCCTTTCTGCAAACGACTGGTGCAGGAGACCGGCGCGGCGGTCGTTGCCATCGACTACCGTCTGGCGCCAGGTCACCGCTGCCCCGCCGCAACCCTGGACTGCATAGCTGCAACCCGCTGGCTGGCGGCACAGCGCCAGGAACTGGCGCTGGAAGGCAAACCGGTTTTCGTCGCCGGTGACAGTGCCGGTGGCAATCTCGCCGCGGCGGTTGCCAACCAGGCCGGTGAGGAATACCAGGCTCACCTGCGCGGACAGATCCTGATCTACCCGGTAACCCGCTACTACGAACCCGCCACTCCCTCCTATATCGAGAATGCGACCGGCTACGGGCTCACCCGCAGCCTGATGGAATGGTTCTGGGATACTTACCTGGGCACACGGGACGCACCGACAGGAGACGCCGCGAAACTGTCCGTGCTGCAATTACCCGGGCCCGGAACGACACCGGCCCTGGTGATCACAGCGGGTCTGGATCCGCTGCGCGACGAGGGCGCGGATTATGCACGCGGCCTGGATCACGCCGGGGTGAGTTGTACCCACGAACTGTTTATGAAGGAAATGCACGGCTTTGTCTGCTCCGAGGGCATGACCCCCGGACATGTGCAAGCCATGAACCTGATCAGCGGATGGATGAAACAACAATGCCTGTAAATGCACTGGTAGGTGGATTGCTGATTGGCGCTGCTGCAGTCGCACTTTTGTATTTTCTCGGCCGTATCGCCGGCATCAGCGGTATTGTCTGGGGCGCTGTTTCCGGACAGGCGGACAACAGCTGGCGCTGGCTGTTCCTGCTGGGCCTGTTGGCGGGACCACTGCTGTTTCACCTGGGCACGGCCAGCCCCTACCCCGCCGCCAGTCCCCTGCCCTGGTGGCAGGCTCTTGCCGGCGGATTGCTGGTCGGATTCGGAACCCGGCTGGGATCCGGCTGTACCAGTGGTCACGGAGTCTGTGGTATTGGCCGCTTATCCAGCCGCTCCCTGGTCGCCACCGTCACTTTCATGTTGACGGGTATCGTCACTGTCTACATGCTGCGCCATGCGCTGGGAGTCGGCTAGTGAAAGGCCTGGTGGCGCTGGCCTGCGGTGTCGTGTTCGGCGTCGGCCTGGCACTGTCCGGCATGACCGATACCGCCAAGGTACTCGGTTTCCTCGATATCTTCGGCAACTGGGTCCCCGATTTGGTGTTCGTCATGGGTGGCGCCGTGTGCGTCACGCTCATCGCTTTCCGCTTTGTGTTACGCCGTCCAGTGCCGGTGCTGGGCAAACAGTTCTTCCTGCCACTGAGCAGCGCTATCGATGGGCGCCTGCTCGGCGGTGCCGCGGTCTTCGGGATCGGCTGGGGCGTCTATGGTTACTGTCCCGGGCCAGCCCTGTCTGCCCTGGTCTACCTGGAGCCGAATACCTTTGTCTTCGTTGGCGCCATGCTTGCCGGGATGGCAATCGCCGGCCGGGTCTCCGGCGGCAACTAGAGTAGGGAGCAGCATGGACCCCCTGCAATCCACCCGGCCACTGATTGTCTACCTGGACTTCAAGAGCCCTTACGCTTACCTGGCCTGGCAGCCGACCCTGGACCTGGGCCGCAAGCTTGGGATCGAGATCGACTGGCGCCCCTTTGTGCTGGATATTCCCAGCTATCTCGGCTCGGCAAAACTGGACGACTCGGGCAAGGTCACCGAGACCACGCGCAGCGCCGAGCAGTGGTCCGGGGTCAAAGCCGCCTATGCCGACGTGCGACGCTACGCCAACCTGCGCGGGCTTACCGTGCGCGGGACCACCAAAATCTGGGATACCTCCCTGGCGGCCATCGGTATGCTCTGGGCCAAACACCAGGGCGACGCAATCCTCGAACGCTACATCGACAAGGTCTATGAGCCATTCTGGAAACGGGAGCTGGACGTGGAGGACCCGGCGGTTGTAGCGGCAGTACTGGCCGAAGCGGGCGCCGACCTCAGCGGTTTCGACGATTACTTGCGCGGGGACGGCGCCCGGGAAAATGCCGAGTTGCAGACAGCGGCCTTCGATGCGGGCATATTTGGCGTACCCAGTTACATCCACGAGGGTGAACTGTATTTTGGCCGCGAACACCTGCCCAGGTTGCGCTGGCTGTTGACGGGCAGCGAAGGGCCCGCGCCGGATATCGCCAATGAATTACCCGCGGATGCGGACATTGCACCCACTACGGTGGACTGCCTCGAAGTCTGCATCGATTTTCACTGCCCGCAGAGTTACCTGTGCCTGGAACCGACGCTGGCACTCGCTGCAGAACACAATTTGCCGCTGACCTGGTACCCGCGCACATCGCGCCCGCGCCGACTCGACCCGGTCGATGACAGTCGCGGCGCCCGTCACCGCAGTTTCCGCAACCGCTATATCGACACGGTAGCGGAGCGTTATGCCGGACACCCTGTGCCCCCCGGTGGTCCCGCGAGCGACAGCGCAATCCCAGCGACAACCCTGCTCTGGCTACAGACCAACAAGCCCGCTGAAGTCGATGGATTTGTCGGTCGATGCTTCGACGCCCTGTGGCAGCAGCAGCGAAGCTTCCACAATATCGCCGACATGCAGACCTGGCTTGCGGAGCTCGGCATCGACAGTGAGGGGCTGGATACATTCCACACCGAGCAAGGTGAAGCAGCACTGGCAGCCAGCCAGGCCGCCAGCAGTGAGCGCGGCTGCTGGGACACCCCCGCCTATTTCCTCGGCGATGAGTGCTTTGTCGACTACCAGCACCTGCCTTTTATCCGCGAACGACTGCGCCGCTAAACATGATCGAGCGCAAAGTGCGCTAATCCGCAACTGCTATAGTGTTGATGAAGGTTCGTTACAGCGCTTAGCGAAGGAAAGGTATGGCCATCGAGGAACTTGGCGCCGACCATCTGTACCAGCACTGCCGCCTGGACGGCATGAAGTTCAAAACCACTGCGGATCTGGACACGCTCGATCAGCCCCTGGGCCAGGAGCGCGCCCTGGAAGCCATCGAATTTGGTGTGGACATCGAACGCAGCGGCTTCAATGTCTTTGCCTTCGGTCCCACCGGTGTCGGCAAGCACCGGCTTATCAGGAGCATCCTCGAGCGGCGTGCGGGCAACGGTGGCAAGCAATACGACTGGTGCTACGTCAGTAACTTCAAACACCCGGAAAAACCGCGACTGCTCAAGTTGGACGCCGGGCTCGGCGCGCAGCTCGCCAAGGACATGCTGCAGTTCATCGAGGACCTGCTGACCTCCCTGCCCTCCTCTTTCCAGAGTGACGAGTACCGCACGCGGCGCCAGGAAATCGAAGATGAGATGACCGAGCACTACGAGGAGGCCTTCAGCAAGCTCGGCGCGGTCGCCCGTGAACGCAATGTAGCCCTGCTGCGCACACCGGCGGGCTATACACTGGCGCCGACGAAGGATGGCGAAATCGTTACACCCGAGGAGTTTGCCAAGCTCAGCCCGAAGGAGCAGGAGGAAATCCAGGAGGTCATCAACGAACTGCAGTCCGAACTGCAGGAAGTGGTCAAGAAACTGCCCATGTTGCGCCGCGAGGCCAGCCACCGCATCAAGGCGCTGAACCAGGAGATCAACCAGCTGACCGTGGAGCAGTTCATCGCCTGGCTGGAGAACAAGTACCACGAGCACCCGCAGATCATCGCCTATCTCGAAGAGGTCAAGGATTTTGCGATCGAGAATGCCGAGGATTTCCTGCCCGAAGACGAAAACGTCGAAGTCGAGCGGGTGAAGCAGCAGGCCCGGCGTTACTCCGCCTTCCAGGTCAATGTCTTCGTGGACAATACCGACTCCCAGGGTCAGCCGATCGTTTTCGAGGAGAATCCAACCTTTCAGAACCTGGTTGGCCGGGTGGAATACATTTCCCAGATGGGCACTCTGCTCACTGATTTCACCCTGATCAAGGGCGGCGCCCTGCATCGCGCCAATGGCGGGTACCTGATCATCGAGGCGCGCAAGTTACTCAGCCACCTCTACGCCTGGGAGGGCCTCAAACGCGCCCTGCAATCCCACGAGATCAAGATTACCTCGCTGCAGGAGGTGCTCAGCCTCAACAGCACTGTATCCCTGGAACCGGAGAGCGTACCCCTGGACGTCAAGGTGATTCTCGTTGGCGAACCCATACTCTACTACCTGCTCAATCGCTACGATCCCGAGTTCGGGCAACTGTTCCACGTGGCCGCCGATTTTTCCGCCGACACCGACCGGGATACCCTGGGCCAGGAAATGTACGCGCGCATGGTTGCCACCCTACAGCAGGGCAAGGACTTGCAGGCCCTGGACAAGGCCGCGGTTGAGCGGGTTATCGAACACGCCGGGCGGCTGGCGGAGGACGGCGAAAAGCTCTCCCTGAACCAGGACCAGCTCGGGCAAATGATGCAGGAGGCCGATTACTGGGCCCGCCAGGCAGGCCACAGGGCAACCAAACAGGAAGATGTGGAACTCGCCATTCGCAAACAGGAGAACCGGCACAGCAAGGTGCGGGAGCAGCTCAGCGAACAGGTGCTGCGCGAGCTTCGCATGATCGATACCGCCGGCGACAAGGTAGCCCAGGTCAACGGACTGTCGGTATTGCAGCTGGGCGAACACAGCTTTGGCTCGGCCTCGCGCATCACCGCCACGGCCAGGCTTGGCAGCGGTAAAGTCATCGATATCGAACGCGAGGTCAAGCTCGGCGGCGAGATTCACTCCAAGGGAGTTTTGATCCTGTCGGCTTACCTGGCCAATCGCTACGCGCGCGAACGTCCGCTGCCGCTGGCAGCCAGCCTGGTCTTCGAGCAGTCCTACGGCGGTGTCGATGGCGACAGCGCCAGCTGCGCCGAGTTGTGCGTACTGCTGTCTGCTATCGCCGATCTGCCACTATCCCAGAACCTGGCGGTCACCGGGTCCATGAACCAGCTGGGTGAAGTACAGGCCATTGGCGGCGTCAACCAGAAGGTCGAGGGTTTCTTCGATATCTGCCAGGCCCGCGGGCTCACCGGCGACCAGGGCGTAATCATTCCCGCCGCCAACCGGGTGCACCTGATGCTGCGCGAAGATGTGCGCGAAGCGGTCGCAGCGGGGACGTTCCACATTTACACGGCGGTGCACGTGGAAGATGTGATGCAACAACTGAAAGGACTGGCCCCGGGAGAGCTGGTGGACGGGGAGTATTCCGAGGGCAGCTTCAACCGCCGGATATGCGATCGCATCGATCAGTTGCAGGTACTGCGCCAGTCATTCAACGGACGCGAGCATGAACCAGAGCAAGCCGACAGAGACGAATGATGAGCCCCGCCGCATCATCCTGACGGTAGATGCGGTCAGCCACTTTCCGTCGACCATCGAGCTGGCTGTCGCCCTGGCGGCACTGCGCAAGAGTGCCCTGCACGGCTTGTTTGTGGAAGATGTTGACCTGATGCAGGTAGCGGAGTTGCCCTTCACGCGGGAAGTCTCCTTATTGGGAGGCGGGTCCCGCAGCCTGGATCATGATCAGTTGCAACGCTCTGTGAACATGCTGGCACAACGCTTCCAGCAACTACTTGCAAGCGCCGCTGAACGCTCATCGCTGAGCTACAGCCACAGCACCGTGCGCGGACGGCGACATGCCCTGGACATGGGCGAGACCACCCATGCCGAGTTTCTTATCATGGGACCGGCGCGGCCGACCCGGATCCCCTCGCACCCTACCCTGCGGATACTGCTGCTGGGAGGCGGCAATCCGCTACTGCTACCTGCGCTGGAAGCGATCGCCCAGCGCGGGCAAGCGCGACAGCTGGAACTGCTGATGCTGACCGAAGATGGCATTGAGCACGACAGCAGCTTTATCACCACCCTGCGTGACAATCACCCGGAACTCATCATGAACGGCGTGACCTCGGAGAAGATCCCGGACGTGCTGGCCTCCCTGCGCCACCCGGTCGACTATGTGCTGGCGGGGCGCGAGGGCCCCGCCGAGTTGCTGGCCGAAGTCCTGCGACTCGCCAGCTGCCCGGTGATCGTCGTATCCGCCTCGTCATCTGCCCAATCTGGTGCTTAACTTAAGTGTGTAAGAGGAGGGAATGAATTGTGGAAACACGCGTCATAGTTGCCGACAGTCGCCGCGCGCGCATTTTTTCATCCCATACGGTAATGAACAAACTGGTAGAGGAAGAAGGATTCGTCCATAACGAGGCCCGACTCGCCAACCGCGACCTGGTCAGCGATGCGCCGGGTCGATCGGCCAACCGGGCCGACTCCTACAGCCCACCGATGTCGGCCAAGGAACACGAGGTGCGTAACTTTGCCAAGGACCTGGCCCGGCACCTCAAGGCCCTGCACAGCCAACAGCATTTCGAACAACTGGTGTTGATCGCCTCCCCCCGGTTCCTGGGTATGCTCAAGCAGGAATTGCATCCGCCGCTGGACCGACTGGTGAGCCGCACCATCGACAAAGACATGACCACCGCCGATGTCGCCCACATCATCGATGAAATCAAGTCCTGAGCGCGCTTGAACAGCGTTGACGCAGGTCAATGAGCCGAGGCGCGCTTTAAACGATCATAGTCAAGCTAACCAAGCTGGAGTCATTGAGCATGTCAGATCCATTTGCACTGGCCGACGACCTCGGGCCTGAAAAAGTCATCCACATTCATGATCCCTCGACCGGCCTCAAGGCCATCCTGGTAATCGACAACGTGGCAGCCGGGCCATCCATCGGCGGTTGTCGTATGGCGGTGGATGTGAGCATGGAGGAATGTGCGCGCCTGGCCCGGGCCATGACTCTCAAGAATGCGGCCGCCAGCCTGGCCCACGGCGGCGGCAAGTCGGTGATTTTCGGCGACCCGAAGATGCCGGCTGAAGACAAGGAGCGTCTCATTCGCTCCTTCGCCCACGCCATCAAGGACATTGAGGATTACATCGTCGGGCCGGATATGGGCACGGACGAAACCTGCATGGCCTGGTGTCACGATATTATCGGCCGCTCTGTGGGCCTGCCCATGGAAATCGGCGGTATACCGCTGGATATGATCGGCGCCACCGGCTTCGGCTTGGTCGCCTCGATCGAGGTGGGCTGCGAGTTTGCCGAACTGGACCTGAACGGTGCGCGTTTCGCGATCCAGGGCTTCGGCTCTGTCGGCATTCACACCGCGCGCTACCTCGCCGAGAAAGGCGCGGTACTGGTTGGTGTCTCGGACGTCTACGGCGCCATGGTCGATCCGCAGGGCATCGATGTCGACGCCCTGGTGGCACATAAGGGTACCGGCGGCCATGTCGCCGATCTCGGCAGCGGCCAGGTGATCGAGCGCGACGACCTGATCGATGTGGAGTGCGAGATCTGGGTCCCCGCGGCGCGACCCGACGTCATCACCATGGACAATGTCGGGCGCCTCAATACCAAAATCCTGGCCCAGGGTGCCAACATCCCCGCCACGGACGAGGCCGAGGAGCAGCTGGAGAGCCAGGGTGTCGTGGTACTGCCCGACTTTATCGCCAACGCCGGCGGGGTCATCTGTGCGGCAGTGGAATACCACGCCGGCAGCCAGTCCCAGGCCATGGCGACGATTGCCGACAAGGTTGCCGCCAATACCCGTGCCATGCTGGAACGGTCCCGGGCCGAGGGTATATCGGCCCGCCAGGCCGCAATGGACACGGCCGTGGAGCGCGTGCGTACTGCCATGGAGCTGCGCAAGACCAGCTAACTGCAATGTCGTGGTCTATGCTGTGAGGAAACAACTCGTTTCCCGGACTAGCCCATGGTGCCCCGACTCGCACGGACGGTATTCATTTCCTTCCTGAGCCTCGCGGCCTGTTCAGTACAGGCCACGGAGTTTGCTATCGATGCACCGGCGCAGGAGATCCTCGAGTACTCGCCGCACATCAACAAGCAATTCCCGCAACAGGTACTGTGGGGCGACACTCATCTGCACACCACTTATTCACCCGACGCCGGCATGGTCGGCAATTTCAATCTCGGGCCGGACGATGCCTACCGTTTCGCCCGCGGCGAGCAGGTGCAGGCCAACAACGGTATGCAGGCACGCCTGGTACGCCCGCTGGACTTCCTGGTGGTGTCAGATCACGCCGAATACCAGGGCCTGATGCCCAAACTGCGGGGCGGTGACCCGGAACTGCTCAAGGACCCGGTGGCGAAGCGCTGGTACAACTGGTTTCGGGAAGGCCGCGAGGGACAGGGCAAGGCATTCCTGGAGTTCGGCGAGGATCTCACCACCAATACGGCGCGGATCGCCTTCGACAAGATCGCCCGCACCACCTGGGACCTGATGGCATCCACCGCCGATGAATACAATAATCCGGGGCAGTTCACGGCCTTCATCGGTTACGAGTGGACCTCCACACCCGATGGCAACAACCTGCACCGGGTGGTGATTTACAGAGACGGTGCCGAACGTGCGGCCCGGATGGTCCCTTTCTCCTCCTTCGACAGTGCCGACCCGGAGGACCTGTGGGCCTACCTGGCCGACTACGAGGCCAAGACCGGCGGCAGGGTCATGGCCATTCCCCACAATGCCAACCTCTCCAATGGCCTCATGTACGACACCAGGACCCTGGCCGGGAAGCGCCTGAGCAAGGCCTATGCCCAGCTGCGCATGCGCTTCGAACCCCTGCACGAGATGACCCAGATCAAGGGCGACAGCGAGACCCACCCGAAGCTGTCGCCGGACGATGAGTTCGCAGATTTCGAGCAGATGGACAAAACCAACCTGCTCGGCACGACACCCATGACCGAGGAGATGCTGCCGGGAAGCTACGCCCGCTCGGCCCTGAAACGCGGCATGGATTTGCAGCGCAATCTGGGCATCAATCCCTACCAACAGGGCTTTATCGGTTCCACGGACTCCCACACCTCCCTGGCCACCGCCGCTGAAAATAATTTCTTTGGCAAGGCATCCCTGGTCGAGCCCGGTCCGGAGCGCTGGCGGCACGAACTTATTCAATCGCCGGTGGACGATAGCCTCACCTCCTGGAACGTGGAGACCAGTGCCTCGGGACTCGCCGCCGTGTGGGCCACGGAAAATACCCGGGCCGGGATTTTCGAGGCCATGGAGCGGCGCGAAACCTATGCCACCACCGGTTCGCGAGTGCTGGTCCGGGTGTTTGCGGGCTGGGAATTCGAGGCCGACGATATTCACCGGGCCGACTTCGCCGAGCACGGCTATGCCCAGGGCGTGCCCATGGGCGGCGAACTGCAGAAGGCGGGCAAGGGTCAATCGCCCCGCTTCCTGATCCGCGCTCTGCGTGACGTCGACGGCGCCAACCTGGACCGCATCCAGGTGGTCAAGGGCTGGATGGACGAGCGCGGCAAGACCCACGAGAAAATCTATAACGTGGCGCTCTCCGGTGACCGCAAAATCGTAGCGGATGGTAGCGCTCCGCCGGTCGGCGACACGGTGAACGTCGAAAAGGCGACCTTCACCAATACCATTGGCGACCCGCTGCTGTTTGCCTACTGGGAGGACCCGGACTTCGATCGCAAAGAGAACGCCTTCTACTATGTGCGCGTGATCGAGATACCGACGCCACGCTGGACCGCCTACGATGCGGAGCGTTTCGGCGTCACCATGCGCGACGACATTCCCATGAAGTTACAGGAACGTGCCTATACCTCGCCAATCTGGTATACACCCTGACTGATTCACAATAACAACAGGGAAGAATATCGTGCACAACAGATTACTCGCAGCCGCTCTCGTCTGCCTGGGCCTGTCGACCCCCTCACAGGCGGCCAATAACGCCGAGGATTTTCACCGCATACTCCAGGACCACTGGACCGAGGCCAACCGCGAGCGGGTCTTTTTCCGCACCGACCCGGATGCTTTTCGTCCCAACGGCAAGTTACCGGAGTTCAGCCTCGAGGCCCGCGAACGCCGACGCGCCTTCAACGACGCGATGCTCAAACGCCTGCAGAACATCAATGAAGACGGACTCAAAGGCCAGGACCGGATCAGCCTGAAGCTGTTCCGCTACGAGCGCGAGACCGAGCGCGACAGCTACCGCTACTACGACCACCGCTTCCCCATCACTGCCCTGTTCGGCTACCACAGCTATTTTGCCAATGCGCCGGCCAACATGGCCTTCGATGACCTGCAGGATTACGAGCGCTTCCTGGTCAGCCTGGCGGATTTTCCCCGCTACAACGCCGAGAATATCGCGCTGCTGCAGGAGGGGATCGACACCGGTTACACCCACTACTGCGCATCGATGGAGGGCTACGAGACTACTATCAGCGACATCATCGTCGATGACGTGACCGATAGCGCAATGTACGCGCCCTTCCTGAACTTCCCGCCGACCATCTCGGCAGCCCAGCAGAGAAAACTGGCGCAGCGCGGCAAGGCCGCACTGCGGGACAAGGTCATGCCCGCCTACCGTGAGTTGTACCGGTTCTTTACCGAGGATTACATGGCGAACTGCCGCAACAGCGTCGGCATCACCAGCCTGCCCGGCGGCGACGATTACTACGCCTACCTCATCCGCTATTTCACCACCACGGATATGAGCCCGAAGGAAATCCACCAACTGGGCCTGAGCGAAACCAAGCGTATCCGCGCAGAGATGGACGCCATTATCGAGAAGGTCGGGTTCGAGGGCAGCTTCGCGGAATTCCTCACCTTCCTGCGCACCGACCCGCGCTTCTACGCCAGTGATTCCCAGGACCTGCTGGAGAAGGTGGCCTTCATCACCAAGAAGATGGACGGCCAGATGCCCCGCTACTTCGGGCTGCTGGCGCGTAACACCTATGAGATTCGCGGGGTGGAGGGCCGCGGGGCCTATTACGTCGGCGCCGACGGACGCACCGCCGGCGTGTATTTCATAAACGTCAGCGACCTGAAGTCACAGCCCCTGTACAACCTCGAGGCCCTGAGCCTGCACGAGGCGGTGCCGGGTCACCACCACCAGAGCGCCCTGGCCCGGGAACTGGATGTGCCGGAGTTTCGCCGCACTCTCTACCACTCGGCTTACGGTGAGGGCTGGGGCCTGTACTCCGAGGCCCTGGGCAAGGAAGCCGGTTTCTACACCGACCCCTACTCCGACTTCGGCCGCCTGACTTACGAGATGTGGCGCGCCAACCGCCTGGTGGTCGATACCGGCATGCACGCCTTCGGCTGGTCGCGGCAAAAGGCCATCGACTACCTGATGGAAAACGGCGCCATGACCATCGCCGAGGTCACCGCCGAGGTGGACCGCTACATAACCTGGCCGGCCCAGGCCCTGTCCTACAAAATCGGCGAACTGCGCATCAAGGCCCTGCGGGCGAAAGCCGAACAGACCCTGGGTGAGAACTTCGATATCCGCGCTTTCCACGACGTGGTAGTGGGCAACGGTTCATTGCCGATCGCCGTATTGGAAGACATCGTGGATGAGTGGATTGCCGAACAGCTCAGTCGATAAACAGCGGGTAATCTGGAAAATCCAGCTGGATAGGACCTGCGCCCGCCGCATCCTGCTCCCTGGCTGATTCCCTGAGCCGTTGCAGATCCCCGGTAATGCTGCCACGCATCTTTGCCAGGTTAACCCACTTCTTCTGAAACTCGGCCCCGTCTCCGCCCTCCTCGACTGCCTGCAGCAGGGGACCGAGGACTGCGTACGCCCGGTAGATGCGCTCGGCCTGGCTGGCCTCGAAGGCATCGATGCGATCCAGTGCATCCTGTAATTCCCGGGAAGGTGCCTCCGCCGGTGGCGCTTTTTCGAAGTACGCAGAGAAGTAGGTACGGGCATCAGATGCAGTAAGCTTGCTGGCATTGCGCCAGTAGTAATGCTGTACCGGGTTAAGCAGCTGTCGATTTCCGGGGTCCACCACAAGAACGGTAGGTGTACCGTAGATAACCGGCACGCCAAATGGCGCCAGGTAGTCGCGAATGTGGTCCAGGTAGCCGATATTAAACAGCCGGATCACGTAGTGCTCACCCAGCCACGCAGCCAGTTCCGGCTGCTCAATCATCGCGGCAAAGTCAGTGCTGTCATGACACCAGTTCGCACCCAGCACCAGCATTGCCAGGCGCCCGGAAGATGCCGCTTCCGCCAGCACTTCGTCGATGGCGACCGCGGCCTCCGTCAGGGATTCCGGCGCGGGATACGGCGCCGCAGACGATTGCTGGCTGGCGCAGCCGGCTATCGTCAGGGCAATAAACAAGATCAAGTGGCGCATTAGCCCCCCTGAGTTATGAACGGGTCTCGTCGGGTCAACGACAATCAGCAAGCCCATTGTGCAGGATTTTCAATGGCAGAGAGAGGTTTTTCGCCACCCGGATCGATTCCAGTAGTGCAAGGGCCCGCTTCGCTCTTCCATCTACCCTGGGCTAAAATCTCTCCGTCGTGCACCCGTGGGTGCAAACGTCCAAGGGAGTAGTGACTGATGGAATTAAGCTTGATCGCCAGAGTAAGCTGCCGAGACCAGAATCAGCGCGACTTTCTGCTACAGATGCTGAGCGAGGATTCGAGTCGCCCCGCTGAACGCGGAGACCTGCCTGAAGACCAACGCGCCGCATTCGACGCACTGGAATTCATCGACATGCCCGAGGGCGCATGGTCAGCAGGCGATAACGCACTGGGCGCCTCCTGGCTCGTGGTCGATGAAACGCCGTTACTGGATGTGGCGCTGGCCCTGGGACGCGCCGGTATTACCGGCTTCTTTGCGCTGCTGTTGAGCGATGAGGGCGCGGGTGAACTCTGGTACCTGGACAAGGGAGAGGTGCAGCGCCACATGCATTGGGACGGCCGCGAGATCGGAGACCTGGCGGATGAAGCCGACGATGACCTGATGCCCCTGCTGGAGGATATCCGCAACAATGCGGGCAAGGTGTCGCCAGGTGTGTCCGCTGCACCGGCGAGCAAACCCCGTGCCGAATCGATACCCGCGCCGTCGGCGTCGGCCTGGAAAGGCGAGACCAAGCCAGAACAAGCCGAGCGCAAAGCCCTCTGGAAAGTGGTGCAGCAAAACCTGGTCCTTATTACCAAGGTAACTGAGATATCTCGAGCTAGTATCAAGTATCACCGGGAGCTGTTTTTTGAAGGTACTCACCAGGGCATGAAGGGCGACGTACCTGGCGGCGGCCCCCGCAATGCATTCGCGTACATGGAGCCACTTTTCTGGATCTGGTACCACCCGGAGATCGATGCGCTCGATATCGATGAGCTCCGCAATCAGTCCAGCTCGGGTCTCGACAACTTGCGACGGTCAGTCCTGGATAACCTCACTGCCGCGGGAGCGATTCCGCCCAACCTGCTACCGTCGGACTACGGCCTGATGGGCGGTCGTGAACAACTGGTGATGCAGTACCTGTGCCCGGGGGTAGACTACCAGGAGAAGATTACGCTGACCGGGCGGCTCTCCCACAGCACTTTCGCTCCCTGTCCCTGGCCGGAAAAAACCTTCTGGACCTGTCTTGGCGACACCCAGCGCGAACTGCGAACCGACGCCTTGTTCTATCCGCACAGCATGGGTCAGTTTCTCTGGCCGCAGCTGTCTTTCAACCTCGAACACTATCCAGACGAATTCCTGGTGAGCGACCAGAATGGCACCGTCGACTACAAGCGCGGGCGACTACTGATGATAATTGCCGAAATACAGAACTTCCCTGATCGGGAGGACGCTTCGACCAGACGGCCCAGCACTATCGCGCTGGTGGACAGAATCAATCGGATGCGCGAGGACGGTGAGATGTCACCCGCCCTGCTGGAGCTCTGGGCGGAGGCAGAACACAACCTGGAAGCGCTACTGCAGGAAAACCGCGAAGAAGGAATCGTTCACATGTCCGAGGATCAGTGCCGTGAATGGTTTGGCGAAGCCCTGGACCCGGAAGCCAGTGCGGCAAGAATTGCGGCCTGGCCCACTCTGTAGGGGCTGGCGCCCCCGGTTATCAGGCAGCGGAATGAACCCCGGCTGACGCAGACCGCGGTGTGGCCAGAAGGAGGCGCCGCAACTCTTCGAGACCGAACGGGTGGGTAAGCACCCGGTGACTCGCCTCATCGTGCCCACGTCGCGACAGGGGCCGAATTTCAATTACCTGCTCACGGGTAGCGACAACGCCCTTGTCCAACAGCCCGGCAACCAGCGCCTCATCCTGACCAATGAAGAACACGACATCTGCTTGCTGCGGTACCCGCTGGTCTAAAACGGCCGCGGTATTTGGCATCACCATTACCCGGCAGCCCAGCTCCTGCATCACCGCTGACACGCCCGCCGCCAGGCGGTCGTCAGAACTGACCAGCAGAACCTTGTCAGGCAGCGCCTGGTCCTGCTGCGCTTCGGCAACTTGAGCCTTCTCCGCCGGCAGGTACACAGCGATACTGGTACCGTAGCCGGGAGTCGAATGCACGTCCAGGAATCCGCCCGACTGATAGGTAAAGCCGTGCACCATTGCCAGTCCAAGTCCGGTTCCCTGGTCTCTTACCTTGGTGGTAAAAAACGGCTCAAACGCTTCAGCAACCGTCTGTTCGTCCATCCCGCATCCGGTGTCAGAAACCTCCATGCAAACAAACCGACCGAGCTGCGGAACCACACCCATGTGACTGGCGGCTGAGGCTGGAATCTCATCCTTTCGCAGTTGCACGTTGCCCGCCACCAGCCGCACAGACCCGGCAGCTTCGATGGCATCACGCGCATTGACAACCAGGTTGATCAGCGCGGATTCAAGCTGTGAGCGATCCACACGGCATGACCAGGCGTCGGGGGTGCAGGCAATCTCAAGCTGCTGCCCGGAAACCGACAGCGGTAACAGGGTGCCCATGGCGTCGAACAACTCAGCCGGGTCAACCAGCGTCGAGGCCAGCGACTGCTGCCGTGCGAATGTCAGCAGACTACTGGTCAGGTCAGCGGCTGTTTGCGTGGCGCGGTCCGCAGCGCTCAGCAGTTCGCGGTCCCGTGGACTGCGGTTGTCTTCGAGGCCCAGCAGCTCGAGATTGCCCCTGATCAGCGTCAGCACGTTGTTGAAGTCATGGGCAATACCGCTGGTCAGCTGGCCGATCGCGTTCATGCGCTCGGATCTTCGCAGTGCGACCTGTTGCTTGGCAATCTCCGTTTCCGCATTAATCTGGGCCGTAATATTGGTTCCCGCGCCGCGATAACCAATCAATCTACCCGCGGCGTCAAAGATGGGCCGACCGCTGACCAGCAGATGGATCTGGTCACCGTCGGGTAATTGAATTGTCCTGCGTACATTTCTAAAGGGCTCCCGGCTGCGAATCGCCACGGGCAAGTCATCTTCATAGGCATTGGTCTCCGGGGGCAGCACTGTGTCATCGAGCACTGACCGCCCAATAGCAGCCGATGCAGGAATTCCGCTTGACTCTTCCCAGTTTCCGGTGAGTTCTACCACCTTTGCATCGGCATCCAGCTCAAAGAACCAGTCGGCGGTGGTGGCGGCATAGTCCGCCTGCTTCCGTCGCGCCTCAGCCAGGGTGTCTCGCTCCCTCGCCAGTTCACGTCGCATCCGCACACCCTGGTTCTCCCAACCGAAGGCCAGGAGCGCGAGGCAGATGTACACCGCCATGTAGTCCGGTTCGAACCCTTCAAGATGGGGCAGGCCTAATTGGCCATGGAACAGAACGATGGGCAGTGTCAGCACAAACATCAACGCCGACCAGATCAAGCCTTCCCATCGCCCGAACAGGAAGGTGCACAGCACCGGAAACAGGGCATGCCAGAGCAAGGCCTGGTGCCCCCTGGAACCGAAGACGGCGACGATCAGGGGCAGGATACAGACCAGCATCGACATTCTCGGTGCGATTGCAGCAAAGGCCGGTCGATACTGGATCACGGCAGCGATTGCCATGGTGATTCCGGCAAGCAGTTTTGCCCAGGCCTCGAACACGTCACCCTGGTCAAAGTCCGCGCTAGCCATGTACCACTTGGTCGGCGGAATCACGATCCCCGCGACGAGCGCAAATATCCGCTGCCGGGTGCGGAGCATTTCCCGTTCGATGTCTGCGAGGAGCTGAGTACCCGAATCCACGATTGATTGCATTCCTTGCGCTAGATGGCGCGCATCCAGTCGCACTCATAATCTCGTACCCTACAGGTCGAGTCTAGCAGTTGTGGTCGGTTTAGCCGGAAAGGAATCCAGCTCACAATCCACGGGGTAACCACCGAGGAATTCATTGGTATAGCCTTGTTCGTGACGGATTTCAGGTCACCCGGCGAGCTTTTCGAGAACTTCTGAAGCCAGGTTTAAAGAATCAGTGAGCAAATCTTCTCTCAACACGCCGTTTATATGCCCTATCCTTATGCGTAAACTCGTTAATGACTGACATAGGGGGACCCCATGGCCCAGCCTTTGCCAGCATATCGTGGTAGAGATTCGTACGTGTTCGTGAGCTACGCGCACGCGGATGAAAATGCTGTATTTGCCGAGATTCGCTGGCTGCAGGATCAAGGCATCAAAGTCTGGTATGACACGACCGGGATCGGACCCGGAAGTGAGTGGAACCATGAGATCGCGACAGCGATCAAGGGTGCAGATCGTTTCCTTTACTTCATCACAGCACAGTCGGTTGCATCCGAGAATTGTCGGCGGGAATTGAGCTTTGCGCAGGCCAATGAAAAAGCCGTCCTTGCTGTACACCTGGAGAAGACCGAGTTACCAGACGGATTGCAACTCAGTCTCGATAATCGACAGGCCGTCAGAAAGGATCGCCTCTCGCCAGGTGAATACCGGGATGCGCTTGTTCAAGCACTTTCTATTAGCGAGGCCGATGTAACTGCCACTCCTCCCCTGAGCGAGGCAGGACATCGAAAGCCGTTTTATAGGGAACTTTCCCCCACGCCCGGTAAGGCAAGATGGCGAACCTACGGGGTCGTGACGCTAATGATCGCGGTGCTTGCCGTGGGATTGTGGTGGTATCAGCAGCGAGCCCCCGCACGCCTGAGCGGTGATGCAACCGTGACGGTCGCTGATACGCCGCTCACCGCGATTGCCGTGATGCCTTTCGACGATCTGAGTCCAAACAGCGATCAAGACTGGTTGGTGAATGGCATGGCAGAGGAGTTGATAGAGTCGCTTAGCCGCATCGAAGGGCTGTTGGTGCCGTCGCGAAATTCGACGTCTATCCTCAAGGAACAAGAAGCCAGCCCACCTGCAATCAGCGAGCAACTAGGCGTCGGTTCGATTCTGCAAGGCAGCGTTCAGCGCTCGGGCAACGAGATCATAGTCCGTGCGCAGTGGAGCCAAATCAGTGACGGAAGGCGATTGTGGTCGGGGCGCTACGAGCGCACGCTCTCTGACGTCTTCGCTGTGCAGGCGGAAATCACCACTGGCATCGCCGAAGCGATTCGAACGGAACTTGGTATCAGGGCCCCGGCGTCGTACTTACGCAAGGCACGCTACCGCACGTCGGACGTGCGTGCGTGGGAGCTGCTTCAGAGAGCGTTCTTGCTGACCCGCTCCTTTCAGCCAGCGAAGGTGGCCGAGGCGAGAGAATTACTGCAGCGGGCGCTGGAGTTTGACCCGGATTATGTTCAGGCGCATGCAATGCTGGCGTTCATCGACTTCACCTCCGGCGGTGGGGTCAACCACCCCGAGGTGGCCAAACGCTTGCTCCGCATGGATGCGACCAACCCCACGGCGCACCAGATTTTGATCTGGAGCAGCATGGCCGAATGGGACTTCGAGACCGCAGAACGTCTGCTAGACCGAGCCATCGAAGCAAACCCAAATGCAAACACACTCATTTTTAATGCGATCAGCCTCTATACCGACTCCAGACAATTGCAGGCTGCTTTAAAGGCGGCGAAGCGGGGCGTTCGTCTCGATCCGCTCTGGGCGTCCCATCACACGCTGCTCGGGGCAACCTACCTCTATCTTGGTGAAGTGGCCAAAGCGATTGAACACCTGGAGCACGGTGCCGCACTGGCGCTTGAATCAGACCAAAATCTCGGAGTCGACCTATTTGATCTCGCGCTGGCCTACCACCTGGCTGGTCGAGATGCGGACGCGATAAGCTCGTTGCTGAAGCTGGTACCGGAATCTCAAGTTGTGCCAACTCGATCCTTAGAGGCCGAGGGATGGCAGGCGGCCAACTTGTTCGTTGCAGAAGCCATCGCAGCCCGAGGAGATCCCTGTGGTGGACTTCGTTCCCTGGCTCAAGCAGGGGCCGAGGACCGAGCTTACGCTTGCATCGAGGAACTGATCACTGCGGATCTGTATAACTTCTGGATGCACGTTCGAGTACATCCGGCGTTCGCCCCAATGCGCGAAGAACGCCGATTTCAGGATCTCATTGGCAAATTGGATGAACGAATTGCGCTGTCCGCGGGGACTTACGGGCATGCATCTGAACTCTAGCGGGAACGATATGGGTCTTTTTCCCCGTTTGCAAAGACTACCGAGGATTTTGAACGACTATTGCTCCAACGTTGCAGTCGCTGCCTTCTGCCTACGCAAAAAATAGCGCATTGCCATCACGTAACTCACTATGCTGGCGGGGAGCGCAATAAGAAAGCCGCCTGCAAGCAGCACAAACACCATATCCCAGCCTATGGTGCCGACTAAAGACAGGCTCTCGGCGAAGCCCGCCTGCCTGATGCTGTCCAACATGGCACTCACCCTTTCCCAAGTGACGGCATTGACCACCAGCATGTTCCCGCAGGTCAATGCCAGCGAGTACCACACCACGAGCACAAAGGGATTCGCTATTACGTTCGCCACGACGAATGCCGCAATAGCATTTGCCCTGGCGGGAATAGAAAAAAGAAAGATCGATACCGTCCTGAATGGCAACACCGGCATGATCCCCATGAACACGCCAATGGCACAGCCCAGCGCCAGTGAGTGGGGGCTACCACTGAGCGTGCGCAGTCGAAGAACTTGATATCTCAGGCGCCGATAGAGGGACATACACCAGTGTGAATCATTCGTACCAAAATACAGTGGGCAGAAAACTAGTAAGTGTACTCTTTGGACGTAATGAAAAGGTGGAGTCTCGTAAGAAACACCCATGAGCGGGACGACAGGATTTGCTCTGTACCTGCCGGAACGCCGAAAATCCGCTATTATCTTGGCATCGTATGCACAGGCGCCGACTATGCAGAGCCCCGTGAAGGAGAAATCATGATGGAGTATCACAACCCGGATGCAGCGGTGAGTATCGAGGAGACACCCTACGATCTGTCCGTGGCAATTCGCGGGGAAGCATCCACCAGTATTGGTCTGCTGGCCAACGGGTTCCCGGATTCCGTGGAGTTCCTGGATGCTCTGGGTGAGGCACTGAAAGCACTCAGTCCCGGTATCGCGATACACGCCTACAACAAGGGCAACGCCTCAATACCCGCAGGCCAGACATTGCTGGGCGAGATCGGCGGCGAATGTGTAGGAGTGGTAGCCGCCTACGGCCACTGAGGCTCCTGCACTACCGGCACCGTGCGTGACGGCATCAACTTTGCCAAACTGGGCATTCCCGCGGTGGCGCTTGTCACCGAGGAATTCTGGCCCCAGGGCGATTTCGTGGCCCAGTCCCTGGGCATGCCGGGTGTACCCCGCATCAAACTACCCCATCCCGTTGCAGGCACCGGTGCGGCCAACATGCGCGAGGTAGCAGACTCCATAGCGCCCCTGGTGATCCGCGCGCTGGAGGCGACGGATGACTGATTTCCTCTCCGCGGCTGACGAATCCGAAGCCCTGGAGGATCTGCACCGCCGAGGGTGTACCGACGGTCTTCCGGTTGTGATTCCAACCCGCGAACGGGTAGCGCGCATGGTATTGGCGTCCGGCCAGACGGCGACATGGTACTTGGTACCATGGGGCCTGGTCACGGTATTGCGACGATTGAAGGAGTCGCGGTTGCCGCGGTAATGGCCGGGTGCCTGCCGGACTACATGCCGGTGGTGCTTGCGGCGGTTAAAGCCGTGATCGACCCGCGGTTTGACCTGACAGAAATGCAGGCGACCACGCATTGCACCGCACCATTGGTGATCGTCAACGGCCCCGCACGTCATACTTGCGGGCCCATCGCATCCGGCCCCGGTGCCCTCGGGCCCGGCCATCGCGCCAATGCCTCCATTGGTCGTGCGCTGCGCCTCACGATGATCAATATTGGTAAGGCCCGCCCAGGCAGCTCTGATATGGCGCTGTTAGGGCACCCCGGCAAGTTCACCTACTGCCTGGCCGAAGATGAAGAGCACAGCCCGTTCCCGCCACTGCACGTGGACCTGGGTTTTGAGGCCGATGACAGCGTGGTAACGGTGCTGGGTGCCGAGGCACCGCATTCCGTACTGTTCGCCGGTGACGGCGATGATCCCGACGCCTACAAGGTGTTGCTCGACCTTCTGGCCATGGGACTGGCCAATGCGCCCAGCAATAACGCCATCCTGACCGGCGGTGCCGCCACCGTGGTGCTCAATCCTGAACACAGCGGCGTATTTCAAAAGGCGGGCTTGAGCCGACAGGACATCGCGCGGGAATTATATGAGCGCTGCTTCCTGGAACCGGAGCTGATCAAGCGGCTGATGCCGGCCTTCGCCGGTGACAACCCATCCCGCCGAATGGCCTTTACCGGCCCCGAACAGATCCTGATTCTGCAGGCCGGGGGCAGCGGACTCTACTCCATGGTGATGCCGTCATGGTGCGCGGGGACCCACTGCAATGCCGCTGTGAGCGTGAAGGTCGAGGCAGACATGTTCTGCGAAATCCCCGGACTGGCGCAATCAAGTTGACCAATACCGGGCAAGCCTACGGCACCCGTGGCTATCGCAATTTCGTCCTGATTTCGCTGACCCTGGTCTACACCCTCAACTTTATCGACCGGATCCTGATTGGTGTGGTGGCGCAACCCATTATCGAGGAGTTCCGCCTGCAGGACTGGCAGTTTGGATTGCTTTCCGGATTCGGCTTCGCCCTCATGTATACCCTCATGGGTATTCCCATCGCCCGCTGGGCCGAGCGCTACAACCGGGTGCGCATCATCGCCGGC